>Ga0268299_1000556_pt1 | contig 108859 bp, 126 predicted proteins | sample NOBtaG_FD_193484 | JGI IMG/M metagenome (GOLD analysis project Ga0268299, IMG submission 193484) | Activated sludge microbial communities from bioreactor in Nijmegen, Gelderland, Netherland - NOB reactor | ecosystem: Engineered > Bioreactor > Aerobic > Activated sludge | place: Netherlands...
CCTCCGCGATGGCACGGACATGGTATGGGCTGACACATTGAAGGTCGAAGAAAAACGAAAAAAAGGGACCGAAAATCCACATTTGACCGAGGCGTGCCTTTCATGGATAGCCACGGGTGAAGCGCAGCGCAACCCGTGGAGCCCCGTCGCGTCAAAACAACCTGCCCCGGAGGGGCAGACGAATTCCCGTCGCGCTGGGAAAACACGTCCTCTTGTTGCACAACGTCAATCCACCCCCAACGCCCCATCGGGGCGCACGATCGTGGTGCGCCCATCAGAACCCCCCACGGAAGTGGGGGGCTGTGCGGAAATCACCGCACATAGCGAATGGCCTTGATTGAGCCCCATGTCTTGTCTGGCATTCCCGGCCCCGGGTTTCAACCCGGGGTACACACCCCCCCCAAAAAAGAACCCCCCTACGGCTCGCGGCGCCAGCCGCGTGCCGGAGGGGGTGCGCACAACCGCCCGCCCTCGACCAACCCGCACACATCAATGATGGCGCCACCAAATTCGCCCAGAAAGCGAACCCCGCGCCGCTCCACCCCTCGCGATCCTTCTGGCTTTCCCCATCCCCGACCGGTACGATGAAAAGCGTCGTCGGACGCTCGCCCACCTCATCGAGCGTACAGGGACGCCGCCATGCCGACCCGCGCCAACCCAACCCGCCCCCATCCAACCCGCGCGAGTCAGAGCCGCGCGTGCCTGTCCTTGACGCAGCGGTATCGTGTCAAGGATAAGCAAGCGGACGGCGGCAACGCGCCGCCCACGCTCGGCCACCGCACCCGCCGCAAGCGCCTCTTCACCGCCTGCGTCGCCACCTTCCTCACCCCCCTGATGGCCGTCGATCCCGCCACGCTCCAGGCGGGCATCACCGAGGCCATCCAGACCCAGGTGGCCCTATCAGCCGGGGTGCCGCTGAGCTGCCCGGTGGACACCGTCTGCACGACCTACGCCTACGACGCCAACGGCAACCAGGTCAGCCGCACCCGCACCAACGCCCAGGGCACAGCCACCGACACGTACACCTTCGACTACCAGAACCGCCTCGCGGGCGCGATCACGAACATCGACACCGCGCCCACGCACGTCGTCTACGAGTACGACGCCGACGGCATCCGCGTGGCGAAGACCGTCAGGGTCGGAAAAGGTGTCAGGAACCAAATTCAGGGATCTGGCATGAACGACAAACGGGTAAACGACAAGCGGGACAGGTTTGATTTCCTGCGCCGAAAAAGGAAACACATCGCATTGATTTCTCCGCCAACCCGATCAGCCGCCCAATACCCGTCCATTCGCGCCCATCAGCGTCCATTCGCGGTTCAGTCCCTCCCCACCAACCCGCACCTCCGCGTCCTCAGCACCCTCCGCGGTTCAACCCCCAGTCCGATGGACACGACCTTCCCACCTTCGACCTGCGACCTTCGACTTTCTGACCCTGCAACCCAGCCCCAACCCCCACCCAGAATTTAACAGTGCACCCCCCGTGTTTAAGGAGTTGGAGGTGAACCAATGCCCAAGCACGGGTGCCCCATCCCCTTTGGGGGTGGGGTCGCGATGATAGCGCAAGCTATGAAAAAGAGACAGACAGAACAAGAAAAGGCGACATTACTCGATATTGGAAAACGACAGCGACGCAGCAAGTTTCCTGAGAACACCGCACCTCCCCAACCAGCTACTGGCAGAAATCCAAACCAGCGCCGCTTCTCTCTTCGTCTCTCAATCCGCCGCCTCAGCGATCAGATTACGAAAGATGCTAACGGATGCGTAGTGCTGAAGTACGACGATATCGGTCGCCCCGTCAACGTCCACATCCGCAGCGATAAGTTCGAAGTTGAGCGGGCTCAATCCCGCGTCGATTTCCGCCCGGACAGCGCAGGTTCCATCCTGATCGAGCTCCACGAGCTGAAGGGAACCCGTTTCATCATCGAGAACCACCGCATCAAGAAAATCGTTCCGATTGAAATGCCCCAGCAGCAACGCGTCTGACCTGGGATGCGGGAGCCCACAATTCAGACGGCGGAAACGACCAGACCCATCATTGACCAACCAGGAAAAACCACTAAAACCGACGATGGCGATGTCAAGATCGCCGTCGCCCTCGGCGTCACCGACCGCAAGTTCCTCAACATACGGCCCGTATTGGGTCGGGGACGCGAATCCGCCAACGCCGTCGTTCAGGAGAATCGAACAGCCCAGCGCAGCGGTTCGATTCGCAACCACCACGTCCAAATCCCAATCCATGTCCACGTCCGCGAGGATGATTCTCCCGGGAAAATCCCGCGGATTACTTCCAAGACCCTCCGCCGAAATGTCGTAGGCCGTGTCCTGGACCAGCAGACCATCCGTCGTCTGCAGCAGTACCCATACCCATAAGGTGCCGACTTCACTTGCGACGATATCCCAAAGTCCATCCTGGTTGACATCGCCGACGGCAAAGCTGGGAATATATGCATCGCTGTCAAATTCAATAAGCGTCGTGCGTGTCGGCACCTCGCTCGCCGAGAAGCCCGAGAGCGAATAGAACCCGCTTGTGGCTGCATGGATCACGGATACGCCATCGTCACCATCGTTTGGCATGACCTGCATGCCTGCGATCCAATTCGGTGTCTCAATTGTCTCGATGGCAGCCACTCCGCTCGTACCGACGTTGTACAACACCGTCACATACGGAATCTGAGTTTCCAGGTCCGCTATGATAGGAAATCGCGCCACGATCGCGTCCGGAGCTGGGTTGTCATCGAGCGCGGCAAAAATCATGTCCGCGGCGGTGTCTGGAAGCAACGCATCATCGATCGAGAACGCACGCGCATTGGAAAATCGAAACCGGCCCGTAGGATCAACCGGATCGGGCGTTGGAACATCGACCGGCAAACAACCCGGCAAAGCGCACAACACCATGATGGCAAGTGCGCTGGCCGTACCGAATGTCCTCTTTGAGGAAGAGGCATAGGGCCGACTCAACTCTCTGTTCCGTTCCTTCTTATGCATCACCCGGCAGTATCCTGCCCCAGCCGTGTCCAGTAAACCACAAACACGACCGAGCCCCATCCGAAAAAGCCAAGGTCTCGCCCCGCCATGCCCCCGCGACCTCGCCGATTCCACCCCACCCCCAACCCAAAAATGAACCGCACCCCCGGCGCGTTGTCATGGTTGGAGGTGAACCAATGACAGCGCCCATCGCCCATTCCCTAATGCCTAGTGCCCAGTGCCGGGTGCCTGCCCTTGGCGTTGAAACGAAAAAAGTGAAAGAAACGAACCCAAATGCAAGTCTCCCTTCAAGCCCCTGCCGCCATCAAAAACCCAACCCACCCCCTATCAGCCGCTCAAAAACCCACCCGCAAAACTTCGCCGCGCGGTGGCTTCGTTTTTCGCGCGCCCGTCGCGCCGCCCGTCAGCCAGGGTATAATCCGCCCATGTTGACAACCGGCCCAGCACAGCCCGCACACGGCGAAAAGGTTCTCGTCGCCATGAGCGGCGGCGTCGACTCCAGCGTCGCAGCCTGCCTCCTCAAGGAGCAGGGCTACGACGTCATCGGCCTCTTCATGCGCGTCGGCGCAGAAGAACCCGCACCAGCTGCCTGCGCGACCAACCGCACAACGGCTGACCCCGCGACGGCCCCAGTGACCGCTACCCCGTCCGCCGCCGCGCCGGAGCGCACCCACCAGGGCTGCTGCTCCGCCAACGACGCAGCCGACGCCCGCTTCGTCGCCGGCATGCTGGATATCCCATTTTACGCCCTCAACTTTCAGGCCGACTTCGACCGCATCATCGACTACTTCGCCGACGAGTACGCCCGCGGCCGCACGCCCAACCCCTGCGTGCAGTGCAACACCTGGCTCAAGTTCGGCAAGCTCATCGACTACGCCGACGCCATCGGCGCGCGCTACGTCGCCACCGGCCACTACGCGCGCATCGCCCGCGACGGCGATCGCGGGGACGGCCAGCGCATCGTGCTCCGCCGCGGACGCGACGCGCGCAAGGACCAGTCGTATTTTCTCTTCGGCGTGCGCCGCGAAATGCTCGCCCGCGCCCTCTTTCCCGTCGGCGAACTCACCAAGGACGAGGTCCGCGCGCAGGCCCGCCGCTTCGGCCTGCCCGTGACCAACAAGCCCGATTCCGTCGAGATCTGCTTTGTCCCCGATCGCGACTACGCCCGCGTCGTCCGCAGCCGCCGTCCGGATGCCTTCGTCCCCGGCGACATTGTCGACCGCGACGGCGTCGCCGTCGGCCGCCACGACGGTGTTGGGAATTTCACTATCGGCCAGCGCCGCGGCGTTGGCGTCGCAGCCGGTCATCCCGTCTACGTCACCCAGCTCGACGTGATCAACCAGCGTGTCGTCCTCGGCGAGCGCGCCGACCTGTTCAGCACCACGCTCCACGCCCGCGACGCCAACTTCCTCGCCCCGCTCTCTGCCGGACCTCTGCGCTGCAACGCGCAGATCCGTTACCAGCACCGCGCCGCGCCCTGCACGGTCCACCCCGCGCCCGACGGCCGCCTGCGCATCGACTTCGACGAGCCGCAGTCCGCGATCACCCCAGGCCAGGCCGTCGTCCTCTACGACGACGACCGCGTCATCGGCGGGGCCTGGATCGCATAGCCCGCCGGGATTCTGCGATTCCTGGCCGAAGCGGCAATAAGCCGCGCCGCGCAGACGTTGAGAGGGTTGATACCCGGTGAGTTGCCGCTGGATTCAGTCACCCAGTCCCAAAAGTGAGGTGCCATCATGCAGACCCCGCTCAATTTCATTCGCGCGCGACATGTGATCCGATGGGGAATTTCGGCATTCGTCGTTGCATTGCTTCCCGCCGCGTTCGCCCTCGCTGCCGACGCGAACCGTCACTCCGTCACCCCGGTGATGCCCGTAATGGACCTCACTGCCGTCGACCCCGACGACGCCGCCCAGACGCCGGGCGAGGGCGGGTGCGTCTCCGCGTGCAATGCCCGCGCCGACCACATTCTGCAGACCTGCCTGGCCGCAGGCGGTGACGCCGATGAATGCCAGCGTCGCGCCGACCGCGCCCGCGAACGCTGCATGTTCGAATGCCAGGAGCGCGCCTGCCGCCACCGCTGCGAACTCGCCGGCGCGGAAGCCCGCCGTGAGTGTCTCGCCGCCGGCGAGCCCGAGGACGTGTGCAACGAACGCGCCCGCGCGCTCGTTCATCATTGCCTCGCCGCCTGCCCGCCGCTCGATTGCCCGGAACGCTGCCACCTCATCGCCCGCCGGCTGCTCGACGACTGCGTGAGCAATGGTTTTCCGCAAGCACAGTGCGAGGCCCAGGCGGGGCAGTTCCTCGAGCGTTGCCTGAACGTCCCCCCGGCGACTTGCGGTGAGCGCTGCCAGGTGCGCGCCCGCATGTTCCATGAACACTGCGTGAACCATGGCCCTGCAGACGTGGACTGCGCCGAAGCCACCGCGGAGTTCCTCGCCGATTGCCTCATCGCTTGCCGCCCGCCGGACTGTGCGGCGCGCTGTGCAGCCGCCGGCCGCGCCGCGTTCCGCGAGTGCCACGAAAACGGCGGAACGCAGGCCGAATGCCGCGCGGCAGCAGAGGCTGCCATCGCTGCCTGCCGCGCCGAGTGTGCGGACGACGCGCCCTAGGAGGACAATCACTCGGTTGTCGCCGCAGCCGACGCAGTTCGTCGGGTTGTCGCGCACCGTTGCCTTGTGACCGGCTGGCGCGTGCCGTATAGTGCCTCGCTGATTTCACAGGCAACATGGTGTGACAACCCGCATGAACGCTGAACGCACGATCAGGATTGCTCTCGCTGGCTGCGGTACTGTCGGTTCGGGAGTCTTGGAGATCATCATCAACCGCGCCGCGGCGCTCGCGGAACGCACCGGCCTGCGTTTTGAGGTTGCGTCGAGCCTCGTTTCCGATCTACGCAAACCTCGAAAGCTCCCGATCGACGGCCGCCTGATCACCGACGATCCCGCGAAACTGCTGGCCACCGATTACGACATGCTCGTGGAGGTCATGGGCGGAACCGGCGCCGCGCGAAAAGTCGTGCTGCAGGCGCTGAACGCCGGAAAGCCCGTGGTGACGGCGAACAAGGCGCTGCTCGCGCTGCACGGTGCGGAGGTCTTCGCCGCGGCGCGGGCGCACGGAACGTGCGTCGCGTTTGAAGCCAGTTGCGCCGGCGGACTGCCGATCGTGGGCGCGGTGCTGCGCGGCTTGCAGGCGAACCGCATCGACCAACTCATTGGCATCTTCAACACCACGTGCAACTTCGTGCTTTCCTCCATGCTCGACGGCGGCATGTCCTTTGCCCAGGCGGTTGCCGAGGCCCAGCGCTGCGGCTATGCCGAGGCGGACCCCACACTCGACGTTTCCGGCGGCGACACCGCCCACAAGCTGACCGTCATGGCGTCGCTCGCGTTTGGCCGCAACATTGAATATTCCCAAGTGGCCCTGCAGGGCATCCAGCGCCTCCAGGTCGACGACCTGCGCATCGCCCGTGAAATGGGCTACGCCTGCCGCCTGCTCGGCATCGGTCGGCGCATTCCCGCAGACGCGGGCGCGGCGCATGAACGCGTGTACCTCGCCGTCCGCCCCACGCTGGTGCCCGTCGATCACCCGCTCGCCTCGCTCAGCGGCACCAGCAGCGGACTCTGGGTGCGGGGCGACGCTGTCGGCGAGACGTTTTACGCCGGCAAAGGCGCCGGCAGTCTGCCCACCGCCAGCGCTGTCGTCGCCGACATGATTGAGGTCGCCACCGGCGCGGCCCTGGCCACGTTCAGTCACTTGCGCATCCACAACGATCGCACGCCGCCCGCGGAGTACCTGCCCGCCGACGACGCACTGGATCCTTACTGCGTGCGCTTCGGTTTTGACCCAGCGCGCGCAAGCGCCCTGGCGGACGTCGATCGCGCCTGGCGCGACGTCCCGCTCGCCCGGCGAAGCACGCGCGCCACCGCCGATGGATTGTCTGTCTTGGCATTCACCGCGCCCACCACGCGCAAAGACCTCGCCACCGTCGTACGCACGGTCGCGGGCAGGCTTTCGCCTTCCGCCGAGCCGATCGTACTGCCCGTGCTCGAGGCGAGCGCATGACGAAATTCGCAATCATCCTGCCGGACGGCGCCGCCGACGAACCGCAGGCGGAACTGGGCGGACGCACAGTGCTCGAGACCGCGCGCACACCGGCACTCGATGAACTCGCCCGCATCGGCCGGTTGGGCACACAGGTCACCTCCCCCGCGGGCTTCCTGCCGGGCAGCGACGTCTGCACGCTCAGCGTACTCGGTCACGATCCCCGCCGGGCGTACAGCGGCCGCGCCCCGCTCGAAGCCGTGGCCCGCGACGTGCCTCTCGGTCCGGACGATCTCATCTTTCGCTGCAATTTCGTGACCATCGCCGACGGCCGCATGCGCGATTTCACGGCTGGGCACATTGCTCAGGCCCAGGCCAGCCGGCTGATCTCCGACTTGAATGCGCATTTTTCCGGCAGTAACGTCGAATTCTTCGAAGGCGTGCAGTATCGCCACCTGCTCGTGCTCCGCGCAGCCGGGACGCTCACGTGCGACTGCACACCACCGCACGACATCCCCGATCAGCCGGTGGCCGACCACGCGCCCAGCGGCCCGGACGCGGCGCGCATTCGCGAGATCATGACCCGCGCCCGCCCGCTGCTCGCGGCGCACGAGGTGAACTGCGTCCGGGGCGATCTTGGGGAAAACCAAGCGACCGACATCTGGCTCTGGGGCCAGGGACGCGTGCGCCCGCTCGCCACGCTGCGCGAGCGCTACGGCCTGCGCGGCGCGAGCATCGCCGCGATCGACCTGATCCGCGGGATTACCCGGCTGATGGGCATGACGCAACTCGAAGTGCCGGGCGCAACCGGGTATCTCGACACCAATTACGCCGCCAAAGGCGCCGCGGCGGTGCGCGCGCTCGACGAGTTCGACCTGGTCTGCGTGCACATCGAGGCGCCGGACGAAGCCGGCCATCTTGGCGACGCCGGCGAGAAGATCCGCGCACTGGAACAGGTGGACCGGCACATTGTCCAGCCGGTCCTCGACGTGCTGCGGTCGTTTCCCACATGGCGCATCCTCGTCGCGCCCGACCACCCGACGCCCGTCGCGCGGCGCATCCACACGGCGGAGCCGCCGCTCTTCGGCGTCGCGGGGACGGGCATCGCCCCCACGTCCGCGCCGGGCTTTCACGAACGGGCGGCCATCGCCGGCGGATGGCGTGTCCGCACCAGCCACGCGCTGCTTCCCGCGCTGCTTACCGGCAGTCCACTGCCGGACGAGCCGCAGAAACCAAGTACCTGATATTGGGAATGGTGAACGTGATAAAGGTGCGCCACGTCGCGCGGTTCACGCTATGCGCCACGCAACAGGTCGACAAGGCGATCGCGCATCGCCTCCGCTTCCCCGGGCCCGTATTTTCCGGGGTTCCAGCGATATCCCAACCCGTCGCCGGCGTTTCGCGGGATGATGTGAAAATGCACGTGCGGAACTTCCTGACCGGCGGCGCGGCCGTTGTTCTGCAGCACGTTGACCCCCGCGGCGCCGGTCGCGACGCGCACCGCGCGCACCAGCCGGGGCAACGCGGCGCCCAGCGCGGCGGCCACATCCGCAGGCGCTTCATCGAGCGTCACGACCGCTTCCTTGGGAATCAGCAGAACGTGGCCGGGCGACAGCGGCCCGATATCCAGGAATGCGAGTACGTGCTCGTCCTCGTACACCCGGTGCGCTGGGATTTCCCCATGAACGATGCGGGTGAAAATGCTGGGCGGTTCGCTGGGCATCACGCCTGCTCCGAGCGAAAACGAGCCGGTGTTAGTCCTTGCCAGTGAAAGTCCTTGCCGGTGAAAGTCCTTGCAGAAGGCGGATCGGCGTTATTCCGCCGCGGGAGCGCTCGCCGCGTCATCCGCCGCGCCGTCTCCCTTGCCTCGACCGCCTTCGGACTTGCCGCCGCGACGCTGCTTGGCCAGCTTGATCGCCAGCGCATAGCGCCCGTCCGCGCGAACCCGCCGGGCTGATCGTTCCGGTTTGGTTAAAGCGCCTGGACTCTGCTCGTCGCCGACCAACTGCACCAATGCGAGTTCGCCGCCATCGCCCAGCCGCCGCTTGCCCAGGCGAATCAGACGGGTGAAACCGCCGGGCCGGCCGCTGAACCGATTAGCAACCGTCGTGATCAGGCGGTGCGTGATGGACTCACCGGTGAACGCCAACTTGCCCTTGGCGGCGCCGGTGCGATACCGTCGGCCGTTGCGCGCCCGCAGTGTCTTCTCACGCTTGGCCATCGACATTTCATCGTATTCGCTCTGCCGATCAGCCGCGATGAACGACCGATCGCTCAGCAGCTTGTGAATCTGCCGCCGGGCCGTGATGCTGCCCTCGCGTGCGTGGCGCGCCAGGGTGATCAGCCGCTCGACGAACGGGCGCACGTCCTTGGCCTTCTGCACGGTGGTGGTGATCTGCCCGTGCTGGAAAAGGCTCTGCGCCAGGTTGCGCTGCATCGCCTTGTGATGGGCCGACATGCGGTTCAGTTTGCGTGATTTTGTCCGGTGCTTCATCGTACCGCTCTCTTATTCGCCGTCGGTCGCGCCCACCTGGGCCGTCCACCGGCTTGCAACTGCTCTTGACCACCAGCCGCGACGGCTGGATGTGGCTCTTCCTAATGGTCCAGCGATCGACCCTCGGCCACCGCGGGCATCGACGCGCTCGCCGACGCCCGGCCAGGCTCTCCGTCCGGGTCGCCGTCCTCGTCCATGTCGCTGCCCCCATAACTGGCGTGCTCGGTGTGCGTGATGCGCTCGCCGTGCTCACCCATGGTCATGCCCAGCGAAAGTCCCAAATCCGACAGCTTGCGCTTCACTTCGTGCAGTGAGGTCTTACCGAAGCTGCGCACGCGGAGCAAGTCGGCCTCGGTCTTGTTCACCAGCTCGCCGATCGTGCGCACCCGCGCCGACTCCAGGCAGTTCGCCGCGCGGACCGACAGGTTCAGGTCCGACACGTTTCGCGCCAGCAGCGAGTTGATCTCCTCGTCGCCGCTGATCAGATCCTCGCCCTGCTGCGGCAGCGCGGACACGCTCTGCCGGCCCGTTTCGTGGTAGAGCACGAACGGGTTCAGGTGCTTGCGCAGGATCTTCGCCGCTTCAACCACCGCGTCCACCGGCTTCACGCTGCCCCGCGTCCACACTTCGAGCACCAGGCGGTCGTAGTTCGTCCGCTGGCCCACGCGGGTGTCCTCGGTGCGGTAGCGCACGCGCGTCACCGGCGAATAGATCGAATCGATGGGGATTACCCCAACTTCCTGCTCCGGACCGGAGTTGTCGTCCGCCGTCGCGTATCCGCGGCCGCGCTTGGCGCGCAGTTCCATCTCGAAGCTCACGTCTTCGGTGAGCGTCACCAGTTTCAGCTCCGGGTTCACCACGTCGACACCGGCTTCGCACTCAAGGTCGCCCGCGGTAATTACCCCGGCGCCCTTCCGCGCGATCTTGAGCACCCGGGTCTCGTCACCCTCGCCTTCCATCTTGACCACCAGGGCCTTGATGTTCAGGATGATGTCCGCCACGTCTTCCAGCACTCCGGGAAGCGTGCTGTACTCGTGGGGCGCACGGGCGATCTTTACGGCATAAACAGCCGCCCCGTTCAAGCTGGACAGCAGGATCCGCCGCAGCGAATTGCCCACGGTGGTCCCGAACCCGCGCTCGAACGGTTCGACCAGAAACTTCCCGTACGTCGCCGTGCTGATCGGTTCATCACACTCGAGTCGACTGGGCAGTTCCAAGCCGCGCCATCGAATACGCATATTGAAGGTCTCCTTGAGGGGTCCTGAATGCTTGTTCGTCTCTCGCGCCGCGCTTCACGCCCCGAGGCCTCTTGCCCCGGCTGCGGCACGTTCCCTCCCCGTACCAGTCCGCATGGACGCGATCACACGCGCCGGCGCTTCGCCGGTCGGCAGCCGTTGTGCGGCAGCGGCGTCGCGTCTTCGATCGAGCTGATGCGGATCCCCGCGCTCTGCAACGCGGTCACCGCCGATTCGCGACCGCTGCCCGGGCCCTTCACGCGCACCTCGCACTCCACCATGCCGAACTTCTTGGCCGCGTACGCACAGCGCTCCGCCGCGCGCTGCGCCGCGAATGGCGTGCTCTTACGTGTTCCCTTGAACCCGACCGTTCCCGCCGACGCCCAGCACAGCACTTCGCCGTTCGTGTCCGTGATGGTCACCAGCGTGTTGTTGAACGTCGCCTTGATGTGGGCGATCCCACGCGTGACGTTCCGCCGAGTCCGTTTCTTGCCCGCACGCTTAGCCACGATGCAGCTCCTTCACGCCCTTCTTGCCCGCGACCGTCTTCTTCGGTCCTTTGCGCGTCCGCGCGTTTGTCCGCGTACGCTGTCCGCGCACCGGCAGACCGCGCCGGTGACGCATGCCGCGGTAACAACCGATGTCACGCAGCCGGGCGATGTTCGACTGCACCTGCCGGCGCAGCGTACCTTCCACCTGGTGGTTACGCTCGATGATGTTCGCCAGTCGCGAAACTTCATCTTCGGTCAGGTCCTTCGCCTTGGTTCCCGGATCGATCTGCGCTTCTTTCAGCACGTCGACCGCGACCTTCGGACCCACCCCGTAGATGTACTGCAGCGCGAACTCCACGCGCTTTTCGTTCGGTATGTCAACACCCACGATACGTGGCACGTCGTTCTCCTTACCCTTGACGCTGCTTGTGCTTCGGATTGCTGCAGATCACGCGCACCACCCCCTTGCGCTTGATCACACGGCAATTCTCGCAGATTCGCTTGACGCTCGCTCGCACCTTCATGATACCGCTATCCTGCCCTGTCGGGCCAACAATTCAAAGCCCGCAGCCTGCGGCACCCCCGCAGACCGCGAACGCCTTCGTCAATTCGCCGCCACGCCGCACTTTCCAGCCACGCTGCGCGCCGCGGTCAGCACTTCCGCCCCGTCCGGCACCACCGCCACGGTGTGCTCGAAATGGGCCGCGAAACTGCCGTCACGCGTCACGATCACCCAAGCGTCGCTGTCCGCATACCGCACGGCGCCGTCTCCCAGCGCCACCATCGGTTCGATCGCCAGCGTCAACCCGGGTTCCAGCCGAAAATCGGCCTTGGCGCTCCTGCCATCCCAGTAGTTGGGAACCTTCGGTTCCTCGTGCATCTCCCGGCCGATACCGTGACCCACAAAATCCCGGATCACCGACATCCCGGCCATTTCCACGTGGCTCTGGATCCGCCGGGCCACTTCGCTCCACATCCGCCCCGGCTGAAGCTGCGCGACTGCCAGCCGCAACGCCTCTTCGGTCACTTCCAGGAGCCGAGTCACCTCCGGGGCGACCTCGCCCACTGCGACCGTCCGCGCCGCGTCGCCGCAGAAACCCGCGACGCGCACGCCGCAATCGATACTCACCGCATCGCCGCTGCGCAGGACCCGGTCACCCGGGATGCCGTGAACGACCTCGTCATTCACGCTGATGCACAGCGCCGCGGGAAACGGCCGATGCGCCGCCCGATTTACCACGCCCTTGAACAGCGCCTCCGCCCCCGCTTCCGCGATCATCCGCTCCGCGACGGCGTTGAGTTCGCCGGTGGTCACACCCGGCTGAGCGAGCGCGCAGACTTCGTCAAGCACGTCCGCCACCAGGGCGCCGGCCCGGCGCATGTTCTCGATCTCGCGTGCGTTCTTGTACGCCATGCTGCCATCCACGCACGCAGTCGATACTTCAAACACGATCGTCCGTCGCGGCAAAACGAATCGGCGATCCGCCGTACGCATTGCGTTGCGGCATCAATTGCTGCCGCCCAGGAATCCTTTGTAGTTGCGCATGATCAGGTTCGCCTCGATGCGCTGCACCAGGTCCAGGCACACGCTCACCACGATCAGCAATCCCGTGCCGCCGAGGAACGCGGAAACCGAGAACGGAATCTCCAGCCAGACCGCCACGATCGTCGGGATCAACGCGATCAGCGCGAGGAACGCCGCGCCCACGTACGTGATCCGCCCCATCACCCGCTCGAGGTAGTCCGCGGTGCGTTTGCCCGGGCGAAGACCCGGGATGAAGCTTCCGTAATCACGCAGATTGTTGGCCATTTCCTTGGGCTGAAACTGCACCGTCGTCCAGAAGTACGCGAAGAAGTAGACCATGCCCACGTAGAACAGCGAATACATGTACCCGCCGGGACGCAGCCACTCATTCAGGTTGAACCAGATGCTCCAGCCGGGCATCGCGCTCGACAGCCACTGGAAAATGTAGCTCGGGAACATCATCAGCGTGCTGGCGAAGATGATCGGCATGACGCCGCCGTGATTCACCCGCAGCGGCAAGTAGTTGCGCTGGCCGCCGTACACCCGCCGGCCGCGCGTCTGCTTTGCCTGCTGGATCGGGATGCGCCGCTGCCCCTGGGTGATCAGGATCGATCCCGCGACCACCCCGATGAACGCCGCGAGCAGGAAGATGATCTTGCCCGGTCCCATGGTGCCCGGCTCGCTGCGTGCGAGACTCAGTTCAGCGCTCTTCCAGACCTGGATGACCGCGTTGGGCATCTGCGCGACAATACCCGCCATGATGATCAGCGAGATCCCGTTACCGATGCCGTACTCGTCGATCTGCTCGCCAAGCCACATCAGGAAGATCGTGCCCGTGGTCAGCACCGTTACCGCGAACACGTAATAGAACCACGAATCGCGGAACTCGCCGTACACCCACTCCTTGCCGCCGATCACCTTCATCCACATCGTCGCCTGGATCACGCACAGGCCGACCGTCGCGTAGCGCGTGTATTCCTGAATCTTCTTGCGCCCGGTCTCGCCTTCCTTCTGCAGCCGCTCGAGCGCGGGAATCACCGTGACCAGGAGCTGAAAAATAATCGAGGCGGAAATATAAGGCATGATCCCCAGGCCGAAGATCGTGCTCTCGCTCAGGTTGCCGCCGGTGAAGAGCGCGAACATGTCCGCCAGGCCGCCTGAACCGCTGCCGCCGGCTGCTAGCATCTTCTCCTGCGCCACGCCCGGAACCGGCACGTAGTACCCAACCCGGTAAATCGCGAGCAGACCGAGGGTGAAGAGGATCTTGTTCCTCAACTCCTTCACCCGCCAGATATTGATCAGACTTGCAAACATCTGTCACTGCTTTCCGTTGTCGGACCGGGTCGCTTGTGGGACCGGCCTTCCAGCCGGTCATCGAAATCATCGCTCACACCACGATCGCTTCACCGCCGGCTGCGGTGATCTTCTCCTGAGCCGACTTGCTGAACTTCGCGGCCTCGACCTTCAGTTTCTTGGTCAGCTTACCCTCTCCGAGCACTTTCACCTTGAAGCGCAGGTTGCGGATCAGTCCCGCCTCGAGGATCGCCTCCGGCGTGACGTGCGCGCCCGCGTCAAAGCTATGCTCCAGATCGCCGACATTCACCACGTTGTACAGCGTGGCGAACGTCACGTTGTTGAAGCCGCGCTTGGGAACGCGACGAAACAACGGCATCTGGCCGCCTTCGTGCAGCGTGTCCGTTTTGGCGCCCGCGCGGCTGCCGGCGCCCTTGTGGCCCCGACCCGCGGTCTTGCCTAAGCCACTTCCCGGACCACGGCCAAGCCGTTTGCGCTTCCGGTTCGCACCCGCCTTCTTGAGAATATCACCAAGCTGCATCGCTCAACCTCAGTTCTTCAACCAGTCGCTTCGCCCGCGGACTGCAACGCCCGTCGCGACGCCGGTCACGCCGATAGCGCCACCCCGCGCAGCTGCGCGATCTTTTCGCGATCCAGCAGGCCGGTCAGGGCCGCGAATGTCGCCCGCACCAGATTCTTCGGGCACGTCGATCCATAGCTCTTGGTCAGCACGTCCTTCACGCCCGCCAGTTCCAGCACGGCGCGGACACTGCCGCCCGCGATCACGCCCGTTCCCTTGCTCGCCGGCACCAGCACCACTTTGCTCGCGCCGAATCGGCCCATGGTCTGGTGCGGAATCGTGCCGTCGATCAGCCGGATGCGCTTCATCATCCGCGTCGCGATTTTCTTGCCTTTTTCCACGGCCATGGGCACTTCACGGGCTTTCCCGTAGCCGACGCCGACGCGCCCGCTGCGATCACCCACCACAACCAGCGCGGAGAAACTGAAACGCCGGCCGCCGCGCACCACCTTCGCGCAGCGGTAGATCTTCACCACGTTGTCGCCCAAACCGCCTTCTTCTGAAGGCTCCGGCTGATGCCTCGCTCGCGTCATTGCTACCTCACCGCCCAGCTATACCTGGACACCGCCTATACCTGGACACCGCCTATACCTGGACACCGCCGGCCCGAACCGCCTCGGCCAGCGCTTTCACCCGCCCGTGATACCGGCGACCGTTGCGATCAAACGCCACGCACGCGATCCCCGCAGCCTTGGCCCGCGCCGCCAGCAACTTGCCGACTTCCGCGGCGGCTGTGCAGTTACCGCCATACGCCACTGAACCGCGCAGCTCCTTGTCCACGGTGCTCGCCTGGCACAAGGTGACGCCCCGACCGTCGTCGACGATCTGCGCATAGATGTGCTGCAGGCTGCGATGTACCGTCAGCCGCGGGCGCTCCGTCGTGCCGAACACGCGCTTGCGCACGCGCCGCTTTCGACGGGAGAGACGTAACTTCTTGACTTTCTGTTGCGCGCTCATCTTACCAACCGTCCGAATCATTCTGACCGAACCCGCTCATTCACCGGCGAAACGCTGTTCGCCCGCCGCGGGTCCCGCCGCTCATCTGTTCACTAGCCGCCCGAGGCCAACGCCTTACCGGCCTTGCGCCGCACGACTTCATCGTGGTAGCGAATACCCTTGCCCTTGTACGGCTCCGGCGGGCGGATCCGCCGCAACTCGGCGGCGAACTGGCCGACGAGCTGCCGGTCGCATCCGCGAATCGTCAGCCGGGCCGGTTCATTCTCGCCACGCGCCTGGGCCACCTGCACCTCGACATCCAGCCCCTTGGGAATGTCGATGATGAACTGCGGCTTGTTCTTGCCGCCGCGGCCCATGAACCCGCAGTTGAGTTGAAGCTGCCGGCCGGCGAGTGTACAGCCGTAGCCGGTGCCATAAATCTCCAGCTTCTTCTCGAATCCCTTGCTCACGCCCGCGACCATGTTCGCGATCAATGCGCGGCTCATGCCGTGCAGCGCACGCACCGACCGCGCATCACCCTCGCGCGTCACCGTGACGGCCTTTTGCCCGGAGTCAAACGTGGCCATGACTCCGCCGGGTACGGTGAAGGTCAACTCGCCCTTGGCGCCCTTCACGCGTACGGCGCGGCCGTTGACGTTGACTTCAACGCCGGTGGGCACGCTGATTGCCTTTTTTCCTATGCGCGACATCGCTTTCCGTTCCTCAGCCCAATCGCGGCACTCTTCAGCATCAATACACGCTGCACAGCAGTTCACCGCCGATGTTGTTCTCCCGGCACTGCCGGTCGCTCATCACTCCGCGACTCGTCGATACGATCGCGATTCCCAGGCCGTCGCGCACCCGCGGCAGCTCGCTGCACGCGGTGTACACCCGGCGACCCGGGCGCGACTCCCGCTTGATCATGTGGATCAGGTCTTCGCCCTGCGGCCCGTACTTGAGCTCGATGCGCAACACGCCTTGCTTCGCGTTGTCGATCTTGTCGAATCCGCGAATATAGCCTTCGTCGCGCAGCACGCCCGCGATACCCGCCTTCACCTTTGAAGCCGGGACGTCCACGACCCGCTTGCGCACCCGCGCTCCGTTGCGGATACGGGTGAGCATGTCGGCGATCGGATCACTCCACATCGGTTGTCACCTTCAACATTCGGACTGACTTCCAAACCGGGGCACTCACGCATTCGCGGCCATCATGCCGACGTGCGTCTCACCCCTGCCGGTCTCCATGCCCACAGGCACAGCCGACCAGCGTCACCAACTGCCAGCGTCACCAACTGGCCTTCTTCACGCCGGGGATCATCCCCTGCGACGCCAGGTTGCGAAAACAGATTCGGCAAATGCCAAACTTGCGGTACACCCCGCGGCTTCGACCGCAGAGCGTGCACCGCCGCACCCGCCGGCACATGAACTTCGGCGTCTTTTTCGCCTTCTGTACCCAAGCCGTTGTCGCCATACACCGAGTTCCTGTTCGCTAGCTTTCCTGCTCGCTGCGCTTGAGCGGCAGGCCCAAATCCGTCAGCAGACGCCGCGCCGACGCATCGTTGCGCGCGCTCGTCACAAAAGTCACGTTCATGCCCTGGCGGAATTCAACCTTGTCCAGGTTGATCTCCGGAAAGATCGTTTGGTCGGAAATCCCCATCGAGTAATTGCCCCGGCCGTCGAAACTCGACGTCTTGAGCCCGCGAAAGTCGCGCATACGCGGAACGGCGATGTTGAACAGCCGGTCCACAAACTCGTACATCCGCTTGCCGCGCAGCGTCACCATCGCGCCGATCTCGTAGCCCTTGCGCAGCTTGAAGTTCGACACGCTCACCCGCGACCGGCGGATCGCCGGCTGTTGTCCGGTGATCGCCGCCAGGTCCGCCATGGCCGCCGGCAGCCGCTTCTTGTCCTGGATCGCGCTGCCCACACCCATCGACACCACCACCTTTTTCAGGCGCGGCACCGCAAACGGGTTCTCGATCTGCAGATCCTTGGCCAGGGTCGGCGCGACCTCGTTTCTGTATTTGTCCTGCAACCTCGCCATGATTCGCCTTCGCTTCGCGGGTCCTGCGCCCGTCTCATCCTCTGATGCCCCGCCGCTCCGATCGATCGGCTCAGAACCGGGTTGACCCCGCGTGCGGCAGGTCAGCCGCGGCTAAGCCCCGCGCTGTGCCTTCGTCACCGTTCCAAGTATCGATCCCGATGTCGCCACCCGCTGCTTCGACTTGATCTTGCCGCCGTCGCGCTCCAGGCCGAAGTGCACCCGCGTACCCCGCTGCGTTTTCGCGTCCAGGGGCAAGACGTTGGAAATATGGATCGGCGCTTCCTTCTCCAGACGGCCGCCCTGCGGATTGCGCCGGCTCGGACGCACGTGACGAAACACCACGTTGACGCCTTCCACCACCACCAGCCCGCGATCGCCATTCACCCGCAGCACCTTGCCGCGCGCCCCGCGATGGTCGCCGCTGATCACTTCCACGATCTCATTCTTGCGTACGTGACAAGCCATCGTACCGATTCCCAAACTTCCAACTTCTGACCTTCGACCTTCGACCTTATGACTTTCGACTTCCCGCTTCAGACCACCTCTTCCGCCAGCGAGATGATCTTCATGTATCCCTTCTCACGCAGCTCGCGGGCCACCGCGCCAAAGATGCGCGTACCTCGCGGCTCGCCCTGGTCGTTGATCAGCACCACCGCGTTGCTGTCAAAGCGGACGTAGCTGCCGTCCTTGCGCCGCGTGGGCCGCGTCGTGCGCACGACCACGGCTTTCGCTCGCCGGCGGCCCGCCCGGTCCTTGCGGTCGTTACCGCCGGAAAAATCGCTGTTGGGCAGCGCCTTCTTCACGGTCACGAACACGATGTCGCCGATGGTCGCGGTCCGCAGTGAAGGTTTTCCCCACCGGCCCGTGCTGCGGCCCTTCACGTTGTACACCATGGCGCGCTTCGCACCGGTGTTGTCCGCGACGTCCACCATGGTCTGCAACTGGATCATGACGATTCAATTCCCCGGTGACGGGTCCGCCAGCCGGCGGCCATCCGCGCCAGCACCAACGATTATTCCCCTACACCGCGGCTGATGATCCGCACCAACCGCCACGACTTCTGCTTGGAAATCGGACGGCACGCCATCACTTCGACGATGTCGCCCTTCTTCGCCTCGTTGTTCGCATCATGCGCGTGCAGCGTCGAGCGCCGGCGAATGATCTTGCCGTACTTCGGGTGCCGCCGCGACCACTGGTTCACCACCGTGATCGTCTTGTCGCGCGCGTCCGAGGTCACCACCCCGCGGCGCAACCGCCGCAACTTGCGACTCTTTTCTGCTGTTGTCTCAACCATCCGCAGTGCTTCCCGTCATTCGTCCCGGTTCATCCGCGAACCAACCAAACGCCGTTCTTCCTTCCGGAGCATGCGGCGGGCTTCAACCCCGTCCGCCGCGCTTCAAACTCAACCTCCGCGTTTCGAAATCGCCGCGGACTCGAGGTGATACTGTTTTTCCTCGACGCCGGTCTCGCCGCGCTCGGTCATCACCGTGAAAATCCGCGCGATATCCCGCTTCGCCTGCGTGATCCGGTTGGGATTCTCCAGCTTTTCCGTCACCGCCTGGGCCCGCAGGTCGAACAGGTGCCGGCGCAGACGGTCGAGCTCCTGGTGCAGCTCTTCGGTCTTCATGTCGCGTATTTCGCTGATCTTCATCGCCTACGCCCCCGGCCTACAGCCCGTGTCGCCGCGAAACCATCCGGCAGCGGCACGGCATCTTCGCGTTAATCCGCGCCAGCGCCTGCCGCGCCACCACTTCCTCCACTCCGCCGATCTCGTACATCACCGTGCCCGGCTTCACGCAGGCGACCCATGTTTCCGGCTCACCCTTGCCCTTACCCATGCGCGTTTCCAGCGGCTTGGCCGAAACCGACTTGTGCGGGAAAATCCGGATGTACACCTTGCCTTCGCGGTGCAGAAAGTGCGTCGCCGCCACGCGGCCCGCCTCGATCTGCCGCGCCGTGATCCAACCGCTCTCCAGCGTCTGCAGCCCGTACTCGCCGTACGACACGGTATTTCCCCGCGTCGCGTTGCCGCGCACGCGGCCACGCTGAAACTTACGGTGCTTGACGCGTTTTGGCATCATCGCCATCGGCGTTTCTCCCCAACAACCTGCGCTAGGCGCGCTTGCCCTTCATGTAGGCCCGCCGACCGCCGATGTTCTCTTTCACTTCGTCGCCGTAGCGACCCTTGTACAGCCACACCTTCACGCCGATCGCTCCGTACTTCGTGAAGCTCGTCGCGAAGCCATAATCCACGTGCGCCTGCAGCGTGTGCAGCGGAATCGAGCCGCGGATCAGCTTCTCCTGCCGGGCCATCTCCGCGCCGCCCAACCGGCCCGACACCATGATCTTCACGCCCAGCACACCCGCTGCCTCAGCCGTCTCCGCCCGCTGCTTGAGCACCCGGCGGAAGCCCACGCGCTTCTTGAGCTGCTCGGCAATCGCTTCGGCCACGAGCTGCGCGTCCGAGTCCGGCGACTTGATCTCGACGATGTTCACCGTCACCTTGCGATCAATCAGGTCCTCCAGCGCATCACGCAACTTGTCCACCTCCGCGCCCTTCGGCCCGATCACCAGGCCCGGACGCGCCGTGTGCAGCACCACCTTCACCTCGTTCCGCGTCCGCGCGATGTGTACGCGGGCCACCGCGGCATACGGGGGCTGGCGGTTCAGCCGCTTGTCGATGAACGCCCGCATCTTCTGATCTTCCTGGAGGAATTCGCTGAACGCGGCCTTCGGCGCGTACCAGCGCGAACGCCAGTCCTCCGTGATCCCGACGCGAAACCCGACTGGATTGACCTTCTGTCCCACGACTCGCTCCGTTGGGGCCGTTGCCGCCGGCGACTATCGTGCCGCCTGCGACCAACGCGCCGCCAGTGACTACCGCGCCGCCTGACGCTGCGCCACCTTCACGATCAAATGACTCGTTCGCTTCGCGATCGGATGCGCCCGCCCGCGATCCTTCGGACGAAACCGCCGATAATACGGTCCGCCGTCCACCCGCGCCTCCGTCACGAACAGTCGCGCCATGTCCGCTTCCTGCTCGTCCGCGTTCACCATCGCGCTCTTCAGCACGTGCCGGATCAGCATCGCCGCACGCTGGTGGCTGAACGCCAGCACGTCCATCGCCGCGTTGCAGTCCAGACCGCGAATCATGTCGATGATCAGCCGAGCCTTGCGCGGGCTGATTCGGGCGAAGCGATGTACCGCTTGCCATTCCGCCCGCTCGGTTGTCTGCTGCGTATCCGCCATCATCTCACCGCCTGGTCAGATCTTCATATCCGCGCCACGCACTTCCGCCGGCTGGTCGCGGTTTGAACTTACTTCTTCTTGATTCCATGCCCGCGATAAACGCGCGTCGGGCTGAACTCACCCAGCTTGTGCCCGACCATGTCCTCGGTGATGTACACCGACACGAACTGCTTGCCGTTGTGCACCTCGAACTTCTGTCCGATGAACTCCGGCACGATCGTGCACCGCCGGTACCAAGTGCGAATCGGCGCGGTGGCGTTGGTGTCTTTCGCCGCCATCACCTTGCGGTACAGCTTCTCGTCAACGTGTGGGCCTTTTTTCTGCGAACGTGACATCGCTACCCTCTGCGCCAACCGATACCCGGTGCCTTTTGCCCAGTGCCCAGTGCCCAGTGCCCAGTGCCCTACCCTACTTCTTCCGCTTCAGAACAAGCTGACCGTAACGCCGGCTCTTGCGCCGACGCAGGATTCGTCGATTCGAGGGCTTGCCTGGGCTGCGTGTCGCGCCGCCCTTGGCCAGTTTGCCCTTCGGACTGCACGGATGGCGCCCACCCTTGCGGCGACCTTCACCACCGCCCAGCGGATGCGCCACAGGGTTCTTCGCCGTACCGCGTACGCGCGGCCGACGACCGCGGTGCCGCATTCGTCCAGCCTTGCCCGCACGCAGATTCTGGTGATCCAGGTTGCCGACCTGGCCGATCGTCGCGCGGCACTCCACGCGCACCTGCCGCATTTCGCCCGAAGGCATCACCAGCGTAGCCCAGTCGCCTTCGCGGGCCAGCAGGCGGCACGCGGCTCCGGCGCTGCGCGCCATCCGCCCGCCCTGGCCGATCTGCAGCTCGATGTTGTGCACATCAAGTCCGACCGGAATGTTCTTGAGCGGCATGCAATTGCCGACTTTCGGTTCGACCCGCGGCCCGTTTTCCACCGTGTCGCCGGCCTTCAGGCCCACCGGCGCCAGGATGTAGGACTTCTCACCGTCTGTGTACTTCACCAGCGCGATATGGCAGGAACGATTCGGATCATACTCGATCGCTTCGACGGTCGCGGTCACGCCGTCCTTGCGACGCTTGAAGTCGATGACCCGGTACAAACGCCGGGCGCCGCCGCCGCGGTGTCGTGCCGTGATGCGTCCGTGGTGATTGCGTCCGCCGTGCCTCACCAGCCGCTCGAGCAGCGACTTTTCCGGCTGACGCTTCTTGTCCGTCAGCTCGCGGTAGTCGTTCACCGACGACGCCCGCCGCCCCGGAGATGTCGGTCTGTATGTCTTCACGCCCATCGCGTCACCTGCATGCCGTTAACACGACCTGAAACGTCCTACCTCGCGCTCTCGCGCGAAACTTCAGCCGAACAATTGCCGTCAGAACAGATCAATGTGCGAATTCGCGTCGAGCACCACCACGGCCTTCTTCCAGTCCGCGGTCTTGCCCACCTTGAATCGCACGCGCCGCGCCTTTCCGCTGCGCGTCGAAGTCCGCACGCTGAGCACCTTCACGTTGTAAATCTTCTCGATCGCCTGTTTGATCTCAGGCTTCGATGCGCTCGGATGCACCTCGAACGAATACGACCCGCCGCGCGCCGGCTGCCACTTCGTTTCGTCGTGGTGCTGCGTGGACTGGTGCGTCCCCTTCTCAGTCACCAGCGGACGCTTGATGATGTGGTAAATATCCATCGTCGCACCTGCACCCGTTCAAAGTCGAAATCGCGTCCGGAAACCACACCGGACCAGCCAGGCCCCACTCAATCCGTCTCGCCGCGCAGCAGCACGGGGTCGTTCACCAGGCAGTCAAATGCCTCGCGCGTGAACACCAGCTTTCGCCGCCGCAGAATATCGTACGCATTCAGCTCGCGCACCGGCTTCACATCCGTCTTCGGAATGTTCCGTCCGGACAGGAATACGTTGCGATCCAGGTCCTTCATCGCCACCGTGCAGCCGCGTTCCGCCTCGAGCGCCCGCATCATCGTCGCGAACAACCGTGTCCGCGGTTTTTCAAACGCGAGCCCATCAACCACCGCGACGTCGCCGGCGAGCAACTTCACCAGGATCGCGTTGTTGCGCGCCAGGCGGCGCATCTTCTTCGGCAGCACCTGTGTGTAATTTTGCGCGCCCTTGGCAAATGCCACACCGCCGCCGCGACGGACGTTCGTGCGAATGGTGCCCATGCGCGCGTTGCCCGTGCCCTTCTGCCGGTACAGCTTGCGCGTCGAGCCCTTCACCATCCCGCGGCTCTTCGTCGCCGACGTGTTCTGGCGGGCATTCGCCTGGTACATCACCACGGCCTGCTTGAGCAGTTGCGGCCGAACCTCGCCACCGAGCAGCGCCGGATCGATCTGCACCGTGCCGCTCTGCTTGCCGTCCATGTTGTAGACCGGGACATCAATCATCGGTCGTTCCGCTGCTAGCTGGCCCGCGCCACGCATTTGCCGCATTCGCGACACGTGCGCCGCGCCGCACCGCTACTTTCGCGCGGCCCCTTTCGTCTTGGATACGCGCACAAAAAGGAGCCCGTCTTCGGGCCCCGGCACACTTCCCTTAACCAACAACAGGTTGTTTTCCTGATCGACACCGATCAGCTTAAGGCAGCGCTGCGTGATGCGCTCATCACCCCACTGGCCCGCCATGTGCTTGCCCTTCTTCACGCAGCGACCACGGCCACGCTGACCCATGCCGCCGATGCTGCCCGGGCTCCGGTGCTTACGCTCCGTACCGTGCGAGCCCGGCTGGCCGCCCATGCCCCAGCGGCGCATGACGCCCGAGAAGCCGCGGCCCTTGCTCTGGCCGGTCACATCGACGTACGCCACTTCCGCCTGGCTGAACTGCTCGACCGTCATCACCGCGCCGGGCTCAACTTCGGGCGCGTCGAACAACCGCACCTCGCGCGACACGCGCTTGGGCCCCGTGCCCGCCTTGCCCGCATGGCCGATGAGCGGCTTGGTCGATCGATGCGGCTTCACGTCCTCGAAGCCGAGCTGCACCGCGTAATAGCCGTCGCTTTCGATCGTTTTCACCTGCAGCACCGTGCACGGCCCCGCCTTGACCACGGTCACGGGCGTCACTTCGCCCGCGGCATCGATCACGCGGGTCATGCCGACTTTTCTGCCGATCAATGCCGGTGTCATGACAATCACTCACCCTTCCGCCGCGGCGCGAATACACCCGCCGGCGGACGCCTGCTCACTTGCGACGCAATTCCCTCCGGAATCGCAACCCCGGATTCGGCGAGGCTGGTACGTCCCGTGCTCCTGATCCGCGATCTGCTCGCGTCAAGAAACACTCGACGCCAAAACACCCCGGCTGCCGCAAACTACGTTCGAATTACAGTTCTACGTTCTGATCTTGATGAATACGCCCGCCGGAACAACCAGACGGTTCAAAGCTTCGATCGTCCGCGCGGTGGGTTCGAATATCTCGATCAACCGCTTGTGCGTACGCATTTCAAACTGCTCGCGCGACTTCTTGTCGATGTGCGGGCCGCGAAGGACCGTGTACCGCTCGATGCGCGTCGGCAGGGGCACGGGGCCCACCACGCCGCCCGCGGTTCGCTTCGCGTGATCCACGATCTCATTCGCCGAGGAATCGAGCATACGATGGTCGTACGCTTCCATCCGGATACGAATCTTCTCACTGCCCGCCACGTCGCATCCACCTTTCGAGGCCACCGGCGACCGCCGGCTGACCCTGCACCCGCGGCATCGTCGCCGCACAACTTCTTCAGAGCCGGGCTAGGATAAACATTTACAGAAAGCTGTCAACCGGAACACGCACTCAAAAAGCCGCGGAAAATCACCGCGGATCGAATTCCCTGATTTCACAGGCATTGCCCAGCGCAAGCCACGCCATCAGCGCAGCAGTCGTTGCCTCATGGGCGGAGATAGCCACCCCGGTGATTCGCCGGTGAAGTTCGACTTCACCCAGTCAGTGCTCCGGTCCCATGCCGACCCAGCTACGCCTCATCCTCAGCAATTGCAGACACACTTTACGGACACGCGGGCCGCCCGCCACAATGTCAAAATAGGCAAAATGCGCGTCGCTCGTGGGAACTCAGACATGATGCTAGAGCCGAAGCCTCAACCGGCTGCACCACCACCTACTTCTTCTTGAACCCCGCCAGCTCATGCACATGCCTCTCGAAATCCGCCTCAAAACTCTCCAAGTCCTCGGTGATGTACGCCCGGAACATCGCTTCCCCAAAGCTCGTTCCGGAAGGATTCGGCGAACGGATCCGTGCCGCCTGGGTAACGATCGCAGTCTCCCCCGAAGCCAGATCGCGCAACAGCCGGTTGAACCCGCGCTCGTGCCGGCCGGCTGCCCCGTGCCGCAGGTAGACCACCAGCGCCCAGGCTTGGGCATAATACGTCCGCGTCTTGGCTGACCGGCCCTCCACGATCACCGTCCCAGCATCCGTCGCCAGCATGTCCGCCAGGGGAAGCAGCGTCTTGGCCTGCAGGGCCTCGCGCAGCGCATTAATCCGGAAGGTATTTCGCCGCGGGGTGAATACCACCCGGTTACCGGGCGCCTCGAACGACTCGCAGTACGTCGCCAGCCCCTCGTTCAACCAGGCGGGAAGGCGTACATCGCAATTCTGCGCCAGGTACTGGTGCATGCCCTCGTGCGCCAGCACCGACAGCGTATAGGACCGGCCGATGTAATACGCCGCGCAGGTCGCCCCCTCGCTGAACCCGCCTGCGGAAATCTGCTGATAAACCGAGAACCTCTGGGGAAACTGCCGCGCGGCGAATCGCTCCCACTGGCCGCGCTGGTCGAAGACATAGGTCTGCAGCCGGTCCTCCTGCCCCATCCTGGGAGGCACCAACGCGGCATACTCCCGATGGGCGGCCTCGAGGTAGTCAGGCAGCGCTTCTTCCAGTTGCGCATCCCGCAACGTCGAGTGGATCGCGAAGTGCGGCGTCAGAATGCGGCGGCCCTCCACCTTCTCGAACGTCCAAGGCTCGACCGTCTGCGTCACCGGCCGCAACGGCAGCACCGCCCTGCATCCGGACTGCAGCGCGATCACGCCTGCCATGAATGCCATGGCCACAGTGGCACACGAATTCTTCCGCACGAAATCTCCGTCCGCCGCTCGGCGCATACGCAAATTCCCGCCCCGCAGGACAGCCGACTCCCCGCGCGGACCCGCCGAACCGATCAATGTTGGATTATTCACAGGCAATTCCCGATGCGCCGCCGGACGCTGCGAAATCCGCTCCGGCACAGGCGGATCGCGAGCTTACGTGACCACACCATGACGGTCAATCGCGCTGGACGGCGCGCGGTGCGCTTGCGGGCGTGACCTGAACGGCGGCGGCCATCAGAACCCCGGACGCAAGTCCGGGGCCGTTGCGCGGCGTACGATCGATGCCCCCCACTTGCGTGGGGGGTTCTGAGCACCGCGCACTTCGTCGCCTGAGTTGTCACTAGCCCGGTCGCGTGATTGCGCCCCGACACGCCTTGCCATCGAATTGATTGCACCTATCCTTTACGGATTGTCGCGCTGCGGGTGACAGCGCGTGAAGGAAACCCAACATGGCCCACGACAAACCCGGCGACAAACCCGGCGGCGGCATCGAAAACGTGGTCATCATCGGATCCGGACCGGCGTCCTGGACAGCCGCGGTCTACGCCGCCCGCGCCAACCTCCGCCCCCTCGTCTTCGAGGGCGCCATCGCCTCCGGCAGCGAGATGATCCCCGGCGGCCAGCTCATGTTCACCACCGAGGTCGAAAACTATCCTGGATTTCCCAATGGAATCGACGGCCCCGAAATGATGGCCGCCTTCCGCAAGCAGGCCGAACGCTTCGAGACCCGCATCCAGACGCGCAACATCGTGAAATGCCGGCTGAACGAGCACCCCTTCCGCCTGATCGACGACGCCGGCGGCGAAACGCGCACCCACGCGGTGATCATCGCGACCGGCGCATCCGCGAACTGGCTGGGCCTCAAGTCCGAGCAGCACTTCCGCAAGGCTGGCCTCGGCGTCACCGCCTGCGCCACCTGCGACGGAGCGTTTCCGCGCTTCCGCAACAAGCCGGTCGCGGTCATCGGCGGCGGCGACAGCGCCGTCGAAGAAGCCACGTTCATGACCAAGTTCAGCAACCCCGTCTACATCGTCCACCGCCGTGACGAACTCCGCGCCAGCAAGATCATGCAGCAGCGCGCCCTCAACAACGAGAAGATCAAGATGATGTGGAACAGCACGGTCGAGGACATGCTCGGCGACGACCAGCAGGGCGTGACCGCGCTGCGCCTGAAGGACACCCAGACCGGCAAGGTCAGCGACCTGGCGGTTTCCGGCGTGTTCCTCGCCATCGGCCACACGCCGAACACGAAGTTCCTCGAAGGCCAACTCGACACCGACAAGAAGGGCTACCTCAAGCTGGCTGACCCGTACCGCACGACCACAAAGATCCCCGGCGTCTTCGCAGCCGGCGACGTGGTCGACAGCGTCTACCGCCAAGCGGTCACCGCAGCCGGCATGGGCTGCAAAGCCGCGATCGACGCGGAACGCTGGCTGGCAGAGCACGAGTAGATGTGCGTCTGGCGGTTGGGTGCCATGCCCACGCTCGCGTGGGCATGCCTCTCGAACGAGTGCCCCATCGCGTTGCCGTACGGATTGGTGATCGCGCGAACGAGTGCCCCACTTCCACAGGGGCGTGAGTCTGATTCGTGAACGCGCACGCGGCAGGCTGTTCAACTCCATTGCCCCAAAGGGGCTGCGTCCTTCAGCCCAGGGTTGGTCGCCGCAGCGACCTACCCTGGGTCGCGTTCGCAACAAAATCAAACCAACCGCAAAGCGGTTGATCGCACCGCTATCTGCACGGGTGCCGGCCTCGACTTGCTCGCATCGCAATCAGTGAATTCGGAAGGGGTTGGCGCGCTGGCGGAATAATGGCGACGCGGTTATTGTGCTTTGGATGGCCAAAACCAATGAACGAAGGCTGGATAGTGCCACGATCAAAGCTGGGTATTTGGCCGTCAAGGCCGCCGTGGCTGACGACGCTGGTAGCCAAGGCGCAGAGAATGCGATTCGGGAGATGTCGTTGCTTTCGCTGAGATTCCTGAGCGAGAGTTGCGACCTTGTACATCTCAAGTCACTTGTCCCGAACAAGAATTACGTCTCATTCGAACTACGTGGCGGAAAGGGATCAATTACACGTCCAGCGAACACAGCCTACTTTGTCCCTGATTCGACCGAGCTCAACGAGCTTTGGACCCGATGGGAAAAGGACAAGATTAGTGAAGAAGACTTCGCGCGGTGGTCATATACAGTCGCACTTTCGCCATGTCTTGCGATGGAGATTTTCGATCGCGGGAACAAGAAGGGACCCGCGACCTATTTCGAGTGCTTCATCGGCAATTTGTTTGCGCGCCAACTGGGTGTCACTCCGAAGAAGCGCGCAACTCTACCACTGCCTGTTTCCGGCAGTACTGTGCGCTTGACGATGGATTACATTTTTGAAATGCCAGACCCATCACCAAACGTCCATCTTGCGGTCAAGATGTCCACGCGCGAACGAATAGTGCAGGCATGGGCGCACCATCGGTTGCTTGACGCAGCCTATGGTGTCGGCGAGTACCTGGGGGCAATGGTGCTCTTCTCCGAGACGAAGCTCGCCTTGAAAAGCAGAGAAGTCGTAGAAATCTGCGTTCCCGACCAATGGCTCGCCTACCAGGAACTACTGTCCAAGATGGACCGCATCTATTACTTCGACAGGCCGTCGCGGTATCATGATCTAACTGTCAGCCACCCCAACGTGATTTCCATTGAACAGTTCCAGCGATTCTTTGACGACCGGGACAGGTTTTTCCCCTCGAAAACATAGCTCCAAGCGGTTCGGCGGAGCCTGCCAACGCGCTCTCCCTTTTGGCTTAATGAACACAATGAAATAGGAGTGATTCTTGCGAGCGTGAACTTGCCTCAAAACTCGGCTAACGCCCGGTTTTCCATTCTGTACGAGTACAAAAAGGTCTTCGACAACGAATCCATAACGCGTCAGTTCGTTGATGATCTCGACATGCGTAAGGCGTTGCTGATTCGCGCAGACTTCATCCGCGCACTTCACAATGTAGACGCCATTCGGCTTGAGAACACGAAACGCCTCCTGCGCCGCCTCGAAGTATAACTCCAAGACCGCCTCATGGTATTTCTTCTTCGACTGGGCAACATTGTTTTTGTAATACCCCTCGTAGTTCTGATGATTGACATGGGCTGTCCCGCCCGGCGTGTGCATGTATGGCGGATCGAAAACGACACAATCAATAGACCGCTCCTCATACGGCAATGAGCGCGCATCGACGCCGTTTTGCAAGTCTGTGGGCAAAATCCGGTAAGCATCGCCCGGAACTCGACGCCAAAACACGCCCTTGCCATAAGTGACGTCAGCGATTTTGCTGTCAAGTCCAACGTAGAGGGAAAGAATCTGCGGAAAGAGCAGATCGTTGGTTCCATTCATCGCGGTATGGATGAGCGCGTTCGAAGGGGTTCCCGCTGGCCGCTTCCGTTTCTTTCCAGGACTTACCAACGTCTCCATAGTTAGGTCCTCACAACTCGTAATGGTTTGATTCAATCCATTTTCGGATGGCATCGGCGATGATCTCGGCCTGCGTGCTCGGTTCTTTGTCGTCGCGCTCCTGTTTCAATGCCGCAGCCTTTAGTGCAAAGTGAAGAGACCGTGGAATCCGTACCCCAATCTGGACAAGCCCGTCGTCCGCAGAAGTGGAGCGTGATGCGATCTTTCGTTTCGCCATCGGTTAGTATACCTGCTGGCTATCAAGATGTCAAGTTATCTTTGTATCTTGATAACAGAATGCCAAGTGATCCAACGGCCGCTAGCTCGGAAGATAGTAACATCTACGACGTGTTTGGCAAGCGTTAGGTACTGAATGCGCGGCACACGGCGCACGGATCGCGAGCGGGAGTCGGCGTTTCCTACTGGCGAAGCGCTTGGCCGGCATGCTCATTGGCGCGGCTCGGACGTGCCCCGGCTTGCGCCTCGGGCATGCCCATAGCGAGCAAGTACTTCCCGGGCGGGTTGACCCACCGAGGCGACGGCACCGCTGTTTGAGCGGGGCACGATCGCCGGGATCGACGTGCGTGGCTCGCTGCACGCCGCTCAGTCAATCTTCGCCGCGTTGCGATGGTACCGCGTCACGATGTTCGGATCGGGCAGCAGCGACACGCCCGCCTGGTCCTTGCCCTCGTAATCGAACAGCGACAGCACGTACCGTATACTGTGCAGCCGGGCGCGCTTCTTGTTGTTCGCCTTCACGATAATCCACGGGCTGTAGCTGGTGTGCGTCCGGGAGAGCACCAGCTCCTTGTACTTCGTGTACGCGTCCCACAGGTGCTGCGCCCGGCCGTCCAGCGGGCTGAGCTTCCACTGCTTCAGCGGGTTGTTCGCCCGCGACTTGAACCGGGCGAACTGCTCCTCCCGCGATATGGAAAACCAGAACTTCACCAGCACCACCCCGTCCTCCACCAGCATGTGCTCAAACTCCGGCACCTGCTGCATGAAGCGCTCGTACTCGTGCCGGGTGCAGAAGTCATTCACCGGCTCGACGATCCCGCGGTTGTACCAGCTCCGGTCGAAGAACACGACTTCGCCCTTGTTGGGCAACTGCTTCATGTAGCGCTGGAAATACCACTGGCCGCGCTCCTCCTCCGTCGGCTTGGGCAGCGCCACCACGCGCATCGCCCGCGGATTCAGGTGCTCGACGAACCGGCGGATTGTGCCGCCCTTGCCGGCTGCGTCGCGCCCCTCGAAGAGGATCGCCAGCCGCCGGCCCTCCTGCTGGATCCACCGCTGCAGCTTCACCAGTTCGATCTGCAGCAGCTCCAGCTCGTTCTCGTAGCGGATCGCCTCTTTGATTTTCCCAACCGCGATTTTCCGCGAACGCAGCAGCCGGATGAACGCGCGGCGCGTGTGCGCGCCGGCCAGCTCCGCGACCGCCAGCCCACCGTCCGCGTCGGCGGACGAGTCCTGCACGCCCTCAGGCGGCGACACCAAATCCTGGAGAATCGCGACGCCGCTGCGCACCAGTCCCTCGCCGTCCGTGTCATGCGCTACCTGGTTCAACTCGCCAGTCCGATCGCCCATCGTCTCGCTCATGTGTGCAACCTTCCGACCAAGTGGTGATTTCGCGCGCAGCGGATCGCCGGCGAAATGTGAATAATTTCACCAGCGCATCGGATAAACCAGCCTTGCACTTAATACAAAAAGGGCTGTCGCGAATGGTGTAGAGCGCTCCAACCCTACCCGACATGGTCCAATGGCCAGCGCTCGCCCGTCCATCCGTGTCCAGATGATGTCCAGGTTTGCATTTGACGCCGTTCAATCTGAATTGAATGGTTCTTTCCGTAAGAGCACACCACTCGATTTTCGCGACGGCCGCATTGCCGATGAACGGGCTGGCTCTTGCTTGTCAATCGCCGCACTTCTTCGGGCTGCAAGACCGTTTTTCCCCCGCGTGTCCGGTTCGCTCTTGCACGTTTCTTCGACGCCGATCGTTCGCGGTCGGTTCGGAGTGTTGACCGATAACGAAGGGACCCGATCATGTCCGAGATAAGAGCCCTATGCAGACGCACGGTCGTGTGTAGCCTGGTTGGCCTCGTCGGATGCGGCAGCGCCACGGATGGGCAGGTCGAGGCCCTCGGGCATCGCGCTCCCAGCGAAACCACGGCGAGTTATCGTCCATACGTGCTTACCGAAACCCTCACGACCAAGGCTCTTGACGGCCCAGGCGAGTTGACCGCGTGGGCCAACGTCCTGATCGACTTCAGTTCGCAATACTCGGTCGATTACTGGTCGGCGGCCAAGGCTCTCGGCCCGCCCGATACGTTCAACTATGGGTTTCCCACGGCCTGGGCCCCGGCCACGCGCAACGGTACGCGCGAATGGCTTACCGTCGGGTTCGACGTGCCCGTCTACGCACACGCGGTAACCGTCCGGGAAACGGATGGTAACGGGTTCCTCTTCCAGGTCGACGTCCTTGACCTGGACGGCACGAGCCACACGGTTTGGGCCGACAACGATCCGAGCGTCCCCGGCGCCCCTTTTGATCTGCGGCTTGACTTCACTGCCACGAACTTCCTAGTCGCCGGCGTTCGCGTCCACGTCAATACCGACCACAACTTCTCGAGGTGGGAGCAAATCGACGCCATCGCCTTGCACGGTACGCTCGCGAGCCAGGCCGACTGCAATCTCAACGGCTTGGACGACTCCGTCGAACTGGCCGCAGGTGAGGCGTCCGATTGCGATCTCAATGGCGTTCCGGACGACTGCGATTCCGATGGGGACGCCGATGGGCTGCCTGACGCTTGCGACGCCTGTCCGGATTCGAACCTGGCCGAAGTGCTCACGCTCAACGGGTGCGAGACCGGCGTGGCCAACCTGCCGCTTGAGGACGGTTGCTGGATGGCTGACCGGCTGGCGGAGTGCAAGGTTGAGGCGGCGAATCACGGGCAATATGTCCGATGTGTCGCGCACCGGACCAATACGTGGAAGCGCGACGGATTGCTCACCGGTCAAGAGGAAGGTCGCGTGCAGCGCTGCGCCGCGCGAGGCCATTAGTGGTGAGTCCGGCGCGGACATGTGTTTATCAAAGAGGCCCGTGCTGGCGGCCTTCCATGCCGTAACTCCGACCATCGAGGATGCCGCACACTTCGGCCCATGGACGGGACGGGGGCAGAGTTCCTGGGCGTTTGCAGCCTCCGCATTTTCGAGCGCGGTCACTTGACCGCGCTCTTTTCGCTTCAACCCGCACTGCCCGCGTTGACTAGGTCCTCGCAAACCGCGAGGTCGCCCAGGTTCATGACCACAGCCACCGGTCGGACTCGAACCGACAACCTGCGGTTTACAAACCGTCAGGCACCTGAGGCCGACCGCGTTCCAGGCGTCAAAAACGCGGTTTACGTCCCCAACACTACCGACTTCACCAGGCCAATTCAAGGCGTTGCGCGGAACGTTCCGCGCAACGTCGCCCCGTCTTCTCTCCTTCGTCGAACCATCGTCGGTCCGTCGTCGCTCCCTCGCGGCACCGTCGCGGCTCCTGTGGACAAGGACAGGACGGAATAATGTCCCTTGGAATTCCATCCAGATGGTGATAACCGTAACCATCGCCGCTCCCGGCAGTTACGGGCCAGATGGAATAATTCGTCCTGCGTCCATCGGAATTCCGCGTGACATTTGTCCGACGATGCGTCACCTGCGCAACAACCTGATCGGCGGCACGGTGCTCATGCTGGCCTTCTGGATCATCTACGGCCTGCTGCAGCTCATTGGATGCCCCGCGCAGAAAGCCGCCCCGGGCGGCCGTGGCGATCTGGCGCACACACCCGGGGCGGTTGGAATAAAATCCGGAATAAAATGCACCGGATTCTTTCACTTTAAGGCGGGCTTCGTGCCCGCCGCTGTGCTCACGTATCGCCACTGCCGTTCGTCGGCGGTGGCAACTGCACCTTGTGTCCGGCGTCCTCGATCGCGATCCCCAGGATCACCGAGACGCCCACGCCGAGGATCGTCGCGATGATCTCGACGTTGACGTTGAGCCCGCGGTCCGCCAGGTAGGCCGCGGCCACCGTCGCAAGCGCGACGCGCACCTTGCGACTGGCCAGCGGCTGTATCAGTCGTTTCCAGTTCATGGTGACCTCCGTTTCTTTCGTCGCGTCCACCACACGCGGGCAGCCGTCAGCAGCAGCGCGGCCGCGCCGCCGGCGATACCCCACCACTCGGCGTCCGAGTCGGGATCCTCTACCGGCAGACCCGGATCACCCTGACCAGACGCGGGCAGCGCAGGCGCCGGGGTCGGCGACGGCAATGCGGGCACGGACGGCAGTACAGGTGGTGACGGCAGGGGCGCGATCTCGGGCAGCTTCACCGTGATGCACCCGCACCACACCGCAGCGACACACGCAACGATCGCCGCAGCCGCACTAAGTCGGCGGCGCAGGGCTTGGCGTTGGCGCCGCACCGGCCTCACCCCCCTCCTCTGCGCTTGGCGCCGGTGCCGCGGGAATCAGCAGATCCCGCAGCAGCAGGCGTTTTTCAGCCGCGGTGATGTCCTGCGCCTGGATGATGCGCAGCACCGCGTCATCCATCTTGCGGTCACTCAGTTGTCCGCTCGCGCCCACGCTGTAACTGCCGGCGATGCCTTCCATGCCGGCCGACGCGCGGTACACCACCGCAACCTCCGCGACGTACTTGGGGTTGAGCCCTTGCCCGGCGACGGAGACCTGCCCGGCGCCTCCGTCCGCCAGCCGCCCCACGATGTCCGCGGCCAGGCCGCGCATGGTGTCCGCCTGGGTAGCGAACAATTCGCCAGACAGCGAGCACCCGGGCGCTGCGACGATCAGCGCCACACACAGCGCCGTCGCCAGCCACCCCATCATCCCGATCTTCTTGTGCATCATGCACCTGTCCTTTCCGCGGCGTCATGCCGCTCAGTCCTTCGGTTCGCACTCCAGCGCCGTCTCGATTCGGGCCAACTGGAGCGATTGTTGTCGGGTCAGTTCCAGGAGCGATCTGAACTCGGCAGCGCGGAGCTGTTCGCGAGCCTCGATCTGCCGCAGCTGCTCCACGCCCCAGGCGGAGTGCTCGCGCCGCCAGTCCTCGAGCTTCTCCAGGCGGCCCAGTGCGCTCATGTGCTTATAAGTCACCGCGGCGACGAAGCTCACCAGCGCGATCAGTCCGCCCACGCCGCCGATCCACTGCCAGGGCACGCTTTGCGAGAGCAGGGCAATCCCGCCGAACAACAGCGCGTCTATCTTGATTGCAGTCCACGTCATGGGTTTCTCCACACAGGGCAGGCCACAATCACCCCGCAACAAAGTAGATCTCGTAGATTGCGTCCAGGTCGGTGCTGCTGACGTCGATGGTCTTATGCGTCGCGTCGACGTCCTCACGCGACTCGTCGAAAACGAACACTCCGAATTCGCCCTGCGCCCAACTGCATTTCCCGGCGGTGCCGGCGAAGAGTGCGTAACCACTCGAGGCGCCCTCGGCGAACACAACCTCGGCGGTCGCAGTGATGACGCGGATGAAGAGCTTCTTGATTTTCAGGCTCGTGAAGTCGACGGCGCCGCCAGCCTGGTTCGCGATCGCGGTGAGGTCGAGGGTCTCGGCGCCGGCGGTGAGTTGGTGGGTTCCACCAGCCTGCTTCGTCCCTGCGGTGGTCTGCTCCTGCAGCAGCAAACGCGTCAGCAGCTGTGCGCCGCTATCTAGCGTCTCGTCGATGTTGAACCGCACCTGGTGCTCGGCGATTACACTCATGATTCAGTCTCCACGGCCGGCCACTTGCCAATCGGGCACTCCAGCCTCGCAAACCTCAGCTTCTTATCGAGGGCGGCAAGCCGCCACTTGGGGCAGCCGCAGACGCCGCAGTACTCACGCCGAACCTCTTGCCCGGAGAAGAACGTCTTGCGATCACGAACCTTGATGTGCTCACAAGACCTGCACTCCTGAATCCGGAGGTTGAATGTCTCCTCATCCACCTTCGGGCCGGTGACGGCCGTAAGAAACTCTCCAATCCGCCGCGTGAAGTCCTTTGCCTCAACAACCGAACCTTGAATTACCACCTGCCCCCGACCTACAGAATAATTTCGCGCCACTGATCGCGTACGTGGCGCTGGAATCGTTCGTATCTTCTTGTCCAGCCGCCACCTGACCAGCCACTCGGCGTAGGCATCGGGATCGTTTGCGACGAGATCCGCCAACGCCTGCGGGCTGATCGGAACTTCATGGACACTCTTTGTCGGTCCCATCGCAATCACCACAGCTCCCGCACGCTCCGCCCGCCGTTAAGGCATAGGTCGACAATGCACCGGCACCCCCACTGGCTGCACTGTTCAGACACGTCAACGATAGCGTCATGCACGGACCATCATTGCACTGCTCAGCTGGACAGCTGCCGTGGCCCGTGACGCTCCCAACGAGCTTGCACAATTCAAGTTCTAGCCACGGAGTGGCGCAGCTGGGGCACTGACACCCGAGAGGCGCCGGGTCAACGCAGATCGTCACCGACGACGGTCCGCCCTGGCAAGGCTTGAGGTATCCGAACCCACATTCGAGCGGTACGCCACGGGGGGTTACCGCAATCGGAGCGCCGCTGGCTATACGCCAATTCGTGACGCCCGAACAACAATTCTCTATGTTGCACAGCGTCACGAACACGCATTGGACTGTGATGGGCAAGGATCGCGGAATATAGACCGCGGTCGCCGTGCAGTTGCAGGTTTCCCCTTCGCCCATCTCCAGCGTCGTGTTCCTGGTCGCATCCTCATAGGGCACACCACCATCGCACGAGATCTCCCAGTGATCGAAGTCGGCGATGACGCTGCCGCAGGCGCCGCTGCAGGTGACCGTCGCATCGGCGAACAGGTTGACAGTCGCGCCCTTCTGGTAAACGCCATTCGTCGTCCGGTTTGGCGTGACCCCTTCGCAATCGGTGCCTGCGGTAACTGCAGTCGCAGCGCCGCACGAACCAGCTGACCCAAGCACGAGGAGGTCGAGATCGAGCACGCAGGGACAGCAGCAGGGGTTATCCCCGGTGCAATCCATTGATACGATTTTGGTGCTCGGGGCCATCAGGTCGGATCCGTGTCGTGATCTTGCACTTCCCAGTAATACGTCTGCCCCTCGAACGTCACCTCAATAATCTCGCGCCAGTGGTAAGTCACCGTCAGTTCGCACGCCTCGGTGTCCCAGTCCACGTCATAGACGTAGCGCCAATAACTGGTTTCCCCAAGGGTCAGCGACCCGCCTCCGCCGCGGACAAACAGGAATCGCCCGTCCAGTGTCTCCAGCAGCAGGACCAGGATGGGGTGATCAAGCGCAGTCTCGGCCGCGGGGACCCAGTCCGCGCCGGTGTTGTCGTACTCCGGCGGTACCGGCGCCGTCTCGCCGCGCTCGATCGCGTTGATGTCCTCGGTGCCAAGTGCGCGGCGATCGGCCTCTGGCTCGATGGTGAACGAATAGTCGTTGTAATGCGTGTCATTCCACACGCGCACGTAGATCGTGCGGCCATCGGCGGGAATGCCGGTCACTGCATGCGTCGTAACCAGGCCGAGTTCGTCATTCTCATTCTGGTACAGATTGACGTTGCTGGACGGAGGCGGCGGCTCGCCGACTCCCAGCCAGTAACTCGTCGTCCCGCCGCCATCCTCCGCGGTCCACTCGAACTCGATCTCGATGGTGTCGGGGCTGCCTGGCGTCACAGGCCCAGGGAGCAGGCTCCCGTCTTCCGGAAACACCAGCTGAGGCGCGTCGGCATTCAGAATCCCCGCGCCGAGGTCAGAGCCGACGTGCTGCAGATTCTCGGCGGTGTACCCGGGCGGCGCGCCAGTCCGTCCGCCGCTCATGACCTGGGCAGCGCCGCCGGCGAGCTCCGCCTCGGCCCAGGTATACGCCGGCAGAGCCGTCAGCACGTCGTCGTACTGCTGCACGTGGCTCAACAGCGCGGGGAATACGCGTCGCACATCCGCACCGCCGCCTCCGCCGCCGCCGAACCTGATGATGCACCACGCGATTTCCGGATCGTCGCGATCGTCCACCGGCTCCACCCACAGCAGCGAGACAGCGCCCGACTCTCCGCTGGCGAGTTGTGCAGTCTCACCGTCGTCGACGTCAGCGGCCGTATGGGCTTCATTCACCATGCGCACCCGGGCGATCGTCACGCCGGCGATGTGGGCCCGCCCGATTGCATCATCAATCAACGGCTCGGCCAAGATCGCGAACTTGCCCGCGTGCGTGGCCGTCGTTGGCGTCGTCCCACGTAGTGCGATCCGCGATTTGAATTCCGAGTCATTGTCGTCGCGCGAGATGATCGGCCCGGAGATGCCCAGCACGTCGAACCGCGACCGCGACGCACCGCTCTCGTTCTTGATCAGCACGACGTCTGGCGCGTTCTCTCGCAGTGGACGTCCCGGACGGGTGAACGCGTCACGGCTGCGGCCGAGCGCCGCATCAACAAAGGCGTTGTAGGCCTTCGCAGGGATCCGCATCGGCTCGCCGGTATGGACTTTGCGGAACTGGTCCACGTCAGATCCCCATCAGGCTCAAGTTGGCAGTGCCATAGACCTGCTCGATGTGGACTGAAGCCGGAACCTTTACGAGGGCTTTCGCCGTATCGTCGTCCGCATCCTTGTACCTCACCCAGAGGTATTCCCAGCCCTTCTTGTCGACGCCGGTGATTGATCCAACCGCCAGGCCGGTGACGTTCGGACTGGCGGCGAATCGATAAGCGATTTCCCAGTCGCCACCGCCGCGAATCGATCCGGACGCGCCGAGGAACAGTACCTCGCCCGCTGCGAACCCCTTGAACGGCAGGCTGTTGACCTTACCCGTGAGCGAATAGAGCAGGGCTTTGTACCCAGGGGTGACAAACGTCGGCGGCAGGTAGTGCGTCTCGGCGAACTGATATACGGGCACGACGATGTCAGTACCCTCGACGCCGTCATTGGTGACGCCGATCGCACCTTTGAAATCCGGCGCCGACAGGAAGTGGAGCAGTTCGTAGTACGACGCAACCGTCTGCAGGCTCTGGGTGATGTGCGTGGTGCCGCCGCCCGTCTCGAAGCTGTAGACGCTCTCATTAGTCGGGCGCACAGTCGAGTAGCGAACCGCGCCGTGCCACTGCTCCTCGCCGACAGGCTCCATTTCAATCGACTGCCGCCAGACCAACAGCGTGCCGTCGAGGTAATGATCAATAACCACCGGCGCCGCGCCCTGTACCGCCAGGCGGGCGGCCAGCTCATCGCTGGTGCCCAGCACGGTGTAGTGCCGCTCCTGCCCCGGATCCGCACCAGAACTGGTATAGCGAGAATCAAACTTTTCGAAGGTCGTAATCGCCATCAGCCGAACGTCGGTTGGTTGTTGCGTTGGATTCTGACAATGGTCCGCAGCAGGTCGTTCGTCTGGCCCTGCAGTCTGACCATCGCGTCACTGCCGCCGGCAAGTGCCCGGACCGCCGCAGGATTGAACGTGCCCAGGACACTGAACTTGGCCTGGGTCGCATCGCGTGCATCGGACAGTTGGTCTGGGATGTCGTCGTCTGACCCCGTACCTCTGCGGGCAAGGCTGGTGAGAAACTGTTTCTCCTCCGCTGCGAGTGCGGATTCGAACGCGGCCCGCTTCGCGTCGCGCAATTTTTCATGCGCATCCGCCAGCGCCTTCGCCGCCGCCTCGACGCCGTCGTTCAGGTCGGTCGCGATCGCGAGCTCGCGGGCCAGCTTCTGCGCCTCCGCGTTCGCATCCTCGAGGGCGTGCTCGGCCGCGACTTCTTCTGGCGTACGCTGCTGCTTGCGCATCGCCTCGCTGACCGACTTGGCGTGTGCCGCCTCGATCGCGGCCAGGTCGCCCTGCAGCTCCTGCTCGTTCAGCTCGAGCATGGCGCTGACGTCCACGCTCTCGTCGAAGAATCCCCAGACCTTGATGACCTGGTCCGTCAGCCACTTCTGAAACCCGGCCCAGGTCGTGCGCAGCGCGAACACCATGGCCGACCAGACTTTCACGATCCCCGCAGTCAGGTTCGGGAAGGACGCCTCCATGAACTGCCGGAAGTTGCGAAACGCCCCGGTGATCGCGGACCAGACCTCGATCGCGATCACGCGCATGGCCGCCCAGGACTTCGCCCAGATTTCGCGGATGGGCCGCATCGCGGTGGCGAACGCGACCTGCAATCCAGCCAGCGCGACGCCCGCGGCCGCGGCCAGGTCGCCAGCCGATAGCGCATCCGAGACTCCGCCGACCGCGTCGCTGACGAACCCGGCCAGCGTGCGGAACTTCTCCTTCAACCACTCGAGCGCCTTGCCGGCGATGCCGGAGTAGTACACTGCCGCGACGCCCAGGCCGGTGATCGCAGCAACCGCCAGGCCCACCGGCGACAGCAGACCGGCGAGCACAGTGCCGATCCCGAGTACTACGGCCTTGGCTGCCGCGAACGCCGCGAACGCCACGCCGATCGCCTTGCCGGCGACAGTGAGCGTCACACCCAGACCGATGAGGCCGGCGCCGACCGCGCCGACGGCCGCAGCCACCTGGAACACGGTGACGATGACCTGCTTATTCGATTTCACCCAGGCGATGGCGCCCGTAACAAATCGGGTCACCGCATTCGCCGCGCCGACGACTGTATCTGACAGCGCTGCGCCGATCTGAAAGACCACCTGCTTCAGCGAACGCTTCAGAATGTCGAGGGTGTCATTGAGCAGTTCGGCATCGGCTGCCGTCTCCGTCGAGATGGTCAGTCCCAGCGCCCGGGCCTGCTCCTGCATCGCCTCGATGCCGGCGGCGCCTTCATCCATCAGCGGAATCAGCTGCGTGCCCGCGCGCCCGAAGATCTCCTGGGCCAGCGCAGCCCTCTTTGATGCATCCGTGATCTGCGAGAACGCCTGGGCGAGAGTCTTGAACTGCTCTTCAGGTGACTGCTTCTGCAGCTGCTCAGCGGTGAGCCCAACGCCGGCGAGCGCGTCCTTAGCAGTCGCCATCCCGCCGGCGGCATCCTGCACCGTGCGGGCCATTTTCTTGAGGCCCTTCTCCAGATCCTCGACGCTCGAACCCGATAGCCCAGCGGCGAAGCCGAGTTCCGACAGCGCCTCGACGCTGACGCCGGTGCGCTTGGCCATCTTCGCGACAGCATCCCCCATTTCGGAAAACGTCTGGGTCGCCAACAGGGCCGGCGTGATGATTCCGGCGGAAGCCGCGACCAGGCCCTGGCCGATCTGGCGGACACCTTTGCCAAACGTCTCGAGCTGCTTCTGTGCGGCGCGCAGCCCCTTCGTAAGGGCCTTGTTGTCGGTACCGATCTCGACGTAGGCCTTGCCGGCGCGAATGCCTTGGGTGTTTGCCATATCACGCCGCTCCCGCGGTTCGGACGCTGTTGCGCCACAGCACCGGCAGCCGCGGCAGCTCGGCGGTCAACGCCGGCTGCATGTACGGCCGCGGCGCAATTGTCACGCGACGCAATCGTGTCGGCAGCCCGGCAATACGGCGCTTCGAACGCAAATCGGCGCGCTGCCACTTCCCGCCCTTCTCGACCTCGAAGATGTTGATCTGCCCGCCGTATTCGAGCACCGCCGGCACCGTGCCGGTAACCGGCTTGCCGTCATTGTTGAAAAACACCTGGTTGGTCTTTGCAGGTCCGACCACGACAGTGTCCGCACCGGGGTCGTACCCAAAGAACATGAACTTCTTCAGCAAGCCGACGTGCGCCGACGGCGGCTGGCCTGGACTGCTCGCCGCTTTGCGTTTGCGCATGCTGGTCTTCGCCCGCTGGCGAATGAACGCGCCCGCCTTCGAGAGTAGTGCACGCCGCGGCTTGTCGACGGCGTCCTCCACCTTCTTGCGGTCGAAGAACAGATCTTTGATGCGCATATCGAGCATGGTTACGCCGCGGGTCGCTGCAGTCCGGTGTTGTTGATCGCCAACCGCATCGCGTTGGCGCTGATCGACATGCCGACGATGCTCACATAGTCGTCGTTCGCGGCATCCAGGTCTGACGCCAACTGGAACTTTCCAGCGGTCGGGCCAAGCACCAGAATCTGCCCGGTCCCGGGGGTCGTGAAGATGCCCGACTGCATGGTGACGTCGCCCTCGGCCACGTAGTTCACCGGCTGGCCGGCAGCGGCGTTGTTGATTGCGATGCCCGCAATTGTCGCCTCCTCGGCGGTGCCGTCCGACTGGGCGAGCCAGGCCTTGCTGTCTGCGGCCTTCTGGTAGACCAACTGGCCGGCGGTGATCGCCTCGCCCGCAGTCAGCCGCCTGATCGTTCCACCGGTGACGACTACATTCGCCGCGGTTGGTGTGAATTCACCCATTGGGTTTATCCTTTCGCTTTACAAAGACGTCTCGCAGTACACTGACGTCGACATTGACTCGATCTCGACCACGCCGTTGTCGGCGCCACGGATACGGGAAGAAATCTCGCGGACGCCACGGCCGGCCCTTCTTGGGATCTCTCCAGAGATTCGCCAGGTGGGCCATCAGCCAGCTCGTCCGCATCCACTCGTCACGCCCGCGCTCCTCGGCCATGATGACCAACTGGCGGAGCGTGAACGGGCCAGGATTCAGCCCGAGGATTCCGGCGCACTGCCAGATCCAGCGTTCAACCTCTCGAGCTGCGACTCGATCTTGGCCAGCTCCGTCTCCGCCAGGTGCTCGAGCGCCCCGCCCGCCAGTTTCGCCTCGACCAGGTCCCTCGCCCGGTCCTGCACTCGCGCCATCGTCTCGATGACCTTCCCGAGGTTGGCGCGGTCCCTCGGGTTCGGGGAAAAATCGACGAGTTCTTCCAGCAACGCTTTCGTCGCGTGCTCGATGACATCGCCGCGCATCGAACGCCCGAAGTCTTCGTCGGTGATGCCGCCTTTGTCCGCCGCTGGCTTACAGACGGCGTAGAGCACATCGCAGAGCAGCACCGGATCCCGCATGAGCCGTGTGGCGAGCTCGCCATCGATCGCCTCGATCAGGTTGACGCCGGTCAGTCCGCGGACGCGACGAATCGCATCCACGTTGATCTCGACGGTCCAACTGCGCTCAGCGTTGTCGACAAACTGCCTCATGCGGTCACCCGAACCCATTCCGGCGCCACCGCCGAATACGCCGGCTTGATGGTCACGCTGACGAGCTGCACATCCTCCAGCGGCTCGTTCTTGGTGAAGCTGATCACCTTGAAGTCGGCCCACAGGCCCTCAACGTCAGCAACCGCCTTGTCGCCGTCGAGGGCGGCACAAGCAATCACTGTGCGGTTGAGCCAGGCCTTGAAGAATTTGACGAAGGCCGGATCGGCGTGATCCCAGACCATCTCAAACTCGACACTGCCCTCTTTGAGCGTCGGCTCGGTAGCCCGCCAGCCGTTGTTCGTCCGAGTCGTTGCGTCCGCCTCGCCCTGCTCGAGGTTCAGGGTGACATCACGGACGTTGCCCATCTCGGTGAGGTTGCCGGGTGCGGCGCCCTCGTGAACGCCATCACCATCGGCAGTTCCCCAAGTGGCACGCGTGCCGGTGCTGAGGAAGTACATCTTCGCATTCATGCCTAGAGACAAAGCCATGACTCATCTCCTATCTGTGTACGCGGTAGACCACCGCGATGACGGAGGTCGCTACCCGTTGCTCTTCCAATTGTTCGGCCGCGATCGGAACCTCATGCGTGATCCGCAGCCACGACGCATTGGTACCGATCCCGATTGGTAAATCGCGGAACCGCAGGTGATCGATGATCTTCTCTGCGATGTCGAGGAACGCATCAGCCAGTGCAAGATCGCTCACATCGAATGCCTGCTGCACGCCGATCTGGACAGTGCATTCGAACGTACTCCGATTGCGCGTCAGCGGCTGAATCGTGACGGTGCGCGGCACAACAGTCACGTGCAGCCGTGCCAGTTCCTCGTTCGTCTCCGTCGGCACGAACACGCGCCGCGCTGTGAATGGCGGCGCGAACGGCTCCGCGTTCAGGCTCGCGACGACTGCGTCTGCGATGTCCACCAGCACGCTCATTCAATCGAACTCCGCATCTTGGTGTGGATCCGCAGCGTCAATCGATCTGGGTCGCTGTAGCGCCAGCATTGCTGCCCAGCGACCGCCATCACCTCGTAGGCGTCGCCGTCGAGAATCAGATCTCCGGGCTGTGGGGTCGTGAGTGTGCTGCCGATCACCAGGTCTGCGGCACGCACCAGGAAGTCGCGCGACTCGAAGCGGTTGATCACGCCGTGGTCGTCGCTCTGCTCCCAGGGCGTGCGTCCGACCGTCGCGCGCAACTGCACCGACTGCCCGCCTCTGACGTACGTGACCAGGTGGGTCATGTGCGCGTGCCGCTTTTGGCTCAACCAGTTGCGGCCTTTGCGGAGCTTGTCGGTCGCATCGACCTCGTAATTGATGGTCAGAGTCGGCACGAGGTCAGGCGTATTGAAGTGCGTGAACCCGGCGTAGTCGTTGACTTCGTCCTCGACGCGCATCAGGAACGCCAGATCGCCGGTCGAGGCCTCGACGAGGGCCGCGACGTCGATCTCCAGCGGCGCCGGTACCGGCAGCACGCCGGTCATCAGCGTGGCGGTCGCGACAGGCGCGGGTAGCGAGTCGCCGCCTGGCGATGCCCAGCGCTTGCCCGGCGCGTAGAAATTCCAGCTTGGCGCGTCCGCATGTCCGTTGCCGACCCACGGCCTGGTGGTCAGTCGCAACTCGACCTCACCGCCGATCGGCGATGTCTGGTACTGATTCAATCGCAGTATCGCGGACTCGATGATGCGGTTCGTTGTCGGCAATCCCGTCAGAGGCATTCGCCACAGACCTCGCCAAACATCCTGCGTGGGGATGTTGCCGAGATGCACGGTGTCTGGATCGTAGATCGGCCCGTCGGGCACGCCGCGATAGAGTTCGGTGACTTCCCCGGTTGTAATCACCAGCTCTGGCACATCAGACTCCGATTCCGATACCAACACCCATGCCGACAAACGCGCTGTTCGCGCCACTACCGCCAAATCTAACCGTATAGACAACAGTGTTGTCCGCTTCGTCGCCCTCCTGATCCGCGCTGGTTCGGATAAACTTTGCAACGCCGCCGGCCGAGGTCAGTTCGATGCGCACATAGCCAACATCCTCGCCCGAGTGAAACAGAATCTCCTCGCCGAGGTAGCCGAAATCCTCAACTTCCTCTGGAGAAAAACTGAAGTTCCCTGTCGGACTCGCGCACTCGATGTAGTCCACGTCTCCCACACGGAAGTGCAGGAACTCGTGATTGTGCCCGATCATGCGCACGACGCTGACTTGACCGCTGCGCTGCCGGGCTGCGACGAGCAACGTGTGTAGCGCCTCTTCCTGGCTGCCGATCTGGAACATCCCCAGCCCGCGCACGCGGTTGTAGAGCGTGTTGTTCAGCGGGTTGTGAATGTGGACGTGCAGGTGCGGCTTGTCGTTGGTGGTGATCGCCGCCTCGAGAAAGTCCCACTGGTCCTCATCGAGAAACGCATCGTGCAGCTCGGTGCTGCCGGCGGGCAGAGCGCTGCCGGTGTAGGGCTCACACCACACGAACCGGCACAGCGGCGTATCGAGCATGCCGTAATTCTCCCGCGCTGACGCCGCGGCGGGATTGAGCATGAACTCGAGATCCGACAGCTCGTGATTCGCGAACCACTCGGCGTCGAAACCTTCCGGCAGTGGCGTCGTCTCCGGTCCAACACGGAAGTCCTGATTACCCAGCGCTTCAATGATCGGTCGGCGGCGCAGCAGCGCCTCCTCGAAGTCGATCCGCGCCAGGTTCCAGGCATCACTGCCCGCCTTGTCATCCGGCACGGTGAAGCGCAGGTCTCCGCCCGAAAACGCGAAATGCGCCGACCGCGACAAGGCCGCGGTGATGAAGTTCACATGCCGCTGATATTTGTCCTCCGAACCAGTCGCCGCCGGGTTGCTCATCCGCTGCGTATTGTCCTCGCGCAGGTGCGGATCACTGTACCAGTCGATTTCCAGCGTGCCCGTGGTCGGCAGCGTGCGGTAGTCACAATCCGCCGAGAGCGATTCGATTTCCACCCAATCTCCGGTGTCCGCGACGTGCCGGAAGAACACCTTGGGAAAATACTGCGTACCCGGCGTAAGATCGCTGCACACGCTGACCAGCCGCTCCTGCACGTCCCCATCGCTCGAACTCGCCACCGTGCCGGTTGCGGCCAAACTGGTGCGCGCTTCGTCGGTGTAGAGATCGACGCGCAGGTCGCACGCGGTGGGGTACGCCGGATCAGTGGTGAGCATGAAACTCAGGCTGGACGTCGACGGGCGGCCGCAGCGAAGGATCTCCCGCAAAAACGGAAAGGCGCTGACCTGGTGAGACCATGGGTCTGCCAGCCAGCCGGTGATCTGCTGGTCGGTCATCGGCTCGGACAATTCAACCACCTGGGCAACCGCCATACCCACCACACCGGCATACGTTGGCCCCCCGGTGACCAGCGTCAGAATCGACTCGTAGTGGGCATCGGGAGTCACCAGGCCGTTATCCGGCGCGGGACTGCGCGTCAGCACCAGCTCTCCCTCGACCGGATCGAGCATTACCACCTTGAGGAAGGGTGTGCCTCCGGTGACGTCCCAGGTGATGACGTAGGCGTACCAGTCCGTGACGGTCGGGGTTTCGGCGTGGGACTCGTTCCACAGATTGTCGTTATTGTTCTTGTGGGTGGCCGCGAACCCTGCAGAGCCGTCAATCGTCACATTGCAAGCCCCGCGGCCGGCGGTGGTAGCCACCACTCGCCCGGCGGTATAGACCATCCCCCCGGTATTTGCGATCGCCTTCGCGATGACCAGGATGCTTCCCTTGGTCCGGGTCAGCGCGCCGCCGCTCTGCTGTGGAAAACGGATTGTCCCGGCCGTATCGAGAATCTCAACAGCGCCGCCGCCGAGCGCGCTGATCCAACGAAACGCGGTTTCATCGACACCGCCGAGCGTGAGGTTGCGGCCAACACCGGCCGTCGCGGTATTGCCCGCCCCGTCCGCGAAGTTGTTCCAGTCGGCAATGTGCGCATACAACGGCCAGTCAGGGTTGAGCACTCCGTTGATGGGTCGATTCGCAATGGCCATCGATCACCACGCTGCGCAGATGTTCTCGGCTTCGGTTCCGGTCGCGAGCACGCGCGTACACGAAATCGGATGGAACACGCCCGCGGCCAGGGCCGGCCAGGTCACCGTCCGGCCCGACGCCATCACGACCGCGAGGTCGCCCGAAACACCGACCATGATTGCTCGCGTCGCGCCGCGCTTGAGCGTGCCGCCGACGCCGGGGATGTCCGCATCGTCGTTCGGCGTAACCGCCTCGCCGTCGATCGCGGACGCGTTGCTCGACAGGGGGTATTTTGGTCTGCCCATAGGTCATTCCCCAATCGCACAAAGGGGCGACGGTCAGGGCTCGCCTGGCCGCCGCCCCGATCATGAAACGATTTGCTACACGTCGGACAGCAGCGCCTCGGCAAGCGTCCCGGTTCCCAACCGCCATCGCTTGTTCGCGCCCTCCTCGACAACGACCAGCTCGATGCAGTCGCCGGCTGCGGCAAGGGTGAGCGTGTTGTTGTCGTCGCTGTCGAAGTCGGTGGCACAGGTGATGACGCAGGCGCCGACCAGCGTCTTGCCGTAGATGAGCAGCTTGCTGCCAGGCGGCGCTGTCGGCGCGGCGAGCGTTCGCGTCTCCGCACCGGCCGTAACGATCGCGACGTGGCCGGTGCGATCGACGGGAATCGCGCCCGCGTTGCCCGGATCCGCGATCGCGTTCTCGAGTCCGCCGTTGGTCACCACGCCGATCGACATCTCGAAAAGGACCGTCTCGTCGGTGGCACCAGCCGCCTCAATGCAGCGGCCAAAAAAGGTGTTGCCGGTCGACGTCGTGGTGAGGCAACCGGAGCCGGCCGTGCCGCCCTGGGGATTGCCGTCGGCGTCCCAATAGACGGCATTGCCGACGCTGATCGCGCCATTAGCCTTCACGCCCCAAACACTGGGCGGACCGCCCGCGGTCAGCAGCGTGCCAAGCACTCCGGCCGGAATCGCGTGCGGCGCAAAACACGCCATGCCGTTGATGATTACCGGGTCCCCGGCCACAACAGCCGATCCCGGCGTGTGAGGCACGCGCCCGCCGTTTCCGGCGAGCACCATCTTGAATTGCTGAGCCATGACAATCTCCTCTGTTTATCAATGCCGCGTTGCGGCGTTGGGTTTCTCAATCAGGCGACGATCAGGACTACACTTCGCCCTTCATCGCCACGCCGGCACGGTACTCCTGCAGGCCGAAACCGAAATCGAAGAAGCCCCGCAGCTGGATGCCGAGGACGTTGAAATCGGCCTGTGCGGATTCCACGGTCGGACGATCCACGCCGTTCAGGAACGCGAGCTCCAGGACAGCCATGTCGTCGGGGTTCGCGAGCAGGTACCACTTCAGGGCCGAATAGCCGGTGAAGGCCGCGTTCTGCAGGTACGGCGTCGACTCGACACGGTACGCACCCTGGAACGTGTTGTTCGTGCCGAACGACACAGTGGCGCTGGTGTCCTGCTGGCGGATTTCGGTCGAGTTCATCAGCTGCATCGCCCGACGCTTCAGCGCCGCGGGAGTCAGCAGGATCGCCGGCATCAGGCCCAGCGGCTTACCGTCCGGATCTTTCTGGGTGAGGAACAGGGCCTCCGCCGCAGTCAGACTGTCGAGTCCGAGCGCAGTGTCCGCGCCTTCGTCGTAATTGAGGCGCCCGGCCGTGAAGAATCCGGTGTTGTTCATGAACAGCGCCCAGCCGATGTCGTTCAGGGCCAGCGCGCCGCCGCGGCCAAGCCGCTTGTTGATCGCCATGAAGGCGCCGAGGTCGTCGTTGATGATGTCGCGACGATCGATCGCGAACATGCGGCCATAGGTGTCGGCCTGGTTCGTGTACGGCGTCTCGCCAAGCGTGCCGTGCTTGAGTTCGCCGCCGGGGGCAACCTTAATGTAGGTGAAGTCGCCCGAGAGGCTGTAGCTCGTGATCTGCTTGAAGTCGGTCACGGTCCGCCGCCCAGAGATCCGGCGAATCGTTGAGTCCACCGCGTTGAAGTGGTCCACGATGAACTTGTTCGCGACGTTGCTCAGAATGCCGGACACGTCCATCGTGCTCGGCCCCGCGGCGCGCACACCGGCCGGCGGGAACGCGGCGCGCAGCAGCGGGTCCACATCGCGGTGCGAAAGGCCGCTGAAGCCGTGGGTGCGGCCCGCGTGCAGTAGAAACTCGCCGAGACCCAGACGGTGTCGCCAGCGCTTGTCGGCCGCCTCGACGATTCGCGGTTCGAAGTGCTTCTCGATGTTCGCGAGCCCGCCGGCCAGGCACAGGCCAGCCTCGAAGATCTTGTCGCGCGTGGACGGATCGGCGGCGGGATCATTCGACGCACGCAGCCGATTGTCCGGCGCAACAGACTGGCCGCGCACCCGGAACAACTGCAGGTCGAACATCTCCTCCGTCGTGCTCTCCGCGATCGCCGCAGCGAGCAGCTGCTGGACCTCTTCGACCAGCGTCGGATTCTCGGTCGCGAACTTCACTGCAGCCGCCTGCAGAGAAGACTTACGCGACTCCTCGTGCTTGATGTGCGCGAACGGATCGTCGCCGCCGATCACTGTTCTGGTGCTCCCACCCTTCGCACCCGACTTGCGCTTGCCGCTGGCAGGCGGCGTATCTCCGGTGGGCGGATCATCGCCGGCAGGCGTCTCCTCGCCGCCCTGCTCAGCCTTGAAGATCTTCAGCAACGCGTCGCGCTGCTTGTCCTTGAGATCGGCGGGGTCGAAACCCTTTGCCTTCAACCAATCATGGAAATCCATTTCCATTTCTCCTGCGGAACCAGCCGCGACTTTCGCGCCGGCGTTCTTGTCGGCGCCGACGGATAACAGTGAAACTTCCACCAACGTGCCGGCGCGCATCACGTAGCACGGCCCGGCAAACTCACGGCCGTTGACCGCCACGGTCTGGCCGGCTTCGACTCTTTCGTACCGCTCGTCGGAGATGCCCACCGACGCCTTCCACTTGAATCCGTTGCGCGCATGCAGCACAACCTTGTGTGCGGGATCGTCGGGATTCTCAGTGTCGCCGGTGACAATCCCCTCAAGCGAGATACCGCCCTGTGTGCCCTGGCTGATCGCGACCTTGGTGCTCTGTCCGACAATGGCGCCCTGGTAGTGATCGAGGAGCACGGCGACCGGCTCTGCAGCCTTGATGCCCGCAAGATCAACGACTACAGGAACGGGCCAGTACGGGTAGTAAGGCTTGAAGAGCCCGCCGGTGTACGCCAGGATTTCAAAGGTGGGCTGCTTCTTCTCGCCGCCCTCGCCCGGCGCAGCAGTGAAGGTGACGTTGTTGCAATCCACCATCACCGGCGACTTCACCTTCGAGGCCTTCAATTTCCCGCGCGTTGCTCGCTTACTCATGACACGATTCCAGTCAATCGATTACGGTGCTTTCCGTTTCGACTGTGGCCATTGCGAGATGCACCGTGGATTAACGCACCTGTAGTGGACGCACCTTCGTCCTTCGCGTCGTCGTCGACTTCGTCGTCATCGACCTCATCCGGATCATCCGGGTCGATGTCGTTCTCGGTCGTTGTGCCAGATACGGAGGGTGCGGACTTTTGCGATGCACGCTCAGAGGGATGAACGAGGCCTTTGCTGCGGAACCACTCGATTTCTTTGATCAGTTCATCAGCGAAGTCCTCGAAGTCCTCGCCGAGGTCCGCGATCTCCCGCCCGATGGTGGTCGTTCCACTTTCCAGCCGAGTTTTCTGTGCGACGGCTTCTTTGCCTGGGTCGACGTGCGGCCGACGACGCCAGAGCCATACATGTGGGATTTCCTCGCGAATCAGGAACTGGGTGCGATACGGCAGGTAACCGGGAATGCGAAGCGCCTCATCCATCCAGCGCACCAGAAGTCGATCGAGCACGTCGAGCTCGATGTCCTCCTGGTCGATGGTGATGCTACGATCGTAGGTCTGGTGATCGAGCCGACCCGAGGCATAGTTGTAGTTTGAGCTATCGCACTTCGCGATGTTCGACGGCATGTTGAGTGGACGAGCCCCTTCCGCGATCAGCTTGTCATCGAGCGTGCCATAGTTGGTGCTCGGGTGCTCGGCCTTCATTTGGTTGGCTTTATACCCTGTGGGCAAGGCCGTCATTTCCCCATGTTCGATCGGCAACGTCGTGCCGCCTTGAATGTCGATGGAATCGTCGCCGGTGTTGGCGTCCATCTGCGCCTCGAGCAGGATTGCCCACTGCGCGGCGATGCGCGCGGCCGTCAGCGTGGATTGCCGATAGTCACGACGCTGCGGATAGAGCGACAGCGAGCTCGTAATTCGCGGGATACCACGGCGCTGGCCCGGGCGCCGCGCGCGAAACATGTGGATGACGTCATCAGCCCGAATCTTGTCGTAATCCAGTGACGAGATGGGGAGCCAACGATTGTCCCCGGGGTGACGTTTGAGGAAATGGTAGTAGCGCGGATTCCCCCACCGGTCGAACTCGATCCCGTCAACCAGCTCTTCCCGGTTGGGAATCCACATGTCCGGTGTCGCAACCTGGTCTGCCTCGAACGCCTTAAGGTCAAGCGTTACGGCGGTGGAGAGCCGGGGATTGTTGAACATCACCTCGAATACTTCGCCCTGCGAAACGACGGTCTCGGCCGCGAGCCGCAACTTCGATCCGATTCGCACCGCTTTACACCACTTCGCGAACTCCCGTTCGATGAAGGTGTTGATCCCGCGGACCGGCGTGCGCATTCGCAGTCGCGGTCCCCGACCAATGGTGTCGCCAGACAGGGTCTGGACCTGGCCATCCATGTACGGGTTGTTGATCAGCTCGCTGCGGCCGCGGTTACGGAGAATCGCACGGATCTCGGGCGATGCCGCGGAATTGGCTTCGAGCGCGTCCGCAGCCGCGAAGTTTCGCTGTGCCTCCGGACTCATCGATGCCGCGTCGTAGCGCCCGCGAAGAATGCGCCGCCCGGCCGGCCGCGACCGAGTACCAGACACGAGCTTCTTGAGCCAGGTCAGCATCGTTAGTCAGGCCCCGCCGGGATAATCTTGGTGCGACGCAGTCCGCGGTGCGGTTTCGACGCGGCGGCCTGAGATGAGACGTGCCGGTCCGCCGCGATCTGGTCCTGCAGAGAGTGTTGCTCAACCGACCCCTCGTCACCTGTGACGCGCTTGGGGCCGGTGGCGTTATCGATGATGGCCTGTTGAATTTCGTCGCTCATTGCGGCGTCCATGCCGAAGGTCGTAGGCGACCCCGGACCAGCAGCCTCCTTGCCGCCAGATCCGAGATCGCGAATCCCGAACTCGCGCGCCGCGCAACGAAAAGACGCCGCTTGAGGGTTTGGCCCCAAACGGCGTCTCTGTATCGTCTCGCCCGCCCTGGTGATCAGCCTCGGCGGTCGCGCGTATTCGGTTGATGCTTTAAGTGTTCATTGCGCGCCGCGCTGTGTCAACACCCAACAAACACCAGCAACCGCTTACCCTAACGGTTTCTCCAAGATTTTTTTTCACTCTGGTCGGGAATGACCTCAACAGACATGACGCGGCGCCCGCAATGCCGACACTCTTTGCGGCGATGAATCTTGTTCCGCATCTTGGTGGTACGAATTGTGCGCAGATCCTTGCAGCCGCATTGTGGACACTCGAGGCCGGGCTCCGGACTCGGGGGCTGCACAGCATTCTCGGCAATGCGCAACGCGCGGATTTCGGCCAGTCGCCGTTCGAGATCCTGCCTCTTCGGCGAAGGAGTAGGCGGTGCCTGCTGCACTGTCCGTTTCTTTTTCGGTGCTCTCGCCATCAATCACCTCGGCAGGGCCACCCTGCCCCGTCCCATCGCTTCCGCCAGGCTGATCTTGCGCCTGACCTTTACTGCACGCGTCATCCCTGGCGGTGCCGCGCCCTGCATTGATGCGCCCACCGCAGCTCCGACCAGGCAGTCGAACCAGTGGTTGTCTGCACCGCTCAGCTTAATTTTCCACTCGTCGACAGTGCGGCCGCGGCCCTCGGTCCGCACCGAGTACTCTGCGGCAAGATGCTCAGACAACAGGCGGTGCCTCTCTGCGGCGCGGCCATACAGCGACAGGCACCCCGGATCCCCCATCGGCACGGCCAAACGGGCGTGCACGAATGACTTCCAGAAGTTCGTGTCGTAGCCGACATGCCTCACAGATCGGCGCACGGTCGGAATTGGGATGTTCCAGTTGAGTCCAAACCGTTCACCAGGTTTGCGTTTCCACAGATCCATCGGATTGCTGGACGCGCCGATATAGCGACCATGGCTCGGCATCACCACGCCGGCGAACGGGCTTTGCCGGCAGAATTGAAACACCAGTGCCGTGGACCGACCCCAGTTGGCGTCAATCAGGCACCGATCGATCTTCATCATGGTGCCGTCGTCGCGTCGCCACTCGCGCCCCAGCAGATGCGTGGTGCATCGCTCCAGGCCGGCGTAGATTGAGCCCTCAAACCCAGCGCCTGGAGCTGCTCGCGCGAGCGTGCGCTGCACTTCACGCAGCATGAAGTACTCCATCTGCTGATCTGGTTCTGTTCCGTAGTCGATGACGTATCCCGTGAAAACATCCTCCCAGGCCGCAACCAGCCAGTAGAGTGCCTTCTGCTGCACATCGATAAACGCGGTCAGGTACGAGCACGCCAGGGGAATGAGGCCTCGGCCGTATCCATTGAGTTTCGCCGCGATCTGATCGGCCGTGAGCAGGGTGTCGTCGAGATCGTCCTCAGGCAGCGGCTCATTCTGGTATTCCGCAAAGAAAGCCGCGTCGCCGCGCTCAAGCTTGAGATTCATGGCGTGCTGCAGGGCGGATAGTTCACCTGGCTTTTTCCGCTGCGGCCAGGCAACATCGGCGCCTTCGTCCATAGCCTTCCGATTCTTGCGGTAGAGTCGGGTGGCGGCCGATGTGTCGCCCAGTTGGCTGCCCTCGCGCCATAGCTCGGCATAACGGGCCCACAGCTTTTCGTTCGTCGGCCAGGCGTAAACCATCTTTGTGCGCTCAGACTGCCACTGCGGGTTCTTTGTCGCGTCAAGAATGCGGTCAGCCAAATCGCCGCCGCGAACGACCGTACAGGGCATGATGGCGGCATTTGGGACGCCTGGACCGGACAGGCCGAGAATCGCTCCGTTGATCACCCGCTCGCGCTGTGCGCACTGGCTCGGCGAGTGTGCCGATTCGTCCGTCTGCGGGTCATCGACAAGCGAGAGCGACGGCCGCAGTGGAGTACCGTCCTTGCGTTTCAGATTTAGTCCGCGAATCTGGCCGGTGATTCCACACGTTGCGACGACTGATCCACCTGCCGCACTATCAGGGATATCCGGCAACACCAATCGCCTGTGGGTGAATTCCACTCTTACGACCTGGCCGTGATAGATCAGCCGGCGCTGCTGAATCCCCTCGAGGCAACGAATGGGATAGCAGACCTCGGGGAAGTCCTGCAGGAGGAGATCGTTGTTCTCAAGTTCGGTCCGCAGGTTCTTGACTCGGTCGATCGCATGCGGTTCGTCTGGGCCAATGACCGCAACGTACGCGTGGTGCGCAAAGAGCAGAGCCCAGAGCGCCGCGGTCTCACACAGGCTGGTCTTTCCTGATCCGCGCGGCATTGCAATGGCGAACAGTCCGCCCTCGAGGACAACGGTTTCGATCTTGCCAATGACCTTCAGGTGGTCGTTTGACCACGGCCAAGTAAACGTCTGCGTGAAATACTGCTCACAGAAAAAGCGGAAATTGCGCGCTGCCTTTTCTCGTCGCTTCCGGTTCTTGACTTCGGGGATTTCGCCGATGTCGCGCCCGGATGCCGACTGTTCACGGATCCGCCGGCCCATCGCGTCGCGGTGGGCTGCGTACGCGCTACCACCAGATGATTGGTCGCCGGCGCCATGGCGCTCTCCGGCGATCCACGCCGCATAACGCAACATGTCGACGGTGCGATCGTCGCCGATGCGCATACCGGCCAGTTCGCGGTGTCTCCGGAGTTGCCCGCTGGTGAGCACGGCGCCGACAGGCGTACTATTGAGCACGCGCACCAGCTCTGACGGTCGAAGCCGGCGCGGATCGAGTGGCACGAGCTGCAGGTCCTCAGCGAGCAGGCGTGCCGCCCGCTGGAGGAATTTCTCAGCGGCCATGCACACATGCTCGTAGATGTAAAGGCGCTGACTGCGCGCTCCGATGAGAACTCATAACCATCCCGCTGCTTCGCCAGTTGGGTGGCCAGGGAGCCGGTTCGGCTGTACCCGAACCGGCTCCCGCACACGCATTACCTCGCCCGGGCGATTCCCCAGGCGGTGAAATGCACCAGGTTGATTGTGCCGTCGGCGTTGGTCGGCGCTCCGGCGGCCACGTCCGCGTTGATCATCTCCTCTGTGATTCGTCGGCCGCCAGCGGCGGTCAATAACCGAGCAAGGTCAGCAAGGGCCATCGCCGTCGGGCTCGCCCGTGGTTGGCCCGCGGCCGCGTTCCCTTCGGCACTGGCGCGTTTCTCGTCGCCTGGTTGTCCCTTTCTACGCCGCACGCCGCGCACGCCCCGTTCGCATTCCGGTGACACCGGAACCCCTGGATTCCGGCCAGGGTTTAATAGGGAAAAACATTATTCCGGCCTTCCCTCCCGGCGAAACATGTCGTAATGAACATGTGGCGACGCAAAGCAGCGAACGCCGAGGAGACCAACGATGCACGCCAACCAGATCGCCTTTGGGATCGAATTTGAAACCACCCTGCCCACGACCGACCCGACCACGATCGGCGGCTACCACCGCGGGATCGAGGTGCCCTGGCTGCCCGCGGGCTGGCGCGCCGAGCACGACTCGAGCATCCGCCCGGCGTACGGCCATCGCGCCTGCGAGTTCGTCAGCCCGAAGCTGCGGGGCCCGGCGGGGTTGCGCGAGGTCGAGAACGCACTCGACGCGATCAACGCCCGCGGCGCGAAGGTCAACGCGAGCTGCGGCCTGCACGTCACCGTCGAATGGACCGGCGACGCCGCAGCGCTCGCCCGGCTGATCTCGCTGGTCGGCAACCACGAACGGGCGATCTTCGCCAGCACGGGCACGCCGCATCGCGAGCGAACGGTCTACACCAAGAAGATCAAAGAGTACGGCGACAAGGACGCGGCCAAGGCCCGCTGCGAAGCCGATCGCTACCACCTGCTCAACCTGACGCACCTGGCCCGCGGGCAGAACCGCGTCGAGTTCCGCGCGTTCGCCGGCACGCTGAACAAGACCAAGGTCGCCGGGTACGTGATGATGTGCCTGGGCCTGGTCGAGTTGGCGCTGACCAGCAAACGCTGCTCGGACTGGAACTACGCCAAGCCCGAGGGCAAGCGGAGCTGCTGGGATCGCCCGGGTGCCGGCCACGGCGAGACGGAACTCAACCGACTGTTCTACCGCCTGGGCTGGACGCGCGGCTGGTACAAGGGCGACCTGCGCGACAAGGCCTTCGGCGCGCTGGCCGACGAAACCGCGGCTTTCGACCTGAAGGCCATCAAGGCCAAGCTTCTGGACCTGGCGCGGAAGTACGACCGCCGCGCCGCGTAGCGCCACCGGATCGAGTACCGCCAGGCCGCCCACGGGCGGCCTTTTCTTTGCGCACGTCGCACGCGGCGCGACCACGCGCAGCAAACCACCACCGGTTGCCGAACGCACGCAGCGGCAACCCGCAATACGCCTTCCGGTTTCACCGGAATCGGCCATTCCGGTCGTACTGGAATTCACTATTTGGCAAAAAATGAAATCGTTGAATTCCATTATTCCGAGTGGATTTCGACCCGAACATGTCGTACATGACATGTGGCGACGCGAAGATCGCCAGAAGGAGACCGAACGATGAAGACCACGACGAACAAGACCAACGCCACCCACGCCACCAACGACGCGGTCAGCCGGGTGGCCGAGATCGCCAAACGCCAGCGCCGGATCAGCGAGATCCTCAACGCGGCGGCGGCCGAGGTGGAGACGCTGGCAAGCGCCAACACGCTGGACGAACGCGAGATCGAAAGGCTGGTCACGCGAAACGGCGCCGACGTGAAAGCCATCGGCAAGGCCCTGGCCGCGAACCAGGCGCGGGTCAGCGACATGAGCAGCCGGATGGTGGACGCGATTGAGCGCCGCGGGCAGCGGGTTTGGCCCGAACGCTACGAGCCCATCGCCAAGCCCTGGTGCATTGTTTCCAACAACTTCTAACCGCCGCAGCGCGAGATTCGAAAGGACGCTTCGATGGCAACGCAACTGACCAACGCCGAGAGACGCAGACGCGACGAAGCGCTGCTGACCATCGCCCGCGAGCGGATGCTGATGAAGGACCTGGCCACGACCAAGAGCAGCGCCGACTTCCACGAGACAGCGGTGTGGTGCGTGAAGGACGCACTCGAAGCGGCGTACGCCGCCGGGATGGAGGCGGGCGCGAAGCGCCGCACCGGGCAACGCGCCGACCAGGCCCTTCTGAGCGCCGCGAATGCGACGCTCGCACTCTGGGACAAGCATGGCCTCGGTGACGACGACGCGGAAAGCGAACCAGTGCACAACGCGCTGGCTAAGGCACTTCGCCACGCCGACCCAAACGGACGCGTCACTGACGAATGCGGCTGTCCAGACTGCGGAGAAACCCACACAGACGCGCTGATCTGGCAGGACGACGAAACAATCCGCTGTGCCACCTGCGGCACGCGGTACGAACTGAACCATGGCAATTAACGGAGGATGATCATGGCAAAGGCCACCACCGCACCTAAGACCAAGATGAAGCAGATCGCCCTCGCAATCCGCGGCGCGCACTTCGAAGCCGGAACCAGACCGAGTGACAGGGAGCGGGCCACCATCATCGCCGCCGACCGCGTCGAGGATCTGGTCGAGACGCTCTGGCTGATCGCGGACGACGTCAAGCGCTGGGCCGCCGACATCCAGGTCGCCGGCAACGTGGCGCAGGCGGTTTCCGCGACGCGGATGTGCGCCGGCTCCGACCGCTTCCGCAAGCTCCAGCAGCTCGCGGACGAACTGGTCGGCATCTGGTGCGTCGAGGACGGCATGCGCTAGACGACGTCCGCGCGACGGGTCGCGCATGCGACCCCCAGCGCCGACGCCGACGATCCCGCCCGCGTGGGCGGGTGGCGCCGGGAACAAGAACCGAGGAGCATCACCATGAAACAGGCAGACGTGAAGGTCGGTGAAAATTACACCGCCCGCATCAGCGGGAACCTCGTCACCGTGCGCATCGATCGCGAGCGCGCCGCGAAATCCACCGCCAAGGGTCAGCAGCGCCACGGCGGCTGGGACGCAACGAACCTGGCCACGAACAAGAAGGTCCACATCAAGAGCGCGGCGAAGCTCCGCGGCAAAGCGCAGAGTTCGAAGGGCGCGAGCGCCAAGGCGGTCGCAGCCGCCGACCAGGAGAACGCCCGGCTGCGCGACGAACGCACGAAGTCGCCGGACGGCCAGACCGCCAGCGAACGCGCGATGGCGGACAGCCCGAAGCAGTACGACCCGAACAAATGCGGCACGCCGCGCTGCAAGGGCAAGCCGGCGCTGACCCACCTGGGCAAACCGCTCTGCCAGAAGTGCTGGGACCGCCAGTGTGAAACCGAGGCCGAAGGCGCTCGGGCTGCGACGGAGGTAGCCGAAGCGGACGCCGCAACAACATCCAAACCGAAGCGTGCGAAGAAGGCCGCTGCGGCGACCGACGCCAAGCCCAAGCGCGTCAGCGCGCTCGACGCGGCCGCCCGGGTACTCGAGGCCGCCGGCAGCCAGATGAACACGAAGGAAATGATCGCCGCGATGCTCGAGCAAGGCCTCTGGACCAGCCCCGCGGGCAAGACGCCGCACGCGACGCTCTACAGCGCCATCCTCCGCGAGATCGGCACCAAGGGCGCCGCGTCGCGCTTCATCAAGATCGATCGCGGCCGGTTCACATTCAAGGGCTGATTGCATCGCACACCCCAATCACGACGCCTGGGCCTTCGCCCGGGCGTTCGTCCGGCCGGAGATCTGTTCCGCCTTCCGACCAGTGAACTCCTCCCAGCGCTTCACAATGACATCGCAGTACGGCGGGTCGAGCTCCATCAGGAACGCCCGGCGCCCCGTCTGCTCCGCCGCAATCAATGTTGATCCGGATCCGCCAAACAAATCGAGCACGTGCTCACCTGGGCGCGTCGAGTATTGCATCGACCGCGCTGCGAGCTCGACGGGTTTCTCGGTCAAATGGACCATCGATTGGGGATTCACCTTCTTGACGTGCCAAAGGTCCGTCGCATTGTTCGGGCCGAGGTAAACGTGCGCGGCGCCCTCCCGCCACCCGTAGAAGCAGATCTCGAATGCGCCCATGAAGTCCTTGCGCGTCAACACCGGATGCTGCTTGTCCCAGACGATGCCCTGGCTGTAGTACAGCCCCGCGTTTTTCAGTGGACCAGGGTAGTTGGCGAGATTTGCATATCCGCCCCAGATGTAGAAGCCGCGCCCCGGCAGCAGCACGCGCGCGATGTTGCCGAACCACGCGTTAAGCATCGTTTGGAAGGCCTCGTCGGTGACGAAGTCGTTCGCGAGCGGCCGATCCTTGGCCCGCATTTTCTGCGTCGTGCGCTTTTTCTCGCCCTGGCGGGCGACATCGAACGACTGATGATGTGTGCGAGCACTGCCCTTTTCGGGACGAGGCAAACCTGACCCGCCGGCGGCAATAGCGTTGTTTGATCGCGGCTCGACCTTCACGTTGTACGGCGGATCCGTGTTGACCAGGTGGATCGGCGCGCCGTCGAGTAGCCGGTCCACGTCAGCGACTGAACTGCTGTCCCCGCAGAGCAGGCGGTGCTCGCCAAGCACCCAGAGATCACCGGGCTGTGTGATCGCCTCGTCCGGCGGCTCGGGGATCGCGTCCGGATCCGTGAGGCCCTCCTTGATCTCGCCGCCGAGCATCTTCGCAAGTTCGTCCTGGTCGAACCCGAGCAGTGACCAGTCAATCGAGCAATCTCCCAGGTCGGCAAGCTCGGCCTGCAGTGCCGCCAAATCCCAGTCCGCCAACTCTCCAGTCTTGTTGTCGGCGATGCGGTACGCACGCACCTGATCCTCTGCCAGTCCAATCGCCGTGTGAACGGGAACCTTGGCGAGACCGAGTTTCTTCGCGGCCTTCCAGCGGGTGTGGCCAACGATAATGATGCCGGCCTCGTCCACGACGATCGGCTGGCGAAACCCGAACCGCTGGATGGATTCGGCTACCGCGTCCACCGCCGCATCGTTGATGCGCGGATTCTTCTCATAGGGGATAACCGCGGCGAGCGGTCGCATCTGGATTTTCATGGCTGGGCCTCCTTGCCCGGAACTATCTTAGCTTCATGGCGCAATGAGCGCCTCCTGCGCCCTACGTGGAGGTGCGTCTCGCAGACGATTGATCACGGACTCGAGGTGCCGATGGACCTCCTGCTGCGTCAGCGCGCCGTCCTCGCTCGTCTGTTTGTCTCCCATCAGACCTACGAATTGGCCGACCTTGAGACCAAGCGCGTCCATCACCACAGTGTCGTGCCCTGTGCTCGTCACCAGGTAGTAACAGAGAACGGAATCCATCGCACTAACGCCGATGCGGTGCATCCGGTCCTCGCATTGGCTATGTACCGCCGGCGACCAGTCAAGCTCCACGAACACGACACAGCTCGCCCGCCCCTGCAGCCCATCGAGCCCCGCGGTGGCCCGTAACGACAAGAGCATCGCATTGAGATTCCCCTTGGTAAATGCCGCAACGGCAGCGTCCTTCTCTCGCGGAGACTGTCGCCCAGTGACAATCCCCAAGCCAAGCCCGTCAAGTTGCGCCGCAATCGTATCGTGGACGTCGTGGTGCCATGCATAGATCAGTGGCCGCTCGCCTGCCTCGATCAACGATCGGGCGAAGGTGGCCGCATACGACGCCTTCGCCAGGCCCGTAGCGCGGCGGGACTGTTGGTCAATGTACTGTGCGGCCTGGCCGCGCTTGTGCCACTCGGTGATTTGGGCGTACTTGGCGGCGAGCTCCTGGGCCTCGGCAATCGCACGCCGGTACACGTCCGCATCGTGGTCGATGTAGCTGACACACCTGCGTTTGGGTGGAAGTTGAGATTGAACATCCGCCTTCAGGCGACGCAGCATGAGGCCTTCTCGCTTCAGGTGATCGCCGAGCGCGTCCGGCTCCGACACAATCTCAGATCTGTAGCCACCACACCACTCGCGGGTGAACGATTCAAAATCGCCGAGACAGTGGTAGTCGAGGATATTGAGGACGGCCCACATTTCAGCGCCGTAATTGTGGATTGGCGTTCCCGACAGTCCCCAAACGAAATCGGGGCCCTCGCTCAACAGGCTCGCCGCGGAGTACTTGTGGCTGTGCGGCCGGCGCAGTTCCTGCAGCTCGTCGAACACGATCGTCTGTGGCCTTATTTCGGCGAGAGAATCGCGCCAAGCACGCAACAGGCCGTAATGAATGACGTAGATGTCCGATTTACCCAATGGCCGGGACGTCAGACCAGCAAGGCGTTCGATTCGCTGGCGCCCGATGAATGTCTCAATCTGGCGACACCACTGTGACTGGACCGAAGCTGGGGCAACTATTACGGCCGGGAATGCTCCCGTCGCGCTTAGCGCCGCCAGGGCCTGGACGGTTTTCCCGAGGCCCATGTCGTCAGCGAGAAGAGTGCGCGGGTTGTGGACCAGGTGGGCCACACCCTCTTCTTGGAACGGCATAAGCGTGCCACGAAACGATGACCCCGCGCGAACCCGGCCGACACCGGCATTGGCCTCGCGGCGGATGGCATGCTGGACAGCCTCCACGCGGTGCCGCTCATAGAGATCTTCACAGAGGATCCGGAGTGGATAACGGGTCATGAGCCAGTTCAATTCGCCAATGGCACGGCGAGTTGCCCGAAACCGCAGATCTCCGCGTCCCGGTCGCGAGCAGCCCGGGAATACGCGCTTCGCGAGTTCTCGAACGACCGGTACCGAGTTGACGATCAGGTAGTATCCATCGTCGAACTGGAGTTGGCCGAACGTCATCCCGCCGTTCCGCGGTGCGGCAAGATACGGGGGGGCGCTTACTCTGGGTCCGTCGACACCGGTTGCGGCCGAGACCTGCGCAAGCGTCCTCCGGCGTAGCTGACGTCCGGTCGCAGTAGCCTTAGCCCGCCGCTTCACAGCGCTATCCCCCAATTCCGCGAGAGTGCGATGCAACGCACCTGTTTTCCGAACAACTCCCTCGGCGGCTGAAACACGTTGCGCTCGACGACGATTACGATTGCCAACACTTGGGCAAACCGACAGTACCGCTCGATCTGTCGCGCCACGTCGGTCGACGACGGTTTGCCTTTCTTCGCCTCGATTCCAATCCCGGGCCCAGCCCATTTCGGAACGCCACATCGAAGTCGATCGATCGGGCACATGAAATCAATTCTTGCCCGCGGGCCTAGCGTGCACTCTCGTTCGAAAACGATGCCGCAGGCCCGTAACTCGTCGGCGATCGCGTCGGCGACGACGCGCTCTGAAACGGCCGGCCTGATTCGGATCCCGCGGATGGCGGCAAGCACGCGAGACAGCTCGACGTCGCAGGCCCTCGATGGGATTCCCGAAGATCTCATTGGCGAAGACGCCCGCCTGAAATAAAGTGTGTCTATCTTTGCGACTGTTCCCGCGGGCATGCTTCGCATAAACCTTTAGGAAGTACCTATTTAGAATCGAACGACCCAGCTTCGCAGAGCAATTCCCCGGAAAGTTTGCGCCAAGGGCGCCGTCCATGGCGCCTTCGCCCGCGCAGGCGCCGCGAGCTACGAGTCGCTCCACGCCGGCAACAGCCCCTGATGCACCAACGTCCACGCCCGCAAATCCCAATCGAACAACTGCACGGTGACGCCACAGCGCTTCAGATCCCGGAGCACGCCACCAAGTCGGCCTACGTTCACGACCAGATGGACCGTCTGCTCGCGCTGCTCGATGTGCTGCGTCCTGTTGCCGACGATCGTCGCGGCCAGGAAGATCTCGGCATCGTCACCGGTGACCAGCAGGTGGTTGCGCAGCGTCCTGGCGATCGTCCAAGGCATCATGACCGCACCGCCTCGAGAAGTGTGGCCAAGCCCGGGGCCGCCGGCACTTCAGTGAGCCCGGCGATCATTTGCTTGAAATGCTGGAACGTCTTCGGGTGCATGACGAGGGCTTCGCCGATCCTGACAATATGGCCCGTTTGCAGGCCTGGCACTCTGATCGGCACGTCTCTCTCGCTCCCGATCGTCAACGCACAGAACCGGCCCCAGGGCATGAGTTCCGAAAGGCGCACAGGCATTGAATTCATGTCCGCACCTCCCTCACCTCGATGACCACCCGTGGGTTTCGGCGATCGACCTGGTGCACTGGACGATCTCGAGTAAGAACGGCGGTCGAATCGTCCACTATGAGACCGGCGTCCACCATCCCATCGAAGGCCGGCTTCAGCGACGCCTCGGCGTTGTCCCCGTCGCGTCTGATGCGATCCGGCCAGTAGAACGTCGCCCGGGCCACCGCACGTCGCCAGCGACGCCGTGCGCCGCCCTGGGCCTGCCTGGTGACGAGATACGCAGCGTCCCGATACCGAGCCACCGCCTTCGCCCTCGTCCGCCAATTGACCCGGGAGTTCGGCGACAGCGCGGACCGCGGCAGCGGCAGGTCGATGATCACACTCTGAGCTTCCGATCCTTCGGTCATTTGCAAATTCCAATTCAGAGTGGTGTAGCCGATGACGTTTGGGCTATGTCGCTGCTTTGGCGGTTCGGCGAATGCGCGTGGCCTCGGCCTCTACGCGGGCGAGCACCTGACGGAGTTCACGGACCTCTTCCCGGAGTCTTTGCACCGTCGCCTCCAAGGCGGAGCATCGGGATTTCCAACGTTCACAGCGCTCGGCGAGAGGCAGTTTGTCGATCGGCGGTTCCGGCAAACGGGGTTCGGGTGGGCGCTTCTTGTTACGCACCCGGCTGGCCAGGAACGGCGCAGCACCATGACCGACGAACTCTTTCAGGCTGATTCCGTCCTGGATCGATTTGATGATGTCTGCCCGGTTGAGCTCCGACAGCAGGGGGAACAACCAGGTGTCGAGGTAGTCGTCGATCGTCGTTCCCTGCTTTTTCACGAACGCGAGGTACTCGGGCTGGGCGTTCCGGATCCAGTCGAGGTGGGCCCGGACAACGTGCCAGCAAGCAGCACGCGCCTCACGAGTGTTTCTTGCGGCCCTGGCGACATGCTCGTGTAGCCTGTGGCCGAACTGCTCCATTGTCTTCTGACACTCGACCGACCAGTCAGTAGACGAACGCGAGGTTTTGCTTGATTTTTTCTTCATCGACAGGCGCTCCTTTGAAATGAACCTTGTATTGGTATTTCCGATGTTTTGCACAATAGGCACGGCCCCGATTCCTTTTCAGGCTCTCCGGCCCTCTACGTCCAGCGAGACTGCCACATCCCGGCTTGACGCAATAGGCGATCTTTCCGCCCGCCCAAAGGTAATGGTTTGCACCAACAATAAGACTTCGCGGCAAAAAGACGCAGTTTGGCGATCGACGCGCGCTTGCTCGGCGCGCCTCCCGAATTCTCGATATCACGACTGGACGCTTGTAGTATTCTGCTAAGAATTTTTTCCTGGCAGTGCGGTTATGGGGCAACTTGTATAGACGGGACTTGGCTTCTTTTCGGCATTTTGTTTTCCTGCTACACACGCCAACACGAGCCGAGCCATGTAGCGGACCACCACACAGCTCACACACGGCCTTTAATTCTGGATTTTTGTCCAGGTGTCCACGGAGAGCAGATAGAGACCTGTTTATCTCTTGCGCAATCTGGACAAAAGCGGTCGTTCCCAAGCGGCGTCTGATGACGGCGTTTTCCTGATCGGTCCATCGTCTGTAGATCTTTACATACCCCCTTGCCGTCCTTACCCGTGCTCCGAGATGTTCCCAGCGAACCATATCCTGTTTGAGGGCTTTGTATCGTTGCTGCCATCTCGCTCGAGCACACGCGGGGTTTTTATCGCTGCAATACCCGCTCGTATTGTCGGATCTGATCTTGCCGCCGCAGCCCTTACACTTCTTCGCGGTTGTTGTGTGCTTCTTCATTTGCCCCTTACTTTCTCCCGCAGTGAGGACAGGGGTGGCGGACAACCTCGATCATGCCGGGCTCTACCTTCTGGGGCGCTTCGGTGAAGAACGCGGCATTTTTCATGAACAGCTTCCAGTCGATGTGCAGCGTCATGATCAATTCACGAAACACCCGATACACCTCGTCCCGCGAGACCGGCCTGAGGAAGCGGACCGTGTCATCGCACAAGAGATCGGCGACAACTCCGTCTAGATCAACAACGCTTCCGACGATTCCGCTAGTTTCTGGGGATGGGTCTCGAACAACGAACATGGTCTTCTCCTACGCAAAGAACGACTCAGACGCACGGATCTCCGATCCGCGGGTGATCAGCTCGAGTGTGCGAAGTTTCGACAGCGCGTTCTTGAATCCACCGGACGTCGGCTGGTACCCGGTGCGGTTTGCCAGCGTCGCGTGGTCGGTCGCCTTGGGGTAGATCCGGACCAGCTCGCGGACGATCTCGCGTTCACACTTGCCCAGGCGGTTGCACCAGTAGTCCACGAGGGCGCGCCCGCGCGGCAGCGGCTCGACTGGGCCCAGATCTGTCCGACCCTGCGACGTGATGCGCATGTTGTCGCCGCGGCCGTCGATGCGGCCAGCGGTCCGAAGCGCTGAAAGTGCGTTCTTATACCCGCCAGACGTGTGTGAATAGCCGGCAAGGATTGCGGTCTGGGTGTGCGACCGTCCGTTGGGATACTGCGCGAGCACAGTCAGGATCGCTCGTTCGCATTTCCCAAGCGATCCATCGGACTGCGCTTTCTTCGCGGGCTTCCATGCCGGTGGCTGGACCGACCGAGTTTCGACCGTGGGGACGGGCTCTCGTTCGACTGGCTCGGTCAAGATCGACATCCCCGCAGGGCGGTTTTCGTGATGGGCCAATCCTTCCGCAAAGGCCTCGAAAATAATCCGCTCGAATCCCTCGCGCATTTTCAAAAGATAGGCGTCACCCACATCCGCGAGACGAATGGTCACGTCCTCGCGCAGCCACTGAAGCGACGCTGCCAGCTGTCGATCAATTTCCGCTTGATCCACCACCGGATCAGACGAAGCTTCCCGCCGCAACTCGAGTTCGGCGATACGCGCCCTGAGTTTTCGTGGGTCGTTTTCCTCCCGCTCGCGGATGGTGTCCGCCAGACGCTCCTTCAGCGACTCCAGATCGATCTCCGCCACGGCCTTGGGCGCAGCCGCGACCTTGCCTGCCTTTGGCGTGGCGCTGCTGTCGAATGTCCGTCGCTCTCGAACCGCGACGCGTTGGAATACGTCGAGCCACCCGGGCGACCAGAAATACGCCTCGCCTCGCGGAAGGCTGGCCTGGGCTTTCATGAACTCGTCTTCGCGATCGTGGACGTCGTGCGCCTGCACCCATTGCTGCAATGCCTTGCGATCCTGGGGCGAGGTATGCCTGTGCGCAACCATCAGCTCGAGCTGCGTCAACACGTCCTTGTTGACACAGGCGGCACGCTGACTGATTAACCCAACACCGATGCCGGCGGCCCGGCCGCGGCGAACGATGTCCTCGATAGCGCCGACGCAACGGGCGACCTCTCCGGTGAATTTCTGCGGCACGAACAGGTCGCACTCATCGATCACCAGCATCATCGACGTTCGATGTGCGACCTCACCCTTACGGTGGTAGAGCTGCTCAGCGAAATCGACGACGAAGCGCCGTTGCGCGGCCTTCCGCAGATGGCGCAGACTGATCACGACGCATGCACGCTGCTCGACGACGAAATCTGCGATCACCGCCCCGTCCGACTCTGATAGCGGCAGATCTCCATGCGGGCCGCCGAGAAGCATGATCGGATAGCCCGCTTTCTTCCCGTCTCGCGAAGATTTCAGGCCCCACCAGACGTCGGTGGGGTCGATGATCACAACTTGCCGTCCGGCCTCGAGGAGCTCCTCGGCAATGACCGTAGCAGTATGCGACTTCCCCGATCCGCGGATCCCGAGGACTGCCACGGTTTGGCTGTGAACGTCCGCCGGCAGCGTGAACCGCTGGCGGCCGGAATGGCCGATGTGCAGATCAGTCATGATGGTCGGCTCCTTGGGTCTGTTCGGCGAATAGAACAGCCTCGCACCAAGCTTGCCATGCAGTGGTAGTCCGCACGTGTTCGTCAGCCGGCTGCTGCGGAAGCAGGCGATAGGACGCCAGCGGATCGCAGCGGTTACCTGGCCGTCGATTGCGCGAGCACACCACCCCTGACAAACTGACGCCGTCCATGCGATAGACCCAGATCTCTTCCTGGGCGGTGGCTTCATCGGTGAGCAGATCAAGGGCATCGCATATGCCGCTCGGCGAGCGCACCACGCGCAGCATGATTGGCGTTCGCTGTAGCGACATCAACTGGCCTTCCGCAGGCCCATCCAGAAACGTGATCATTCCATCACCCCGCAGGCTGAGTGTTTTCCGCTGGATCCTTCACCAGCGTGCGAAGCCTCAGGATGGCTTCGAGGACATCGCAATATTCCCTCGCGTTGTTGAAACGCCGTCCGTCGACATATACAGATGGATTGAGTAGCGGCCCAATCGCCGTCTCGCGGTTGATTCGCTCAATTGCAGAGCGGAGAGAATCAACACTGAGCACTCTCGTCGAGTGGCAGATCATCGCACACGCAGCCGCATGAATCGGATCATCGAACATGCCCAGAAACGGGTTAATCCTAAGCGAGTCCATCTACCACCCCATTCCTATTCAAAGCGTCCCATTCGTCTGCCGTCGCATGAGCTGCACCATCTCCCGGCCAGTGACTTCGACCGCTCCCAGCCGCACCGCCTGTGCGCGTTTCTTCCGCGTCAGGTCGTAGTGCGGCAGAATGCGTCCTTGCTGAAACCACTCGCGTTTGAGGCCGAGCTTGGCGGCGAACGCGTGCAGTTCGTCGACCGAGTCCGCGGTCATGTGGCAGGCCTCGTCGTATGGCCACTTCGGCGAGATCCCGCCGCACTTGAAGAGTTCATCCACATACACTGACATGGCGAGGATCCTTTGTGGCTGATTGTTTGCGGTCAGTGTCCATCTGCCTGCGTGCGCGAAATGTTGCCCAGCGCAGCTTCATTGCCTTTTTGGCCGCCGCGCGCCGGCGGCCTTCGAGCGATGGATTGAGTCGACGCTGGAATGCCGGCAGCTCCCGCAACGAGATCAGCGTCAGGTTGGCCAGTTCGGCGTTCATGGTGTCGCCGTCCAGGTGGACGAGGCGCAGGCCCTTTGGAATCGGTCCGTTGGCCTTCTCCCAGAGGTATGTGGCCAACCGCACCCATCGCTTCTTTGGCGGCCCGTCGTCGCGCACTTTGATCCAGCGTCGGAGTTTGCCGCGATGACCCCGACCTTGACCATGACTTCGATGCTGGCTCTTGTCCCGCCACTCGACGATGGTTCCAACGGGTCGCCAATTGCGTGCCGCCTGACCTCGCAGACAACCAGCTTGGAACTCGGTCGCCGGCGACAGGCGCATACCCTTCAACCCCTTGATCCAAGGCACGTGGCCCTTCTGGAATTCGGTTTGTGGACTTCGTCGCCGGCCGCGATTGTGTATTGATGAGAGGACACGGTGCCTATCGCTGCCCCGCAGACACGCCAAGCCTAGCTTCTTTGCCCGCTGATATACGCTGCTGCGCGATCGTCCCACCTCAGCGGCAATCGCCGAAATCGGCTTCGTTGCGTCGTAGCCAGCGCGCACTTGCGCGTCTTCGTCCGCAGTCCACTTTCGACGCGCCGTTCGCCTACGCTTCATTTGGTGTTGTCCCGCTCTCAAGGGGTTGTATCTTCGGCGCAAACCCCTCGGGCATCGAGTTGCGCTGGTCGCGACAAGTCGCCGCTGGCCGCGGGTCGATGAAGCTCTCCATGATCTTGCCGGTGAGGCCGTCATAGACGTGCCAAAGGCCTCCGCCATCAGTCATCCCGTACCGGTCAAATCGCTCCACCGTGGGGATCGCAGCATTACCCTGTGGGGTGGGCGATTGAGAACTCCGGTCCGATGCACCATCCGCCACCATGTGACGTCCGGCTCTCTTGTCGAATGTATAGACCATGACATTCTCAATCTGGTCGGATTCGACAAAGAGGGGTCGGCTCGCCAGCCGTGGAGTTAGCTTCCAAACCGAAGTTTCAGGCCCGCTGCGAACGCATTCGAGCTCGATCTGACCGCCACGCCGTGTTTCCCTCCTAAAAAACTCCATTGCATCGTAAAGCACTACCGGTGCCGTGATTATCTGTCCGGGTGAGCCCTTGCCGACCAAGAACGCAGCTTCTGTGATGTCGATTAGCAGGGTGAGCGGTTGGCCGGGATGTTGCGATGACGCCGGCTGGCAACAATCGGGCCTTGGAAACATCCAAACGCTGAAGTGCTCCGCTTTGGGAATTCCACACAAACTGTAGATTCCCGTCTCGCGGAATTGACACGTCGCACACAACGGTCCAGCCATATCCGTTGAAACACACCAACGGTAAATCAGGTGAAAGAGAACGCTCGGCGCGCGAAACATCGCCCGGGCGGCGCGTGCGTTCGGATGACCCCCCAACGTCAATGCCGCATGTGCCGCGTCCATCAGGAAGTGTTTCGCTTCAAGAGCCGAAAGAACGCCCATGACCGACGCTCCGTCTTCGGATAACTGATTGGTCGAGTTCAGCTTCGCTCCGTTCATGGCACTCGCTCCGACGCTGCGCCCGCACACGTGTGGCCCAAGTAGAATGACGCCTGGCACATGCACTGCGGACACCGGTACCACTCGGGATCCGTTTCCATCGCCTCACGCAGGATGCCCTGCATCAACGTCTTGCCGAGTCCGCGGCAGAGGTACACCTGCCGGCGAAACTCGTGCTCGAGCTGCTTCATGGTCATCTCCATCATCGTCGCTCCTCGGCGTTAAGGCTTTTCTCGTTTCCTGCAGCACTGGCCGTTCGGTCGGCCACTTCCACAAAGGCACGGCGCGTACCAGTCGGCCTTTGCGGCCCGCTCAAGCGCGCGGTAGTTCCGATCGGTGAGGCGCCTCTGCATCCGGCTCAGCAGATTCTTTTTTTGCATCGATTTCAGCGTCTTCTCGTCCATGAGATTCTGACTCCTGATCTGCGGCGCGCCAGTGTGATCCGGCGAGCATTCCAACGTAATCGTGTCCAGCGTTTTCGATCTGCACGATCGCTCCCGGGAAACCGAGAAAAGACCGATGCGCGACCACGCGTCCGAAAAATCCATGCCATGGGTGCGGCTGCAGCAGCTCGATGCGCTGGCCGATCGCCGGCAGCCGGCGCGCCATGACCGGAGGTTTGTCGCCGCCATCCATCACGGTTCAAGCTGTCCCGCGACCCGGAGCAAGAACAGCCCAATCACGTGGCGCATCACCCGCGCTGGCTCGTCGCCGTCGAGATGACAGCGCTTGAACATCGCCAGGCAATCGCCGATCAGGTTGTCATCATTCATGAGGCGCCGCTTGAGCTCGCCCAGCGAAACCAGCTCGCCATCCTCCGCCCTGGGGATCGGCGTCCGTGGTACGTCCATTCCGCGAGACAGACGGGCCGCGGTCTCCCGCATGGCCTGGATCATGCTGGTCCGCTCGCAGCTGGAGATGTACTGGCACGTTTTGGGGTCATCGAAAACCAGAAGCGCAAACTGCGTCCCTTTGCCCAGGACATTCTCCAGTGCGGACGCGCTGCAGTTGAGCAGGTCTGCGAGCTCCTGCTCGGTCATGTTGGCCAGGTCGCGCGGCATTGATCACCCGCTCACTGCGGCTCCTCGATGTCCGGGAAAAACAGCAGTTGCCCCTTGTCGCCGACCTGGATGACGTGGGTTCCGCCGCGGTCCGCCGGCGTCTTCACGCGCACCTCAGATTCGAGCGTGCACTCGTCACACCGGTCCATGTCGTTCGTGATGGGCACGAAATCCAGGATGATTGTGATGGTGCGCTTTTTCTCGATCGACGGCCGGCGACGCAGATCCTCGCCGATCTTCGCCAGGGCGTCCGCGACCTTCTTACCAAGGCCTTCGTCCTCACACAGCAGGTCGATGTTGTTCAGCGCCAACTGCGTCGGTTCATTCCTGGTACGCATCGTTTTGCTCATCCGTAAGCCGGTCATCAAGAGATCCTCGCTTTGGTGCAGCGCTTCCTGCACGTGTCGATGTGGTCCGGGTTGTGCGCGATGAAATCACGCCCGCAGACGACGCACTTCCGCTCTCTGAGTTGCCGGACCTCTTCCGGCGGCACGTCAGGGAACTCGCGTATGAACTTCCTGTCGCACTTGGTCTGCATCGTCATGGGGCTCCAATCGTTGCCGCGGGGTTCGGTTCGGCGGCACGCTCCTGCGCGTGCGCCGCTACATTCATTTTTGCCTGTTGTCGCAGCTGGAATGCGAGGCTGTGGTAGCGAGAGCACACGTGCGCCAACGCCATATTCACCACATCCATGACCTCAGGGCACGACTGCACGGCGTGCGGGCAGGTAAGCAGCCTGCAGATGATTTGAAAATCATCGTTGATCGCGTCGAGAAGCCCATACGTCGTGGGGCCCATCGCCCGATTCTCGGAACATGCCGGCGAGCCAGCGTCGGGCGGCGCCGGGGGCGGATCGGGCCGCTGACCAGTTGGAGCTGGCTGGTTTTCTCCCGCAGGCCGCGTATGACGACCGACTTTGTGGTGGGTGACATCCCGAGCGATGTTCATCAATACCGACACCAGGCCGTCGCTGCTGAGCGGCCAATCCGAATTCACGTCGACCACGACCCCGTTCCGTTCAAATCGCGTCCGTGCCATAGTCAGTCCTCCCTGTTTCGCTCAATCATCATGGCCAACAATTCATCGTGGCACGGCGCGGTCGTATCGCCGACATAGATCGCACGCTGACACTCGCGGGCCTTCGCGAGAACGACCTTCTCGGCGCCCACATCGAATGGCGTGTGATCGTCGGTCTGGTTGGCGTTCCAAGACTCCATGTCCCGCACCAACTGCGCGTGCCTCTTTACGATCCTGTCGATCTGCTGCCGCAAACATCTCAGTGTTACTCGCCCCATGCCTCTACCACCCCTTCGAGGCCGCCCATCGCCGCGCCCACAGCCGCGCCTCGGCCTCGCATTCCTCACCGTGCACCAGGTACCAGACCGACCATCCCACCGGGCCGCGACCGAATCGCTCGATCTGCATGCAGTGCACCGCCTCGTGCGCGATCACTTCCTTTTCCCAGCGGACAAACGGCGCCCGCACGCGGTGGATGTCGAGGATGATCAGCCCGCGCCACGGCACCAGGCCGGCGACGTCGCCCTGCCGCACGCGGGACAAGTCGGCCCAGCGGATCTCGAGTTCGGACGGCCGCAGCTTGTGCTCGAACCCGTTGGCATCGAACCAGGCGAGGGCCTCGCCGGCGATCTGGCGCACCTGGCCGACTTCGTCGCGCGGAGCACAGCCAGCGTGCAACACGAACACACCAAGGCACCAAGCCGCAAACATTCTGGTCATAGTGTTGCTCCCGCAGCTGGCGAAACGCTCTCGATACTCCACAAGTGAGTCACGAACCAGCCACCGTTAGAACGCTTGATGTGCGACAGGATGAATGGCACCGTCGAGTGCCGCCACGAATTCAGCGGCACGGTTCCGCCATTGCAGTCGAACACGCACGGGTGGCCATCGAACCAATACGAGCAAACCCAGTGCGTAGCGCCATAAGCCCACCGTGGATTCGCCCCAAGCGCGGTCCACGGCCCGGTCCACTGGACGCGGACCAGGCAAACGCGATTGACGACGTGCATCTCCTGCGGCGACGGCGGTTTGTGAGCAGTCCATGCAACACCAAGCGCGTCAAGCGCGGCCTTCATCATCGTCGGAGATGTGTACCCCTTGCGCTCGAATTCTGGGATCGCGCCGCGCACCTCGGCCAGCGGAATCTTCAACGCGAACGCGAGCGCCGACGGACCACAGTTGCAGCCCCAGTCGCGTGCGGCCTGGGCGAATTCCGCCTCCGTGAATGGGTAGTCCATCGGGGCGACGGCGGCGATGTTGCGGGTCATAGTCAGAGTCCCAAAATGGGGTTTATGTTGCCTTCTTTTTCGGACGCAACGCATAATCCCATTGCTCGGGTTGGGTCAGGCCAGCTTTGTGGCCAGACTCTAGTTGCACAGCAACCGCTGGGCGTCCCAACCATTCCTCGGTTGCTATCACAACGCCCACATATCCGGCCCAAGGGTGGGGTTTCAGCAGAAGCACCCGCTCACCCACGCTTGGAAGTCCGTTGATTGCCACATCAGCCTCCTTCGCCCGCGTCGTGAGCGGGCTTCTGCTATCCACGTTCGTGTCTGCGGTTGAGCTCTGCGCGCAGATGCCCCAGCAGTTCTTCGCGCCCGAATCCTCCCCGCTCTACCAACCGTTCCAGAGACTGCGAGTTGCTATACCTGCTCGCGTAATCTGCGTAGGCGATTTCGAGTATCCACCATGGGACGAACGATTGGGGTTCGCTCTGGGGATACCTGCCCCGCTGGACGCTGCCCATGCGCACGTTTTCAATCAGCATCTCTGTCATCTCACGCTCCTTCGCCCTCGTCGCAGGCGTTACTGCAAACCAAAGCTATACCTTCGTCTGGCCCGCGATCCTTAGCCCAAAACTTTCGCTTGCAACGCAAACACCGCATCAACGATTGCCTGATGGTCCGCATCCGGAACACCCGAACAGTCGCGTGCGCCAAAGTCGATTTTCCCGGCATCAAATCCCGACCGATTCCGCAGGATGCACCCAAACTGCTGTTCGCCTGTTCGCGCAATCGGTTGTGTGTAGTCGTACCGAATCGGTTCTCTACATGGTTCGCTGCTGCTCATGTGCTCTCCTTTCGCAGTGCGTCGAGTCGGTCAATCAGGGATTGCATTGGCATTCCAATCACTTGCAAAAGTTACACATCCAGCCCATCGGCCCAAACGCTGCGTCCTTACACGGTATGCAGTAGTGGTCGCCGCACGCTTCACACCTGCGGAAATCCAGCCCGGTTAGCACCCTGCAACATGATTGGCAAACCGGCTCGTCGTTGCGCACCGCAGCAGCCATCGCCTCGTATTGCGCGTCAGTCAGATTCCAGCATAGTTCTCTGGGAACTGGGCACCCCATCGCATCACCCCTCCCCGCCGGCTGCGGACCATTCGGTACGCCGATCCTTCCACCAGCGAGCACCAGACGACGCAAGGAACGTACACGGCGGATGCGCGATCATCATGTCCCAGCCCTGGCCCAGCACGTCGGACCGTATGCCGCAATTGCGGAAGGCCAGCCGTTTCCTTTCATCCGATGACCAGACGGCCTGCAGAACTCAATGCGTCCAGCCGGGAAGAGAATGGCGTCCGCCTTGTCGAACACGAGCCGCTGAAACCACCGAGTCTCCACGCGGGCGGCGATCAACAGCAGTCCGTTCCTGTGGAGTACCAGCCGTTCGATCCACCGCGCGGTCAGCCTTCCGTACGGCGGATTTAGCCAAACCACACCATGCCAGTCCCGCATCAGGCCATCGTCGTGTGCCGTGTAGTGTTGCGCTGCAGTTGGCCACGGTCGATCGACCGGCGAAGCCGGGTCCAGGTCGAACGGGCCAAGCGCGTCGATGATGTATTTCGGCGTCAGCCATTCGTCCGTTGCTCCCTCAACCTGTCGCTCGTGCTTTGCCATGGTTTGCTGTGATACGCTCGCCACTCACTTCTGGCGCTGTTGCTCCATAGCTGCAATGCGGTTTTGCCGGACCTCCAGCACACGGTTAGCGGCGTACAGCATTTTGTTGAGGTATTTGACCTCTTCCTTGAAATCCGCGTCCACGTCGTCGGACTCACTGATTTCCCTGAATCCGATTATCTCTTTGACGATCTCTGCGACGACAGTGTTTATGTCGCCGATAAAGGACTCTCCCATCCGCAGACACTCGCAAATTGCGCGCGAGGTCTGCCCGATCAGGTTCCCCTCGGTATCGCCAAGCGTGGGCTCGAAGAACTCTCTGCAACCAACCTTGGCGGCCGGTGCGATCAGCTGACACGCGACAGAATTTGCCGGATCGATCGTCTTCCAGTTCGTGTTTTCGTTCATCGTTCTACCGCTCCAATTGAACCCACCGCTCCACGTTCACGGCCGTAAGCGTCCGCCGGTACCAGCGGCGGCTCCAGGCGATTGATCAGCGGAGATCCCGCCGGCGGCATGCCGATGATGGGCGCGCTCAGCTCGATCGGCGCCGGACCCGTCGTCCGCTCGGTGCCGACGACATAGACGCGACTGCCGCTGGTGGTGATGAAGTGGTTGTTCACGAACGCGTTCTCGAGGAGCAGCTCGCGGCGGTCGCTTTGCAGCCGCTCGAACAAGCACCCGCGGACAGAGAGGTTGTTGAGCAGCGCCTGCTTGGGCGGCTCCGTCGTGTCCTCGTTCTGGCCGATCGTGAACTTGTTGATCGTGTCCGTCGCGACGAACGAGCAATGCCAGAACAGCAGGTGGTCATACTTCCCGGCGAACGTGGTGCCCCGGCCGCTCACGTCGTTGCGGATCGGCGACCGCATCTCGAACAAGCAGTTGACGAAGGCGTTGTTCCGCGAGGTCGTAGCGCTGCGGACGAAGATGCCCTGATAGTGCAGATCGGTGGCGACGACGTTGTACCAGATCCAGTTGTGGATCTGCGCGTTGCCGGTCCCGATCGCCGGCGGGCCCTGGATCACGTCGGCGTGCTCGGGATCCGCGAATGAGCCGGGATCGACGCCGTCGACGCGGACGTTCACGCCGAAGGGCACGCTCTGAAAGCAGTCCTCGCGCGTGTCGGTGATCGTGAGGTTCCGCATCAGCTTGTGATTCTGACCGAGGCCGGACGCACGCCGCTGATCGCGGATGACGCACTCGGTGTACCAGTGGCCGCCGCGGACACTGCCGCCCACCGGGAACTGATCACCGCTCGCGCCGCCCTCGACCATGCAACGATCGAGCCACACCCGCAGCTCGTTGCGGTTGGGATAACTCGACCCGTGCACCAGGTCCTTGGCCTCGCGAAGTGTGACGCCCTGCAGGTGCAGCCAGTGCGCGATCATCGCGCCGGTCGCGCGGGTGACCGTCGTCGTCGTCGGATCGCCGGACTCGCTGCGGATCGTCACCCAGGCGTCGGCGGTGGTGATCAGCGTCGGGTAGTCGCCGCGGTAATCGTGCACGCCCGGCAGCAGCATGACCGTGCCATGGTCGCAGCGCCCACCGTTCGCCGCGGCGATGGCCGCCAGCGCTTGGTCGATGCTCGCATACGGCCGCCCGCGGTTGCCGAGCTGCCCGGCCTGCGAAGTTGAATTCGGCGTCACCCACGCGGTGGATCCGCCGGTGCGCACGTACAGCTTGAGCTGCTCGAGGCCGTCGCCCGGCGTGGTGTTCTTGTCACGCACACCGCCGTCGCGGCCGTGTACCACCGCCTCGATGCTGATCGCGCCGTCGCCGCTGAACTCGCTCGCCGAGATCGGCACCCAGTATTCCCAGACGTCCACCTGGTCGTTGTAGGTCATCGAAGTCGCCACCTTCGGGCTCACGCCGGTGTAGCCCTGGCCGGTGACGTGGAACTCGACACGCGCGATCCCGTGCATCGAAAACGCAACGACGCCGACGTTCAGCGTCTCGCCGGCGTTGATCCGCTGCCGCGGCACCAGGTCCCAGCGCGCGATCGGCGTGAGCCTGGTCTGCGGCGCCGGCGTTGGCCCGGGCGTCGCCGTGGGCGACGGTGTTGGCGCCGGCGACGGGGTTGGCGTAGGAGCCGCGGTCGGTACCGGCGTCGCCGTGGGGGCCACCGTGGGCGTCGGGGTAGGCGTTGGGGATGGAGTGGGCGTCGGGATCGGCACGGTTGCCTCGAACGCCGCCTGGAAGATTGCGAAATCCAGCAGGTCGACGCGGCCGTCGCCATTGAGGTCGGGACTGCACGCTACCTGCATGCTCGCCGCGGTGCGCGCCGGCATCGGGGCGTCCGCCCAACCTGCGGCGAACGGCTCCCAGATCTCGGTCACCAGCGTCATCCAGTCGTGCCGGTGATCGCCGAGGAATTCCCACCAGACGATTCCCGCCACCCCCGGATCCCGCCGCGCGTGCACCGCCAGGTGCCGCGCGATCAGCCACCACTCGGCGCGGGTGCGGTAGTCCGCCCGCACCGCAGACTGCTTCGCACGGCCGTCCGCGGTCACCACGCCGCGGGAACAGAATCCCGCGAGGAACGGCAGCACCGGCCGATCGGCAATCGCTGCATTTTCGAAGCGCACCGCCGAGGCCTCGGACGCGCTGCACCCGTACAGGTTGCATACCGCCAGGTCCGCCGGCGGATCGAATCCCCAGATCGCGGTGTTGCGCCCGCGGCCGCTCCAGCTCATCTGCCAGCCAGGAAAGTGGTAATACCCGACGCGTGCGTTCGACCAGGTGGCGCGCACGGCCTCGCGGTAGTACTTCGCGAGATCCTCGTCCGCGGGTCCGTCTTCGAAGTTGATCAGCACCACGTCGACGTCGCGCAGGCCTTCGACGTCGCGGGCGCGCTGCAGCTCGCCGCGGCGGGCCTGGGCGGCCTCGATCGAGTCATACAGCACGTTCCAGTTCACCGCGACCGAGCAGCCGGTCTCCTCGTGCAGCTCCTGCGCGAGGCGTGCACTGCCGGCGGTGTCGGTCATGGCCATTACGCCGCCGGTCGCGCGAGCGATCGCCACGGCCAGGTGGCGGCTGCGCGCCGCGACCAGCGCCTGCTTGAGCGGGACATAGTTGGGCGCGCCCGGGCGCGGGCATGCGTCGAGACGGGCGATCAGCTCGGTGTGTTCTGGCGACTGCGCGAGCACGAACAGCGAACACAGGCAGCTGACGGTACACAGAAAAATGGATGCAAGTCTGAGTTTCATGATTTGGCCTCCTTGCCGCTTTCAGGTTCGCATGACATGCCGCGATACCGCGCCAACTCCTTATCGACGCGCTCTTTCCCCCAATCGTTCGACTCGTACCACTCAACCGCCTTGAACAGATCGCTCATTCTTCTCAACCGAGTGTCAGCGCGCCGCTGGAACTGGCGAATGGATGCGATGATGTCCTCGACTTCGGCCGCGGCGTCCTGCGCATCATGCGCACTCAGCCATTCCGCCATGTGCTCAAGCTCTCCCTGGGAACCCAGCAGTTCGCTGACGTCGCGGCTGTAAAGGTATTTGAATGATCCGCCACTCATGTCGTCCTCACTCCTTGCCGGTTGCGGGCTCTGTTGCTTTTCCTTGTGGATCAGACGGCAAGACCACAACCACCTTTTCGGGCCCGACCATATCCACCAACTCTTGCACTGGATGAATCCGCTCGTGGTCGTCTGCCGGGATTGGATCAACAGATAGCCGTTCGCCGTACATAGCCACAGCCCGTGCAATGTGGTCCTGCCAGTTGTCGCGATTGATCTCGTCCCCATCGAATCCAGCGAGTTGTGGGTGCTGACGCAACAGCCACGGGCGACATTCGCGCATGGCGCGCGGAAGCTGGTGCGTGTACAGGTTGTCGCCAGTCATGTAATTGAGGATCGCGTATAGACCGTCAACGCCATCTGGTGAGATGAGCCGGTCCTGCGTGATGCTCAGAATCGTTCCAATGTGAAATTCGCGCATTGCGGCACCACCCGTCAGACGGCGACGGCCTTCCTGGCTGAGGCCTTGGATTTCGGCTTGGGTTTCTTCGATGGTTTGCCCGGCGATTCGAGGCCCTTGGTGCGCTCGCGCACTGCCGCGGCTGCTGCGTTGGGTTTGTGCTTGCGGCCTTTCGACAGGATGCCGAGCACCGGATCCGGCTTGCCGGTGTGTGCGTTCAGCGGCGCCTGTTCGGCTTCCTTCTCGGCTATTCCTGCCGGGCAGAAGGTGTCATGAATGTGCTGGTTAACCTTTTTCGCGCGGGGATCATGCTCACACGCACTGCACAGGTCGTCTTCGACCCAATAGCAGCCGCCAGTGCACGGCGTCGTCCAAGTGCAGCCGCAGACGCGGCACTTCCGCCGCGGGTCATCCTCGGCGAGCGCCTTCGGCTTCTTGCCGCGCTTCGATGCGACCGCCTCGTAGATGTTTGGCTGCTTGGGCTTCTTTGCAGCCTTTGAAGCAGGCGACTTCTTGCCGGAGGCCTTTTTGGTTTTCCTCTTTGATGCCTTTGATGCAGTTGATGCCTTAGCGGCCTTCGGCTTCTTCGGATTCTTCGCGGGTGCTTTCGCGGCCCAGCTCTTCGGTGTCGGGATTGCTTTCTCCGCCGCGGCTCGGACCTCGTCGAAGTCGATCGCCAGCAGCGGGCACATCTTCTTGGCGTCGGCGTAGACGCGATCGAACTGGTAGATCACACCGTGCCCGCCGAGTCGCGATACCCAAACGCGCAGCACGTGACGCCACGCGGACTTGAACGACTCGTTGTCGGTGGCATCTTTCATGGCCTCCAGTGCCGGCCAGCCAGCCGCATGGTCGTCGCGCTTCCCAGATCCAGGTGTGTCAGCGTCGCTGCTGTCCGCCCGCCAGTGCGTGCCAAACGCAAGCACGTAACGCAAGGCGTCGTTTGTGTAGAGCGCGTCCTCCTGAATCTGTTCAACGGTCGCGCACCCCGCATCTGTTTTGCCATCCAGCGAAGCCTCGATGCGCTGGCGGATTTCGTTGATCACCCACACGCGCCGCCGCTTCTCGAGTCCGGCGCGCTTCTCCTTGTCGGTCATCTTCCGGCCGGCCGTGCGCACACCCGACGAGCTGCTTTCTGGCCTGGTGGATCGCCACGGCTGCGGCTTCACCCAGCGCGTCTCACCTGCGGCCGGCCCGGCGACCACCACCGCCTGGACGGCGCCCTTCTCGTTCGCCTTCACTGTTTTGTAGTTTGACGCCGACTCCGCATCCCTCGGCTCTACCCCACATCCGTGCTCGAAGATCTGCAGCGGCTTCTTCCCGCCAACGGTCAGCTCGGTGATGCTGCGGTTGGCGAGCTCCGCGCCTTTACGCTTCCAGCACGCGTCATCCAGACAGTGATCGCGCGCCGTCTTCGCCTTGCTGTCCGGATCCGGATCGTCGAAGAGCAGCGGCTGCACGCTCGATCGCTTCGGGCAGCTCGTGCAGGCGCCGGCTTCGGGCACCAGTGTGTCGTCCGCGAGATCCCACGAAGCCGCGGCCAGGGTGTGCAAGTACTCGCGTGCGATGTCCTTTCTGAACTGGTCAACCGGGGGCACCGGGTCCCGGTAGAAGTCGTCGATCTGATCCTCCAGTTCTTTGAAGATCTGCGCCTGCACCTCGCTGGGCAGCGCGGCGATCACCTCGAGATGCCCCGCAGAGTAATCCGCCGTCCAGTGCCCCGGATTGTCCAGGTGCTTTTGCCAGGTGGTGTGCAGCTCACGCAGCCTTGCCCGCCGTGCTACCCACTTCGCAGTCTTGCCGAACCGGTCCGCGACTTCCTCGGCCGAGAATCCAACATCGAGCAGACTTTGAACGCCGTTGCTCTCCTCCAGCGGGGTCAGATCCTGACGCTGCACGTTCTCGCGCACCGTCAGCTCCCGGGCCTCCTTGTCATCCAGCACGCGGACGATCGTCGGGACGTGCGTCCAGCCGAGATCCTTCGCCGCCTCCCACCGTCGCCGGCCGGCGAGCAACTCGTAGATCGTCTGCTCGGGATCCTGGGGCGAGGAGCCGCGCTCGAGAGACCGCGCGATCACAGCGTAGTCCAGACCAGACGCGCCCATGTTCGCGCGCAACTCCTTAAATGCAGCGTCTTTGTGGAAGTGCCGCGGGTTGTGCTTCGTCGGCACCAGGTTGCCGATCGGCACGAGCATCTGACCGTGCAGCTGGACTTCGACCGAGGGTTTGGCTTTGGTCGCCATCATCACACTCCGAACAGACCGCCATCCGCGACCGGTTGCGCACCGCGCGCCGCCGGCGAGGCCGGGAATTCCTGAATCCGCAGATCCTCGGGGAAGAACTTCGGGTCGGTACGCACCGCGCCCTGGATCTCGAGCTGCTTGACGTACACCGGCGTGCCGGATACGCGGCACTGCGCGACGATGTCCCGCACCCAGCTGGTCAGGCACGGCCGCTTCCGCCGGCCGCTTTCGCACCCGATGATCACCCAGTCGATGCGCGGGTCCTTGTCCGCGCCGAGCGCGAACGCCGCATCCACAGGGCCGAGCAGCGGCTCGATCGAAAGGAACTTCAGCTCCGCCGGCACGCCGCGCAGCGCCGTCACCCGCTCGTGCAGCCGCACCTGGTCCTCCGCGCTCACGCCGAACCACACGCTCGCCGGCACGGCCGCCCCCTCGATCCAGTCCGCGATCGCCAGAAACAGCTCGTCGTCCTCGCCATCGTCGGGATTGAGACCGGAGGAGGCCTGCAGGAGCAGCCGCTGGAAATTCTCCGGGCGTTTGCTCAGCAGCAGCCAGTCCAGGGCCGGCGTCCTGCGCATCGTCTCGATCAGCTGCAGCCGCGGAGCCAGCAGGCCGTCGCGATCCTCCAGCCAGTCGCACATCGATCCGCAGAACACGCGTTCGCGTTCGCCGCTCCGCACCGCCGCGGCGTTCCAGCGCATCGGCTCGGACCAGTGGTGCTCGCCGAACATCCGCCGCTCGCTGCCGGCATCCCACAGCTTGACCTGCACGTAGCGGCGGGCGAGATCCTCGGCGTAGCAGTGCGCGCAGCCCGGCGACACTTTGTCGCAGCCCCACCAGGGGTTGAACGTGTGGTGCGTCCAGCCAATCGCGCTGTTGCGGCCCATTAGTGCGTCGTCCTCGATAGCATCAGCGGAAATACTTCCACCCGATTGGAATTCCCCATACTCGCCGCCGCTCCCGCAGAAACCGATCGGGGCGCGCCGCGGCGATACCCTTACGGACTTCAGCAAACCACTCGTCCGGCGCCGAGACGATGTCCCGCAGGATCACAGCCTTGGGCGGTTGCGCGATCACCACTGGACAATCTTCCCGGTGATACCAACCGGCCGGCGTACAGCAGTGAGGACAGTGGGTTTGACCGGCTACGCCTGGCGACAGCAAACGCGTTGGGGCGCGCATGGCCTCAAGCGTCCTCTGGGCCTCAAGAAGGCGGGCCCACTTTTCTGAAACCGGTTGCGGAACACAGCCCATGACGCAAACTCTCCGCGCCGCAATTCGCGGCGGTGGCACCATCACTGGTGTTGGCCTAGCGGGCATGCATCCAAACCTCGCGCTGGCACTCGATTAATTGCTGCCTGGTCGCGTGCAGCTCTTTTCGCGCAACGAAGAGCACCGAGACCAGGGAGAGGTAGCCGGCGAGGAGGACACAGATCAGCTGGATTGACCGCCACTTCAACTGGCCGGCAATCCGTAACAATGCCTCGCCTGCACCAGGGTGCCTATTCAGCCAATCAAGAAACTCCTTATCGAACCGATCCATCAGTTCACCCTGTCATTCTGTGCCGAATCCAACAGCGACTGCGCCGCGGCGCCGTCACGCATGCCGATCAGCTTCGCCTTCAGCAGGCAGAGGCGCTCTCGCTTCAGGCCCATCTGGTCCGTGCTTCGCGCATCGCATGTTGCACGGCCCGCTGCACGTCTTCCGGCGCCGTCTCGATTCCGAATACCTTCAGGCCGCACACCATCGGATCTGGCGACGGGTTGCGTTCGTACACTGTGAGCGCGTCGATGAGGTCATTGAGTTCCTTCGCGGTCAGCATCCACGTTCCTCCTGTTCATCCGCCTCGCGGGCCTGGTGCTCCAGTGACGGTGCCGGCCCGAAGCCCCCGCGCATCATCGCCAGCGCGGCATCCTCGTCCTGCATAGCGACCTTCAGTCCATGCCCAGTGAAGACCTGTCCGGAGTTGACCATGCGCGCAAACAGCCGAATCGGGTTGCGCCCTTGCCTGAGTGCACACACGGCTGCGGTCGCGAAGCGTAGCGCACCCGCTTCCGACGGATCCGCGATCCCGCGCCTGCAGCACTCGGCATACAGCGCCTGCAGGTAGAGAATCTCAGGGAAGGCCGTATCCTGGCCCCACCGCATCAGCTGGACTGCCTGCCTGACGTGTGGGAATTTGCGCCGACGCGGCACGCGCGAAGCACCATGATCATGGTTGTTCTGGTAAGGCGCTGGACATGGGGATGGAAAGGCTATGGAAGTGTCCGATGGTCGGACACCCCCTGTCCGATCAGCGGACGACCCCTGTCCGATGGTCGGACACCCCCTGTCCGATGGCGTCTTGCGTAAAAAATCACGGTGCCAGAGTGTGGCCTGATCTCCAGCCTGCACTCTGACTGCTCTGCGTTGTCCGTCAGCATCCACCTGAACCTGGCGAAACTCTCTGCGGACTGATCGATGATCGAGGGCGCCCCTGTTTCCAGGCACCCCGTATGTGTTGCTGGCGTTGACGGTCCGATGTGGCAAGCGGACCGTGCCGCCGTTCGCCAGCACGACGACAAAGCCGCGGCTGACCAGCTCAGCCAGGCCCCGCCAGAACGTGCTGGGGGCGACATTCGACGCGGACGCGAAGGCCCGCCCACTGCGGAATCCGCCGACGAGGTTGCCATGATTGTCCGGCGCGTCGCAACGATCACAGATCGCCTGCAGCACGCGGGCATAGGCTGGGAATCGGCGGATCAACGACATATAGCTCTCGTCCTGCACGATCCACAATGGGATCGGGTTGTGCCACCGCTGCGCGTTCGCTGCGCGCTTCCGTTCGGGCCCAGGCGACATCCGTGTCATCCGCTGCGGTTGGGGGTTGCGTGTCAGTTCGACGGAACGCCGAGATCAATCTCCACTCAGAACAACAGTTGCAGCGAAATCACCATCAGCAGCGCGCCTGCCGCCAGCGCGGCCAGAGCACAGAGCAGTCCCGCGTGCCGCACTTCGCCCGCGTGCCGCCCGCAGCCGCCGCGGACCATGGGTGCGCACGCCCTCTCTCCCGCCCGGCGCTGCTCATCTCCGAAATCCCTCATGATGGCATCGATCTCCCTGGGGCTGACAGGCCCAACGGCGTCCATGGGCATTTCACGCCTCGACTGCGCCCGGGCAGGCGAAGCGTTCCGGGCCGCGACCGCCATCATTTCCGCGGCGCGATAGTCGGCGGCCCCGCACTGCACACAGAAGTCGATCGCGTCAAACTCTGCGCCACACCAGCGACACGTCTTCGTGATCATGAGTCTCAACTCCTGAATCCAGGGTCGTCGTAATCGAGTTCCTGCTGGCTGGACGCGGGCAACGCCGGCAGCTGCCACTCGTGCACGGGCTGTGGAACATTCGCCGCCGCCACGCGCCGGCAGATCTCTTCCGTGGACGGCGTGATGCGGTAGACCGGCGTTCCGCTCGTGAAGAATTGCGTCACCGGCTCGTTCGCGTTGCCGACGTAAACGTCGAGGCGCATGGCCGGCAGTCCGCCGACGCTGCCCTGTCCGATCTTGCCCGCAGTGCGCTGGTGCCCCATCAGCTCGACGATCGCCCAGCCGCTGAACGTGGTTTCCTCAATGGTGCTCAAGTCGCTTCTCCAATCGGTGGGATGCAAACTCGCGCCGCAGATGCTGCACGTCCGCCTGTGACTCCGCGGCCACGATGGGAATGGCGCATCGCACCCGGATCCCAGCTCCGGTGGTACCGGTCCAGATCGTGCACTTCACTCCGCCGATCCCGATCTCCTCGTCCGTTTGTTCGAGCGTCAGGCGCATGGGCCCGAGCAGCTCGGGGGCGGGCAGGTTGTGAACGCGGATGAAGTCGACCAGGGCCTGGTGTGACACCCGCCGGTGCTTGGAGCCGGGCACGTGAAATCCATTGAGCAGACCGGAGTCGATGCTGCGAATCACCGTCTGCTGCGACACGCGCAGCCGGGCCGCGACCTGGCCGGTGGTGTAAATCGGTTCATCCACCGCGTGCTGGATCATCGCCTGGACCTCCTGCAGCCTCGCCTGAAGCCTCGAGTTCGTGAATCTTCCTACCCATCGCGGTCATAAGCCTGGCCAGCGCGAAACAATCCATCGCGGAGAACGCGTCAAGTGCTACGAGCAGCGGCCGGCAGCCGTCCGAACGCTTGGGCCCGCAAATCTGCACCTCTGTCGTCATGGGAGCGCCGACGAGCGTCATAACGCTCGCACTGATATACACGGTGCCGATTTCGATCGCTCTGCCATAGCGGGCTCGTGCGCTTCCGGCTCTTGGGTCCTTCACGCTGTCAACGTCCCTGGAGTCCAAATTGTCCAGTGGTTCTGTGCTCATGCGCTCTTCACTGGTTTGCGCTTCCCGCTCACTGCTTCATCCCACCCTTCGCGATCGGCGGGCAGCTCGCGGCCGCGGCGTTGACGCGCGGCTCGCCACTCGCGGAACTTCGCCAGCTCCTGAGCGTCCACCCGGGCGCGTTTGCTCGCGTGGTCGGCCAATGCAGCACGGACCGCCGCGTCTGGCGTCGCACCGTTCCCAGAGACATGGACAGCGATACCGTCAGCGGTCCTTACGCCATCCAGCATGGCTGACCATTCCTCCTTGCGGTATTCCCAATTCGGGATGCTGAAACTCGGATCGCGGTGATAGTTCGCCTGATACATCAGGTGGAGCGTGCAGCCCGCCGGCAGGAGGGGCAGCAGCCGGTCATGGTGGAGTTTCAGATCGTCAAGCGTCATGGGTACAATCTCCTGGCGACTTAAGAGCGGCAGGGCCGGCTATCGCCAGTCCCGGCCCCGCCATGCCCCGTCCATCACAACAACACTGTCTATCGCTGGCGCGGGTCTCGCCGGTCGTCGGTTCGCAACCGGATGAATCGCAGGTGGGCCCCGGCCGGTTGGCGCTCACGGCCGGGGTGTGGTGGATCCGGTGTGGGGTAACACCGGGTGAGACGCCCGCGGTGGCCTGCACGCATCGGACCGCCACCAGGGCGTTCTGATTGCGGCAGCGGTCAGCCAGCTCGCGGACCAGGTCGTCGGTTGGGGAAATCAACAGAACCATTTCTTGCCTCGCATCGGGCGTGCGGGGACTTGAACCCCGCGGTTGCCAGCCCCGCGGCCCCTCTCAAGGCCCGCGCTGCCCGCGCCCGCCTTCCGCTCGCCGCGGCCTACGCCGGGATCTGATCGATGAACCCGATGAAGAAACGCACGAGCCATTCCGCGACTGAGATAATCACCATGGCCGACTCCTTTCGCGCCGAACACAGAGCCCCCGGGGGCAACGCGCACCCCGGGGGCCACAGGAGGTAAACAAGCGCTGCTGCGGACCCGGCCGCCCGACCAACGACCGGATCCGCGAACCGACTTGGATGGGATTCGAACCCACAACATCCGGTCGGAACCCGGACCGCCGGCGCTCTGCCGTTTGAGCTACCAAGTCAAGGCACGGGAGGGCGGCCGCCAGCCCCACGGCGCACGCTGGCGGGCCGTGCCGCCCTCCCTTCTCGTGAGGTATTCGAGGAAGACTCGACGAACGCGCTGCACCGCCGGCCACAGACAAATGCGGCAGACTCCGTCCGATTGCACTGCCTGTGCGACCACCAGCCAGCGGTGCAGCTCGGCGATCGTCGATTGGGTATGGTTGCGTCATAGCAGGCTCATCTCTCGCGCGCTGCGCAGGACCGCGGCGTCGTGCTGCTGCTGTTCGGCGCGGGATCGTTTCTCGCGCACTCGCGACGGGGCTGGACGGGGAGGACGCTCAGCGTTCACCGCCGATTCGAATTCATCGATCCACTCCCGCCTGGTGAAGATGCGTCCGCCCACGCGTTGCGAACGCAGCTTGATACGATCACCGTTGACCATCGCGCCGTCCGTGCACCACCGGTAGACCGTGTTCCGGTGTGGCCGCCCCGCCAGATGGAGGGCCGCTTCGGCCATGTCGAGATATCCGTCCGGGGTACGCACGTCATGGTTTCCCATTAGCGGGCGGTACGGCTAGTCGGCGTCACCGGTTGTCGCGCCCTCACTGCAGTCGCCCACCGCCGCAAGTCGCTCGATCTTTCTGGATGCCGCTCCGCGCACAGATCTGCCATCTGCTCGAGCCGCCGGACCCACGCGTGCGCCGTCCATCCGCGATTCACCGTGGCTGCGGCGATCGCCGCTTCAATGTCACACTGCTCACCGATCAGTGGCGTGCCGATCGGCGGCAGCTTCTTGCGCGACCGCGCCATGCGCCACGTCCTGGATCAGCTCACGAAGGTTTCTGTCCACGTCGTATTCGCCTGACCGCACCATCCGCAGTACTTCCGCCTTTCGGGCGGGGTGCAGCCTGCGGCCGGCCAGGATCCGATTCACGCGTTCGATTGCGCCGTCATCGCCGGCGAGGGATGCTGGAAAAAGTCGCGCGGCCCGAACCGGCGCCGCGCAGCCGAGGGAACAAGCGCCGATTCCGGGGCGCGATGAGCGCCGCTCGGAGTGACTTGCGGGGGCAGGATTTGAACCTGCAACCTCCAGGTTATGAGCCTGACGAGCTGCCAATTGCTCTACCCCGCTGTCGCCGGCCCAGTGGGCCGGTGAGATCATCATTGGATGATTGCGCATCCCGCCGCGTCGGCGCGAGACTCTGCTGTCACGCGAGCGATTGCGTCGGCCATGATCGCGTGGTACGTCGCCGCGTCTGCGACTGCGATCCTGGCCATCTTGTCTGCGGCCGGCGGAACCGCCTGGCACACTTTGCGCGGATGGATTCCGAGCACACCCGCGAGCTGCTTGTCTGACATCCTCACCACGGTCGTGACTCTTTTTTTTCAGGGGCATCAAACGCCTCGCATCCCTGCTCGGTGGTGAACTTTTCACCAGCCAGTTCCCGCGTCCGTGGTCTATGCTGATCAAGCGGCCGAGTTGGCCGCACTGGGCAACACCTGTTCGGGCGCCTCGCCTCGCACGTAGCGAATCAAGGCTCTCCGGCAGGCACCGCTGTCCGTCGTGATTCCCTCTTTGGCGGCTTCGCGCTTGATGGCGTCGAAGACCTCGACGGGGAGTTCTGTCACGCGGACGGATGTGGTCTCATTCACGATGCTGCTCCTGGCCACCAAACTTGGACGCTACAGTATCCATAATCGGACTGATTTCAATCCAATTCTTAATGTTCTTGCATTTTTTTTGCAGATTGTTGCAAGTTGTGACGTGGCAAGGGCTAATGGCGATATGGACTGGGGGGAACGTCTAGCGAGGATCATCCGCGACAGCGGGAAGTCCGACGTCACCATTGCGCGGCGGGCCCAAGTCGGATTGCAGACCATCCGGAATTGGAAGGCTGGGAGAACGCAGCACGCCAGCGTCGACAAGCTCGCGCGCGTCGCGCAAGAGTTGCAATTCAGCCTGGACGAGCTGTTTGACCTGCGTCCCGCCGCAGCTCATGTGCCGACCCATACCGCAGCGGAAATGCTGGAGCTGATTGCTCAGGCGCTCCATCGGTTCGCAGCCGCAGAACGACAGGCTGGCGGGCCCCCGTCGGCGATGCTGGATGGTGCGGAGGCGCGACTGAACCAAGGCGCTCCTCCATCTCGTCAGCCAGGGCCTCGAGGAAAGCGTCGGCGTAGTGCTGGAGCAGACGATTGAGTCGGGCGACAGTGACATCGCGCGGCGTAGGCGGCATGGCCGATCTCCGGCGTCGGCTGCGGATCCCGACCAAGGTCCCCGGCCACGTGAGTCGATCGCGCCGCCCCTCCTGTGGGCTGAAATACCATTCGCCCGCTACGACCGATGTGTGGGCACAGACGTGAAATGGAGCCGCACTGTATTCGCCGGACCCCACTGGAATCTATCGGGAATTTAACCCAATTGCGGCCGCCTGATGCGGGCGCCTATGATGTCAGTAAAGGAGAGCCCCATGAAGAAGACCGCATTCACACTGGTTGAGTTGCTCGTGGTCATCGCGATCATCGGCCTGCTCATTGGCATCGCGCTGCCCGCGTTTCGCGGGGCCCGAATCGCCGCGAAGACGACAGCGTCGAAGGCGCGCATCTCTGCCCTGGCCGCCGGCTGCGAGCAGTTCCGCGCTGAGACCTCGCTCGGCAACGTTGTGCCGCCGTCGGCAACTGACACAGGCACCATGGAGATTCACCCGGGCTGGTGGCAGGATTCGCCGGACGACAGCGCCCTGAGGCCGACGACCGGCGCCTCGATTTTGTACCTCGCGCTGACCGGGCACGATCAAAGCGGCGGTCGACAGTTCCGGCCGACTGGCCAGCCTCCGAGCTGGGCGGCGTACGCGCCCGAGGTCGGCGCTCCTCGTTACGGCCCCTACATCAACGACCCCGAATCATTCACGATGACAGTGAACAACGGGCAACTCGCGTACAGCGATCAGTTTGGCAACCCGATCCTCTACTACCGCGTGCGCAAGGTGGCCGCGCGCAATCCCGCGGACCAGGCCAGCTTCCAGATGATCACAAACGACCGCACCAGCCCGGTCCACATCGGGCTGGTCGACTTCCGCGACAACGAGCAACTGACGCCGCCGTGGGGCACAGACCCCGACCTGCTTCAGCCGTACCACCGCACGTGGTCGACGTACTATGACGGCGACGAAGCGTTCGCCATGCCGTTTGGCCTGGAAGATGAATTCAAGCCTAAGCTGCAGCCGCTGAGCTTTGACCGGCTGATCGTCAACGCACTAACGAGGCGCGGCACGATGACCGACAACGGCCGGTGGACCAAGGTTGTTAGCGCTGCGCCCCACAACGCCGGCGAGTTCATCATGATTTCCGCCGGCGCAGACAAGGTGCTCGGTACGCCTGACGACGTGGCGAATTTCACGCCGAACCATCAGATGCAGGGCAATCGCTGACCATCGCGAGGGCCGGACATGGCGATCGTACGATGCCCCTTCTGCGGGTACGAGGGCCGACCGCGCAAACGAGCGGTCGGCAGCGTGCTCGTGAAAATGATGCTGTTGGGGCTTTCCATCATCGGCCTGCTTTTCTTGCTCGTTCCAGGGATCCTGATATTCGTAGTGTTCCTGGTCTATTGCTTCCGAAGTGAACGGGTCTGCCGCAAGTGCAAGCTGGTCCTGGGCAGGTGACAGACCGAATTGTTGACAAACCGCCGTGGTTGTTATGCTATCGTTGACATGGACAACGGTGTCAACGGTGGCGCAGGAGCCCGTTGTTCGATTGCGAGGAGGTTCCGTGCGAATGTCGAACAGCAGGCCCAGTGGTGTCCCGCCGCCAAAGAGCCGTGCCCGGCGGAGATGACTCGAAAAAACTGCGCAGAACGCCACACCCGAAACGGTAACCACATGTGCCGGCGACAGTTGCAATGTAATAGAAATCGGAATATCTGCGCGCGGTTCCGCGCAGGTGAGTGAAAACAGGCGCTACCCGGAACGCGAGGACCGTTGTTCGAGTGCCCGGAGTTCGGTGTGCTTATCGAACATCGGCGCCGGTAACCTTCCTACGCCAATGAACGCCGCTCGAAAGGAACCATTAAACACGTCGCCATCAATCTGTGTCAGTACGATCCTGCACTCCAACCCGCCCTTGAATCGTAGGCGAAATTCATCGAGACCCACGGTCGCGTCAAACCCAAGCCCGTTGAACGAAACAACCACACCCCCCCAATTCAGATCGTCCCTATCCCACCGCCGAAGCGACCCCGTAACCAACGCTGTTCTGACGCCGTAAGAGATCAGCGTGGCGGTGAATTCTTTCGACTCGAATAATGAAGCGAGCATCACGATCAGCCTATCTTCGCCGCGATCCGTTTCAAGGCCGCGTCGTCCCGCTCAGCATACACCGCCTCGGTCACCAGGGCGCTGGAGTGCCCCAGCATCAACTGAGCGGCCTCGAGGCCGTGCCGCTGCCGGATCTCGGTCGCGGCGTTGTGACGCAGCTGGTGCGGGTGCCAACGGGCCACCAGCCTCATGCCCGCGGGGATCTTCTGGCCAGCCTCCGTCGCCGCGGCGATCGCCTCATCGTCCGCGCGATCACAGAGCTTGTGCACGGCCCTGCAGTACGACTCGCTGGAGTACTGCGCACCCGGCGTGCGTTTCGGGTTCTCGACGCGATGGGTACCGGGTTCGTTCCCCTGCCCCGGCGGGGTCTCGCGTGCCTCGCGCCGCTTCGCCTGGCGGTCCGCCTCCGCTTCCGCCGGCGAGAACAGCGGCGTCGCTGGCGCGCGGCCGGCGAGGAACGGCCTGATGATCTCCTTCGCCCGCGGGCCCAGGTAGATCACGCGTCGCTTGCCCAGGTGTGCCGTCTTGTGCGATTCAGGGCGGTACGTCCACACCTTCCCGCTGCGGTCGATGTCGCACGGCCGGATCGCGCAGGCCTCGCCTGGGCGCATGCCAGTGGCCAGCTGCAATTTGATCAACCCGCGGATCTGGTCATTGGCCAGCTCGAGCACAGCATCGATCGCGGCCTCGGGCGCGCAGCCCACCGGATCCGGGTCGCGTGCATCGGTACGGCCGCGGCGTAGGGGCTCGACGTCGCGCAGCGCCTGGTGGATGGTCGGCGGCAGCAGCTCGTGCGAGGAGGCCCAGCGGAACATGGCGACGATCTGGCGCACCTGCCGCTGCGTGTAGCGCCGCGACCACCGCGCCCGCGGCGGATCCGCGTCTGGGTTGCCGCGGATCATCGCCTCGCGCACGTCGCGCAGCATGTTCGGCCCAAACGCGCGGGCCGGTGTCCACCCGCACGATTGGTTGAGCAGCCGCAGCGCGCACGTCATTGACCGCTGGTCGCCCGGTGAGACCACGTGCATCCGCGCGCGTTTGTATTTGACGGTCAGCTCTACGATCGTGATGCCGCCAGCAGGCCGCTTCTGTGGCCGCTCTGGAACGTCCACGCGGCCATTGCGCCTTTCCCAATCAGCGATGACCTTGGCGTACGCCTCGCGACTCTCTGGCGTGCCGTAATCGCCGAGAGGCACATCCTGTCGTTGGCCGGTCTGTCGGTCGGGGAGAGTGACGTAGGCGAGTTGGCGGCCCCGCGCTCGTTTGAGTCGGTACGCGGGGATGCCCAATTTGCGTGGCATCGCGTGCATCCGGGTCGTAGCGCGGAACGCGTTCCGCGCTACTGGGCCAGTTTGCCGCACATTACGCGTGCAGGCTATGTCTCGCAAGCCTTTGCAAACACGCGGTTTACGTCTAGAGCCACCGGTCGGACTCGAACCGACAACCTGCGGTTTACAAAACCGCTGCTCTGCCAATTGAGCTACGGCGGCGCTTTCGTTGCGCGATGCTGCGCTCGCTTGCGTTGCTTCGCACAGATGCGTAATTCTACTGGGTTTACGTTCGCCGGTAAATCCCCGGCTCACTCCGCCACCGTGTTCCCGTTTGTTCGCTGGTGCGTCGATGCTTTCATTATTGGGTGGTGCTTGGGGCGGTGGTCGCCCGGCGGGAACGTCAAGCTACTGCAATGCGTCCCACAATCCGCCCGTACTGCCGCCACGCACCTGCGTCCGCAGGCTGTAGATTTTTCCTTTGCAAGTGAGGAAAAGTGTCCGGCCGTCCGACCCGCCGAACGTCAGGTTGGAAACGAACTCGGGCACCGCGATGAACTCGAGCAGCGATCCGTCCGGACGCACGACCCACACGCCGCCGCGGCCCGTGCTGTAAAGATTGCCCAACGCGTCGATGGTCATGCCATCGGGATCGGCGCGGTCGGGTACCTGCGGATCGAAGAACACGCGGCCCGGTCCGACGGAGCCGTCGGCCCTCAGCGGGTATGCGCGCCAGTGCTTTTCGTGACTGTCGCTGACGTACAGCGTGCGGCCGTCGAGCGCGCAGACAATCCCATTGGGAATAGCCATATCTTGGATCACGGGGGTCACGCGACCGTCCGGGTCGATGCGCAAAACACGGCTCGCCGTGCGCTGCTTGAAGTCCGGATCGGTCGCGTAGATGTACCCAGCCGGCGACTGGCAGACGTCGTTCGGCTGGTTCCACGCCGGATCGGCGGCGACGACAATCGAGTCTGCCGGCTGATCACCGCCGAGCGCCAGGCTCAGCACGCGATGACCATACGCCTGCGCCGCGAGCATCCGCCCGTCTCGCGCGCGGAATGTGCCGTTGATCCCTTCGGTGCGATCGAGCCAGACGGTAACCACGCCGGGCCTCTCCAGCCGCAGGATCTGCTGGTTGTCTTTGGCGAAAGACGTGAAGTAGAGTTTTCCATCAACCGGGTCCCAGGTGGGGCCTTCGAAGAAACGATCCGCGGCATACAACTCGACGAGGGTCGCGCCCGGAGCGCGGATCGTGGTCAAATGTTTTTGCGACATCGACTTGCCACCGCAGCCGGCAGCGCCGGCTGTCGCCATCAGAACCCATATTCGCCGTATGCCGATTCTCATGCGTGCGCGATACGGTCGCGGAAGCCGACTGTCAAGACAATCGCGGAGCGGCTGGGCGTTCCGCTCCGGCTCAGCGCCGTGGGATTACGGTTGATGCGGAAACTCCTTATCGATCGGGCTGCGGGCCAAATCCACCAGAAACGCAGTGATGCGCTCGCAAACCAGGTCGAGATAGCGGCGTCCCTTTTCGGCGGACGCATGCGACGGATCGCCGACCGCGCAGTGATCATTGAGCCGATCGAATTGCCGGCTGGTACGCACCCAGCCTTTCTGAAGGGCCTCGAAGCGAAACGGCCGGGCAGCGCCCGAACCCGCAACGCCCGGCTCGACGAGTTCCGGGAAGAGCGCCAAGGCAACGGAGGTTTCGACTTCGCCGGCGTGATCGTCGGCGTTGGCGAAGAACTCCGCATAGCGGTCGTGTCCCACCTGCCACCAGTTGCAGATGAACACGTGCACATCCAGGTCGCTCTGCAGCTGCCGGACGAGCGGCGTGAAATCGTTTCCACCATGGCTGTTGAGCAAGACAAGCTTGCGAATGCCATGATGGCGCAGGGCAACTGCGATGTCGCGAATCATCGCGTCGAGCGTGGCCTGGGCGACGTGGATCGACATGGGAAACGCCATCAGGTTGCAGTCGACGCCGTAGGGAATCGCGGGCAGGCACAGGATCGACGGACATGCTTCCCATGCGGCTGCACAGCAACGGCGCGCCACGTAGGTCGCTTGCCGGAAATCCATCCCCTCGGGCAGGTGGCGATTGTGCGCCTCGATGGCCGCGGTGGGCAGCACGGCGACTTCATATTGCCGCTGCGTGATGCGGTAAAGGTTCGTCGCAGTCAGGTCCCATTCGTCAATCATTGGAAGTCTTCTCCAGGGCGTATCAGGCGCTTCGGCATGTTAATCCAACACGATTCCTGGGGCGAAGCGCCGTTTCGAACGACGCCGGCCGAATTGTACGACAAGATTGGCCAGTCCGCGTCAGGCGGCCGGCGCCGTCAGGAAGTGGCCCCGCCGAACCCCGGCGCGCCAGAGCAGCTCCTTCAATGCGCAGTACGCGACCGGGAGGACAAAAAGCGAAAGCAGCTCGATGGTCAGGCCGCCGATGGCCGGCAGCGCGATTGGGATCATCACGTCGGCGCCGCGGCCGGTGCTGGTGAGCACGGGCATGAGCGACAACACTGTCGTGGCAGAGGTCATCAGGCAGGGCCGCACCCGCCGCGTGCCCGCTGCGATGATGTTGGCGCGGATGTCGGCGACGCCGCGAACGGGCGTTCGTTCAAACTCCTGGCCAAGATAGGTGGCCAGCACAACGCCGTCATCGGTGGTGACGCTGAAGAGCGCGATGAAGCCGACCCAGACCGCAGCGCTGAGATTGTACGTACCGAAGTTGAGCAGCTCGCGCGCGCTGCGGCCGAACACTTCGAAATCGAAAAACCACGGCTGGGCGATCAGCCACAGGCCGATGAACCCACCCGCCCAGGCCACCGGGATCGCGCTGAACACGATGAGCGAGATTGGCACGGAGCGGAACTGGAAATACAGCAGCAGAAGCAGCAGCGCCAGGCTGAGCGGGAGGATCACGTTCAGCCGCTGCTGGAAGCGCACCTGGTTCTCGTAGCTTCCGGCGAAACGGTACTGCACGCCTGCGGGCAGCACGAAGTCGCCGGAAGCCTTCAGATCCTCAAGCACGCGCATCGCCGCCTCGACCACGTCCACCTCCGCGTAGCCCGGCTGCTTGTCGAAAAGCACGTAGGACACCAGAAAGTTGTCCTCGCTCTTGATCTCCTGCGGCCCGCGAACGTATTGAATGTCCGCGAGTTGCGACAGCGGCACCTGCTCGCCCGATGTACCGGGAACGAAGACGCGCTCGATGGCTTCGACGCTGTCGCGCAGTTCACGCTGGTAGCGCACGCGGACAGGATAACGCTCGCGGCCTTCGACCGTGGTCGTGGCCCGCATGCCGCCGAGAGCGATCTCGATCACGTCCTGCACGTCGCGGATGTTGACGCCGTGCCGGGCCATGCGCTCGCGGTCGATGGCGATCTCAAGATAAGGCTTGCCGACGACGCGATCCGGGATAACCGCCGCCGGTTCGACGCCGGGCACCGTCTTGAGAATTTCCGCAACGCGGTAGCCGACGTCCTCGATTTCATCGAGACTTCGGCCGAGCACCTTCACGCCCATTGGGGCGCGCATGCCGGATTGCAGCATCACCAGGCGCGCGGCGATCGGCTGAAGCATCGGCGCGCCGGTCACACCGGGCACGTCGGCAGCCTTCTGGATTTCGGCCCAGATGTCCGCGGGCGAGTGGATGTGCTCGCGCCACTGGCGGACTGGCCGGCCCTGGTCATCGAGCAACCATTGGCCGGTCGACGGGTCGGTGCGGTATTCGGGCTTGTACAGGATGACGGTTTCGATCATGGAGATGGGCGCGGGATCGATGGCTGTCTCCGCGCGGCCGATCTTGCCGACGACGCTTTCGACCTCGGGTATGGCGGCGATCGCGCGGTCCTGCAGCGAGATCGCATCGAGCGCGGAGCCGATGCTCGCGTGCGGCATCAGCGTGGGCATGTAGAGAAATGAGCCCTCGTCCAGCGGCGGCATGAACTCGCGGCCGATGCCAGGGAACTTGTGCACGCCCGCGCGCCAGACGGCTTCGTATGCGCTTGCCCATGCGCTCTTAGCGCCGCCCGGGTCCGTCGCGGCGCTGGGCGCGGGCAGCCAGGAGAATACCCGCCCGAATCCGAGCCAGACGACGAGTCCAAACACCACGACCGCAGCCGGCACGGAAAGGAACGCGAGCTTGTGGTCCAGGAACAGCCTGAGAAAGTACGGATAAAAGTCGATGAACACGACGCGCACGCTGGCCCATACGAGGTTGATGCCCAGCACAAGCAGCAGGTTACGCGTCAGCCCCGCCCCCGGCCCCAGCGGCATCCAGTGCCCCGTCAGCAGCAACAGCACGCCGGCCATCACCACCAGGCTCGCGGCGATTCCACCCCAGCGCTGGCCGCGCTGCGGTAGTCGCGCCTCGATAAGCGTGAACGCACCGTACGCCATGGCCGCGGCCGACGCCCATTTCCAGCCGACGACAAACAGGCCCGCAGCAACCGCGAAGCACGCGACGGACCAGAGCGTTCCACGGAAACTTCGGATTCCGCGTCGGGCGAAGACGATCTGCGCGATCGACGGGAGAATCAGAATCGCAACGAGCAACGACCCGATCAGGCAAAATGTCTTGGTGTACGCCAGCGGTCGAAACAGTTTGCCTTCCGGCCCTTCCAGCGCGAACACCGGCAGGAACGCGATCACGGTCATGAGGATCGCCGTGGTGATCGCGGAACCGATTTCGCGCGAAGCCTTGTACACGATATCAATCAGGGGCTTGCGGTCGCCTTCCATCTCGAGGTGGCGGACGATGTTCTCCGTCAGGATGATACCCATGTCGACCATCGTGCCGATGGCGATGGCGATGCCGCCGAGGCTCATCAGGTTGGAATCCACGCCGGCGACCTTCATGAAGATGAAGCAGATCATCACCGCCAGCGGCATGGTCAGGCTGATCACAATCGAGCTGCGCACGCGCCACAAGAACATGAGCACGACAAAGGTGGTGATCAGCACCTGTTCGTAGAGCGCGGCGCTGAGCGTGCCCAGGGTCTCGTCGATGAGTTGCGTGCGGTCATAGAACGGGACGATGCGGACCTTGGACACCGTGCCGTCCGCAAGCGTCTTGCTCGGCAGGCCGGCCTCGACCTGGACGATGCGCTCCTGAACCCGACTGATGACTTCCATGGGGTTAGCGCCGTAGCGCACCAGCACGACCCCGCCCACCGCCTCGACACCGTCCTTGTCGAGCGCTCCGCGGCGCAGCGCGGGCCCGAGTTGCACGCGGGCCACGTGCTTCACCAGGATGGGCACGTTGTCAGCCAGTCCCACCACGACGTTTTCGATGTCGGCGACGCTGCGCACGAATCCCCGGCCGCGCAGAATGTACTCGATGCCGCTCCATTCGATGGTTTCCGCGCCCACGTCGATGTTGGACCGCTGCACAGCCGCGAACACGTCCGGAAGGCTCACGCCGTGCGCGCGCAGCGCATCCGGATCGACATCCACCTGGTATTCCCGAACGTAGCCGCCGACGCTGGCGACTTCGCTGACGCCGGGCACCGCCTGCAGCGCGTAGCGCACGTACCAGTCCTGGATGCTGCGCAGCTCGACGAGGTCAAACCCCCCGTGCGAGCCCTCGAGCGTGTACCAGAAGACCTGGCCCAGGGCGGTCGCATCGGGCCCGAGCGAGGGCGTGACGTCGGCCGGCAGGATCTGCCCTGCGATGTTGAGTTTTTCCAGCAGGCGCGAGCGACACCAGTAGAAGTCGTGGCCCTCGTCGAAGATCACGTAGATCACCGAAAACCCGAACATGGAGAACGCGCGGATGGACTTGAAGCCCGGCGTTCCCTGCAGAATGGTGGTCAGGGGGTAGGTAACCTGGTCCTCGACGTCTTGCGGCGACCGCCCCGGCCATTCGGTGAACACCACCTGCTGGTTTTCGCCAATGTCGGGAATCGCGTCCACCGGAATGGGGTCGCGCGGAATCAACGCCTCTCCCCCACGGAAGGGCATCACCCGGTAGCCGCCCAGCACCACGAGCGCAAACAGGATGAAGACTACCACTTTGTTTTCGAGGCAGAAGCGGATAACGCGGTCGACCAGCCCGGGCGAGCCGCTTGCGGCATGTTCGGCATCACGCGCCGAGTCCATCAGCGGGCCTCCCCGCCGTCGGTGGCGATGGCGCCGCGCTGCTCGCCGCACCGGAACATCTTGGCGCCAAAGTACGGATTGCGCACCTGGTTGTCGCGCTGCAGCCAGTAGGCCCCGCGATCGTTGAACGCCATCGGACAGAACATCCGCACGAACGGCTGGGTGTCGTCGTGGCCGAAGGTGCGCAGGTACGCCTGGACCGCGGAGTTGATCGGCGGCAGCCCGCTGCGTATCTTCTCAATGTCCGTCACTCCCTCTGACGGCAGTGCCGCACGGATGGCATCCACCTGTACGCGAAATATTTCGCCGTCCTCCTCGGACAGACCCTCGGGCGCCGCGCGGCCCAGCGCGGCCCGCAGACTCGATACCGCCTCTCCCGCCGCGCCAGCGTTGTCCGCAGACAGCGCCTCGGTCAGCGCGATCAGCGCGGCGAGCACAGGCCGCATGGTCGCGTGATAGCCCGCGCCAGCCACGGCGCGCGGGGGCGTGCTTGTTTCCGGCTCAGCGCCCGCCGGCGGAGCCTTCGCCGGCGTCTCCTTGGCCGGCTGCATCATGCTTGGTTTCGCCTGGATCTGCAGCGACGCGTCGATCTGAAACGCACCGTGAGTAACGACGCGTTCGCCCTCGCTGAGGCCCTGCCGAACCAGGTACCAGTCTCCGGCGCGCGGCCCGAGTTCCACGTCGCGTCCCGTGTAGCGCACTTCGCCCGCGTCGTCGCGGTTTTCAACGTACACGAGCGCGCGCTTACCGGTGAAGAGAACCGCCGTTCGGGGAATCGCCAGCACCTTGCCCGGCGCAGCGCCACTCGCCACGAACGGCAGCGTTTCCGCAGGCACCAGGTCCATGCTGCACACGTCGCAACCGGTTTGCGCATCCCTCACGATCTCGGGGTGCATGGGGCAAATCCACTTGCCCGCATACGTCGGCGCCGCGACTGCCCCGTCTTCGCCAAACTGAACCTGGACCTCGGCGCGGACAAACATGCCCGGCCGCAACAACTGCTCTGGGTTCGCGACGTTGACGCGCACATTCACCGTCCGTGTTCGATCCTTCAGTTGCGGATCAATGTAGCTGATCTGCCCGCTGAACTTGCGCCCGGGAATGGCTTCCGCCTCGAACTCCACCGACTGACCGTAACGCAGCAGCGGCAAATCAAGCTCGTACGCGTCCAGCATCACCCATAGCGTGCTGAGATCGGCGAGGGTGAACAGGCGCATCCCGGTCTCGATGTACATGCCCTCGAACGCCATGCGCTCGACCACCCAGCCGCCCAGGGGCGCGTCGATGCGGATGTGATCGGTCGGCGTGCGCTCGCGCTGCAACCGCTCGATCTCATCTTCGGGAACGCCCCAGAGTTCAAGTTTGCGCCTTGCGGATTCGATCAGTGATGCGCTGGTCTGGCGCGCCGCCCCGCCTTCCGGAGATTGCCGTGAGGTGTCGGCCTTTTCCAGCGCGACAAGGTATTCGCGCTGGCCCACCAGAAGTCCCGGACTGTAAATCTCCGCGAGGTGGTCGCCAGGGCGCACGTAGATACCTGTGTAATTCACGAACAGCCGGTCAATACGGCCGGGAATGTAACTGCTGACGTACGTGATGCGCGTTTCGTCCGGCGCGATCTTGCCGATCATCCGCAGCGTGTGCGTGACCTCGCGGCGCTCGACCGGCGTGGTCTCGACACGGGCCAGGATCCGCGCCCGTTCATTCAGCGCCAGCTCGGGTAATTCCCCATCCGAGCCCGCCTGAACGGGAATCAGATCCATGAAGCAGATCGGACACTGACCCGGTGAGGGAAGCTGGATCTGCGGGTGCATCGAGCAGGTCCAGATCTGCGCCGCGCCTGCAGGGTGCGAACCACCCGCGTCGGAGCGCGTGCCGGTAGCCATCACGCGCCCAAGCAGCACCGCACAGCCGAACAGTATCACGAGGACCAGCACGCGGACCGCCCACATCTTCCACGACCGGTAGGCCAGGCCCACCGGCCAGGAGCGCGGCGTGCGCGCGTCGGTCAATCGGGGTTCAGTATTCATGAATCACCTCGGTGCCCGACGCAGTGGCCGGCGTTGATGTCGCTGCGTCTGCGTCTTGATGGTCGTCGTCCTCGTGCGGCTCGGGAAGCGTCCCGCCGACCGCGCGGGCCAGGTCGGCGCGGCTGATCAGCGCGTCGCGAACAAATTCCAGAACGCGCAGGCGCGTTCCGATGACGTCTTCCTGCGCGCCGAGGTACACGGTCAGGCTCTCTTCACCGGCGACGAATGACTGTTGCGCCAGATCCAGGTTGCGATCAACTTCCGGGACCACCGAACCACGATAAAACTCGATCTGTTCAGCCGCTTGCCGATATCGGACCAGCGATTCGCGTATGCCGCGGGTGACCTCCTGGGCGCGGTCGTCATACTCCGCCAAGCGCTGGGCATACACATGGATCGCGCGGGCGATCTGCGCCTGATTCTGATCGAAGATGGGAATCTCGATGTCGAACATCGGTCCGACCATCCACTTCGATTCGTTGAATGACGGCTGCCAGGGATTGACCGTCGGCGCGCCGGGCATGCCGTCCACCCCGAACGCGCGGTTGGTCAGGGCCTGGGCCGCGGCGTTTCCGACGCGCGCAGGCGCGGAGAGGTCGGACGGTCCTCGCCCGCGGCCCGCCCGTTGAAACGCCAGTCCCACGGCGACGTCCGGCCAGGCCCCGCGGCGGGCGACTTCGACTTCGCGCTCGGCGCCCTTCAGCGTCCATTCCGCAGCCAGCAGGTCGAGCCGCCGCGCTCCGCCGGTCGTCAGCAGATCGGCTTCCTCGCCCACCACCTCGACATCGAAAAGAAGTTCGTGAATCGGGACAACCGTCCAATTATCCGATGCGCCCGGACAGCCCATCGCCAGCAGCAGCTCGCGTTGCAGGCTGCGAAAATCCGCATCCAGCGCGATCAGATCGGAACGCAGGCGCAGCGCGCGAATGCGCGCCAGGTTCGATTCCACCTGCGTGGCTCGCCCGGCGACCTGCCGCATTTCGATGACTTCCGCCGACTGGTCTGCGAGTTCGATGTTTTCGTGCATCAGTTCTCGGGCGCGCTGCGTGAACTGCAGCCGGGCGTACAGCCGACGAACGTCGGTCGCCTGCTCGACCGCGCGATCCGCCACGCGCAGGAGGGTTTCGCGCAGTCGTGCGCGCGCAGCATCCTCCCGCGCCGGGATCAACCACAAGTCCTGCAGCGCCTGCATCGGCCCGGCGTTGCTCTGCAGCATCGGCCGGCCGCCGCCATCCGGAAACATCACCATCAGGTTGAACACCGGGTTTTGCAGCAAGCCCGCCTGCACGAGTTCCGCATCCGCCTGGCCGATGAGCGCGACATCCGCGCGCAGCGCGCGGTTGTTTCGCAGCGTCCGCGCGATCGCTTCATCCAACTCAAGAACTCCGCCCGTGCTCCACTCCGGGGGTGCGGAATCCCACGGCGACTGCCAATCGGGTGCCTGCCCAAGCTGGCCTTCGACGAGCGCTTGGGCCTCCTGAATGCGCGGTCGCGAGTCCACCTGGGCACAGCCGCCCGCGGACAACAGACCCCACGCGAGCACCACAGGCAAATGCCGTCTGCGTAGTTGTTTCACCATCGTCTGCCCTGTTGCCCCACGGTGCTCGGTCCAATCGCCCTGTACCCCGATCGCACCGTATACGCCATGAGATGCTCGGCATGCCGGGTTCCTTCCATCGCCAGCTTTCGCCCACGGCAAACCTGCCCTGCCGGTGGTTCCCGGTCCCTGGCCTGCGGAGCGCGCCGTCACCCGTCCGTAGGGTGTTCGCCGTACCCGGCGGGCGTTATCCTTGGCGAGCCGCGCTTGGCGGCATGACCAATGAGTCCGGCGACAGCCGAGATGATGAACGAGGGTGAGATTCTGGCGGGCTGTCGTGCAGGAGACCGGCAGGCTCAGCATGCGCTGTACGCGGCCACCAGCCCGCGCATCTACCGGCTGCTGCTGCGCATGTCCGGCAACCCCGAGGACGCCGGCGATCTGACGCAACAGACGTATTTGCAGGCATTTACGAAAATCACCCAGTTCGATGGGCGTTCCGCATTGGCGACTTGGATTTACCGCATCGCGGTGACCGAAGGCCTGCAATGGCTGCGCCGCGCCCGATTGAAGCGATCTGCGGTCAGCCTTGTATCGGACACCGCGGCGCGGAACGAGTTGCCCGCCAGCGACTTACGCCTCGACATGGATGCGGCTCTGGGGCGGCTGGATCCGGAAGACCGGACGGTCCTGCTTTTGCGCTACGAAGCCGGCGCGAGCTACCGCGAGATCGCGGAACTGCTGTCCTGTGCCGAAGGGACGGTCGCATCGCGCCTGCATCGATGTCGCGAGCGCCTGCGCGGGATACTGGGACCCGGCTACTGGGTGACGGAAGAAACCACGGGGAGCGTGCATCCAACAGCATAGGCGGACTTCGTTCGAGAAAACGCCGCCACTGACCGACGGAAACCCGAAGGACGCTGAATGACCTGTCCAAGCCTGGACATCCTGGGACGGTATTTTGACGGCGAACTCGACGCCGCGTTACGCGCCGATGTCGAGCAGCACGTGGCGGCGTGTGCCCGCTGCGCCCACGAGTTCGATGCGCTGCGAGCAATTGGGGCCGGCGTGGCGAGCGGAGAGTTCCCGACAGTCCCGATAGAACTTTGGCCGGCCATTCAGGAGGCTCTGGAATCGGCTGCCGTTGGGGTGCACACAGCTTTACCGGCTGCGCACGCGATTCGCCGCCCGCGGCCGGCTGGCCGGCTCGGCCCTCGGCGATTTGCCGCAGCCGCGGGCATCGCGCTGCTGGTGGGCTTGGGCGTGCTGGCCGGCCTCTGGTTGGGAAATGGAAAACCAGCCAGCGCCGCGCCGATCGACTTCAGCATCCTGTTGGACGCGATCAACGCCGACGCCGACGCGGCATTTGATGGGTTTCTCAAGCGTTATCGAGCGCAGCGTATCGAGGCGTCTGCGGCGCATGCGGCCGCGCCGGCCCTGGATTTCGAAGTGCCCGCTAATTTGCCCGGCGGCTTCACCCGCGGCAGGGTCTATCACCTGCGCTTCGGCGACGCAGATGGCATCGCAGCTGCCTACCATCGCGACGATGGCGAATTCATGGCCGCGATCTTTCATCCCCCGGTGCGCCGCGAGCACTTTGGAACGCACCAGGACTATCCTTGCGCGATCGGCCATCACCGCGGCCACGCCGTACAGGTGGGAGCGTGGCGGATGGTACACCTGACCGACCCCTCGACGTGCCACTGCGTGCTCACGCGGGAACAGTCCGATGGCGCCATCGCGGGGGTCATGCAGGCGATCGCGCCGCGCTCGACGCCCGAGTCCATTCCCAATCCGTAAGCGCCTGCACGCGGGTCCGGGGCCGCGTATGCGGCGTGCGTCCAGCCTGCGGCTACAATCGGGGCCATGCCGCTCGACCTGTCGCACATCATGCTTTCTGCAGGCAACGACCTGTACTGCACGCGCTGCGGTTACAACCTGCGCGGACTCGACGGCGATCCACGGCGCTGCCCGGAGTGCGGCCACCAGAATCCGCTGGCGGAGCTGCTGCTGCCCGCCGAGCGGATCAGCGCGCAGCTTCGGAGACTGGAAAGCGCCCCCACGATGTGCTTCGGCGCGTGCCTGCTTGTCGGTCTGGGCCTGTTGTTTGTCGTTTCGTTCAGCCAGCCTCCGACCGGAAGCACGGAGATCGCAATGCAGAGCGTCGGCGCCGGCCTATTGCTTTGCGGAATCGTGACGTGGTTTGTCTCGTGCCGGTCATTTGCCCAGTCGTGTCTTCGCCGACCAGGATGGATACCTGCGTTGGCGCGATTTCACGCGTATGCCGTTGCGATCTTTGCCTTGGGTTTTGCAGCGATCATTGGCACGGGTTATTGCATGATGGTGATAGTCATGAGTGCGTTCGGTGGCGCTGCTCGCTGGCTTTCGCCTTTGCTGCTGGCCGCGGCTTGCTGGATCGCTGCGGTGATACTCATACGCTGGCTGTATCGCCGACTGAAGCGTGGGCTGGTCCCGTTGCAGCGCGAAGTGGCGGTGCAGATGTACATTGAAGAACATTCCTAGTTTCTTCGATGAGTCTGGGCAGTCATTCTGTATCGAGCGCGATGTAACCAGGCATGAACCGGCTCCTTAGCGTCTTGTGTACGGCCCGCTTCCTGACGGTCGCGGCCCGGAAGGACGGCGCATCGTCTCACATGCCGATCCCGTTACCCAGTCCTACAAGTGACCTCAACGTGCTACAATTCCGGGCATGCCCACGCTGACCGGCCAACAGCTTGCCGAACTGTCCTCCGCGCTGGCGACCCTCGGCGGCGAGTACGACGCAACGGGCGCCTGGCCCGAGCAGTCGATCGCCTTGCTCGCCCAAATGGGCGGCTGGCGCTGGAACGTGCCCGCGCGGTACGGCGGCGAACCACTGAGCCATCGTGACCTGCTGCGGGCCTACGCGGCGCTATCCGCCGGGTGCGTCAGCACCGCGCTGATCAGCACGCAGCGCGACGGCGCGGTAGAGTTGATCGCCACATCGGACAACGAATCATTGAAGGAACGGTTGCTGCCGCGGTTGGCGCGCGGGGAATTCTACACCACGGTGGGCATCGCCCAGCTCACCACGTCGATGCGCGCCGGGGGACAGCTCATGAAGGCCGTGCCCGACGGATGCGGGTATCGGCTGAACGGCATGATGCCCTGGGCGACTGGCGCGGAGAAAGCCGCGTGGATCGTGACCGGCGCGGTGCTCGCGGACGGGCGACAGATCCTGGCCTGTGTTCCGACCGACCGCGCCGGGCTGCGGGTGGATCAGCCCGAGCCGCTGTTCACGCTGAACCCGTCGCGCACGTGCTGTGTGCATTGCACGGATTTTCGCATCGAGGCGGGTGAGCTGCTCCGCGGGCCGGCGGAACGGGTGCTGTCGCTGCGGACCCCGGTGAAGCCGCTGGTCACCAGCGCGTGCGGAATCGGCGTCGCGGACGCGCTGATGGGTTACATCGCCGGCCTGCGCCAGGGCATTCGCACGCATTTTGTCGAGGTGGTCGCGCCGCTTGAGTCGGCCTACCGCAGTGTGCGGGGACAGCTCTTCGCCGCCGCGGATCGGACCGACGATCCGGCGTACGAAGCACCATCCAGTGAAATCCGCATTGCGGTGAACGAACTCGTCGTGCGCCTGGCGGTGACCGCGCTGACCCTTTCCAAGGGCAGCGGATTCCTGTTGAGCCAACCCATCCAGCGGCACGTGCGTGAAGCACTCTTCTTTTTGGTCTGGTCGGCCCCCGCAGCGGTGCAACTCGAGACTCTCGTGCGCCTGCTGAGACCGCTGGACTCGTCGCAGAGCCAGCCGGCTGCTGACGGAACTGGCTGAGATGCCGCAGGTCTTTCGCACCTCGAGCGAGCATTCCCCACCCGTGGCGTTATAATCGCCGTCGAAGGGTCATCCGCTGCTTCCGGTTGGGTTTCGGAGTTTGCAGGACATGCCGCTCACATTGGACGACTTCCAGTCGCTGATCGACCGCATGTATGGCGACAAGGACCGGGCACGCGGCAGCACAGCCACGTTTCTCTGGCTGTGTGAAGAGGTCGGTGAACTGGCGGCAGCCATCCGCGAAGGGACGCACGCGGAAAAAGAAGGCGAATTCGCCGACGTGCTCGCATGGCTGGCCACGATCGCCAACGTCGAAGGAATCAATCTCAGTGAAGCGGTCCGGAAGAAATATGGCGAAGGCTGCCCGGGTTGCGGTCTGTTCGCATGCACGTGCAATGAGAAGCCTTGAAGGCTTGGAGCTGCCGAGTATTGCGCCTGGCGGAGCGCAGCAATACGACGATTGTTGAGAGCACCCATCACCTGGAGCAGTTCGTGCCGGAACTGGTGATCACAACCTCGAACGGACGCACGCGGACGCACCGCCTGGGCGATGGCGCGGTGGTCATCGGCCGCGACCCGGCGTGCGACGTTCCGCTCGATGACCTGGGCGCCTCGCGGCAGCACGCGTCGATCCGTTGCGAGAACGGCCGGTACGTTCTCACCGATCTGGGCAGCAAGAACGGTACGTTCATCAACGACACACCGGCGCCGAGCGCCACCCTTCGCCCCGGCGACCGTATCCTCATCGGCAGCGCCCAGGTGGTGTTTCGCGACGAGACCGCGGATTCCGCGACGACGAGCGTGGTTATCTCCGACGATCAGCCGGGAACCCGGCCCACCGCATACCGCGGCGGCCTGAGCGACATTGAACTTTCCCAGCGCCGGCTGCACAACCTGTATGAACTCACCGAGCGGCTCACCCGTCTGCGCGATCGCGACGAGCTGCTCAGCGACGCCATGAATGTGTGCTTTGACATGCTGCGCTTCGAGCGCGGCGCGATCGCCGTGCGCCAGACCCACGGAAACCTGGTCGACTGGCCCGTCGTGCGCAACCTCCGCGGCACCGAAGGCGAGTTGACCGTCAGCCGCACCATCCTGAGCGCCGCCCTGACCCACAACGAACGCGTGATCGTCAACGACACCGCCGACGGGCCGATCGACCCCACGGTGAGCATCGTGCGCAATAACATTCGCTCCGCGATGTGTGTGCCGCTACTGTCCGGCGAGCGCAATCTCGGCGTGATTTACGGTGACCGCGTCACCAGCGGCACGACATACTCCAAAGAGGACATCGATTTTCTCGCAGGTATCGCCCGCCTGGTGACCACCGGCCTGATCAACGCGAAGCTGCTGGAAGAGCAAAAGCTCAAGCACCAGCTCGAAAGCGAAATGGCCATGGCCCGGCAGATTCAGACCGGGCTGTTTCCGAAGAAGCGTCCGCAGAGCGGGAACATCCGCACCGAAGCGCTGAACGACCCGGGCTACCACGTCAGCGGCGACTATTACGATTTTCTCGAATTATCCGGCGACCGGCTCGCGTTTCTTATCGCGGACGTGACCGGCGAAGGCGTCGCAGCTTCCTTGCTCATGGCCAACCTGCAGGCGGCTGTGCGCATGACGCTGCCGTCCGGTCGCCCGCTGGACGGCCTGCTCGATGACTGGAACGCGCTGATTTGCGCGAACACTGACGCATCAAAGTTTGTCACCTGCCTGATCGGCATCGTCGACCCCCGCGCGCGCACGCTTCAACTCGGAGTGGCCGGGCATCACCTGCCGCACTTCGTGCGCGCAGACGGACAGGTGGAGTCGCCAGAGATCGAGCCGGATTATCCGTTGGGTGTGATGGACGACGCGCACTACCGCGTGACCACTTTGCCGCTGGGTCCCGCACCTTGCACGCTCGTCGCATACACCGACGGCGTGATCGAGGCAGCCAACCCCAGCGACGAACTTTACGGTACGCCGCGGGTTGTGCAGGTGCTGGCGGACGCAAACGACCTGGATCCGAAGGTGCTCGTCGAAACGCTGCGCAAGGATGTGCGCCGCCACGGCAGCGGACTTCCCCAAGGCGACGACATTACGATCATCGCGGTTCATCTGGCGTGAGGGAATGCGGCGTTTACTCTCCCGCCAGGAACCCGCCCACCAGTTCGATGAACTTCTGATTCTGTTCGACAAACGGGTGATGCCCGCACTGGTCGATGATCTCGAAGCGCGCGCCCGGAATGCCCTCTGCGTAGGTGCGCACAACGTGCGGCGGCGTGACCACGTCATACTTGCCCACGATGACCAGGGTCGGAATGTCCTTGATTTTGGCCAAGTCCGGCCGCAGGTCGAGCGGCTGGCGCGTCCCGCGCCCGCCTGCGTACTCTCCGCTCAACGCCTGCCAGGCCGTTGAGCTGAGCTTGGCGCGCCTCGACCAGTCCTCGCGAAACTCCGGAGTGAGCCGCCCGAAGAACTGCGTGGGGTACATGCACTTCTGCAGATCCGAAAGCTCGTCGTCATTGGGATCGCGCTGCTGCGACTGCAAGCGTTCGGCAACCTCACCGTAGAGTTTCATGTCGTCCGGGAGGATCAGGTAGTTGGAGATTCGTACGTTGCTGGTGAATTCCTCCGCGCTGGCCCAACTCGACACGATCACCAGCTTTTCTACGCGATCCGGATAGGTCAGCGCGTATCGCGCCGCCACCGGCCCGCCGCTCGACTGCGCCACCAGCGAGATCTTCTCGTGCCCGAGGGTCACGCGCAGCGCTTCCAGATCCTCGACCAGCCGCGCGATCGAATAAGCCTCGCGAAACGGCGGCCGATCGGAAAAGCCGCAACCCCGTTGGTCAAAATAGACGAGCGTATGGTTCGCGGCAAGCGCATCAAGATACGGGCGCAGGATCAGGTGCGACTCACCCGGGCCGCCGTGCAAGGCAAACACCGCGGGCCCCTCCCCCACCGTCTTGATGTGCAGCTTCAGGTTGCCGGCATCCACACGCTTGCCGCGCCCGAGCAGATCCGCGTCCGCCAGGGGCATCACCGGCACCGCGGGCAATTCGTCAAGCCCGGACGCGAGCAGCTTCATGTCCTCGACCAGGCCCGGTTGCTCCGGCGCCGCGAAACCGCGCTGCAGAACCGCGCCGAGCGCGTCAACAAACGTGGCCTGCTCGACGGTCAGTCGATATGCAAAATCCACCACCGCGTTGAGATTGCGGCCGGTGTTGCAGTACAGGTAAATCGTGCCGTCTCCGGGAGCGCGAAGCCGCTCGACCAGGGCATGGACTTTCGCACGGTCAACATGCACCACCGGCGCCTGTGAGTCGAGCACGATGGGATAATACTCGCACGCAATTCCCGCGGCTAACGCCGCTTCCTTCACCTCGGCGGAAACCTCCTCCTCGGGAATCAGGCCGATCATTCGCTTGACGCTTTTTTCGCGAGCCAGAACCGCGCAGTCTTCCGCCGCAGGCTTCTTGCCGCGCAACACATGCTCGTTGATCGGGTAAACCAGCAAGCGCTCGTCGAATGTCTTGACAGCGGGCACCGCGGTTTCACCCTCTTGCGCGGCCGCTGGCGCGACCAGAGCCACCAGAAGGACCCCGCCGAGGGCCATGCACCGGCAATGTTTAAGACAGCAATACGTGTTCATGGATGAGCCTCCGCCAGATCAGCCGTTCGGACATTTTGAGATCGGAGCGGCTTCGCCTGGCCTACGGGTGTTCTCAGGTTAGCGTGAGAACCGCAGGCTACTATAGTCGCCGTCCGGGCCGTCGCAACCGGCGACGGCTTGCGCGGCATGATCACCAGTTGCCCGCATGGTTCGGCAGACTTACAATCTCGGGGGATGTTCGATTCTGGACGTCTCATCTCGCACGTTTGCGCACGATTCCGGGAGGCAGGTGAGCCCATGACTCTGCAAGACCGACGCCCACAGGCGTGCTGGTGTGCCGCCGCCCTGCTGCTCATCGGCGGCGCGTTCGCCGTCCCCAGCCGCGGCGGCGATATGCCGAATGCCGAAACGAACGCACTGCTGACCGCCACCGACCGTCGTGTCCCCGGCGCGATCATTGAAATCAAGGGTGAAATCTCCGACGTGACCACCGAAAGCGTCGAACGGCGGATTCAGGCCGCG
>Ga0268299_1000557_pt1 | contig 108537 bp, 81 predicted proteins | sample NOBtaG_FD_193484 | JGI IMG/M metagenome (GOLD analysis project Ga0268299, IMG submission 193484) | Activated sludge microbial communities from bioreactor in Nijmegen, Gelderland, Netherland - NOB reactor | ecosystem: Engineered > Bioreactor > Aerobic > Activated sludge | place: Netherlands...
AATGAGTATCCTCCAGAACTTGTAAACCGATTTTTTGATGTTCTAACAATTCAAAAAACTTGGACAAAATTGCTATTAGATGGTTTGTCAGCCGTTCTACAAGTCATAGTAGGCTTGACGTTAATGGCCTTTTATAGCCCATTGCTACTAGCTTTTGACGTTTTAATTATTTTGTTTGTCGGCTTTGTAATTGGGATTTTGGGCATTGGTGGTTTGCGAACAAGTATTGCTGAATCAGTACAAAAATATCGTGTTGCTGAATGGTTAGAAGATATTGCACGTTGTCAAACTAGCTTAAAAATTAATGGCTTTGTCTCTCATTTAGTTAATCGTGTAGATGATTTAGTTATTACTTATATCAAAGCACGTCAAAGACATTTCCGCGTTACTTTTCGTCAAGCTATGGGAAGTTATTTTTTTCAAGCTTTTGCTAGTGCTGGAATTTTAGCTATTGGCGGCTGGTTAGTTATCAATCGACAATTAACTTTAGGCCAACTTGTAGCAGCGGAATTAATTGTTGTGGCGGTGCTTTCATCGCTAGAGAAAATCATTAAACATTTAGAAGATATTTATGATTTGCTGACTGGACTAGACAAAGTTGGTCATGTAATTGATTTACCACTAGAGCGTAGCGGCGGCAAAATTCTCCCAATCAACAATGAAAAAGGCGTTAGCTTGGTTTGTCGAGGTTTGCACTTTTCTTATGCTAATGGTCAAGAAGTTATTTCAGACTTTAATTTAGAACTTCAAGCAGGTGATCAAATTAGCCTAGTAGGTGCTAGCGGTGCAGGTAAATCAACCATTGCAGCCTTGCTTTGTGGCTTATATGAACCTAGTCACGGAACAATAGAAATTAATGGTTATGATATTCAAGACATAAAACTAGATAGCCTTAGGCAAGTTGTTGCTATGGTTGCAGATGCTAATGAAATTTTTGAAGGCACGATTGAAGAAAATATTTTAGTTGGTCGTGATTGGATAAGTCATGAAGATGTCCGATGGGCTTTATCTGTAACTCAATTAACAGACGACATTACACGTATGCCACAAGGCTTAAAAACTAAGCTGGTTAGTGCTGGTGCTAATCTTTCTCGTGGTCAAATACAAAGGCTTTTAATTGCTCGTGCTATTGTTGATCATCCACAGCTATTAATACTTGATGAAGCTTTTTCTAGCATTGATGAGAGAACAAAACTAAAAATCCTAGACGAAATATTTGATAAAAAATATGGCTGGACAATTATTGATATCTCTCATGACCCGACAGTAATTATGCGTACCAAAATGGTTTATGTTATGGGCGAAGGGAAAATTCTTGAGTTTGGTACACCAAAGAATTTAACACGTTATTATCAAGGTGCATTTCTAGATCTTTTCCCAACATTACTTCAAACAACTGCTAGGAGATAAAGGAGATATGGTGGCAACTGAAAACCCAATCAAAACAGATACAAAAGAAAACCTTGAGCTAGCACAAAGTCCAAAAGCTTTGGCCCTAATTAATGACAAAGCTTATGGGTTAAAGTCACTTAATTTGACTTCTACACCTAACACATTACGCAATCTAGCTATGTTGCTAATATTAATTTTAGCTTTAATCATTAATGGATTAATTTTTATTCCTTGGCAGCAAACTGTTGTTGGAAATGGGAAAATAATAATTTTTTCCCCAATGGATAGACCACAAAATATTGAAGCACAAATACCTGGTAGAATAATTAAGTGGGACGTTTATGAGGGTCAAATTGTCAAGGAAGGTGACATAATTGCCGAACTGTCAGACATTGACTCAAAGTTTTTAGATTCTAATCAAGTTGGCCGTTTAGAAAAACAAAAAGAGATGTTGCAATCTCGTCGTAGTGCTGCAATGACACGCAGTGCCGCGCTTGAAGAGCAATATAAATCACTAAATCAATCTAGGAATGTAGCAATTCCAACAGCCGGCGAACGAGCTAAACAAACTGAAGATAGATTGCGAGCGGCTGAACAAATGGTTAAAGCGGCTGAACAAAATTTGATGACATCTGAGCTTAATTTTAAGCGTATTGGTGAGCTAAACGAAAAAGGCTTGCGATCTAATCGAGATCGTGAACTTTCAGAACTTGATTTTATTCGTGCTAAAACTGAGCTAGAACGCGCACAAGCAATGCTTGAAATTGCTAAAAGTGACACAACTGTTGGAAGATTAGACCAGGTTAAAGTAGCTAGCGACACGGCTGCAACGCTAAATAATATAGAAGCGTCAATGGCTTCTGTCCAAGAAACTATTGCATCAATTAACAATGATTTACTTAAATTAGAGATAGATTTGCAAAATATGCGTGTACGAAGCACACAACAAATTATTCGCGCTCCTAGAAATGGGCAAATAGTCCGGTTGTTAAAAGTTGGTGCTGGTGAAACAGTCAAAGCTGGGGATGTGCTAGCAGTTATTGCACCACAAACTAATGATCAAGCTGTAGAACTTTATGTTTCTGACAATGATGCTCCATTAGTTTCTGTAGGTTCTCCTGTACGTTTGCAATTTGCTGGTTGGCCTGCAATTCAATTTTCTGGCTGGCCTTCAATTGCTGTAGGCACATTTGGCGGACGTGTAGCAGTTATTGACCCTGTAGATGATGGCAAAAGTCGTTACAGAATAATTGTAAAAGCTGACCAAGAATTAATTGCTAGTGGTAAAGACGACCCTTGGCCCGATGCCAGATATCTGCGCCCCGGTGCAGAAGTAAGCGGATGGGTAATGCTTAACACAGTCTCGCTTGGCTTTGAGCTATGGCGGCAATTTAATGGTTTTCCTCCAACAATAGAACTTGAATCCTTAAAAGATAAAGGTAAAAAGTAGGAGATTAACCAAGATGAAAAACATAGTTTTAGCAGTTTTAACTCTAATTATTTTGCTATTTAACTCTGTTGCTATTTATGCTCAAGTTGATAGTTTTAATAATAATCAGAAAAATAACTTGACACCTTTATTTTTAGAGTCGGTGCTTAAACAAGTTGATTTTAATCATCCTAAATTAATAGGGATGAATATTGAGCGCAAAATAGCATCAGCTAAATTACTAGAAAAACAAGGTGCTTTTGACCCTACGCTTTCTTTTAATAGTGAATATATTCGATTTAATAGCACTACAACTAGAGGAAAGCTTAGATCTACATTTCAAAATGAAGTTGTTATGGAAATTACAACTAGAGCAGGATTAAAGTTTTTAGCAGGTTCTCGTTTTAATCTTGGTAGTGTTAAATCTCCCCTTTCTTCAACAGGCGATGCAGGAGAATATTTTGGTGGGATAAAAATGCCTTTTCTTCGTGGTGCAAGAATTAATGAAAAGGCGGCAGCAGAAAACCAAGCTAAATTAGGCGAATCTTTGGCAACAACAAACTTTGAAGAAGTACGACTTGAATTACTTAAAAAAGCTAGTGATAGTTATTGGGATTGGGTTGCAGCTAAAAGACGTTTAGATGTTGCAAATAATATTTATAATTTGGCTAAATTTCGTTTTGAAGCTGTCCAAGAGCGTGTCAAACTAGGCGATTTACCAAAAATAGATGGGGTAGAAGCTGAACAAGAACTACAACGCCGACAAGGAAATATTATTAAAGCTGAACGGGATTTGCAAAAGGCTGCTTTTAAGTTATCGCTTTTTCTGTGGGATGATAGAGGCATTCCAGAGGATACACCCTCCCCTGAACGTGTTCCAGTTTATTTTGGGAGTATTATACGCTTTACAGATGAGCAGCTTAATTTAGGCAAAATGTCGGCTATGGCGCGTCGGCCTGAACTACGAGCAATTAATATTAATCAAGACATTAGCAAAATAGACTTTAATCTAGCTTCTAATCAGCGTATGCCTGTTTTAGACTTGTTTGTTGTGCCGGGCCGAGACACCGGAATTGACTCTGTAGGAAATACATTAAAATTTGGTGTTAATATTGTCTTGCCTTTAAGACAACGTACAGCAGAAGGAAAAATGGCGGCTGCAAGGCTTAAAATAGATAAGCTTTCTGTAGAGCAAAGAGCCGAGCAACAACGAATAGTAACCGAAGTAGCAGACGCTATTTCTGCTATTAATACAACTTATGATCGATATATGGTAGCTTTGAAAGAAGTGAATTTGGCTAGAGAATTAGAACGTGGTGAGCGTCAAAAATTTGATTTAGGCGATAGCACAATATTTTTAGTTAACCAACGTGAGCGAGCAACTGCTGAGGCAGAAGTGAAATTAGTTGATATTGAAGCCGAGTACCAACAAGCTGTTGCTGCTTATCGTGCTGCTACTGCACAATTTTAGATTTGCTAAATTAAAGTTTTCAAAGGAAGCTGCTAATGAGCATAGAAAACAATATAAATGTTAGAGAAGCAAGAGTAGAAGATATAGAAACACTGTGTAAAATACGCAATAATGAAGAATTATTTAGAGGATATTTAGATGAATGCCAAGGAGGAAAAGCATATTTTTTGGTAGCAGAAATAGAAGAAAAAATAGCTGGTTTTGGCCTAGTTTATTTAGACATAACAAAAACAGGGAAAAAGAAATCTCATTTGCCAAAACTAAGCGATTTGTATGTTGGCGAAAGTTACAGAAACAAAGGTGTTGCAACAGCTTTAGTTAAATTTAGAGAATCACTTGCAATACAATATGGGCATTCTCAAATATATGTTAGTATAGATCCTAATGAAAGCCCTGAAATGATTAATTTAGCTAAAAAACTTGGCTATCTCCCATTACAAACAGATCCTTATCCTGTTACAGCTACCTTTTATGATCATCAAGGCCAAGCCTATGAAAAAACATACTTTAGGCTAGATTTCAAAAAATCCTTGCTATAATTTTGATAAAGGCTGGTATGAATTTAATATTTTATTTAACTCATCAAAATTTATCGGTTTAGTAATAAAGTCATTCATTCCAACAATAAAGCATTTTTCCTTAAATTCTGTAATTGCATGAGCAGTCATAGCAATAATTGGGATATTGCAATTTTCATCACCTGCTGCACCAGCACGGATGGTTTCTGTAGCAGTTAATCCATCCATTTTTGGCATTTCTATATCCATTAAAATTAGGTCAATCATATTGTTTTTTAGCTGTTGAATTACTTCTTCGCCATTAGTAGCAACAATTACTTTATGTGATAATTTTTCTAACAGCTTGGTAGCTACTTTACGATTTATTAATTCATCTTCTGCCAACAAAATTCTTAGACTTTTATTAGCTTGTTTAATCAATGGGATACTTTTGTCAGAATGAGTTTTGCTTACTTTACTTTCTTCTGACAGTGCTAGCGTTAATTCAAAAGAAAAAATACTACCTTTATTAACTTCACTATCTAGCTTAATAGTGCTATCCATTAATTCTATTAATTGTCTGCAAATAGCAAGTCCCAGGCCAGTACCACCATATTCTCGTGTGGTAGAGCTTTCTGCTTGGCTAAAATTTTCAAATATTTGATCTTGTTTTTCTGGAGCAATACCAATACCAGTATCAGCAATGGCAAAATAAATAGTTGTGCGTTCTTTAGTTATTTTTAATTGTTTAGCTGTTAAAGTAATAGATCCTTTTTCTGTAAATTTAATAGCATTATTTAGTAAATTAACTAATACTTGACGCAAGCGTATAGAATCACCTTTAACATATTTTGGTAAATCTGTAGATTTATCTAACTCTAACAGCAAATTTTTTTGCTTAGTCTGAACATTAAATATCTGTATAATATTATCTAGTAACTCTACCAGATTAAAATCTACTATTTCTAATTCTAGTTTTCCTGCCTCTATTTTTGATAAATCTAAAATATCATTGATTATTCCTAGTAGATGGTGTGATGAATGGTTAACTATTTGTAAGTTTTCTTTCTGTTGTTCAGTTAGGTTAGTATCTAATGTCAAATTAGTCATTCCAATAATAGCATTCATTGGTGTTCTAATTTCGTGGCTCATTTTGGCTAAAAATAGACTTTTGGCCTTACTTGCCATTTCTGCTTGTTGTTTAGCCAAAAGTAGTTCTTCTGTACGTTCTGCAACACGTTTTTCTAATTCTTTGTTCATTGCTTGTAAAGTAGTATTTAATTGGTTTTGCAAATATAGAGCTTGTTCTTTTTGTTGAAGTGTTTGTGTTTGTGCTTGTGTAGTTTCTTCTTTTAAGGTGTTTATCTGATCTGCTAGTGCTAATGACCAAAAGAGGGTTGTTAAAACAATCCCTACCTGATATCCATGTTCAATTATCGTGTTACTAGGAAGTAAAGAAAAAATAAATGCAATACGAGCAAAAACGGGTAAAATCAGCGGCACCCAAGCTAATATATAGTAGCGTGTTTGACGATAGCCTTTTTGCCAAACTATTAAAGAAATAGTTAAACAGACAACAGAAGTAATTATTCCTAAAATATTTATTACTTGACTTAATAAACCATAGCTAATAAATGGAATAGCTATTAACGACATTAAAAATAAAGCTATTAAAATTAAAACTACTTGATAGGCATAAAAAAGGGTTTCCTTTATATGTAGAAAAGCTGCTGTAAATTTTAGAAAAGTAATAAATATTAAAATAGTGCTTAAAGGAACTAAAAAAGCTATAGAACTTTTTGTTCTAGGCCAAACATATTGTTGCCCCAAGCCATCAAATGAAACTTGAAATAAAGTTACACTTAACAAAAATAAAACATAATATAAATAGCTTTTCTCTCTTAAATGATAAAACAAAAATAGATGATATCCTGCTATTGCTAGTAAACAGCCGTAAAATAAACCCATTAATAAATAATCTAGTGTTTGTTTTTGTAAAAATAGCTCTAAGGATTGAATTGTTAAGGATATAACCATTACAGCTTGGCTTTGGTAGCGTAAATAAATAATTTTTTCTTGATTATCATCAAAGGTGAGATTAAAAACTAACAACCTAGATTCAATTTCTCGACTAGTAAAAGGTTCTAATGTACCTACTTTAATATGCTTAAAATCCCGATTATTATTTGATTGGTAAAAATCTAAAAAATGTGTATTAGGATAATTGCTAACTAATAACCATTTTTTACTTAAATCACTATTATTTTTAACACGAAATCTAACCCAATAGGTGTTGCGAGTAAAACCAAAGTTAGGAATTTTTTTGTCATTAGCAATAAATTTACTGTCATATTCTAAAGAGCTAACCTGTTGAATAGTTAGTTCATTAGTAGGATCTACTAGTATTTCTAAATTCAACCCTAATATATATTGTGTAATACTATCGCTTAAATCCAAAGTAGTTTTGCTGATTAAAGCCTTATCGCTCTCTATTGTTTGGCAATAACTTACTGTAGTAAGTAGTAAAAAAAACAGCCAAGCAATTCCCAATACTTTAAGGATAAATTTAAGCATTTATTGGCCCAACTTTAGCTAAAAACCTTACCTAATGGATAATTTGGTGGAACAAAGAAAATCTTTTTTTAGATTTAATTAATTTAATACATCTTTTTCAATGTTATATTTTTTGATTTTCAAGTAAAGAGAATTTCTTGATAGTCCAAGTTTTTTTGCTGCTGGCTCAACACGGCCATTAGTGCTTTTCAGGACTCGCTCAATATGTCGTTTTTCATTTTCTTCAAGTGTTAAACTTGTATCATCTAATGCAGCTATATTAGTAGGTGTGTTAACTGTGCTAACAAGTTGATTAGCTGATAAAGTTTGGGGTTGAGACGCTTTAGAAGGAAAATCTAAGAGCAAATCTTTGTCCGTTAAAACTTCGCTATTGCTAAATAAAACTGCACGCTCTAACACATTTCTTAGTTGGCGAATATTTCCCGGCCAATGATAGTTTTGTAATGCTTTTTCCGCTGTTACAGAGAGTGTAATTTCCTTATGTTTTAATGGAGAAAGTTCTTTTAATAAATGTTTGGCTATGATTGGAATATCAGTCACTCGGCTTCGTAAAGCAGGAGTTTCTAAAGGAATTGTGCTAATACGAAAATAAAGGTCGCTACGAAATTTCTTTTCTTCCACAAGTTGGTTTAAGTCCTGATGTGTAGCGGCAATTAGACGAACATCTACTTGACGATCTGCGGTGCTTCCAAGTCTACGGAAGCGTTTTTCTTCTAAAACTTTTAATAACTTAGGTTGAATTTGTGGATCAACATCTCCAATTTCATCTAAAAATATTGTTCCACGATGTCCAACTTCAAAAAGCCCTGCTTTGCTAGAAACTGCACTGGTAAAAGCACCTTTTTCATGCCCAAAAAGTTCTGTTTCTAAAAACTCTTTTGTTAGTCCAGCACAATTAAGATCTACAAATGCTTCATCTGATCGAGAGCTATTTTCATGAATCCATTTTGCTAAAACTCCTTTGCCAGTGCCGGTTTCACCTAAAATTAAAATTGGACTATCAGCATTTATTACCCGTTCAACTCTTTCTTTTAACTGTTGAATTAAAGGGCTACTACCTAAAAATGGATTTAAGCTTTTTCTAGCTTGTTGGGTTTTATTGGCTATTAATTTTTGTCGGTTCCGATGGTTTTCTAAAAGTCTTTCAAGTATGACTAAAAGTGCTGGTAGTTCAATAGGTTTAGTTAAAAATTGTTCTGCACCTTGTTTGATGGCTTTTACAGCAAGTTCTATTGAGCCATGAGCCGTTAAGATAAGCAGTGGGACATCTGGCGCGATTTCCTTAAAAATAGAAAGTAGGTCTAGTGCTGTTCCATCAGGTAAAGAATAATCAATTATTGCTGCATCAGGTTGGGAATTACGAAAAATTTCTTTTGCTTTTTCACAATTAAAAGCTTCTAAAACATTATAACCTTTTGACCCTAAAAACTTACGTATACCAAATCTAATGCCTGGTTCATCATCTACAACTAAAATTTTATTTCTTGACATTTATTTTCTTTCCCTCATTAATTACTGGAAGTAAAACACTTACCTCAGCACCGCCTTTAGGATTATTATCAGCAAAAACTTTGCCTTTGTGTTGTTCAACAATTTTTTGAACTATAGGCAAGCCTAGGCCCGTACCACCTGGACGACGAGAATAAAATGGGTCAAAAATTTTTAGTAAATCTTCTTGACTAAATCCTGGCCCAGAGTCTTGGACAATTATTTTTAACCAATTTTTGTCATCTTCTGCTAAAACACTTACTATAATTATTACTTTAGAATTTTTAGGAGAATGATTAATAGCATTATCTAACAGATTTTGAAAGACTTGTACAAGCCGAGTTTCATCTAGTAAAATTTGTGGCAAATTATTTGATATTTGAAGATCTATTTGTACTTTTTTTTGGCTTGCTAAGTGTTCACAAAATTTAATTGCTTCTGTAATAACTAAATTAATTGTGCTAGGCAAAAGCTTTTGACTAGCAGGTTTTCCATACTCTAGCAAATCTTTCATTAATTGAGTTAGCCGGTTTAACTCGCTATGTAAAATATCTAAATATTCTTTATATTCTGGATGTTCTGGAAAGTCTTCTTCAAAAGCTTCTAGCGTCGCACTCATACTAAAAAGCGGGTTGCGGACTTCGTGAGCAACTCCAGCAACAAGTGAACCTAGAGCAGACATTATTTCACTACGACGCAAAGATTCTTGTAGCTCTACTAATTTAGTAATATCTTTGGCTACAACAATTACTCGCTCAGACTCTGCTGCTTTGGAAAAACTAATAGCAAGATCCCAAGTTTTTTTAACATCTTGTATTTGATAAGAAATAGCTTTTAGTTCAGTGTTTTTAATATTTTTAGCATTCTTAAGACAATCTAAAATTTGTTTCCAAGGTTGATAGCTTGATAAATCCTTTAGATTAAACCCAATAATTTTATTTTGAGTTTGTTCTTTAGCTAGTTCTTCGGCCGCTTTATTAAGTCGAACTATTTTCCAACTATTGTCTAAAATAATAATTGGTGATTCAATAGCGGTAAAAGTCAATTGTAATTCTTGTGCAACAGCTTCAACAGAAATTTGTAATTGCTCTTGTTCTTCAATTAGACGTTTTTTTTCCGTCATATCACGGGTAACTTTAGCAAATCCTATTAATTGGCCTACTTCATTTCTAACAGGAGAAATATTTACATTTGCCCAAAACTTTGAACCATCCTTGCGTAGCCGCCAGCCTTCTCTTTCAAAATGGCCTTCCTTTACTGCTGTGTCCAAGCCAAATTGAGGTAAATCTTTTTCTTGATCTTCTAGTGTGTAAAAACAAGAAAAATGCTTGCCTATTATCTCTGAAGCCTTATAGCCTTTGATGTTTTCTGCCCCATCATTCCAGCTAATTACATAACCATTTTTATCCAGCATATAAATGGCATAATCCTTAACACTTTGTACTAGCAAGCGAAAAGAATGATCATAGTAAATATCTGCTAATAGTTGTCGGTGTTCTTGAATAGCTTTTTTAGGTATTTTTTCGTTTTTCATACTTTATAAATACATCAAAACTTGTGCCAAAAATAAATTTAGCTTAAAAACTTATTTTTTCCTAAAAATTAGAAAAGTTGTCTTAAATTTAAGACAAAAAAATATTATCTAAAAATTACTATCTCTAACTAGTTCTAAAATATGGCGGTTATTATAAGTAAATATTTTAAGTATTCTGGCACTTATATTGCTAAGCATTAAAAATATCTATTTCTCTTACTCCCCCAAAAGAGGACAAATAAATGAGCGTATTAATTGTAGATAAAGCAAAAAATCAAGTAAAAGATAAAATAAATAAAAATATTCCAAAAATGGAATTTAAGTCAAAAGCTCAAAAAGCATGTTATGAAAAAATTAAACCATGGATTGAAGAACTATTTAAAGAAATTGTTGTAGCAGATAAATTTATCCCTCTATTTTCTATTCCTTTTCGTTCTGCAATTACTCATATAATAGTTAACCCATGGTATGATGATGCGGTAATTACTACTAGAGCTTATGTAGTCTATGGAGCTAACTTAACACCAGAGCTACTGTATTTTTTACTAAGAAAAAATGCAGCTATGCGTTTTGGAGCTTTTGGAATTGATGAAGATGGAGAAATAATTTTTGAACATAATATTGTTGGCTCAACTTGCGATAAGGAAGAATTAAATGCTTCTGTGATAGAAGTAATGAGAATGTCAAACAAATATGATGATGAGATTGTAAATAAATGGGGTGGACAAAGGGCAATAGATTTAATTAAACAACCTTTTATAGTGTAGTAACTTTATATAACGTGCCAAGTTAGTACAATTAACTAGTAGATCTTAAGAGTTAAAACTTAGAAGTTAAAATTTTAACTTCAACAAAATTTTAACTTTTGGATCCTACTAGTTATTTTTTTGTTAAAAACTTTTTCTAATAAACTGACTATGGAGTCAGTTTATTACCCTCCAAGGTTTTCTCTTACTGATATAACCCATTTATAATAAGCTATATACAGACACGGAATAAAATACCCGAAAGTCAAATAAAAAATCTTGAATTTTATTTCTTGGAATAGTAGTATGAATGGGGCTTCATTTCTGGGCATAATTAAAAAACTAAGTAATTAAATTTTAACCTATATTTGGGGGCTGGATGACTACCAACAGACCTTCGTTAAATAAACCTATATCTCAGGTTAATAGACCTTCGTTAAATAAACCTCTTACAGAGGTAATTGCCGCTGGCCCAACGGCAGACAAATATGAATCTATTCTTTTAGCAGCAATTAGAGTTTTTGCTAGAAATGGATTTTTTAATTCTAAAGTAGCCGATGTTGCTAAAGATGCTGGTGTTGCAGATGGCACAGTTTATCTTTATTTCAAAAATAAAGAAGACCTACTTATTTCCATTTTTAATTACATAATAGATGAAGCCATTGAAACTGCTCGTAAAGAACTAACCTTATTAACTGCACCTGATGAACAAATTCGTAAATTAGCACACTTACATCTTAACTTGATGGGGAGGGATGAAAACCTAGCTAAAGTATTTCAAGTAGAACTGCGGCAATTAAAATTTATGGAGCAGTTTTCTACAACAAAATTAAGTATTTATTTTGAGTTTATACGCACAGCAGTTGACCGAGGACAACAGCTAGGAGTTTTTCGTACAGGTATTAACTCACAAATTGCGGCAAAAGTCCTTTATGGCGCGTTAGATGAGATGGTGACTAACTGGATTTTAAGTAAGAAAGAATATAATCTATCAGATATGGCTGATCCTGTTGTTGACATCTTCTTGAATGGAGTAAAAAAATGAGTGCAACCGCAATAAGTGAAATAAAAACTTTTCCCGGCAAACCCTCGACCCTCGTCCAAGTCTTGCACCATGCTTTAGACAATTTTAGTAAAAAAGCAGCATTTCACTACAAGCAAGGTGGAAAATGGAAAAGTGTCTCCTATGGTGAGGTAGCAATGCGTATTCGCCATACAGCATTAGGACTTCATAAATTAGGAATAGTTCATGGTGATAGAATTTCTTTAATGGCTGAAAGCTCTGTAGACTGGGTTGTTGCTGACTTTGGTTCGCTAGCAACTGGAGCCGCAGACGTTCCTATTTATCCAACTTTAACAGCAAAACAAGCCGCTTATATTATTAGAGATAGCGGATCACAAATAATCTTTATTTCTAATGAAGGACAACTTAAAAAAGTCTTAGAAGTTATTGATGAACTTCCTGAACTAAAAAAAATTGTCGTCTTTGGTGATTACAATGCTAGTTTAGTTAAAAATCCTGGTCTAGTAATTAAACTTAAAGACCTAGAAGAAATGGGTCAAGCTCTTGATAAAGAACAACCTAAGCTTTATGAACAAATAACTGGCAAAATACAAGCTAAAGATTTAGCAACATTAATTTATACCTCTGGCACTACTGGCGAACCAAAAGGAGTAATTCTTACTCATTGGAATTTAACTTTTAATGTAATCAATACATCTGATGAAAGCTTAATTTTTTCCGATGAAGATTGCTCGCTTTCCTTCTTACCTTTTTCACATGTTTTTGAACGCGCAGTTGTTTATAGTCTAATTTACCTTGGTATTCCTATGCACTTGTCAGAAAGTATTGAAGCAGTTGGAGCAAACCTTTTAGAAGTACGCCCAACCATTATGACTAGTGTGCCAAGAATGTTTGAAAAAATAATGGGCAAAATTACTGAACAAGGTATGATGGCAGGCTTTCCTAAAGCTAATATCGTTCGTTGGGCGGTTGATATTGGCCGACAATGGGCGCGTCTTTATCACAAAGGTGATGACATACCATTAACACTAGATTTGCAGTACAAATTAGCTAAAGCTCTTTTCTATGACAAACTTTACCATGAAAAAATGGGGGGTCGTGTCCGTCTGTTTCTTTCAGGTGGTGCGCCGCTTGCAGACGATATTGCTTACTTTTTTTTAGCTATGAATATTACTATTCTGCAAGGCTATGGTCTTAGTGAAACATCTCCAGTAATTTCTATGAATTCTCCTAAAGAAAATCGTGTTGGCAGCGTAGGAAAAGTTGTTAAAAACGTAGAAGTTAAAATAGCTGAAGATGGCGAAATTTTGGTTCGTGGGCCAAATATTCTACAAGGCTATTACAATAAGCCTACAGAAACCGCTAATGCCTTTGAAGATGAATGGTTTAAGACTGGTGATATAGGTAAATTTGACAAAGATGGATTTCTCTACATCACTGATCGTAAGAAAGAACTCTTAAAAACCAGTGGTGGTAAGTATTTAGCTCCTCAACCAATTGAAAGCGCGTTAAAAGGTAGCATCTACGTTTCTCAAGTAATGCTTGTAGGTGATAATCGCAAGTTTCCTTCCGTGCTAATTGTGCCTAATTGGGAAACAATGGAAAATTATGCTAAGGCTAATGGCATTTCCTATAGCTCGCGTAAAGAGCTTTGCACTAACGCAAAAATACTAGACATGATGCTAAAAGAAGTTACCCGACTTACACCAGATTTAGCACAGTATGAGAAGATTAAGAAAGTAGCTTTGATTGAAAATGAGTTTAGTATTGAAAATGGTGAACTTACACCAACGCTAAAAGTTAAACGCCGAATAATCGAAGAACATTATAAAGATGTTATAGAAAAAATGTATGAGGGTGGAAAAGATTAATGCTTAAGCGCGACGCTAAAAACTCTATTAGAATTATTCGTTGCTGCTTTTGCTGCAAATTTTGCTGCTGTGTAATCAGCAATAACTAGGGTGGGCGCGACTTGGATCGCGCCTATTTTATTTTTGGAGGATTAATGTCTTATAAGATTGAAAAAGTAGCTGTTTTAGGCGCGGGGGTGATGGGAGCCCAAATAGCCGCGCACTTTGTCAATGCTGGATATCAAGTAATGTTGCTAGATATTCTCCCACCAAATCTAGCTTCAGAACCTGCGCCAGCAAAATCATCAACTAAATCATCTGAATGGGGCTTAAAGGCTGCTGAAGCTGGGCCACGCAATGCAATCGCTAGTGGTGCCTTAGCTAATGCTAGAAAGCTAAAGCCTGCTCCTTTTTTTACCCCAGAATTAGCCGATAATATTCGTGTAGGAAATTTTGAAGATGATCTAGATAAGCTAAAAGATGCTGATTGGATCATTGAAGTTATTATTGAAAAACTTGATATCAAACGTTCATTATTTGAAAAAATAGATAAACTCCGTAAGCCAGGCTCCATAATTACTTCTAATACTTCAGGCATTTCTATTCGTGCAATGGCTGAAGGTCGTAGCGAGGATTTCCGCAAACATTTCCTTGGCACACATTTCTTTAATCCTCCTCGATATATGAAATTACTTGAAATTATTACAACTCCTGATACTTGTCCTGATGTAACAGCATTTGTAGCTGATTTTTGTGACCGACGGCTAGGTAAAGGTATTGCCTATGCTAAAGATACACCTAATTTTATTGCTAACCGTATTGGTACATTTGGAATGATGTACTGTATGAAAGTAATGGTTGAAGAGGGCTATAGCGTTGAGGAAGTAGATAAATTAACTGGCCCGGCTGTAGGTCGTCCTAAAACCGCATCTTTCCGCACAGCCGATTTAGTTGGACTAGATACTTTTGCTATGGTTGCACAAAATGTTTATGCTGGTGCAGTTAATGACTTAAGACGTGATGTTTTCCAACTACCAGAATTTCTTACCAAAATGGTTGCAAATAAATGGTTAGGAAATAAAACTGGTCAAGGTTTTTATAAAAAAGTAAAAACTGCTGATGGTGGCTCTGAAATTTATTCTTTAGATATAAATACTATGGAATATAAGCCACAACAAAAAGTTAAACTTCCTGCTTTAGAAAATGCTAAATCCATAGAAAACCCTCGTGCTAGAATCAAAGCCTTGGTCTATTCTGATGATCGGGTTGGAAATTTCCTTTGGAAGACATTAAGCGAAACTTTAATTTATACAGCTAATTTAATTCCAGAAATTGCAGACGATTTTGTCGAAGTTGATAACGCTCTAAAATGGGGCTTTAATTGGGAATTAGGACTATTTGAAACTTGGGACGCAATTGGCGTTGAAAAATCTGTAGAAAAACTTCGTAGCGAAGGCCGCACAGTCCCAGCACTTGTAGAAAAACTTTTAGCTTCAGGTAAAAAATCTTTTTATGACTATAAAGAAGGCATTTCCTACCGCTTTGACCTAGAAACAAGCGACTACAAACAACAAGCTGAAAAACCTGGCATTATTATTCTTTCCTCATTAAAAGACCGTCAAAAAGTAGTCAAGAAAAATGCTGGTGCATCCCTTATTGATTTAGGTGATGGTGTAGCTTGTTTAGAATTTCATTCTAAGATGAATTCCGTAGGTGCTGACACAGTTTCAATGATGAATTTTGCAGTCAAAGAAGTAGCACAAAACTTTGAAGGCTTAGTAGTTGGCAACCAAGGCGATGTATTTTCTGCTGGTGCTAATTTAATGTTGCTGCTCTTGTCGGCTCAGGAACAAGAATGGGACGACATCGAACTAATGATTCGAGGCTTCCAAAACGCTAATATGGCGATGCGTTATGCTGAAAAACCTGTAGTAACAGCCCCCTTTGGCTTAACTTTGGGCGGTGGTTGCGAAATTAGCATGCATAGCACTCGTACACGTGCAGCATCAGAAACTTATATTGGACTAGTAGAAATTGGTGTAGGTTTAATACCTGCCGGGGGCGGCACTAAGGAAATGGCTGTAAGAGCTACCCAGTTGGCAGCAATGGAATCACCTGATGCCGATCCATTTAACTATATCAAAGAAGCTTTCCAAGCTATTGCAACAGCTAAAGTTGCTACTAGTGCAGTAGAAGCTAAAAAGCTAGGTCTACTACGTAGAACCGACCAAATTTCTATGAATAAAGACCGTCTAATTGATGATGCAAAACAAACTGTTTTAGCAATAGTTAAAGAAGGTTATCAACGTCCAAAACCACGCACAGACATTCCAGCACTTGGAGAAAGTGCTTTAGCAGCCTTAAAACTAGGTGTTCATTTAATGGTTAGAGGTGGTTTTGCTACTGAATATGAGGGAAATATTGCTCGTAAGATTGCCCGTATTCTTACTGGTGGTGATTTATCTCACAAGACCTTAGTATCTGAACAACATTTCCTAGATTTAGAACGTGAAGCATTCTTAAGCCTTTGTGGTGAGCGTAAAACCCAAGAAAGAATCCAATCAATGCTTAAGACTGGCAAACCATTGAGAAATTAATTAAGGAGAAAGAAATAATGAAAGACGCAGTAATTGTTGCAATTGCAAGATCAGCCGTTGGTAAAGCCTATAAAGGGACACTAGCCAACAGCCGCCCCGATGATATGGCGGCAGCAGTAATGAATGAGGTTCTCAACCGTGTGCCAGAACTAGATCATAAGGAAATTGAAGATGTAGTTTTAGGTTGTGCAATGCCTGAAGCTGAACAAGGAATGAATGTAGCTAGAATTGCTTCCTTACGTGCAGGGCTTCCTGTATCGCTATCAGCAATCACAGTTAATCGTTTTTGTGCTTCTGGCCTTCAATCCGTAGCACAAGCTTGTGAAAGAATCTTGATTGGTGGTGCTGATGTAATTTTAGCTGGTGGCACAGAAACTATGTCAATGATTCCAATGGGAGGACATAAGATTGTCCCTAACCCTTATTTAGTAGACAACTACCCTGATGCTTATCTTGGTATGGGTCTTACAGCAGAACGTTTAGCGGCAAGATATGAAATTAGCCGAGAGCAACAAGACGAGTTTTCCTATCAAAGCCACCAAAAAGCTATTGCAGCTATTGAAGCAGGTAGATTTAAGGATGAAGTTGCACCAATTAAAGTTAAACATGACTATTTCAATGCTAAAGGGAAAAAAGAAGTAAAAGAAGTTTCCTTTGAAATTGATGAAGGCCCTCGTAAAGATACAACTCAAGAAGCTTTAGGAAAGTTAAAACCAGCTTTTAAGGTTAATGGAACAGTAACTGCTGGCAATTCTTCGCAAATGTCTGATGGTGCAGCAATCGCGCTACTTATGTCTGAGCAAAAAGCTACCCGCTTAGGACTTAAACCATTAGCTAGATTTGTTGCCTATGCAACAGGTGGTGTAGAGCCTGAAGATATGGGAATTGGCCCTGTGGTTGCAATTCCTAAAGCATTAAAAATGGCTGGATTAAAGCTAGAAGACATTGATTTATTTGAACTTAACGAAGCTTTTGCGGCTCAAGCACTTTCTGTAATTAAAGCCGCAGAAATTGACCCAAATAAAGTTAATGTTAATGGCGGTGCAGTAGCATTAGGTCACCCTCTAGGTTGTACAGGAACAAAGCTACTTGCAACTTTAATTTATGAGCTTAAACGCCGTGGTGGTCGCTATGGCATGGTTACAATGTGTGTTGGTGGTGGCATGGGTGCTGCCGGTATTTTTGAAGTAAATAATTAATCTTTATCGAGTCTGGAAAGGAAGTTAGTTTTATGTCAACAGTAATGGCTAAAAAAGTAAATACAGTCAAAGGCGGCAGCTTTTTGATTGACGAAAAAAAACCATCTGAAGTCTTTACACCAGAAGATTTTTCAGAAGAACAACGAGCAATTGCAAAAACAACCCGTGATTTTATAATGGGTGAGGTTTATCCAAACCGCAATGAAATCGAAAACAAAAACATGGACGTACTTACCTCTTTACTACGTAAAGCAGGTGAAATTGGACTACTATCCTTTGATATTCCAGAAAAATACGAAGGTTTAGGACTAGATAAAGTTTGCTCCATGTTAGTAGCAGAAAACTTAGCTCCCGGCGGTGGTTCTTTTGCTGTTTCTCATGGTGGTCATACCGGTATTGGCACTTGGCCCATTATCTACTTTGGTACAGAAGCACAAAAGAAACACTATTTACCAAAACTTGCTACAGGTGAATTATTAGCTGCTTATGCTTTAACAGAACCTCATTCCGGTTCAGACGCACTTGCAGCTAAAACTAGAGCCGTGCTTTCAGAAGATGGTAAATACTACACTCTTAATGGAACAAAGATGTGGATTACCAATGCTGGTTTTGCAGACGTTTTTGTAACTTTTGCTAAAGTTGATGGAGAAAAATTCTCTGGCTTTATTATAGAGAAATCCTTCCCTGGTGTTTCTACTGGCGGTGAAGAGCATAAAATGGGTATTAAAGGCTCATCCACTCGTACATTAGAGCTAAATGATGCAAAAGTGCCTGTAGAAAACCTACTAGGCGAAATTGGAAAGGGCCATCTTATTGCATTTAATGTATTAAATATGGGTAGATTTAAGCTAGGTGCTGGTTGTGTTGGTGGTGCAAAAGCAGCATTAAAAGACGCTATTGCTTATGCTAATGAACGTCATCAATTTAATAAACCTATTTCCTCATTTGGTGCTATTAAACAAAAATTAGCTGAAATGGCAATTCGTGCTTATGCAGTAGAAAGTGCTGTTTATCGTACTGCTGGACTAATTGACCAAGCCCTAGAAGGCGTTGATGCAGATGATAACGCTGGCATTTTGAAAGGTATTGAAGAATTTGCTATTGAATGCTCTGCAATGAAAGTCTATGGCACGGAAATGTTAGATTTTGTTGTAGATGAAATGGTTCAAGTCTATGGTGGTTATGGTTATTCTGAAGAATATCCAGCCGCAGTTGCTTATCGTGATTCTCGTATTAACCGTATTTTTGAAGGTACAAATGAAATTAATCGGTTGTTAATTCCTGGAATGCTTCTTAAAAAAGCTATGAAAGGCGAATTACCGATTATGGCAGCAGCAAAACAATTGATGGAAGAGCTACTTTCCTTCCCATCAATGGATGAGGACGAAGACGGCGTATTAGCAGAAGAACAAAAACTAGTTCGTAATGCTAAAAAAGTTGTTTTAATGGTTGCTGGTGCTGCGGCTCAAAAATATATGCAAACAATTTCTGATCAACAAGAATTGCTAATGGGTGTTGCAAACATTATTATGGAAACCTACGCTATGGAAAGTGCTTTACTACGTACACTTAAATATGTAGCAGCAAACAGCGAAGAAAAGGCAGACCTAAGAATTGAAGCAACACGCACATTTATTAGTGATGCAATGGATCGTATTGAAATAACTGCTCGTCCACTGCTTGCAGCAGTTGCTGAAGGCGATATGTTGAGAACTCAAATAGCAGCATTAAAACGCTTTACTCGTCATACTCCTCACAATACTATTGTGTCACGTCAAAGAATTGCTAATGCAATGATCGAAAGCGGCAAATATCTTTTCTAAGTTCTAAACTTTTAAGCAAAGAATTTAGCTAATTTTCAAAAAGGCTGATACTAAAATTTAGTACCAGCCTTTTTTATTTTATTAAGAGGGCATGTCTAACAAATCATTAAACTTGAGATAAGATTACTGGTCGCATATAGTAATTTATTAAGCCTATAGGCAACGTAGATATGCCTAAAGTAATAAGAGCGGTTTTTTGACGATCAGTAAAATTAATGCGAACATCTGATGCAAGTAAACCAGAAATCACATCATCATAATCGGCACTAACCTTTTTATAAAGAGTTAAAACATCTGGGATAATTGCTGGATTTTGGTTTAAGCCATTGATAGCAGTTTGTAGTTTTTCAATTGCACTTCTCACAGCAAAACGTACTTTAGGTGGTAAACTAGGATTACTATCTAAAGTAGTAAAGCCAAACAATAAGTTATTAAGATTAGCTAAGTAAGCAGCACGTGGGCCAGCATTAGCAGCAAAAAAGTCTTTTACTCTTTGAGCTACTACAGGATCATTATTAGCAATTTTTGCATACACACTTGAACCTATTCTCATAAAAGGAAATGGGCTAGGTACAGTGCTAAAACAAACTTGTGGAGGATTGGCATTAGTTGGAGGAAAATTAGCCCCAGTAAACAATAATGTCATAGTTTGATTTTCAAGTGGTACTATTACAGCTTGTAACCTGTCAGCAGAGTTTACTTGATATACAACATTACTTAAACTAAAAAGCTGTGGAAAACCAACAGCAGATAAATAACTTCTTAAACCTTGACCAAAAACTAAGCCTGGAGTTGCTTGAGCAGCACTAAGCGGGCTAGTAGGACTAAAAACTGGAAGTGGCCCTCTAGTTGATGGAGTTGGGTTATTAGTTCCATTTATTGGTAAACGGTTAAACATATAATTTGAATAACCTATTCCAAGTATGTTTAATGCTGTATTAAAAGCACTTTTACTACTACTAGAAGTTAAAGCACTAGAAGTTGATAATTGTCTTATTGCTGCTGCAACGATTCCATAAATAAGATCTGGGTCTGCTGGATTGGCATTAAAATCTGCTAATGTGCCATAAGCATTTGCTAAAGCTGCTATTGTGTTATCAATAATTTCATTTACCCCTATATCATCAGAGCTAGCAGAATTTCTTAAGCCATTTAACGCTCTAGCTAAATTAAGTAAATTAGCGGCATAGTTACCACGAGAAACTAGATCAACATTATAGAGCAGATCAATTGCAGCTTTTTGGTTATCAGTTAAAGCACGACTATTAGCAGCATAGGATAAAACACCTTGAGGATCCAAGACTACACGAGGAATTTCTGATGTAACTGTAGGGGGAAAAGGTGTTTGTAGGCCACCAGCATTAGGTACTCCATTAGGTGATTGACCTGGCAAACCTAAAAAAAGTGTCATATAGGCTGTTTTACTTTCACTAAAACGTATTTGTGAATATTGCAATCCTTGAGCAGAATTAACAGCTAAACTAATAAAATCATCTTGATAGCTAGCACTAGAAAGGCGAAATGTTTCACCAAGAAAATTCTTTAATGGTGTTTGAAATGCTCCTTTTGGATCAAGCACTGGTGGTAGTGTTGGTGAAGGTATTTCTTGAGCTAAATTGATGTTTACGCTCAACATAAGCATAATCATTATGTTAATAACTACTATAAATTTAGATATTTTTGATTTACTACTTAAAAACATTTTGACTCCATAAATATACTTAATATCTGTGTCTTAAAAGATTCACAGTTATAGTATATCCATCATTACAGTACTACTAACAGTATAATAGTAATAATAATACTATACTCAAAAGCTAAAAATTTTTATCAAATAAAATAAAATGTTAAAAATTGGATATTTACCAACTTAAAAAATCAAAGTTCAACACTAAGTTTTTAATTAACAGTAAATTTTTAATTATATTTTGTTTTTAACTGGTATTTTATACTAGCAGTGATCTTGCGGGGCTTACTCTTAAGATAATACTAACTCAACAAAATACTTGAGTTAATTATTAATATAGCTTTAAGCTAGTTATTAAAAAGTAACAATGAATATCCTATAAATTCTCACTAATTGATTCTAATTAGGCAGTTAATAAAAGTAAACCATTCCAGGCGGAATAGTTGCTGGTTTATGCTTAAGTAAAGAGTTTTTCTATTTTTAGAATAAACAAATCAAATACATTACTAGGTTTTACCCTAATAATTATTTTTTATAATGTTTTAAGGTGTAAAATATTAATTTATTTGGAGGACAGCAAAAGAAAGTCAAAACTCTATTAAGTTTGCTCTGCACCATCTAGGATAGCTTGAATTTTTAAGCTATGACCAATTACTCCAACTGTACCGCCTCTTTTAATCAAGCATAAAGCAAACTTGTACATATCTTGAGATGAAGTTATGGCATTTAATTTGGCTTCTGCAAGACATTCTTGGATAACTAAATCTGCTTTTTCTTGTCCCAAAGCTTTTGTTAGTTTATTTTTTGTTTGTTTTAGCCTAGCTTCCATTATTTCTGACATCAAACTTTGGGTAAGTTTGTCAAATTCTTTACCTTTTTTAGCTAGAACTTGATTAAACCGAACTAAATCTTGAGAAGTATTAATTGAGGTAATATTTGCTTCTTTTAAGCATTCTTGAAATATTTTTCCTGCTTGTTGGGAACTATTTAGAAGTTTAGCCATACGGGATAAGATCTGTATTTCTAAAGGTTGTCCACCTGATATTGTTTGATCCATAATTTTGCTTTACCTCAAATCTACACTTCTTTAAACCTAGTAAATTTTTGTATTTTATTACAGCCGTTTTCTTTTTTGCCACAGCAATTAAGCTTAAATTAGCAAAGATTTTAACCAAGTGATCATTATTTTTATTACTATTTCATTATTTTGCTCACCTGAAATAATAAAGTCTGCATACTTTTGGCTAGGTTTTATTAACTGTTCATACATTGGTTTGACAGTTGTTAAATATTGATAAATTACAGACTCTTTATCTCTCCCACGTTCGGCAATATCGCGCTTTAAGCGGCGAATAAAGCGGATATCATCAGGAGTATCAACAAAAACTCTTACTTTCATTAACTCACGTAAGATTGAATTATGAAAAACAAGTAGTCCATCAAGTAAGATTATAGGTTTAGGTTGGACTGTGTAAAATTCTCCTGTTCGGGTATGCTCAGAAAAATCATAGATAGGTTGTTTGATTTCTTTACCTTCTAATAAGTTTTTAGTATGCTCAATCAGTAGTTCTAAATCTAAAGATTCTGGATGATCAAAATTTATTTTATGACGTTCACAAATAGATAAATGTCCTAAATCCAGGTAATAATTATCTTGTTGCAAATAAACAACATTTTCTTCGCCAACACCAGCAATAATTTTTTTAGCAATAGTTGTTTTTCCTGAAGCACTTCCCCCACAAATTCCCACTAACATTAAAATCAATCCTCCTACAAAGTCTGTTCTTAAAATGAAAAAGCACAAAGACTTATAAATCCTTGTGCTTAGTTAATAGCAAATTAAAGACAAAAACAAACTACTTTTGCCCTAATATGGTTAAAGTATATTGATCAGAATCTACACCAGCAGCAACACCTATAAAATATGTACCTGGTTGAAGTAGTCCTGTACCAATTAATTCTGAACCTGTAACAGTCAACCCAGTATTAAGAACAAAAGCACTATTGATAGATATACTTCCATTTTTAATACCTTTACTAAAAAGTACTACGTCTATATCACTACGTACATCAGCAGCTTCTAAGGAAATATATAAAGAGCTAGGAGACTTTAAGTCAATGCGATAAAGGTCTTGAACTGGTAATCTGTCCCCTTGTCCAAAATCAATAAATACTTTAGCTGGATCACTAGCAGCTATACGGCCTGTTATTATAGTTTCAGCACCAAGTTTTTGAGATTGTTTCTTAGAGTCATTTGGTTCTGATTCGCCACTAGAAGTAAGAGAAGCTAAACCAAAGCCATTAAGAATAATGTCAATATTTGGAGTAATTGCACCAGCAACAACCTTTACAGGAGTAAAATCTTTTGGATTATCACTAGCAGCATTACCTTCATTTGCGCCATTGTAGTTTTCTGGAATAGCTAAATTAAGTTGTTCCTCCCTTGGCCCAACACTGGAACCACCTAAAAAGCTAGGGTTAATTCTTTCTACAGAAACTAAATAATCTCCCGGAGGTAGTCCAATAAATTGATAAGTGCCATTGTTATCAATAACTCCACTAACAAAACTAGTAGCTGTAATTAGTGGGTCAATTTCTGGTCGGTTTGTTGGTCGTTGAGGTGCGCCATCAGCATCAACAGGAACACTTCCACGATAAACATCTAGATTAGGATCTGGAGGATATTTACCCTGACTAACACGCCTTGCAACTACATTAAGCCCTGTTATAGAGAAGTCCTTGCTAGGAGTCCGTATTAAGACTTTTCCAGTAATTCCTCCTATCTGTGAGCCTGCTTCACTTGGTAAATAACCTGGTGCAGGATAAAGAGCCGACATTGCCACATTATCATCAAAACTTAGAGAGGCAATAAAACCACCTGAACTACGAAAACCTAAATTAGCAAGTCTGCTTGTACTTGGGCCACTAAATAAGAAAGGATAAACAGTTTCAATAAACGGGCCAAAAACATCAAAACGTTGAGACGAATTAGCAAAGCCATCTGGAAGAGTAGCAAAAGAGCTACTTGCAGCAATGCCGCCATTTAGTTGTGAATGATCAAGTGGGCCAGCAAAATGACCAAATTCATGTGTAAATACCCCAATAAAAGGAACTTTACCAATAGAATTAATTGCAGGGCCATTAAGCACTACAGCACCTTCAGCTAAAGCTAAAGTGGAAGAATCAGGACGGCTAAAAGCTAGAAAAGTAAAAAAGCCTAAAGTCCCGCCACCGCCAGTAATACCACCATCTGAGTCAAAAACAATTGGATTTTGAAGGGTTGGATTACGAGAACTTAAAACCATTCCCACATTATTACGATTAACATCAATAGGTGTGTTATCAACAGGGCTTTTAATTTGTCCAGCATTAACAAATTCTATTGTAGAAGTTGGGATATCGGTATAAAGCTTAAAGATACGATCTACAATTTTTACTGCTTCAGCATTTGAAAGTGGCCCTAGAGGGCCGCCATCTACACGATAAAGCACTTGACCCTGAGCATTTACTGTTGAACTTCCTATAGGGCCGCCTTTAGTTTCTTGTTTAGCCCAAATTACAGGTTTACCATTAGAAGCAACAAAGAGTGGGCCACCAGCATAAATATCAGTAATTTGACCTGCTACAAATAAAAACAACATTGCAAAACATAAATAAAAAACGCTTTTAAATACTTTCATTGTTCGCACCTCCTACTTTTCGGCTGCTACAATAGTGCGAACTAATCCAGTAAAATCACTTAATGGTAGCGCACCGGGTTTGCCAATTAGCAAAGCAAAGTTTTGATTACTAGATTTAGCAGCAACAATAGGTTGTTCTAAATCCCCATCTGGATAAATTACTTTAGCTTTATCAGCAGATTTTGTGTAATTATTGTATGGATTAGTAAATAACCCACGATTATTAATACTATTTTTAATTATTGTTTTTCCGCTAGAAGTACGAGTAACATAAAAAGCACCTTGGTAAAGGCCAACCGGATATGTTAAGTCTGCTAAATAATTAGGAATTAGCATAAGTAACATCTCTTCGCCAACTTGATAATAGCTCATGCCATGAACAATAAAGCTATCTGGGTCAGCAATTTTTCCACCTAACCCGCCAACCATCGGAACTAAATCTTTATTTTTAATAGATTTATTAAGCATACGAGGTTGATGACCTAGTTGCTTAAAAGTATAAGTTTTTGGAATATCACCTTTAATTTTTTCAGAAATACTAAAAGTGTAATAAGTAACAGGCATAACGCCTTGAGCAATCATTTCTTCTGTCTCTTTAACTTCTAAACATTTGCCAACAAAGACTTTATCTGATGTAGCAATCATTTCTTCCAAATTAAATTGCAGTACAGCATGATGAGCTTTAGTTGTTATTAGTTGGGAGCTAAAGATCACGGCTAATAACAGAGCCAAAATCATATATTTAAATTTTTTCATGTGGAGATCTCCAGAAATTTAGAAAGGTTTTACCAAGTATGAAACACCAGCAATTATGCGTCAAGACTTAAGCTAATAATTTATAGCTTAAAAGGAAAATTAGTTTTGAGCATCAAACTGAACTCTTAAATAAGTGCGTCTCATAGACAAACTACAATTAATCAAAAGTAAATTGATAATATCATTTAATACAGCGCAAATTAAGTAGGTTAATATTTTTTCAATTTCTTAAGTCACGCGCGTGACAAAATAATTATAGCATAGGGTTGAAACCCTAAGAAATAATAGTTAAGCCCTGAAAGGGCGGGCATAGTCTTTTCTTGCTATTAAAAAACTATGCCCGCCCCGTTGGGGCTTTGGGAAATTCTCACTATAATACGTAGGGCTTATGCCCTACACTACATATCTATCGTCCCGTTGGGGCTTAAGATTTAAGAATTTAAGATTACTTAGTTTACGCTGTGGTTAGTACACTGTAAATAAAATTGCAAGGACTTCATTTTGTGCTACTAGCAAATAATAGTTTAAAGGTTCTATTTGTTGGTATTCTTTAAATTTGCCTTTATTTAAATTTGTCTGCCTAGCCAATACTACAAAATATTTACATCATTATTTTAACTTAGAGACTTGTTGTCTAGTTTGATCTACTAGGCGGGTATTTTCTTGCCAAATCCAAGCAATTACTTTTTCAATAGGGTAATACTGACCTTTTTCTTTCCAAGTAACTTGTTTTATTTGTGGGTAGAGTTCAAACACAGGCTTCATCTGTTCGCTATAATCATAAACATATTTATGTTGCTCTAGCCCAACTCTTAATGACCAAATAGGAGTAACTGTTTCATAGCCACGAATTATTGCTTTTATTGACTTAACCAATTCACTTTGATTATTTTTTTCATATTTTGTAAGAAAAGTATCTATAGCCCTCTTTGTTTCATCAACCTTTGGTTGGTATTGGCTAAAAGTTATCCCGCTAGTAGCTGCTGATAAAGATGTTAGCGATTGTAAGGCTGTGTTGGCATCACTAATAAATTGAGGATCTATTTTAGCTGGTATCTCACCAACACCAACATTTAAGCTAGCGACTTCTTGTAAAGAAGAAGTAACTACCAAACCATTGCCAGCATCAACTACTACCTGACTCATAGTTATATTAATTAGTCGTCCAGCTACTTCACGTCCATTGGTATAGCGAACACGAACTTGAATTTGTGAATTATTTACAGCAGGTTTAGCTACTTCTGTTGTTTCTTTAGTGTTAGAGCGTTTTTTCTTTTTTTGAGGGGTTACGGCTGATGCTAAAGAAACGCAAACTATCAAGACAAGAAATAATAAGCTAGCCTTTTTCATAATTTTTACCTTACGCCTTAGAAATAAAATAATTTTGTATAATTTGAGGATAGAAATTATATTATATTTGCCAGCGATAAAATTTTAAGCAAAAATTTTTATTTTTTTTGCAGTTTTACCCCAAAATAGAAAATTTATACTTAAATAAAACCTTTCTTTCTCCAAATCTAGCTTTGATAGCCAAAAACTTATTATAAAATGACTGCCACCTTAAAGATAAAGAAGACAAACAGGAGGCCGTGTATGACTAGAATTCTGCTTGCAGATAAACTTCACTCGTCTTGTATTTCAGCATTACAACAAATTAATTCTTTAGAAGTAGTTAATAAGCCTGATTTAAGTGCAGACACTTTGCCCGAAGCATTAGAAGGCATAGATATTTTAGTAGTTCGTAGCACTAAAGTAACAACTAAGGCTTTAGAAGCCGCTAAATCCTTAAGTTTAATTATTCGTGCTGGTGCAGGAACTAACACAATAGATGTAAAAGGAGCTTCTAGGCGAGGTATTTATGTAACAAATTGTCCTGGTAAAAACGCTGCGGCAGTCGCAGAACTAGCCCTAGGGCTAATGTTAGCCATTGACCGGCGCATTCCAGATAATGTTATTGAAATGCGCCAAGGCAAGTGGAATAAAAAGAAATTCTCTAAAGCAAATGGCTTAAAAGGCCGGACTCTTGGCATTATTGGCCTTGGTCAAATTGGACAGGACGTAATTACTCGTAGTCAATCTTTTGGAATGGAAGTTATTGGATGGTCGCGCTCTTTAACTCCAGAAAAAGCAGAAGAGCTTAACATAAAATTTGCGGCTACACCTTTAGAAGTTGCTGCTAGTGCAGATATTGTTTCTGTGCATTTAGCTCTTGCTGATGGCACTAAAAACTTAATCAACAGAGAATTTTTAGCTGCAATGAAAAAAGGAGCTATTTTTATCAACACATCTCGCGGTGAAGTAGTAGATGAAGAAGCCCTAGCCGAAGAATTAGCAGCAGGCAGGCTTTTTGCTGGCTTAGATGTTTTTGCTCAAGAGCCTGCTGGCGGTGAGGCTCAAATAAGTTTTCCAATTTCTACTTCCGCTAATCTTTATGGTACACACCACATTGGAGCATCAACCGATCAAGCAGAAAGTGAAACAGGCGATGAAGTAGTCCGCATAGTCAAATGTTTTCTAAATGGTGAAGAAATTCCTAATTGTGTTAACTTACGTCGTGGCTCTAGTGCAAGTTATGGAATAGTAGTAAGACATGAAGACCGTGTAGGAGTTTTAGCAGCAGTATTTGGGGTATTAAAAGAACATGGTTGTAATGTTCAGGAAATGCAAAACCAAATTTTTGAAGGTGCTGTTGCTGCCTGCGCCAAAATTATGCTAGACGCACCTGCTCCACAAGAAGCACTAAATTTAATTAAAGAATGTGATGGTGTTTTATATGTCGCTACAGTAGGATAAAAATTCTATACAAAACAAAATAGCCGTCATTACCAAAAAGCAATAACGGCTATTTTATTTTGTTTTTGAAAACTGATTAAAAGAAAATACGTTGTTGGGTGTCCCAATGTCTTGTTACGTAATCACCTAATGTTATAAGTAACATCAAAGCTAGCCAGCCAAAACTACCTACAACAACTACCCATAAAAGACGGGTACTATAGAAAATGTGCATAAAAAATAACACTACCAATGTGGCTTTGGTGACGGCTATGCCCATAGCTACAAAGTTACTTGCTATGCCTAAATCAATAAAGGCTACATAGTAAGTTAGCACTGTAAAAACTAGTAATGCGCCTAGAATAGCAGCATAAGTTGTTGGTGAAACAATATGATGTTCAGCGTGTTTTTCAGACATAAAATTTTACCTTTCACCTATTATCATCAAGCTTCAAGTATTAATGATGATGACGGCCAATTAAATAAAGAAGTGGGAATAAGAAAATCCAAACTATATCAACAAAGTGCCAATAAAGTCCGACTAGTTCCACCGGAGAATTATATTCTTTAGAAAATGTATTTTTTGCAGATAAACCTATTAACCAAATAAGTAGACCTGCGCCAATAATCATGTGGAATGCGTGAAGACCAGTCATAGCAAAATAGAGAGAGAAAAATATTTGTATCTCTCTTAAAGGCTTTTTATCACCTGTTTCTGAATGGCTGCTTTCACCATGACTGCTGCTAGAAGCACCATGTTCAATGGCTGCACCTGTTTTTGGGTCATGGTGTGAGGCAAAATCAAAATGTCTGCCTGGCACTAACCCATGTTCAAATTTATCTTTATATTCAAAATACTTAACACCTAAAAACGTACCACCTAAAATTAAGGTTAAGATTAGAAAAACAATTAAGTTTGTTTTCTTACCAACTTGCGCACTGTAAACAGACATCGCCATAGTAAAACTGCTTATAATCAGTACAAATGTATTGCCTAGACCCATTTTTACATCTAGGGCATTACTTGCAATGGCAAAAGCATCTGGATAAGTAGAGCGATATATTACATAGGCTAAAAATAAGCCTCCAAAAAACATAATTTCTGTAGCTAAGAAGACCCACATGGCAAGCCATGTGGTATCTTTTTGTTGATCTAAATCTTGGAAATGGTGGGCTAAAGCTGGATGATGTCCTGCTGCGTGATCACTATGCACGGGCATTTACCTCCTTAGATAGTTCTTGAGGAAAGTCTTTGATGAAATCTCGATTAGCATAATTATATGGGTCTTCTGTTACAATAGGAGTTTCATGGAAATTCTCAACTATAGGTGGGGAAGAAGCTTTCTCCCATTCAAGACCAGTTGCTTTCCAAGGATTAGAATTAACAGCTTTACCATAGAATAATGACCAAACCATATAAACTACACCTAATGTAAAGCCTAAGCCTAAAACAGAACCACCAGCCGTTGACATAATGTTAAGTAGTTGAAACTCATCTGTATAACTAGCATAACGACGAGGCATGCCTAGATAACCTAAAACAAACTGTGGAAAGAATGTTAGGTTAAAACCAGAGAAAACTAAAATCATTGCAAACTTAGCAATACTTTCTGGATACATTTTGCCTGTCATTTTAGGCCACCAGAAATGTATTCCAGCCATAAATGCCATTACAAGACCGCCTACCATTACATAATGGAAGTGTGCAACAACAAAATAAGTATCATGGACGTGAACGTCAAAACCTAAAGCAGATAGGAATAATCCTGTCAAACCACCAATTAAAAACAAGCCTTGGAAACCAAAAACATAAAGCATTGGGGTGTCATAGGAAATCGAACCCTTATACATTGTTGCAGTCCAGTTAAATACTTTAATAGCTGAGAAAATACCTACTAAGTAGCTTAATATTGAAAATATCAAGGCTGAGTATACTGATTGACCAGCAACAATCATATGGTGGCCCCATACGACAAAGCTAAAGATAACAAAACCAACATTAGCAAAGGCAATTGCACGATAACCAAATATGCTTCTACGAGAAAAACATGTTACTACTTCATTAATTACACCCATACCTGGCACAATCATAATATAAACGGCTGGGTGGGAATAAAACCAAAATAGGTGTTGAAATAGTACAGGATCACCACCTAAAGCAGGGTCAAAAATTCCAAGCTTAAATATCTTTTCAAGTCCTGCCATCATTAGGGTTACAGCAATTACAGGTGTTCCTAGAATTTGAATAATGCTAGTAGCATAAAGTGACCAAACCATTAAAGGCAACCTAAACCAAGTTAGCCCTGGCGCACGCATACGATGAATCGTCACCATAAAGTTTAGCCCTGTTAAAATCGAAGAAAAGCCAGTAATAAAGAGACCTAAGACAACAGGGACTACATGTGTTTGGGATGAAGAAGTACTATAGGGAGTGTAAAAAGTCCAGCCTGTATCAACCCCACCAGCTACTATGGTGTAAATAGTAAACGTTGCACCAGCTATATACACATACCAACTAAGTAAATTCAGCTTAGGAAAGGCAACATCCTTTGCTCCTAGCATCAAAGGCAAAAGGAAATTACCCAAAACCGCCGGCACAGCAGGAATAATAAAGAAAAATACCATCACTATACCGTGCATAGTAAAGAGCTTGTTATAGTTATCAGGCTCAAAAAGGTCTGAAGCTGGGGTCATCAACTCTAAGCGCATTAAAGCTGCAAAGATTCCCCCAATAAAAAACATTGCGGTGATGGAAGCAAGGTAAAGCCAGGCTATTCTTTTATGATCATAGGTTAAAAACCAGGACTGAAGGCTATAGCCGGCAGTTAAATAGTTTTCTTGTTCCTGTTGTTGCGGTACAGTTGTAACACTCATATGCGTTCCTATTTTTTAGCTGGCTCAGTTTTTGCGCCAGATGGGTTGTTTTCTGTTTTTGGTTTTTGATCCCCTGTAGATTTTGTTGGTTGATTTGCTGTTGCTGTTGGATTTACAGCTACTGTGCTAGTTGTTGGTGCTGTTGTCACGGCTTTATTAGGAGTATTGCTAGTAACAACAGGGGTTAAAGTTCTCATATAAGAAATTAACTGTAGTATTTGCTCTTCCGTAATTAAGCCTTTATAAGTTGGCATATTGCTAGGAAAGCCTTCTACAACTTTAGCATTAGGATCTAGTAAGGATTCTCGTAGATATCGTTCATCTGCCGTTAAGGAGTTACCATTGTCTAAACGGACTTGTTTACCATAAATACCTTCTAAATTTGGCCCCTTAGTTGCGGATTGTGGGCTATGGCAACTAACACATCCTAGGGTTTTGAAAAGTTTTTGACCAGCTTCCGTCAAAGAAGCATCATTGCTATTACTTAACCAATTTTCATAGTCTTTTTGTTCCATCACTATTATAGAACCAATCATACCAGAGTGTTTAGTTCCACAATATTCAGCACAAAATAGATGATATTTTCCCGGTTTAGTGGCTTCAAACCACATTTTTGAATAGCTACCAGGGATCACATCAGCTTTGATGCGAAAAGCAGGTATATAAAAGCTATGAAGAACATCCTCAGAAGTCATAGTCAATCTAACCGCTTTACCAACAGGAACATGCAATTCATTTATTTCACGATGTCCATTGATATGTTGCATTTTCCACATCCACTGTTTACCAGTAACATAGATATCCATAGCCTCTTTAGGTGGGGAAGCCATCTTGAAAAAGATTATTGCTCCCCAAAAAAACATCACAAAAGAAATACCTAAAGGTATAACAATCCAAGTTATTTCTAGTAAAAGGTTAGAGACAGTCATAGGTGGACAGTCAGCATCAGAGCGACGACGATACTTAATCGCAAAAAATGCTATTAAACCTGAAACTAATACTGTAAAAAATGCTGAGACTACCGTTAAAAACAAGTAAAGTAAATCTACTTGTAATGCAAAGGTGGAAGCCTGTTCTGGAAGAAATGGTACACCCGAACTTAACTGCATAATTTAACCTTACCTTTAATTATTTATCAGAAACTTAGGTTAATCTTAATTTGGCTGTAACTTTTTTTTCTTACGATCATTTCGTATTGTATTAATAATGAAAGCAGCAATAATAATTACTGTAATTGTTCCAGCCAAACGTACTACATTCATTACTGCGGCACCATATTTGCCAGTTTTAGGATCATAGTGGTAACACATCAGTAAAAGTTGATCTACAGGTGAGCCAATTTTATTTTCTGATGCTTCAACTAAGCCTAATCTTAGATCTCGTGGAGGATATTCAACTCCATAAAAATAGCGGGAGGTTTTTCCCTCTGGAGTTAGAACAATTACTCCGCTAGCATGTGCAAAAAGATCTTTTTCTGCATCATAAACATATCGAAATCCAACTGTTTGAGTTAAAGTTTTTATTGAACTTTCTTCACCCGTTAAAAAATGCCACCCCGCTTCTGTTCCTTTAGTGACATATCGTTCTAGGTAACTTCTCTTTTTTCCTGTAGCTAATTCAGGAGTTTCTCTTGGATCAAAACTAACTACTAAAACATCAAACTCTTTTCCTACAGTAAAAGAAAGAGTATTTAAGGATTGAATCAGTCCATTAAGTACCAAAGAACATAACATTGGGCAGTTATAGTAAATTAAGGCTAATACTACTGGTTTCTTACCAAAATAATTTTGTAGCGTAACATTCTGCCCATTCTCATCACGAAAAACCAATTCCAAAGGAAGTTGCTGATTAAGACGCTGGTCAATACCAATATCATTTAATACTGGTGGACGTGTATTAGGAACAGCTTGAGGCAACTCTGGCTTTGTTACTTGTGCTGGCACAGAAAGAGCTAGCATCAGCATAAGTATTACAGCTAGCAACCTCATCTTAATCTCCTCTCAAAAATCTGCCCACTACTTTGATCTGAAGGCATTTTTTCTGCTTTATCCAGAAAGTTTTGAGCTTCATTTTCTGGTCTTGTTTCAACTCCTTTTTGAACTAATTTATCTATTGCTTGTTCAATAGGAAGTTTTTCAATACTTGCATCACCTTCTTTAAGAATTTTCTCTTCTTTAGCTCTAAACTTTTTTAAGTCTCCCGCCTGACTAGCATTTGTTTGGAGTATAGGTTTTGGTGGCAAATTAGATCTTTGTTGATACATAGTGTTAAGGGGAGGATTATTTTTATCTTCCCACCAGGCTAAAGCCTCAAATAAGCCTACTGTAGCAATATAGATAACTACTGTAGTAACAATTAGAACAACACTAAATTTAACTATTGCACTAACATCAATATCTTTATCCTCTAAATCCATACGAGGATATTTTTTGTGTCCAGTATCATCAGTGTTTGCCATGAGCTACTGCCTCCGGTTGAATATAAGGATCACGTAATGGTATTAAAGGATTACCTGATAGAAGTTTAAAGAATGCTCCTAACCAAATAGCTCCGATAACTCCAGTAGATACTAGTGTAAAAATAATAGAATTAATTGAAATAACTCCATTATTAAATTGAGGGAAAACTAGCCAAAATAGATCTACTAGGTGCATAAGTAAGAGTCCAGCAGCAATAGTAGCTAGCATAGTTGGTTTCTTTTTCAAGGATCTTGAAAGCAAAATCAAGAAAGGAACAGCAAAATGTAAAACTACTAAAGCAGGGCCAACATATTGCCAACCACCAGTTCTACGGCGAATATACCAAATAATTTCTTCTGGTAAGTTAGCAGACCACATAATTAAAAGTTGTGAGAGGTTGAAATAAGCCCAAAGCATTACACAAGCAAGAAGTAATTTCCCTAGATCATGAAAGTGTTTAGGAGTAATTTTACCTTTTGCACCTTCTCGATCAGATATTCGAGAAAGCATAATTATCATAAAAGAAAAAGAACTTAGTAAACATCCTCCAATAACTAAAATGCCAAAAATGGTAGAAAACCAATGTGGATCTAGTGACATTATCCAGTCTACTGAAGCAAAGGTTACTGTTAAAGCAGAGATTAGTAGTCCTGGGCCACTTATATTTCGGCACTTTTGAGCAACATCTATAGCTTGGTCTACTGTAGTGGTTTTATCTTGTTCAACAGAAAACTTACTTAAAAGAAAAGCAATTGCTGACCAAATAACAAAGTAAATAACGGCTCTAACAGAAAAGAAAGTAGTATTAAGGTAATATTGTGTTTTAGTACCTAAGGTTTTAATTTCTTCTTCATGTGTCCAAGGAAAAATATTATGGGAAAAAATTATAATTGGGATAAATAGGACAAACATTAATGGTAATGTTTTAGCAGCAGCTTCTAGCAACCGACGTATACCGTGGCCCCAATTGCCACCTGTTAGGTGTTGAATCATTAAAATTCCTAATGATCCAATAGTAATTGTCACCCAAAAAAGATATCCGACTAAATAAGATGGAAAGAAGTCACTCATTTATTTGTGTCCTCCTGAATTATCTTTATTTTCTGTTTTTGGAGCATCAGTATTAGTAGGAGAACTTTGCTTTTTGGGGTCAACTACACCACTTGGAGTAAAGTCTGTCATTGTATCTACTGGTAGTGGATCAGTAGTACTTGTTTGGCTAGCTTGTAAAGCTCGAATATAAGCAATTATTGCCCATCGATCCCGAACATTTACTTGAGCAGAATAACCAGCCATTGCTCCATATCCATTACTAATAACATCAAAGTAATAGCCTACAGATTGATTACGCAGGCGTTCTTCATAAAGTGAAGCAGCCTTTTTAAAGCCTCTTTGTACAATCATTCCATTACCGCTGCCTAATTGACCATGACAAGGAGCGCAATAAATATTAAAGCGTTCTTGACCACGTTTTACTACTGTTTTATCTACAGCAAAAGGAAATGTAGCTACAAATTGACCATCTTTTTTACCTGTGTAAAGGTGGACATCATCTCTTAGTTGTCCCCTAGCTACTGTACCAGCAACTAGTTGACGAGAAGCTTGTCCATCAGAGAAAAAGTTACTTTCCTGTAGTGGTCTGTAAGCTGGTTGATCGGCCATATCTTGGCGACAAGCATTAAATAGAAATAGGCCACAAAAAATAGCTAAAATACAGAGTTTTATTCTTGTCATATTTTCTGTACTCTTTCTGTGCTGTGAAAATTTAGGGTTCAACTTCTGTCACCTCCACTGCACCAAGACTTTTTAAGAATTCTGCTGTGGCTTTACGGTCAAATTTTGGATCTTCAGCTTCAATACAAATAAAGAATTTATCATCTGAAGCCAGTTCAAATCTTTTTGAGTTAAAAACTGGATGATAAGGTTGTGGAAGTCCATTTAAGGCTAGCATACTAATCACACCAGAGAATGCACCAAAAAGAACCGTTGTTTCAAAAGTAATTGGGATAAAAGAAACCCAGCTATGTAAAGGACGACCACCTATATTAATTGGATAATCAATTACCGAGGTAAAATACTGCAAAGCATAACCTAAGCAACCGCCAATTATTCCACCTATCAATACAATATATTGTATTTTGGAATGAAAGCCTATGGCCTCACCTAATTCTTCTATAGGATAAGGAGAATAGGCATCCATTTTCCTATAACCTTGTTTGTGAACTGCTGATGCAGCATCAACTACAGTTTGTGGATTATCAAACTCTGCCATCAGTCCATAAATTTTTGCTTTTTCTTTCATAAGTTATTCCTCGTGATGGTGAACTTTTGATTCTGGCAGTAATGTCTTAATTTCAAACATAGGAATCATCGGCAAGAACCGGACAAATAAGATCATTAGCATAAGGAAGAATCCCATTGTTCCTATATACATTCCCCAGTCCCAAATAGTAGGCCAATAAATACCCCAAGATGAAGGTAAGAAATCACGATGTAAGCTAGTAACAACAATTACAAATCGTTCAAGCCACATACCAACGTTAACTATTAAAGAGATGACCCATAAAACAATAATATTTTGTCTAACTTTTTTAATCCAAAGAATTTGTGGCACTACGCCATTACAAAATATTAATGCCCAATAAGCCCAAGCATAAGGCCCGGTCATACGGTTATACATCATAAAGCTTTCGTATTTATTGCCACTGTACCAGGCCATAAAAGCTTCCATGTTATAGCCATAAAAAACTATCAATCCTGTTGCAAGCATAACTTTAGCCATATTTTCCACATGGCGCATAGTTACAAAGTCTTGAAGTCTAAATAATGCACGTACAGGTAGCATAAGTGTTAGCACCATAGCAAAACCCGAATAAACCGCACCTGCAACAAAGTAAGGAGGAAATATAGTTGCGTGCCAACCTGGTATTACTGAAACTGCGAAGTCAAAACTTACAATTGTGTGTACTGAAACAACTAGAGGGGTAGCAAGTCCTGCTAAAAGGTTATAAATAGTTTCATAACGGATCCAGTGACGAGCAGAACCACGCCAACCCATACACATCATGCCAAAAATAACCTTTACTACTTTATTTTTAGCTCTATCTCTCATTGTTGCAAGGTCTGGAATTAGACCAACATACCAAAACAGCAAGGAAACGCTACCATAGGTAGAAACTGCAAAAACGTCCCACATCAGCGGGCTACGAAATTGCGGCCATAATGCCATAGTATTAGGGATTGGAAATAGCCAGTAAGCAGCAAACCATGGTCGTCCTGTATGAAGCAAGGGGAACATACCAGCACAGGCTACAGCAAAAAGCGTCATTGCTTCAGCAAATCGGTTAATAGAGGTACGCCATTTTTGGCCCATCAATAATAAAATAGCTGATATTAAGGTGCCTGCGTGACCAATACCAATCCACCAAACAAAGTTGATGATTGCAAAACCCCAACCAACAGGAGCGTTTAACCCCCAAACACCTACGCCACGAGCTAAAAGCATTGTGACAGAAGCCATAAGGATATTAACGATTATGAAAGCAACCCCTAAACCAACAAACAAGGAAATAGGAGTGTAGCGAGTTAAAACTATAGAACTAATTTTTTCTGTAATTGTACCAAAATTGTGTCCTGGGCCAAGCACAGGAATAACATCTTTAAGTACTGGTTCACTTGAGCTTTTTGCTTCCATATCTACCCTTTCTTAAGCTCTGGATTAGGGTTACGCAACGCAGCCAAATAAGTAGTGCGTGGTTTAGTATTTAATTCTTCAACCAGTGCATAATTTCTTTGTTCTGCTTTTAGCTTGGCAACTTTGCTTTCTGGATCATTTATATTGCCAAAGACTATTGCCTCAGTTGGACAAACAGCCTGACAAGCTGTTACAACTTCGCCGTCTTTAATTGGACGGTTTTCTTTTTCTGCTTCTATACGTGCATAGTTAATACGTTGTACACAGTAAGTACATTTTTCCATCACACCACGACTACGAACAGTTACATCTGGATTATTAAGTAGTTTTAATACTGGTGTACTAAAATCTGTATATTGTAAATAATTGAACCGACGGACTTTATAAGGACAATTGTTAGCACAATATCGTGTCCCTACACAACGGTTATAAACCATATCATTGAGTCCTTCAGAACTATGAGTAGTTGCATTAACTGGGCAAACTACTTCACACGAAGCATTTTCGCACTGCATACAAGGAACAGGTTGGAAGTAAGCTTCTGGATTATCTAAAGCATGGTCATGACCATTATCAGTGTAATAGCGATCAATTCTAATCCAGTGCATATGTCGGCCAATTAAAACTTGTTCTTTACCAATAACAGGAATGTTATTTTCTGATTGGCAAGCAACAGCACAAGCATTACAACCAATACAAGTAGCTAGATCAATTGCCATTCCCCAAGCATAGCTTTTATACTCCCAAGTTGGGTACATAGATATGTCATGGTGAGAGGAACCATGGCCGCCTTTTTTCTCTCCATGTTCTTCTTTCTTTTCTCCATGCTCAGACTTATGCTCGGAATCTCCGCCAGATTTATAGCCAGTAAATGTACCTGTACGCAAAATGTCATTATCTCGACCTTCCATTACTTGATGACCTTGAGTACAAGCTACTTCATAGGTTTCATCTATTTTCTTGAGGTCAACTCCACCACCGGCCCAAGATTCTGTGCTAGTGCGTAGAGAATAAGCATTAAAACCTGTATTAGTACCTACACGACCTGCGTTAGTACGCCCATAACCAAGATGCAAAGTTATAGAATCATTAGCATGACCTGGAACTATCCAAGCAACAGCCTTTAGTTTACGTCCTTGATAGCTAAGTTCAACCATATTTACATAGCTACGACCATGTTCACCGCCACTATTACCAAAGCTTCTGCTAACACCATATTTTTGAGCCGTTGCAGGACTCATCATTACAGCATTATCCCAGGTGATCTTGGTTAAAGGCTTAGGTAGTTCTTGGAGCCAGCCATTATTAGCAAAACGTCCATCAAAAAGCGTAGGATCTGGACGAAAAGCTATTTCCATGCCTGTTGCACTGCTTTCAGGTAATTTAGCAAAAGCATCCGTTTTTAGAGTAACTGTTTTAGCAGGAAGTGCTGTATTAGCAATAAATCCATCGTGTACAGATTTGCGCCAAAAAGCTTCAAAATCGCCACCAGCTATATTTTGGCTTTGCCAATAACTACGCACAAGTTCATATCCTGATGGATCTACTTGATCGCTAAAAGCTGCAAAAAGCTCATGTGCTGATTTGGCAGTATATAAAGGAGCTATTAAAGGTTGAACAATTGATGCTGTGCCATCAAAAGCGCGGGCATCACTCCAGGCTTCTAAATAATGGGTTTCTGGAACATGCCATTGGCATAGCTCAGAAGTTTCTTCATAGTAAAGGCTATGATGAATTCTTAAAGCTGCTTTTTGCATATTTTCAGCAAACTTTAAGTCTACAGGTGCGTCATAAACTGGGTTAACACCAGCAATAACCAGCGTTGTAACTGTGCCTGCTTCTAAATCTTTTACCAAGCTACTTAATGATTCAGCATAAGTAGCAAAGCCTTCAGGATGATAGCTGACCAAATCGGTATAAGTAACCGTTTTACCAACATTTTCTAAAGTTTGATTAATAGCATGAGCTAAAGCATGGACTGCTGGAGGTTGCTCATTACCAGCAATAACAATGCTAGCACCTTTATTGGCTTGCAGTTCACTAACAAGTGCTGTCACCCAATTTTTATAAGCTGGATTTTCTGCACCAGCACTAACACCAGCAACACCTAAAGCAGCAGCTAAAGCTTTAGCAAAGCCAGCTACATCGCTTGGTTTAAGTGGTAAGCGATGGTCAGCAGCAGAACCAGTGTTAGTAGGCATAGTTTCTACTGAATAAAGACGTAGAGCTTTTTCTTCACTTGTACGACGGCGGCGACCAAATTCACGAGCATATCTTAAACTAGCAACACCGCTATAGAGAAAATCGCTATCAAGTGAAACAACTACATTGGCTTTAGAAAAGTTATAAACTGTGTTTACGGCTTCGCCAAAAGCTAGTTGTGCGCCTCTGCCTATAGAATCGCTAAAAGCTGGTTCATATTGATGCCATTTAGCTTTAGGATAGATTGCTAAAACAGCTTTTATTTGGTTAGCTAAAGTAGGTGAAATAACTGAGCCAGTCAAAAATCTTATTCCTGCCCCTTGGCTTTCACGTTGTTTTTCCAAGTTCTCTTTTATGGTACCAAGGAAAGCACCCCAAGTTTTAGCCTCGCGCAAATAAGTAATTGATTGGGCGCGGTCTGGATCATAGAGAGATAAAATAGAAGCTTGTCCTATTGAATCAGAGCCACCCAAACTAGCAGGATGGTCAGGATTACCTTCTATTTTTGTGGGCCGACCCATATGGCTTTCCACTAAAACACCATTTGCCATACCTGCTAGAGATATGGTGGTAGCAAAATATAGTGGTTTACCACTAACCATTTCCTCTGGTGGGCGCACATAAGGAACAATTCGTTCATTAGGTATGAGTGTTTCTGTAGGCAATTTACAAGATGCAAGTCCAGCAAAAGCAAAAGAAGCAGCCATTATTTTTAAGAATTTACGCCGACCAAAAGGATCAACCCATACTTCTGTATTATCAGGAAATTCCTGTTTAGCAGCTTGTGCAAAATCTGGATTATCTGATAATTCTTCTAGGCTACGCCAAAAGGTTTTACCTTTTTCTTTAGAGAGTCGCGCACGTATAGACGCAAGATCAATAAGATCTACTTGAGGTTTTTCATTTGTATTATTCATGATGCCTTTTTCAGTCTATCTATGACATGTAGAACAACTTGTTAGTAATTCTTTGCCCTGAATATTATATTGTTTTGCCAATTCACGGCCCTTAACTTCTTGATCAGCAGGTGGCTCCCAATCCATTTTGAAAATATCTTCTTTAGGTCTAAGTATTTTCTCTGGATTTCGATGGCAGCTTAAGCACCATTCCATCTGCAAGGTATTTTCTTTCCACATCAATGGCATTTCGTCTACTCTACCATGACAGGTAGAACAGCCAACACCTTTATTAACATGAATGCTATGGTTAAAATAGGCAAAATCAGCGAGGTTATGAACCCTCTTCCAAACTAATGGTTTACCGGTTTCAAAGCTTGTCCTAACAGGTTCAAGCATTGGACTAGTAACCCAGATTTGCGAATGACAATTCATGCAGGTTCTAGTAGGAGGGATACCTGCGAAAGCTGCATCTTCCACAGATGTATGACAGTAACGACAATCCAGCCCTAGACCACCAACATGGTGTTTATGGCTAAACTGAATTGGCTGTTCTATAGCGACTTGGGTCTGAGTTAGGTATGAAGAACGTATTATTATGACATTTACGACCCCGCCAATGGTGGCAAGTAACAAAACTAATCCAACTATACTTATTTTTGCAATATTATTAAAGCTACGGTGAAAAATTTGTGCCATTGTCGCTATCTCATTTCAATCTGCTTGTGATATTTGCTCAGAAAATTCCCTTATATAAATTAAGGTATAGAGCATTTTTTGTAACCTACATTACTACCAAATTATCTAGTGTTATTTATGACTATTTTGCAAGTGTATCAAGTGTATATAGAGTTATGAAAATATATTACTAAACCTATTGACACACTGCTTTTGTGCATTACTAACAGGTAATTTTGGTAGACTCATGTCCACTAAGTAAAATTTTCAAAATTGCTTGTTTATGTGGAGGTTGGCTAGATTGTATGGATTTTTTATTTCAGAATCAACCTATTATTGGACGATATTTGCTGATTTTGGCGAAATTTTTGCAGACTTAAAAACTATCTCACTGGTCAGAAATAAAACTAAGAAAAACTAATAAATAATTTAACTTACTTATAATAAATAATTTAAGGCTACTTTTTACTTCTCACCTAACATTCTAAGTAAGCTTAGATATTTATTAAGTTTTTGACCATAGCTTTTAAGGGTTATTCTAAAGTAGCATTTGTAAAAATTGCTCTACTCGTTTTTCAAAAAGATCTCCAGCAAAATTAAGAGAAATTTTATAGATTGCAAGCATAAATATTAGTTCTGTTACAAAAACAGGGTAACTTAACCACGCAGTTTTATAGTACCAAGCTGTAACAGGTGCAATTGCAAGCAAGGAAAAGACAAACCCTTGTAAAAGTGTCATTAATAACATTGCCATTTTTGAATAATTATTATTACTTAAAGAAGAAAAATCCATTTTGTACGGGTAAAATATCGATAGTAAGTTCCCTAGAATAATATATGCTAATAAAGCTATCATGGTACTAAGAACAGTATTTAATAAAATATATAAGCTTATTGGATAAATAACATAATGAAAAAGTATTAACATAATACTAATTTGAATTAAAGTAATTAGGAAAATAGAGAGGTTTTTACCTAAAAGTACATTTTTACCCCTAATAGGCATAAGAAAAAAAGTTTTTGCTCCATGAGAATCAAACCCAAAAGAGTTAACAAAAAATTGTCCTATTACCATTAATGAATAAAAACTTATTCCAGGCAAAACAAAATGCTTAAAAATTGAAGAACTTTCTGTTGGTGGTTCTATTTGAAAAATAAATGGAAATGGAATTGCCCCTAATATTCCAGAAACAAAGAGTAATAACATTTTTGAGCTACGATAAAAATATTTTATTTCCTTCTCTAATACTATAACAGCCTGTAAGGGCAATAAATTAAACCAATTATTAGCAAAAACATTTTTAGCAAAAGTCTTATTTGTATTAGCTTTAACTTTAGTAATAGGTGTTTTATTAGGGAGCAAAGTTTTAGAACCAACTCCATAAAACTCATAGTTAATTTTTCTTTGAACTAATAAAAGACAGCCTCCTGAAAATAAAAATAATAATAAAATTATGGAAAATTTATTACTGATAGTTTCTTTAGGAAAATTTATTGCTGCACGAGCTATTAAACCAGGAGGCGACCATTTTAATACTTGAACTATAGTTTCAGAACTAGGAAGGTTTTCCTTTAACAAAAAAACTTTAGGTGAATTTTTAATAGTTTGCTCTTTTGTAGGAATTTGCTTAGATTGTGTTTGTCTCATTTCTTGCCGAAAAAAAATCATAGGAGCAAAAGAGATTGAAATAAATATAAAAAGCACGATAAAAACCATTATTTCTTTAATTCGGCGATGAGCAAAAAGCTTTTCTAATATCCTTTGTAAATAGCGAGATAAAGCAATATTAAATAAAATAAATAGTGCAAATAAAATTATTAGAATTGGTGAATACAATGGCGAGATTATTATTGACCCAATAAGAATACCTAGTAGAGGTAAATAGAGAGATAAAGAAGTTAAATCTGTTGCCCCAGAAAATAGATCTAAGAATAAAAGCTTTTTATCACTAATTGGATAAAGTCTAAAATTAGATATACTTAATCCACTTCCAAAAGAAGCTGTCACTAAAGGGATTACTTGCCAATATAGTGTTATACCTAAAAAAAGATAAATAAATGCCTTAATCATACTAGGGTGATTATAAAGTAGAAGTGTTGCCATAAATAAACCAACAGCAATAGCTATATCTACAATAGCACTGCCTATAACAAAAATTATCCTAGCAACCAGTTCTATTTTACTACTTTGAGATTTAAGAGAATTTTTAAAGAGTAGCCATTGTAGTTGTAAGATTAAAATCAATTGTTCCATAGATTTACAAATCCTTTATTCAACTAACCAACTTAATTGATTTTCTGAGCGTTCACGTCCACCGCCAACAATTTCAATAAAAATTTCTTCTAAAGTTAGCTTTTTATTTGATAAATCCTTAGTTAAGGCTTCGCTATTAGCAAAAACACCTTCCCGTAGTTGTTCTATGGATCCTTGAGCTACGATTGTTCCACAGTTAATAATACTAATATCTGTACAAAGTTTTTCTACAATATCAAGCACATGAGAAGTTAAAAATATAGTTGCTCCATGTGAAATCATAGCATTTAACATATCTTTCATAGTCTTAGCTGCAATAGCGTCAACCCCTTCAAATGGTTCATCTAAAAATAATACCTTAGGGGAATGAATTAATGCAGCAGATAGAGCTATCTTTTTTTTCATTCCATGAGAAAAATCTATTATTAATTTGCGAGAGTTAGCAGTTAATTCCATCAATTCCAATAATTCTGTTGCTCTTTTAGCTACCTGGTCATGACTTAATCCATACATTCGACCAACAAAATTAAGGTATTCAGCAGCAGTTAATCTATCAAAAAGAGCTAGATTTTCTGGGACAACACCAATTTGTTTTTTTACTTCAACTGGATTTTGTGAAAAATCTATTCCTAAAATCTCTATTCGGCCTGCTGTAGGAGACATAAGCCCTGTAAGCATTTTTATAGTAGTCGATTTACCGGCACCATTAGGCCCAAGAAAACCATAGAAAAGACCGCGAGCTATTTTTAAATTCACATTATTAACAGCACGCATAGTCTCAAAATCTTTGGTTAAATTTTCGGTTGATACAGCAAGAGACAAATTATCATTAGTATTAAGCATATTTTTCTATTAAAAAATTTTAAGTTTATTTTTTCTTTTCAGGAGATCTTAGTAAAATCCATTGCATTTTTAACACAATATTTTCTGCCTTGGAGTTGTTAGTAATTACTTCAACAACAGTTGCATAGTTATTACTAAGACTTGGTTGTTGAATTATTCTTGTACTTACTTGATCACTTCCTTGCAATTTAGTTAAGTTTAATTCATAAGCTTCATGTGGTAGAGGATCAAAGCTAACAACTACGTTTTGGCAGTTTTCAGTTTGATCAACAAATAAGGTTTGCAATCTTATTAAGGTTGATTTGGTTACTTGTCCCTGCCAAGTAACTAAGCCTGTATTTAATAAATCCCAATCAAGATTTAGGCTAAAAACATTTTCCTTTTTAGGTGTTAATTCTAGCGTCAAACTATATCTATTATTTATATTTGGATAGCTAATGATTTTTGCTTGTAGATCTCCTGAGAGCCGAACTAATTTAGCATCAAAAAGTCTAGCAGGAAATTTTCCTTGTAGTTTAGCAGAAATATTATTGTTGCCAGATAAAATAACTAATTTATTGTCAATAATTTGTACTGTTACACTACCTGTAATTGTCCCATTAAGTTGTACACTGCCATTTGATTTATAATCTGAGCCTAATCGTAAAAAAATTTCTTGACTACGCATATCAACATAAGCTTTTTTCTCTGGTAAAAACTGTAGAACATTTTTATAAACTCTTAGAGCTTCGTTATATTTATAGGATTTCATTAAGCTTTCAGCCTTGTTAAATTCTTGTTGACCTTGCGCTAAACGTAAGGCATCTATTAAACGTGGTTCACTTGGATAAAGACTTAAAGCTCCATTTAGTTTAGCCATTGCTATAGACAAATCATCTTTTTTTAAGCTGCTTTCAGCCTCGCTAATGGTTTGTTCTTTTTCTATTTGCGCGATGATTTTTTCTATTTCTCGGTTTTCTGGCTCAATACGAGAAAGTTTTTGGTATAACTCCAAAGTTTTATTGGTATCACCTTTTTTTTGTGCAGTTTCTGCGGCTAATTTAAGATTTTTTAGCATTTGTTGACGAGGAAAATCATTTTGTGGAGCAAATCTTAGCCACTGTTCATAAAGTTTATAAGCTTCTTCATAATCAGAGCGTTTTTCTGCTGCTTCGCTTAATAAATCAAAAGTTTCTAAAATAAATTCTAAAGGTTTAGGGTCAACAGGATTGATTTTATTTATTTCTATATATTTAGCTACAGCTTCTTCGGCTTTTCCTTGTTCTTTCAAGCTTTTAGCTTCTTTATAAATTAAAGCTGTTTTATATAAAGTTTCTGCTAAAGCTATTATGCTAGGTTTTACTTTTTTACGTGGAGCATTTAGGGCAGCCTCTAAATAAGCAATTGCACCTAAATAATCGCCTGTTTCAAGTAGTCGTCCTCCTTTAGTCAAGTAAAAAGACAAAGGTTTTCCCTTTGGTACAAGTTCAATGTCTGATATTTTGCTGCTACTTTTCGCTTTATTTTGGGCTAAAGTCTTATATGGCAAGCCAAAAACAACCAATATAGCTAAAGAAATACTTAATAATAATTTTAATTTCATAACAAATAGTTTTTTATAAATATTTTATTAGTAATGCGATTGGCTTAATGTTAATAGATCTTATTGTTTAAGAATAGTAACGAAATAGCTTGATCAAGAAAAAATAGCTATAAAAAGAAAAATGCAGACTCAAGCAGAGTCTGCATAACTAAGGAATAATAGGAATAATCACTTATTAGAATTTTAATATTCTATAAGAGGAGCTTTTTACCGCGCCCAACGCACCTGTTGAGCCTTTGAAAGTAACTTGCGCACTACCTGTCAAAGTATTAGTAGTAACTTTGGTGTCAAAACTAGTGATATCAGCAGCAACAACTTGGCCGCTATAAGTACAGTTACCAGTCAGACCAACTTGTTCACGTGCATAAACCACGCCTTCAAATTTTATTGATGTTTCTAAATTACCGCTTAGTGAGACATCTGTACCAGCAACAAATAGTAGTTGTGGGTTAGTAAAAGGAGGGGTAATTGGATCTAATGCTGCTTTTAGCTGTGCTACAAAATTAGGAGTTCCTTGTACATCAATATATCCAGTAGTAATAATAGTTAAACTGACTGGATTAGAATCTGATCCAGCATTACCTGTAACTACTGCATTACCATCAAAGAAATAAACTTTATTTTTTAGTTCATTACTCTCTAAAGTATTGTTATTGCTAAATGTTGCTCCATTGCTTGCTCTTGAAGGGGTTCCTGAAGCAACAACTGGAGGGGGACAAGTTGTAGTGTTTGTACAAGGGCTACTACCACCACCGCCAGTGCTACCACCACTACCGCCGCCAGGACTCCAACCAACTCCAGATAAAACACCTGTACTATTATATCTCGTACCATCACTTAATTTATACCAGCTACTTAAGCTACCATTATTAGCTATACTAGCAATCAAAATATCATTACTAGCTGCCAAAGTGCCTCGGTCAATAACAATTGCATCACTGGAATTAGGTTTAGTCGCACCGCCAGAAGTTGAGCGAGCATTACACCAATTAGTAAACTCAGTTTCAGTCATTGTTGTAAACATTCTTAGTAGGCCATTTTCTGAAGAAAAGCTACTAGTTCCGTGCCGTCTTGTTCTTTGTGAGCCTGAAGTACTTTTAGGAGAAAGAAAAACTAAATCAGCACCTTTTTTATTAGCTCTAGTATTAGTGTTTTTATCTACAACATCTTTAACCCAAAACCAGCCATTTTGATAATAATCTCCAACGTCATCATCATCAGAATCACTACTATCATACCTTCTATAAGGTGTTTGAGGTGCTGGAGGTGTAACATCTCTGCGACCTGGTAGAGGGTTTAGGTCTGGAACAATTAAAATAGGTTGATTTCCACCAGAAAAACCACAAACTTTTATACCGCCACCACCACCAGAACCACAATTGCTTGCTGGAATAGAAGGACAGCTTTCACAAAGAGCAGTAGCAGAAGTTGCACTTTGCTCTACAGTAGGAGAACCACTTAAACAAAGTCCATCATTTGCGTGGACTCCTCCATAAGAACCTAGAATTTTAGAACTACCTGACATTATGGTGCAGCCTTCTGTTATCACGGCTGGATAAGGAAAAAATCCTACAATACTATCAACAACTACTTCGGAGACTGGTGTAAGGGTTCCGCCAACATTTTTCATTTGCCTGGCAGTAGAACGAATTAACACACGAGCATTAAAATCTTTATTTTTTCCTGAAAAACTACTAAATTTGCTTGTGTTATTGCCTGGGCATTCAACAAATTCATTTGGGCAATTATCAAAAGTGTTATAAGTAGTGCCAGCACCAGGAACTTTATAAACAGGGGCAATTACTCCATTATAACCTGTAGGATATGCAACACCTCCACTACTTGGATAAGCATTAAACAACCTTGCATAAGCATCATCATCATCAAAAACTTCTACATAAACTTGATAAGTTGAGTTAGTAGCAGGGTCATTAAAACTTAGTTTTCCTCCCCAAACAGCACTATTTGGTAAGATGGCACTCCCTAAACCAGCAGATGTAAGCTGATCTTTGACATCTTGGGTGTTGCCTAAAGGTAAATCGCTAGCTTCAGGATTAGTAAAACCCTTTACTGTATCTGGAAACATTGGCCCAGCAGCACCAGAAGCTAAAGTTCCTGTAGATGTTGCCCAACCATTATTACCAACTACAAATTCTTTGCCACGAGTGGTTAATGAATCACCTAGTCCACTAGTAGAATCTGGCCCGCCCAGCAGATCATTAAAATCCCCTTTCATACGTTTTACCATCGAAACAGCCATATTTAAGCCTGCTTCAGCATAATAAAATCCTTTAGTTGCTTCTTCAGATCTACTAGCAATTTGTACTTCAATTGTAGTAGTAGAAGCTACGGAAAGCCCTATGCTAGTAATTAAGAGCAAAACAATTAATACCATTGCCAAGGCAACACCTCGTGAATTTTTCACAGTAGAGGTTTTTTTATCTTTATCTAATTTATTTTTCATATAGTTACTCCTGAATCAGGCTTAACGGTTTCTTAGTTTAACAACAGAAACTAAGCTTGCATAACGAAAGCGTTTTTCATAAACGGTTTCTATTGCTACAGCACGATTAGATCTAGCCGTAACACTAATAGTTACTTGGTTTTGTAGTGAATCCACTATAAAGTTAAGATCCGTAACAAATTCAGCAATAGCAATAGCACGACTGTTGCTACCTTGGGCTGGAGCAGAACCTCCACCTGGTAAAGCTTGTCCTTGGGCTGGATTATAGTTATAAAGATTGACTAAACCTGTTGAAGGGTCTAAGTAAACAACTACATTTTCGCTAGTAATAACATTAGCAGAAAAAATAGTGCTTCCTGCTGTAGTAGTACCAACATCAGTATTAGTTAAAGCATCTCCATCAAAATCGCTAAAAAGCTGGAGAGCTTTTCCACTTGGACAAGTAACTCCACTAGTTCCACCACAAGTAGGAGGGATAGTTTTACCTATTGTAGGAGATCCAGCAGGTGTAGTTGCATTAAAAGTGTCATAGAGACGAATAAAATTTAATCCATTAAGGACAGTAAGATTTTGAGGGTTATTTCCTGCGGTTTGAACAATTTCCGAAATCCGATCCACTGCATAACGAGCATTTTCTTGAGCTTGTGCATTGGCTAATTCTGCATCAAAAGTTTTTTGTCCATTGACCAAAGCACTAAAAACGGAAGTCATAATCACAGATAGAATAATTAGCACTAACATCAATTCTAGGAGAGAAAAACCTTTAATTGAGTTATTTGCTTTTTTTATTGGTATTTTCATAAATTTTAACTCTCCTAAGTTAATTAGCTGGATTAGTTAGCAAGGTAGCAAACTGGATTCTTTTGGCAAATTTAGCGTCATTTACCACAGGTGCAACTCTTACGATTACATAAACTGAAGTTTGCTCATTAGTGCCTGCCCTGGAAGGAGTTGGAGAAGAAATTAAATTAGAAAAATTTGGGGTGTTAGAAGATTTTGTATAGGCATTTGTTAAACTAACACCATTTGGATCTACATTAGCTGTAGATTTATAGCCAATTACTTGCCAACGAACTTCAAACGCTCGTTTACTCCAATTACTATCTCCAACCTTTGTTGTATTGGTCTTATAGTAAAGTAAGCGATTAGTTACAGAATCATTTACAGCTTCAAAATAAATTCCAGCAATATGTGCTTTATCTGGGTTGCCTGGAGAAGAAGCAGGTAAAGAAGTAGCTGCTACGCCTCCATCACTTGGCATTAAAATAGTTCCACCAACTTGAATTCTAGGATCAAAACTAGGGCTAGAACTGTTTGTAGTCCAACTATTTATTGCTCTTAGCTCTTCTATTACATTTTTTCCAGCTTTTATAGCTAATGTTGTATTTTGAGCAAATCTATTTGAATAAGTTGAAACTATAAAAAGCTGAGCTACACCTAAAACCCCAACTAATAAAATTAACAAAGCTAAAGTAATTTCTATTAAAGTAAATCCTGCGTCCTTATTACTATTTAGTCTCATAAATACTCCTTAGCAAATGACTTTGTAAGCTAAAATTTTACAAATTAAAAAGTTAGTACAGATACTCCACCTCTTAAGGAAATAGAGACTGTAAACTTAATGTTCTGTACTAATTGCTTACAAGAAATTACTACCGCACCGGCAGGACTAGAAGAAAGATTAGTATTTATACAAGTATTATTAGTTTGGCGAAACCCTAGTTGTAATTCACCTCTTGAGTCATAAACAATTGCTTTCCAACCAGCACTTGTATAATTAGATATTCCTAATTCTGGGGCAGCACTTGCAACAGCAGGTAAAGATGTAGTTGTGTTAGGAAAAGAGGCTGGTACAGAGAAGCAACTACTTCCACCGCCAAAAACTAAGCTGATGCTAGGAGCTAAGCGATATTCTTCATTAAAAGCACTGCGATTAACTACACTAGGACTATCAAACCCTTCAGGAATGCCATTGCGGTTTAGATCTAAAAATATTCGTGAATTAGAAGGATCCACAAAAATAATTATAGGTCGCCCTTGTCCAATAGCTTGCTGCCGAGCAGAATTAAGTTGAGCAGCTAAGCCTTCAGCAGATCCTTTTACACGATAAATCGATAGCATCCGACTTAGATTTGGTAAGCTAATAACTGCAATAATAAATATTATTATTACTACAACTAGTAGTTCTACTGCTGAAAAACCAGAATGTTTTTTCATTAAAACCTTCCTCTTTGGCAATCAAAATTGTTTGTTTGAAATTTGTTAGGCTATGTTAATTTTTGGGGCAACATTTTTATTATTTCCTAACAAAATATTTACATGTTTAATAGAAATTTAATAAACTTTTTTGTTAATTTTTTATTAAGTTTTTTCTTAAAAGTGATTGCATTATATCCCAAGTTTTCTAGTATTTACAGAAAAAATTTTTATAAAAAAAACTATTTTTGACTTCAAATAATAGTTATGGTATACCAAATATAAATTTGTTACATTTGCAAGTAAGTCTATCTTTTAATCCATTTTCTAAAATAAGTACAATGCCTTATTTTAGAAAGTATGGAGCTATTAAGGCCAATCAACAAAAACAGACTGTTTATATTTAAGGAAGGCTTTATGGACATTTTGGTTAAATTAGCAGAAGAAACAGAAGACACAATGGAAAATTTAGACTCTTTTATATTAGAAGATGATTTTATAATCGCTTCTGATGCAATGGAGTTAATCACCCCTGATCAAATCACAGATATAACTGCTTTAGCTAATACAACAGAAGTTAACATTAATAGCACTTTAGCAGAAGTTAGCTTTATGGAAGCAAATGAATTAATGGTAAAAGGGGACTACTTAAATGCAATCAAATTTTACCAAGATGCAATTAACTATGACCCTAATAACCAAACTTACCAACAAAAATTAGCACAAGCCTCAGACTTAGCTAAAAATAAACAATCGACAACAAATTCAGCTAAAAAAATGACTAGTAAACTTTTACAAGATTTAACTAACTCATCAAATCCTGCTAACAGTAATAATCTAGCCAGTAAAAAAGCTGAAAAAGAACCTGCATCAGTTAATGAAACTTTAGCTGCTGTTAGTTTTATGGAGGCCAACGAACTATTAGACGCAGCTAATATAATGGGTGCTATTGAGCGTCTTAGAGAGGCTGTTAAATATGATCCTAATAACAGTACCTATGCAACTAAACTAGCATCTATACTGGCAGAGTCAAAAATAGCTAAAACATCTCAGTTAAAAAAGGCTGATTTACCAAAATCTGCTCTAGCTTTATTACCAGATGATGAGGAAAAACCTGTTTCTACTAAAGGAAAAACTTCTAAGCTATCAAAAAACTTAAAAACTATTGAAGAATTAGACCTAGATTCGCCCTTAAGCACAACTATAAATAGTAAAAAAACTAAACAAAGCAGAAGATCTTTTATAGCAATAGTTATTTCTTCAATAGTTATTTCTTTAGTAGCTACATTTTATCAATCACAAACAGTTGTTTTAATACCTGTAAGCCTTTCTTATCCAACAGATCAAGCTAAGTTAAACACTAATCAATTAGAATTTGAATGGAAATCTACTAGCAATAAGTTTTTATTTCAAATAGAGTCTTTAGGTAAAGTAATTCTTAGCACTTATACAGAAGAAACTCGTTATAAGTTAACTCCAGAACAAGTAAAGCTATTTAAGCTTAAAACTGATTATAAATGGCGTGTAGTACCTGTTAATTTTAAGGGTCAAGAACTACCTAGCAAAGTTCAAGAACGTTGGTTTGAAGTTGTCCAATAAGTTTTTCCACTAGTTGTAATTACTTTAGGTTATCTTTTACTTAAAAACTATTAAAAGCTTAGTAGCAAAAATTTTAAGCTACTAAGCTTATTTTCTTTTTGCTTTAGAAAAAAATAAAATATTTTTTGTGCAATATTACTTACATTTTCCCTATAAAATTTGATAAACTCCGGCAAAACAAAATATTTAGGAGGACAATTTAATGGCTGTTACCTTTAACACTCGTGAAGTATCAGGAGTAACTATTATTGACATTTCTGGACGTATTACTTTAGGAGCAGGCAACGTAGAACTGCGTGATCATGTTAGTAAAGCTATTGACGCAGGTAGCAGAAGCATTTTACTTAACTTAGCAGAATTAAATTATATGGACAGTTCTGCTGTAGGAACTTTAGTAGGCTGTTATACTTCGGCTCAAAATCGTGGAGCAAAGCTTAAATTATTAAATTTAACTAAGAAAATAACAGAGCTATTAGCTATTACAAAATTATTAACTGTATTTGATACTTTTGATGATGAGCAAAAAGGCGTTGATAGTTTTTAAGACTTAAGCTAAAAAAACTAATGGAGATAGTTATAACTTACTTAGCTATCTCCATCACCTACATAAAATATTTAGAGTAATAATAAGGTTTTATTTTTTGCTGACTTCTTTGCGACGAAAATAATTAAAATCATATTCCGCCGCCCAAGTTTTCCCATCATCTTGAGAAATTTCGCCTAATTGTCTTACTTGATCAGAAGAAATATGAAAGAAAGTTAGACGACGTAGGACGCTTTGACCATTTACTTTTACTGCCTCTGCTTGAAAACGCATCTCTTTATCTTTGAACTCACCAACAAAATTAATTACTCCACCTTTATCATCAATCCAATTTTGATACCATTTTTTTGTATTGCTATTATAGAAATTAAGGCTTTTACCTGTGCCACCTTGACTGCTAGTCCAATTTTCTATCAAAGCACAACCGCCTATGACACGCTCAATAGTGTTAGTTCCAGCTAAAAAACCTTGTTGTGTTTTTACATCCCAAGTACCAACCCAAAAATCAAATTGTCGTGCTTCGTCTAAGTAATTACAAGGATAAGCAAGTTTATCTGCTTTTTTTACTAGCTCATCAAAACGCCCATCCGTATGTAATGCAACCAAATCTGTATCATTTTTAATTTGATCAACTTGGTTAAAACCCTGTTCTACCGCTTTGTTAAGCCACTTAAAAGACTCTTCTCTATTACCAAGTTGTGAATAAGCACAAGCTAAGTTATACATAAATACTGGGTTATTCCCTATCTCTACAGCTTTTGAAAATGCTTCTACTGCCTTTTCATAATTTTTAGAGGAGTGATAACTAAAACCCAACCTATACCAAACACGTCCATTGTTTGGCTCTTGTTTGGCTAGTTGTAAATAGCTTTCTATAGCATTTTTCCAATCTTGATTTTGAAAATACTCATTAGCTTTTTGAGCTAAGTTTTCACTTGCAGAATTATTATTATTATTAGTATTATAACTAGCGGTATTTTGCGCTAAAGTAGAATTAGCTAAACCTACTAGCAAGCATAAAGCCATCAATAAAAGACAAAAAGTAAATCTTTTATCAGACCTGTGTTTTATCATTATATTTTCTCCTAAATAAAACTGCATAATCTTTATAAATGCAACTACTAGGCCAATAAAATATTACTTATAACTAGTTGTATTTAATAGGTTTAGTTTGACAAATAAAATCAAGCTTTTTATTTTATTTGTTCAATTTTGGGAAAAGTATGTTTTGGATCTGGGACAAAGTTTCTTAAAGAAATCTTTAAGAAAGCAAAAATTCTAATTGCTTTTAATGAATGCGCGTTCATCTCGAAAAAAAAAAGTATTTTGTGGTAAATTTGCTTTTTTACTTGTAGTTTTTTCGGAGGTTTAATTGAAAAATAATATTGATCCGTTGTTTCACTTCCTTTTTTTAGACCTACGTTTTAGCGGTGAACTAAATCTTTATAAACCTTTTCAAGTTGACCGCGATCCAGTAGAACATGCTAGCCGCCCTAGACAAAACCGTTTAATTGATATTGAAGATATTAAGTTGGACTTAAATATTGATGAAAAAGAGAAATCGTTTGTTGGAAAAGCAACCATCACATTTAGACCTTTTCTAAACGCTTTAACACAAATAGAGTTAGATGCTGCTTATTTATCAATAAAAGAAGTAACACTAAAGGACAAAGCTTTATCATTTGAAACCTACCCAACTAAACTACTTATCACTTTAGACAGAGCTTATAACAATAATGAGAAAGTAACTATTTCTATTAGTTATTCTGCTAAGCCTCAAAAAGGAATGTTTTTTGTTCAACCAGATCAAAATTATCCTAATCGCCCTTATCAAGTTTGGACACAGGGCCAGCCTGATGATAGTGCTTATTGGTTTCCTTGCCATAACTCCCCAGGTGATAAATACACTTCAGAAATCAGGGTTACAGTAAATAACAAATTTACAGCTATTTCCAACGGTCGATTAGTAGAAGTAACAGAAGATCGCAAACAAAAGAGCAAAACTTTTCTTTGGCGACAAGACCAGCCTCATGCAAGCTATTTAATTTCCTTAATTGTAGGTGAGTATGAGCAAATAAACACAGAAGTTGCAGGATGCGAGTTTTCTTACTTAATTTATCCTGGGCAAAAAGACAAAATAGAAAAAATCTTTGGTCGAACGGCTGAAATGTTTCAACTTTTCTTAGAAAAATTTGGCTATCCTTACCCATTTGATAAATATAGCCAAACTCTAGTGTCTGACTTTACTTTTTCGGGTATGGAAAATACTTCTGCAACAACACTTACAGATATTTTATTAGAATGGGCATTAACTAAAGATTCTACCTCTCAAGATATTTCTCATGATGAATTAATTGCTCATGAGTTAGCACATCAATGGTGGGGAAATTTAGTTACTTGTAAGTCGTGGCATCATAATTGGTTAAATGAAGGTTTTGCTTCTTATTCGGAAGTTATTTGGCGCGAACATGCTTTTGGAAAAGAGGATGCTGCCCTTTATCGCTTACAAGACTATAACGAATATCTGCGCCAAGACTTAGGCGAAACCCGTCGAGCAGTGGTTTTTGACCGCTATGGTTATTCAGTAGAACTTTTTGACCGTCATGCTTATCAAAAAGGCTCGCTTATTGTTCATATGTTGCGTAAAGAATTAGGCGATGAAGCGTTTTTTGCTGCTATTAAACATTACTTACATAAACATGCCTTTAAGACAGTAGAAACACATGACTTAAAGATTGCTATAGAAGAAGTTACAGGACGCGAGCAAGACACTTTCTTTCAACAATGGCTTTACAAAGCAGGTTATCCAGAATTTAGCGTTACAAGTAATTGGGATTACCAGCAAAAAATACTAAGGTTAGATATCGCTCAAACCCAAAAAATCGATGATGAAACACCTCTTTTTAAGCTACCTGTAGACATAGAAATAACAACAGCAACAGAAAAACGCTTAGTAACGGTTTTTATTGAACAACAAACAGCTAGCTATTATTTTCCGCTAGATAGCAAGCCGTTGATGGTTGTTTTTGATAAAGGCGACCATATCTTAAAAACCCTTCAATTTCCTAAATCTAAAGAAGAATATCTTTATCAACTAAAACACGATGAGCCGCTTGGACGAGTACGAGCAGCCCGTGAGTTAGTTAACTTTACTGATGAAAAAGTAATAAATGCACTTGCTTTAGCATTAACTGAAGACTCGGCTTGGGCCGTAGGTGTTGCAGCAGCAATTTCACTTTCAGAACTAAAAACTGATGAAGCTAGAAAAGCTTTAGAAAATACCTACAAAACTAGTAAAAATGGGGCTGTGCGCCGTGCATGTATTTGGGCTTTAGGCAAATTTGCTAGTGATGATAACCTGACGCACTTTTTAAGTAATGTAATAGAAAAAGATGGAAGCGATTTTGTAGTTGCTACCGCGCTACAAGCCCTAGCAAATACTAAAGCTGAGCAAGCTTTTGATATTATTTCTAGTGTAATGGAGCGCAAATCTTACCGAGAAGTTATTTTACACGCCGCATTTACAGCTTTTATTCAGCTAAAAGAAAAAAGAGCTTTACCTCTAGCAATTAAATTTAGTGAATATGGCTCGCCAATTCCGGCCCGTGACGCAGCAATCCGCTTTTTAGGTGAAGGTGGCAAGGGTGAAGAAAAAGCCTTTGAACGCTTGTCAGAATTATTAAAAGATCCTGCTTGGCGCACTCGTTTTCAAGTTTGTAAAGCATTAGGTAAATTTGGAGATAAACGCGCTATTGCACTGCTTAAAGCCGTAGAGCAAAACGAAGTATTTGACCATATCAGAAGCGTTGCTCAAGCAGTTTACAAAGCACTTGAAAAATTACCTGCTGAGGAAAAAAAGTAAATGTTTGGCAGAACAAAGCCTAGTCAAATTGACCCAAATAGACCATTAAAATATGGTTTGTTGGCTGGTAATGGACGTTTTCCTTTTTTAGTGCTTGATGCTGCTCGTAGCCAAGGTGTAGAAATGGTAGTAGCGGCAATTAAAGAAGAAACCTTTCCAGAACTTGCCCAACACGCAAAAATCATTGAATGGTTGCATATTGGTCAGCTAGGTAAATTAATTAAATTTTTCCAACGTGAAGGTGTAACACATGCTTTGATGGCTGGACAAGTCAAACATAATCAAATCTTTAGCGGTGCAATTCCTGATTTTCGTATGGTGAAAATGCTAGCAGGTTTATTAACTAAAAACACTAATAGCTTAATTGGTGCTGTTACTAAAGAACTTGCTAGCGAAGGAATAACAGTTATTGACTCTACTAGCTTTTTAACTCCCCTACTTGCTCCAAATGGAATTTTGACAACTCGCTCAGTAAATGAAAAAGAGCAAGCCGACATTGATTATGGAATAGAAGTAGCGCGTGAAGTCGCCCGCCTTGACTTAGGCCAAACCATTGTTGTTTCTGATCGTGCTGTTGTAGCAGTCGAAGCAATGGAAGGCACAGATGCAACAATTCTTCGTGCAGCAACTTTGGTTAATGGTCGTCCTCTCACTGTTGTTAAGGTAGCCAAACCTAATCAAGATATGCGTTTTGATGTTCCTGTTGTTGGTCTTCCAACAATTGAAACAATGATTAAAGCTAAAGCCACAGCTATTTCTATTACAGCAGAAAAAACCCTTATTTTTGACCGTGAAGAAATGCTTTTATTAGCTAACAAAAATCAAATTGCTATTCTTGGTACAAAACTCTAACTTGCCAGGAAAAATTGTTAGTTTTTTGGAAACCTAAAGCTAACTCTAGCGTGTAGCAAACCTATAAAATCCTGTCCAATTAATCACAATTTTACAATGACTTAGCGAGGTATAATTACATGCTATTAAGGCATACTTTTGCCCAAAAATTGCTTACTGCTATAGTAGCTAGTTTTCTATTTGTAACAATTTCCTTTAGTCAAATTACTCCACAAAATAGCTTTCTAGCAGCAAAGAAAAAGACCCCTGAAGACCAAACTAAATCTATAGTAGTTCAGGCTGTTGCAGAACAAGGAAAAGCACTTGTAGGAAATGCAGATTCAGCTAATTTATTAATTTTAGTTACAGATGCTGAAACTGGAGAGCCTGTTAACAATTTAACTGTTGATAATTTTCGGGTTAAAAACCATTTTTCTATTAAGGGTAAGCGTTGCGCTTGTAGTGAGATTAAAAGCCTAGCTACTACTGCTCAAGGAGCTTATAGGGTTAAGTTAGGTTTTAGCAGCAAAAAAACTGATTGTTTTTGGCAACCAGGCAGTTATTTATTGCAAATTATGGTTAAAGATAGTGAGTCTCAAGGACAAACAGCAACAACATTAAACATAAAATAACCCTTATAAATTAAAAATAGCCGCCAGTTATTTACTGACGGCTATTTTATTTTATTTAATAAACTACTAACTTAATTAGCTTATTGCATACCTGTTGGGCCACCAAATAGGCCTGGATTTGTAGTATGTGAAGCACGTCCGGTTGAGCCTAAAATCAATTGGTTAGTAACGTCAAGAACACGATTATTTCCTGTGTCAGAGACAATTATTGCTCCATTAAGATTGTTGACTCTTACGCCTTCAGGTCGGTTTACTTGATTTAGACCTGTTCCAGCACTAGCAACAATTGATAAAAATGCTCCTGCACCGCTAAAGCGTTGGATTCTATTATTACCACTGTCTGCTACTAAAATATCTCCTGTAGTTGGATCAACTGCAACACCTTTAGGTTGATTCATAAGCCCTGGAGTTGTACCTAAATTAGCAAACACCATAAGGAAGCTACCTGTAGGTGAAAACTTTTGAATGCGATTATTTGCAGTATCAGCTACATAGAGATTTCCAGAATTGTCTAAAGCAATTCCTTGAGGTTTATTTACTGTACCAGGTGTAAGACCAGGCCCAGCCACAATACCTATAAATGTTCCTGCTGCGGTAAACTTCATGATTCGACTGTTATTTGTGTCAGCAACATAAAGTATATTTTGGGTATTATCAAAAGCTACAGCTTCAGGAGCATTTACTTGACCATTAGCCGTACCAGGCCCGGAAACAACTTTAATAAATGCACCAGCAGAACTAAACATCTTAACAGCATTATTTCTAGTATCAGCTACATAAATATCTCCAGTATTACCATTAGAAGTAACCCCTTGAGGCATATTTAAGTTTGCTGCACCTGTACCAGGTAAACCAAAAGCTGTAAAGGTGCTTGTAGCAGGATCAAGAATTTGAATACGGTTATTTCCTGTATCAGCAATATAAAGTTTTGGATTTAATCCAGCACCAGCTACCGTTCCTGAACCCATTAATGAAACCATTCCAGAACCACCATTGCTAGTAATGCTTAGGTTTGCTGTCTTAGTACCAGCAGAAGTTGGTCGGAAAGTAACCGTTAACATCATTGAAGCATTAGGCCCAAGTGTTGTGCTAGCAGGAGCTTGTACTGAAAATTGATTAGCATTTGTACCTGTAATGCTAAATGGTGTGTTTAATGTAATTGTACCTCCAGCACCATTAGTAACAGTTACTGTAAGATTTGCACTAGCATTAACAGCAACAGAAGCAAAATTAAGCGAAGTAGGAGCAACTTGTAGTGATGGAACAGGCGCACTTGCTAAATTTTGTGGGTCGCTTGGAGTAAGCAACATAAAGTCATTTAAGTTGTCATTTGTATCTTGTGTACTACCAGCACCCCCGCCGGGTTTACGTTCATAACCACGATTTGCATTAGTAGTGCCAAGACTTGGTAATACATTTCCTTCTTTGAAGGCTGAAGCAGCATTTACACCTACTTGATCAATTATTGTGTTATCAGCCATTGTAAGAGCAATACCACCTGTATCAACAATACCAGTGTTATAAGTACGATCACCTGGTACAGTACCACTATAACCACTAGCAGCATTATTAACAAATAAATAATGACCACGTGCAGGTAACATTGTACCTGTTGGAATAGTAGCGCGATCAGCAACAGCAGGAGGAGTATTGCTATTAGAACCTCTTAACTTCAAACCGCCAATGTTAATTGGACTATCTGTATTGTTATAGATTTCTACAAACTCATCATTACCACCAGCAGGGCCTCGGAAACGGAACTCACTGATTACAAGAGCAGTGTTAAGATTAGGCCCGCCTACGGCTTGACCTGAGCCATTTAATGTAACGGTTGCACTACCTGCACTACTAGCAATATTAAGCATAGCTGTCTTAGCACCAGTTGAGGTTGGAGCAAAAGTCACATTAACTGTTGTAGAAGACATTGCATTAAGAGTAAGTGTAGCTGGCAAAGCAACAGTAAATTGATTTGCATTTGTACCAGTAATAGTAAATGGAGTGTTTAGAGTTACTGGACTATCGCTAGTGTTGGTAATCATTACGCTAGACATTGCATTAGAGCCAACATTAACATTGCCAAAATTAACTGTTGTAGGATTGGTAGTTATTACAGGAGCGACACCACCAGCAATTATATCTGCTGTGCTACGTGGGAAAATTTGATAACCACTATCAAACGGATCTGTGCTATCAAATTGTGACACTAAACCAATTAAAGAAAAGGTTCCTGATGGTGTAGGAGTACCATCAATATTTGTGTCTCCATCAATTCTTAAAGTAGCACTACCAGTATTATCACTAATGGTTAGATTAGCTGTTCCATTTGTTGCTGGGAAAGTACCACTAGTAATTGTAACGTTGTTAACACGTACTAGACGACCTTCTAAAACTTCACCTACACCGTTGTTAGCTAGTTGAGATAAAGTAATAATTTGTGGTGTTACAGCCGGTAATGTTCCCATTGGAAGAGTCGTAATATTTGCAGTAACAGCACCTGGGTTAATTTCTGTTAAGCCATTAAATTGTACTACTGTACCAAATACTTCTACGTTAGTACCAATAGCAAATGGGCCAAAGTCAGAAGTGCTAAAAATGGTGACACCACCAGTTTGATCTTGAATGTAAAGTTCTATACCTGCGCCACCTCGGAAATCTACGGAAGTGACAACACCACGAACTTTAACTTGTTGATTAATTAAATCTGGAATAAAATCTGTTGGAGGGGTACCATTTGAATTATCAACCATATCTACACGAGCATCAGCAATTGGTAAAATGGTAGCACCTGGGTCTGGCGCGCCTAAGTCTACGCGGCTTCTTGGAGTAATGCTGTAATTAGATGTAAAAGGTCTTAATGGATCGTCTTGTTGAACGATACCAACTAAAGTAAATGGGCCACTTGGAGTAGCAAGACCAGGCACATTAGTATCTCTATCTATTTTTAACATAAATGTACCAGTGCCATCGGTTACAGTTAAAAATCCATCTACTGAAGCAGGGGCAGTTGGAATTGTTCCACTCATCACTGTAACGTTAGAGATAGAAACCAACCTTCCTTCAAATCCTTCTAAGTTAGCATTGAGTGCTGAAAGAGTTTGTGTGCTTGGGGTGACAGTGTTATTGCTGCTTATAGTGGTAATACCAAAAGGAGAAGTAGTTTCTGCAAATCTTGGAGTAACTTCTAGTCTGACGTTACCATCAAGCATACCAATGCGGCCTCGTACTTCTACCATTTGACCAAGTGCTGTTGGTTGAATTGCTGGGGTAGAAGGTTGAGTAGTACGAGCGACATTGATTCCACCACTAGCATCTTGTACATAGTCATTGTTTGCACCAGAAGTTGAATAAACCCCTGTGCCAGCAGTAACAAGACCTTGAATACGTGCTGCATATTCTCTGTAAAGTGCCTCTCCTTTAGCATTAAGTGTTTTTACATTGCTAATTTGGGCAGTACCAGAGAAATAACCATCGCTAAAACTAGTAGTTTTGCCATTAGCAGTTGCATTTATTGTAAAATCAACTCTAGTTCCGTTTGGTTGAGCAGGGATTGTAGCTTGATAAGTGTTAGCACCATTTAAAGACATAGTTAATGGTGATTGAGCTACACCATTTAAGCTAAAATTTAAGGTGACTGTACTAATAGGATTTTCTTTATCATGAACTAATGCTCTTATTAATGCTGCTTCTGTAGCTAATGGTACAGTAGGGTTAACACTAGAAATTACTGTAGGAGGAAAATCTGTTGTTACACCAACTGAAGCACCATCAACGTTATAAGTTGTTAGTGGAATTTTTACACCACCATCATCAAAACTTCTAATAGTAAAAGTATTAGTACCATCTGTTTCTAACAAAATAGTACCATTTCCACCATTACCAACAACTGCACCGCTAACACCTTGAACAGTGGTTCTAGTATCGGTCGGTGGGCTAGCCTGGGTTTGATAAAATATTGGTGTTGTTCCTGCTGTTGGAACTCCTGTTCCAGCAAATGTATTTCCATTAGTTGCAGGAGTATTTAAGAAACGGTTTACAACTTCGCGGTTAGGATGACCAAATGTATTATTATCAGCAATTTGAGCAAAAGCTATTTCAGCCTTTGAAGCTGTAAGTAAGCGTTGATTGCTAGAAGTTGTACTACCATGATGGTTAAGTTGAATAGCATCTACGTCTCCAGCAAGCTGACCAACAAAGGTTTCAACATCTGGCCCTTGTGCAGTAGAAGTTGAACCTGCGCCTGTTAAGTCACCTGATACCAAATAGTCAAAATTATTATATTCAACAAGCAAAGAAAGACTTTGACCATTAATATCCGCAGTGTTAATAAGTACTGAACCACCGCTTAATAAATTTCCACCAGCAGCAATACAAGTTACTCTCATTCCTCCACCCATATCAATTACAGTGCCGGGTAGAAGTTGTTGACGAGTAACACCTGGGCGATTGGTAGCAGCTTTATAGTTATTAAACGCTGTTAATGTTCCACCTGGGTTTGGAGGTGTAACATTAGCTCCGTCACCATTATCATAAGCAATACCAGCAACACGATTAGCATTAAGAACTTCTGTAATACCAGCAATATGATCTATGTGATAGTGAGTAACTGCGGTAAAATCTATTGTATTAATTCCTAAAGTATTTAGCAGCGGAATAATTTTATTAGTACCACCACCATTAGGGCCAGCATCAACTAGCATAGTTTTCCCTGTTGGTGAAACAATTAAAGTTCCTGCTCCCTGACCTATATCAACATTATAAATTCTAGCCGTGTTTGTTTGCGCTGTAGCTTTAGGCGATATTGGGTTAGTTGGTAAGATACTACCCATTAATATTATTGATAAAATGACGGCACTAGCTAAGAGCAGCACCCATCTCATTACTTTCATGTTATTTCTCCAGTAAAAGTTATAGGACAGCCCCTAAATCTTTTAGATTTTAATTTAACATGTCCCATAAATTGTTTATTTATATTTATTTACTATTAACAAAGGTGAACAATTAAAAAATACACTCGATACATATCTTAAGTTTTAACAACAGCTAAAACCTAGTTCCTACATTGATTACATTAGTTTGGAATTTCTATTGAGTAGGACTAGATATTTTAGCAGCGAATTATCATAACTCCAACTATAGTAAAGCCCTTTTACAAAAAATTTACCCATACTGGTTCTAATGTGTTGCTATTTCTTCTTTCCACTAATAGTGGGAATAAACTAAAATAGCTTTTCCTTATACTTTATAAATAACATACTCATTAAACATTAGGAGTTTTTCATGACAGAGCATTTAGCATGTCCATTGATAGAATCTGATCCAGAAATTGCTTTAACCATTTATCAGGAAACCAAGCGTCTAGCTAGTGGACTAGAAATGATCGCGTCAGAAAACTATGTTAGCGAAGCAGTTTTAGAGGCTTTAGGCTCTGTATACACAAATAAATATGCAGAAGGTTATCCGGGCCGCCGCTATTATGGTGGTTGTGAGTATGTAGATGTTGTAGAAGAACTTGCTCAAAAACGTGCTAAAGAAATTTTTGGAGCAGATCACGTTAATGTGCAACCTCATTCCGGTGCGCAAGCTAATATGAGTGTTTATCTAGCAATGTTAAACCCTGGAGATACTATTTTAGGGATGAATTTATCTCATGGAGGACATTTAACACATGGACATAAGCTTAATTTTTCTGGTAAATATTTTAATGTTGTAGCTTATGGTGTTAAACAAGATACAGAGCAAATTGATTATGATGAACTTGAACGCTTAGCACATGAACATAAGCCTAAAATGGTAATATGTGGAGCAAGTGCCTACCCACGAATTATTGACTTTGAACGTATTGGAAAAATTGCTCGTGATATCTCAGCTTATTCTTTAGCTGATATAGCACATGTTGCTGGACTTGTTGCAACAGGTCTTCATCCTTCACCTGTTCCACATATGGACTTTGTTACTACAACAACCCATAAAACCCTGCGTGGCCCTCGCGCTGGAATGGCAATGTGTAAAGCAGAATTTGCTAAAAAGCTAGATAGTGCTGTTTTTCCAGGTGTTCAAGGTGGCCCACTTGTACATGTTATTGCAGCTAAAGCAGTTTCCTTTAAGGAAGCCCTTCAACCAAGTTTTAAGGACTATCAATCTCAAGTAATAAAAAATGCTGCTACTTTAGCCAAAAGCCTATCAGACCTTGGCTTTAGGATAGTTTCTGGTGGTACAGACAATCATTTAATGCTAGTAGATGTATTTGCTAAAGGTACAACCGGAAAAGTAGCAGAAAAAGCCCTAGAAATGGCTGGTATTACTGTAAATAAAAATACTATTCCATTTGACCAAAACCCTCCTCTTGTCGCTAGTGGTATTAGAATTGGTACACCTGCTTTAACAACTAGAGGTATGCAGCAAGCTCAAATGCAAACCATTGCCACTTGGATTGCTGAAGTATTAGCAGAACCAGAAAATGCTAGCCGACAAGAAAAAATCAAATCAGAAATACAAAAACTTTGTCAACAATTCCCTTTATATACTAATAGATTATCAACTTACGAAAAAGCAGCAGTAACTAATGCTTAAATATTAATTATGAAAAAAGAATCTATTGCTGAGATTGTAGAACAAACAATTAAGTATTTAGAACGTACTGGAGCAGACCGACTAGCTCAACAATACCTACATTTTGCATTAAGTAGTTTCGCTAGCGATTGTGAAGAATTACTATCACAGTACTTAGCACGCTATGCTATGCAAGACCAACAATTTAAGGCAGAATCTGCACAGCTTTTAATTTATCGTGAAAAGGAAATTATCGCTTGTTTTGTTTTGGACTCTCATGCCAACCTAATAGGCAGATTAGATCCTGAAACTCGTTGTTATCCTAATGTTGACTTAGGGTTATTTGACACTAGTGCTAAAATTTCTCGTCGTCATGCACAGATATATTCTTTAGATGGTCGTAATTTTTGGATTGAAGACTTAGGTAGTTTTAATGGTACACTGCTAAATAAAGTTAAGTTAGTCCCCTTACAAGCACAGCCCTTGCATGACACAGATGAAATAGTATTTGGTAATATTGCAGTAACTTTTAATTCTCCAATAATAGGCAAAGTTACCTTAGCATCTACTAATCAACTTAATGATGACAAAAAAGAGGAAAAATCTTTAATTGATGCTACAGATGCTGATATTGTTAACTAGTTTTATTCTTAAAAAAGCGAATAAATAATTGTGGTGACAGTAGTTACAGCCCCAAATAAAATTAATTTTTCTCCCAATCTAAAAAGTATTTTTTTAGCAGGCTCTATTGAGCAAGGAAAAGCTGACGATTGGCAAAGAGAAATTATAAAACAACTAGCTAATTATAATTGCTTAATACTTAATCCACGGCGTGAACAATGGGATTCATCCTGGGAACAAACTATTGATAATCCATTATTTTATGAGCAAGTAGAATGGGAACTTACAGCACAGCAACAAGCCGATATTATTGCAATGTATTTTGCTACAAACACATTGGCCCCTATTTCACTGTTAGAATTAGGTTTATTTGCTACTAGCCAAAAACTTGTTGTATGTTGCCCATCACCCTATTGGCGAAAAGGAAATGTTGATATTGTTTGTAAAAAGTATAATATCCCTACAGTCAACAATTTAGAAGAATTAATTAGTTTCTTAATAAATAAATTAATAGCCCCACTGTAAACGGCAGGTCTATTATCAAATGCCCCTACAGGGGATTATAGATTTTCTTTATTTTTTAATAAGTTACAAAGCAAATTCCATGATTATTAAATCACAAATTTCTACTTAATAAACTTTTCTTTATACCAATCAACAAAATAGCTTATTCCTGTTTTGATATCTGTTTTTGGGTCAAAGTCTAGTTCTCTTTTAGCCAAACTAATATCAGCAAAAGTTACAGGCACATCTCCGGGCTGTTCTGGCAAATATTTAATTATTGCTTTTTTGCCTATGGCTTGCTCAATAGTTAAAACCAAATCACTTAAATTTATTGGTGAAGATTCTCCTAAATTATAGATTGCAAATGTTTTAATACGATCTAACGCATTTATTACACCCGTTACAATATCATCTATATAAGTATAATCCCGACGAGATTCTCCATTACCATAAATTTCTATTGGCTCATTATTAAAAATTTTACGGGTAAATTTATGGATTCCCATTTCTGGGCGTTGGCGTGGCCCATAAACAGTAAAAAATCTTAGGCAAGTAATAGGTATATTGTAAAGATGCGAATAATTAAAAGCTAAAAGCTCTCCACTTCTTTTAGTTGTAGCATAAGGTGAAATAGGTTGGTTAATTGGGTCGGTTTCAGAAAAAGGTAACTTGCTATTAATTCCATAAACTGAAGAAGATGAAGCAAAAACAAAATTTTTTACTTGCATTTGTCTACATAATTCTAACAGATGAATTGTACCTATCACATTTACCTGTTCATATAAAATAGGTTGACTTAAAGATGGTCGTACTCCAGCACGAGCAGCTAAATGGATAATACTATCAGGTTTTTCCTTAAGAAAAATTTTTTCCATTTGTTCTTTATTACAAATATCTACCTGGTAAAACTGATAATTGCCCTGCTTTTTAATATCGGCTAGATTTTCTCTTTTTATATTTGGAGGGTAAAAATCATTTAGTTCATCAACTATTATTACCTGATCGCCTCTACTAAGTAATTTTTCGCAAATATGTGAGCCAATAAAGCCTGCTCCACCAGTAATCAAAACCTGCATTATTATCTCCTTAATGTTATAATCAGCAAAATTTACACTTTATCATGCAAATTAGTTAAAACTCTTGTAATAATCACAAGTAAATTAGATAAGAAAATTTAGAGGAATTATGCAGCCAAGTTCTTTGTCTACTTTATCACCTACCGAAACTCTAACAAATAAAACAAATGAAAAAACAAGCGAAGTGTCAGAAACTCAACATCCAACAACAGAGAAGCCTCATCCACAAGTTTCTATAATTATTCCTGTTTATAATGAAGAAGAAAACGTAGAAGCCCTTCAAAATCACTTAAATAAAACACTAGAACAACTAAAAATAGACTATGAAATTATATATGTTGATGATGGTAGCAAGGATCGTAGCTTTGCACTTTTAGAAAATCTAGCTACAAAAGACACAAGAATTAAAGTAATTAAATTCCGTAAAAATCATGGACAAACAGCAGCTATGTCTGCTGCAATTGATGTGTCAAACGGGGAAATCATTGTTCCCTTAGATGCTGATCTACAAAATGACCCTCAAGATATTCCTAACCTTCTTAGAAAAATAGCTGAAGGTTATGATGTTGTTAGTGGATGGCGTAAAAAGCGTAAAGATACTTTTATTACTCGTAAATTGCCCTCAGTTCTAGCTAATCATTTGATATCTAGAGTGACTGGGGTTTACTTGCATGATTATGGTTGTAGCCTAAAAGCTTATAGAGCAGAAATTATTAAAAATGTTCGTCTTTATGGAGAAATGCACCGGTTTATTCCAGCTTTTTGCGCCTTAGAAGGAGCTAAAATAACGGAAATTCCTGTTAATCATCATCCTAGAATGGCAGGAAAAAGCAAATATGGGCTTTCTCGTACACTTAAAGTTTTTCTTGATTTAATGGTAGTAAAATTCTTGGGTGATTATGCTAAACGTCCTATCCATTTTTTTGGTACAGCAGGCGTTATTTTCTGTTTAATTAGTATGCTAACAGGCATAATTAGTGTATATAAAGAATTTACTGAGCCACAAGTATATCTTAATTTGTTTATTTTTTTATCAATCTTTATATTTGTAGCTGGAATACAATTTATTATAGTAGGACTTTTAGCAGAACTGCTTATTCGTATTTACCATGAATCTCAAAGTAAGAAAACTTATACAATTGCTAAAACCGTAAATTTACCACTACTTTAGCTTTGGTGGTTAAGGAGCAAACATGGCGGTAAAGTTTTTACCAACAGCAACAGTGCTTGATGAACGTTACCAAATTGTTTCCGTTTTAGGTAAAGGCGGTTCAGGAGCAGTTTATAAAGCTAAAGATCTAGAAAGTAACGAAATTGTTGCTGTTAAAGTATTGATTACCAATGAGTTTGACCCACGAGCAGCAATGCAACTCCAATTTTTTCAACGCGAAGTTGAGCTACTTAAACGAGTCTCTCATCCAAATATTATCCATATTCTTGATAGTGGAATTAGCCCTGAAGGTCAACTCTACTTGGTTACAGACTATGTAGCAGGTAATAGCTTAAAAAGTATAAGGAAAACAGGTCAACTAACCCTAGATAGAATTTCTAGTATTTTTAATCAAGTGGCTGAGGCATTACAAGCTATTCATAATCAAGGAATTATTCACCGAGATTTTAAGCCTCAAAATATTTTGGTGACAGAAATTGAAAACAAAGAGATTGCTAAATTACTAGATTTTGGTATTGCTAAAATGATTCGTGGTAGCGATGAAGAAGCCTTTTTACGTACAATCACTAGTAAAGGTGTAATTACTGGTACAGCACAATATATGTCTCCTGAGCAGTGTCAAGGAGCAAAACTAGATGAGCGTAGCGATATTTATTCTATGGGAATTACTGCTTATGAATTATTTAGTGGAAGAGTGCCTTTTGATAATGCCAGCACTTTAGGGATAATTTTAATGCATATTGAAGTCCCTCCCCCTGCAATTGAAGGTATCCCAAAACCAATTGAAAATGTAATTATGAGAGCATTAGAAAAATTTCCTGAAAACCGTTTTGCTTGTGCAACAGATTTTTCTAAAGCTTTAGCCAATGCTGTTGTAGAAGCAACACGATTAGCAAATCAAGTTGTAATTTTAGGAAATGGTGCAAAAGCTGATGAAGAAACTGAAGCTTTTTCCCCAGAATTTAGTGAAGCCCCAACCCAAAGACACTAACTATAAAAACTTATTAATATTCTAGGACACTAACCCATGCTATTTTCTCCACAAGAAGTAATTGAAACTTTAATGATGACTGAAATGGAAAATCTTGACATCAGAACCATTACACTAGGAATTTCCCTAAGAGATTGTGCTGATAGTTCAATGTCAAGAGTTTGTGATCGAGTAATTAGTAAAATCCACACTTTAGCCGAAAGGCTTGTTCCAGTAGTAGATGAGCTAGCAGCAGAATTTGGTATTCCTGTTGCTAATAAACGAATTGCTGTTACACCTTTATCTTTAGTTGGCGAATCCTCAACAGACTTAAATTATGTACAACTAGCCCGCGCTGTTGATTCTGTAGCTAAAGATGTAGGGGTAGACTTTATAGGAGGTTATTCTGCTCTTGTCCATAAAGGTATGACTAAAGGGGAAAGAAGTTTTTTTGCTTCTATTCCTGAAGCTTTAGCCGTAACAGATAGGCTTTGTGGCTCAGTTAATGTTGCAACTACTCGTTCTGGCATTAATATGGATGCAATACTTTCGCTAGGGCATATTATTAAGCAACTTGCAGAGCGTACTGCTGATAGAGGCGGCATTGGATGTGCTAAATTTGTTGTTTTTGCCAATGCTGTAGAAGATAACCCATTTATGGCAGGTGCTTTTTATGGAATGGGTGAGCCAGAAGCTATTATAAATGTTGGGGTTAGCGGCCCTGGTGTTGTAGCACATGCAGTAAAGCTAGCTGGAAATTGTGATCTAGGCACATTATCAGAAATAATTAAACGAACAGCATTTAAGATTACTCGTGCTGGTGAACTTGTTGGACGCGAAGCAGCACGGCGTTTAGGCGTTCCATTTGGAATAATTGACCTTAGCCTAGCTCCTACACCGCTTGTTGGTGATAGCGTTGGCGAAATCCTAGAAGCAATGGGACTAGAGCGTACTGGCGCGCCAGGCTCTACAGCAGCTTTAGCACTACTGACAGATGCAGTAAAAAAAGGCGGTGCAATGGCATCAAGTCACGTTGGAGGAATGAGCGGAGCTTTTATACCTGTGTCAGAAGACCATGCAATGATTGAAGCCGTAAAACTTGGCGCATTAACACTAGAAAAACTAGAAGCTATGACTTCTGTTTGTTCGGTTGGGATTGATATGGTTGCTGTTCCTGGAAACACTAGCGCAGAAACTATTTCCGCCTTGATCGCTGATGAAGTGGCTATTGGAGTTGTTAACAATAAAACTACTGCTGTAAGAATAATTCCTGTCCCGGGAAAAGACGTTGGCGATATGGTGGAATATGGCGGCTTATTGGGTAGTGCGCCAGTAATGAGCATCAATAAATTTTCTGCTAGTAACTTTGTCCGTCGTGGTGGGCTTATTCCTGCTCCTGTGCAAAGCTTACGCAATTAAACTTTCTCGATATTTAGCAGGTGTTAGCCCAGTAAAATTACGGAATACTTTTGTAAAGTGACTTTGGCTAGTATAGCCAACGGCTAAACTAACATTTGAAATAGATTCGTCTGTTTCTGCTAATAGTTTTTTTGCCTGCTCAAGTCTTACTGCAATTAAATAATTATTAGGTGTAAGTCCAGTTATTTTCTTAAATAAATGTGCAAAATGATATTCACTTAAAAATGCTGCGTCGGCTATTTCTGATAAAACTATTTCTTGATGATAATTAGCATGGATATATTCAATAGCTCGACGAAGGCGGCGATCTACTAAACCAAAACGAGAAAGTTCTAAATGTGGATTTTGCCTAACACCTAAATGATTTCTTAGCAGAATTATTGCTATTTGAGTAACCAAATTTGTTAACATCAATTGATAGCCTACTTGTTTAAGAGTGGCTTCTTGAATAATCTTTTCACAAAGATTTTCTAAATCTAGCGATTCTTTAATAACTTGTTTTAAGAAAAATATTTCTCCTGCTTTGTAATCTATTCCTAAAGTGTTAGCTAATTCATTAATCAATTCTGGCTTGATTTTAATAACTAATTTTTGTCCATAAAATTTAGTTATAGTATAGTTTTTATTGGGAGAGACAAATATAAAACCTTTTTTTTCTAGTATTTGCTTTTCATTAGATAGTAATACACTTACTAATCCATTACTAAAGTAATAGATTGTAAAATAAAAAGTTATTTGTTCTATATTTGGTTCTTTAACTTGGTCGCTGTAGGAAAGAACGTAGTTTGGGTGTTGGATCTGCCAATTTTTTTGTTTTGCTTCCATAAAAGGTTTTGGCACATCAATGCCAAAACCAAAGGATGCAAAACTTTGTGTTTAGAAGCTATAGCGTTGGCAACGACGGCAAAAGGCTGTTTTTACTGTAAACATATCATCTTGATGGCAAATTTCACAACGTGTTGCAGTATTGGTACGTTTTACAGCAAAAGTAGTTGGTGGCAGATCAGAAACTTTTGGCCCAGCAGGTGCAAAATCAGGGATAAGATTTGCAAAATAATGATTTACTAAAAATGTCTCAGCACCCCAACAAGCTAGTGCAGGTGGAATTAGTACAAAAGGCACCCAATAAAATAGTCCTAAAATCTTTAATGGTGCTGTAACTAGCTCTCTAACTGTAAGTGATGAGTCTGTGGAAAATAAGGTATAAAGGCAAATTGCAATAGCAATACCTACAGGAATATTAAGAAAAAGAATAAATAAATTGCTTAAAGCTACCCTTAAACCCATTAACTGACCGGCTTTTAATTGTTGCCAAAGAACTAAACTAGTAGCAAAACCTAATAATAATCCCCCTATTGCTTGACCTAAAAAAACCGCTAACATTTCGCTAAACCTGCTATTTGGTTGACTGTAAAGCATTATTGTTGCAGCTATTGAGGTTAGAAAAACTGCAAAGCTACAATTAGTAATGGTAAATTGTACTCTTTCTTTAGTCCAAGGAAGGCTTTCTGTACTTTCCACAGCAGTTTGATTTTCTGCTTGAGCATATGAGTATTTAGAATGATTTACAGCGTTATTTTCTGGATTTGAAAGACTTATTTGATTGTTGCTATAAGCGGTTTGATTATTAGCTGAAAAGTCTATTTGATTAGGGCGATCGGTTAAAACTGATTCATTACTAAAATTACTACTAGGTTGGTTATTATGAAAATCTGGATTATTCATAAGTAATTGCCTCATTAAATATAAACTAATTAGTGATTTGTGTAGGTTTAAGGCTGTAGACGCTAAAATATTAAATGGGTTCCCAAAAATTAACAAATTTAATTTGAGATCAAAGTTTTTCCAATAATTAAACTTTGTAAAAAATTAGGACTTATAATTTATTGTTTTTACTAGATTTAGTAAAAATAAATTTAATAAAAATTTTTTGCAAAAACTGGGTGACAACTTCTTATCTTTGCGCTACTATGTAAATGACTTTCGAGAAAATTGTAAAGCCTTTACAAAATTTGTTAACAAAATATTTGCTAGTAAATAAAATTGATTACTAGTTTTTTTGCTAATGTAAACCTTTGATCGACAAAATCAGATTAGCCTAAATTTTTGGAGAAAAATTTAGGTCGCCAATAGGTGGCAATCTGTTAGGTAGATTGATAGTTTTTATAGTAGGGTCTCGGAAGGGGGTTTTTTAGCTGGTAGCCCTACTAATTAGGTGTCTCCGCCTAATCCTATCCAACTTGTTCTGTTTTATCGAACAAAGTTGTATCAGCTTTGACTTGAGTAATATACAAAGTCAACCAATTTTGCAGAAAACACACACAACACATATTAAATTTTGGAAAAAATAATACACTTTTGTAGTGTACCCACCAAAAAGAGTGGAATAAAAGATTGAAAAAAGCTAGCAACTGCTAGCTTTTTTCAATTTAAAGCAATTTATATAGCTAAAATTCTACTTAAAAATCCTTTAATTTACTTTTTTTTATTTGCAATAAACTAATTAAAAAAGAAGCGGTCGTGTTTCAGTAAAGTTGGTAATACAGTTGCAGCCCTTTGTTAAATTGATTTACAAACCAAGTGCCAACTTTTTTATAACATAACCCAATAGAGTTATCATTATAAGGAATATTTGTTCCATCAAATGCTTTAATAGAAATAGCTGAAGCAGGACGCACTAATACATCAACTCCATCAATAGTTATATCAGGACGTTGTTTTAATATGGTGGCAGCAATTTGTCCATCACCACATCCAACATCTAATACAGAAATATTATTGGGTAGTAAGTTTGATAGATGTGAAGCAAGTATTTGAGCGCGTCGTCCAACAACATAGTTGTTGTGAATAATCTCTACAGGATTCAAAAATTCTTCTCCTAAATATCGTTAATAATCAGAAAGAACCAGCCACTAACTTTTTTACACTTAACAATAAAATTAGGCTGATTAAATTAGGTATTCTTAGGAGTAAATATTTATTTGTAATTATTAGAATTAATTTTTTACTTAGATTTTAGCTTTTACAGCAAAAATAATTTCCACAATCAAAACAATTACCATTACTACTAAAGCAGCTAGAACTAAATAAAATACTGTCATAATTTATTCTCTCAAAAGTAAAATTTTTAATTGCAGATTTAAATTTGGCCCTTATGGTGACATTAACTAATTTTAATGTCAAGAAATGATACATTAAATTCCTTCTAATAAGTATTTGATAGCTCTTTAGTTTATCAAATAACTATTTGATAGCTTGACCAAATGCTTTCTTCAACTTAAAATTCCAAAGTCTATTATGTTTTAAGTTAAATTCTAAAAACTCAGCAAGCCGAAAAGTTGTTTATTCCTAATAGTTATCTGTTTTCTTTGGCTGTTAACCAAGAAAGGATAGGATATTGACTTTAGCACTATATGACTTTCACCCTAAAATAGAAAGCTTTTATGATGAAGTAATAAAAGGCTTAAGCAAAACTCCAAAACAAATCCCTAGCAAATTTTTTTATGACTGCCAAGGCTCAGAGTTATTTAGCCAAATTTGTCAGCTAGAAGAATATTATCCGACCCGCACAGAACTATCTATTTTTCACCAATATAAATCAGAAATTAGTAAATTAATTGGTAAAAATGCTTTAATAATTGAATATGGTAGTGGAGGAAGTCAAAAAGTCCGTTTGTTGCTTGATATGCTAGATGAACCTGTAGGCTATTTGCCAATAGATATTTCTAAAGACTATCTTTTTGACGATGCTGGACAATTAGCCAAAGACTACCCTAAATTGCAAATTATTGCCGTTTGTGCTGATTATACTAAAGCGTTAAAACTCCCGGAATTAAACTTTAAGTTTGATAAAAAAGTAGTTTTTTTTCCTGGCTCTACTATTGGGAACCTAGATTATAAAGAAGCTAAAAGCTTGCTTACCAATACTGTAGCTAGGTTAAACAATAACGATGGGATGTTAATTGGAGTAGATCTAAAGAAAAGCACAAAAATATTAAATGATGCTTATAATGATCGTCAGGGTGTAACAGCAGCTTTTAATCTTAATCTTTTAGCAAGGATCAACAATGACTTAAAAGCTAATTTTGATCTTTCAGCCTTTGAACATTATGCTTTTTATAATGAGCTTAAAGGACGAATAGAAATGCACCTTATTAGCCGGAAAGATCAAAAAGTTAAAATTTATGATCAAGAAATTAAAATTCAAAAAAATGAAATGATTCACACAGAAAACTCTTATAAGTATGAGGTTAAACAATTTCAACAACTTGCAACTACTGCTGGTTTTTTTGCTTCCAAAGTATGGGTAGACCCAGATAACTTATTTAGTGTACATTATTTAACCATCAAAAAATAATCTAGTAAATAAAAAGTATTGTTGAACTGTTTAAGGAGTTATCCGTTATGAAACGCAAATTTACTTGCCCTAACTATATTTGCAAACTTTTTTTACTTAAAATCACCATTATATTAGTAACTAGTCTAGCAACATTTGCACAGGAAGCACCAAGAATTTCTGCATCTAAATCCTCTTCCACTACTACTATTCAAATTCGCAAACAAGTCGATGTAAAAAATAGGCCCGCTGTTGCTACATCAGCAACCCTTAAAGCTCCGCCAATACCTAAGGAAACCCCACCTCTAAAAGTAGAAAAGCCAGAAATGGTTCAAATAACTGGAGGGTCTTTTATGATGGGAGTCGCTAATAGTAAAAGCGATGATGGCCCGGAACATCTATCAATAGTAAGTAGCTTTGAGATAAGCAAATACCCTATTACTAATAAGCAATTTCGTCAATTTACTGAAGTAGCAAAATATAAAACTGAAGCAGAAACTTCTCCAACAGATTTTGAGCGAAAAAACAAAATTTCTTGGCAAACCTTTGCCACCAAAGATCGTGATGATTATCCAGTAGTTTGGGTTAGCTATAATGATGTCCAAGCTTATTGCGCTTGGTTAAACAAAGTAGTAAAAAATCCACCTGTTAAACAAATAATAGAAAGTGAAGATGAGGATGGAGAAACAACTCAAACGATAATGGAAGTTACGCATCCTTATCGCATCCCAACAGAAGCAGAATGGGAGTATGCTGCACGAGGAAACTTAAAAGGCCAGCCCTATCCTTGGGGTGCAGAAGCAGATAAAGAAAAAATAAACTATAATTTTGATTCTCGCCCAAATACAGTACAAGCAGCAAAACAATATATCAAAGCTGTAGGTTATCAACCACCTAACCCGTTTGGAGTTCAAGACTTAGTTGGTAATGTCGCTCAATGGTGCTATGACTGGTATGATGAAAGTTTTTATGAATATAGCCCAGAACCACCACTCAAAGCTTATGGGCCACTTGAAGGAAAAGAACGTGTAATTCGTGGGGGCAGTTGGATTGATGAATTAGGAGGCTGTCGGGTAAGTTCTCGCCAATCTGCTGCGGAAATCACTAGAACATCTCAAGTAGGTTTTAGAATTTTACGAATAATTCCAACACCAAATAACACAGCTAAAAATAACACAAAAACCCGCTCAAACCTTTTACTTTGCCAAACTAGTATTTTTCTTCAACCTTATTTTTTAACCATTAACCGAGAAAAAGCTTTTTTAAGAAAAGAAAGCTATTTTGATATATTTAGCAGTTACTAATTACAAAGTTGGGAAGAATAAACCAGCTAAATTGTTAGATTTAGCTATTTTATTCTTCCCAACTTACTTTATCACCTAAAAAAATTTCTCCATTATCTAAAACCTCAGCAAATGCTCCCCCACCCCAATTTGCTTTCATCGCTTCACGAAGCCCCAAAAAAGCCTCGTCCATTCGCTCACAAGGCCGAGTTTCTCCTAAAATGCGTAACCGGCAATTACCAATCCTTAATATTTTATTTCTTGTTTTTACTAAACTTATTCCACTAACTAATAAATTTGCCCTACGTTTAGAAGCATCTAAGTTTGCTCCCAGGTTTTCCATTAAACTGCACCAAATCTCTTGTTCAATTATAGTAACCTGACGTTTTCCACCTTGATTAGCATTTCCCACAAGACCTTTACCAGCAATTAATTGTGCAGCAATTACTTTATCCATCGGGCCAAGTTTTGCACGCTTTATCCAAATTGTTTCTAGCCGTCCAATACTCATAGTTTTTAAACCCTAACTAATTTGTAACCAAAGCTGGAATTGATTTTTGCACACTAATTAATTTTGCTAGGTAGTCTTCTAGTAAACTAATTCTCATATCAAAAACAGATTGCTGTATCATTTGTATTAAGTCATACTCCTCACGTATTGCCAGCAGGATAAATAAAGACCAAAGCATTCTTTGACGTTCAGGTTTTAAGTAATCTTTTTGCTCTTTTGCTCCTGCAACGCCTTTTTCCTCATCTACTATTGCTTGTTCAACATCTGTGTGCATTTCCTGCAAAAGCTGTAAATTAAGCTCAAACATTGCTAAAAATCTATTTTCATAATCAACACCATCTTTATAATAAATATTTCGGTATTGATAAAATTTTAAGCAAACTTGTTCAGCAATATTTTTAGTAATTCCTATGGCTTTGCTAATTTCTTCTGGTGTAGCTTGGGTAAAACGATCAAATTTATTCCAACCAGTAAAGATAAATTTATTAACTAGGTTGTCATCAATCTCTGGTACTTGTCTAAGAATAAATTTAACCAACAATAAGTCTTTACGTTCTGCTAAATCAGTTTCACCAGCAACTAAAGCAAATGTTTTAGGCTGTAATTCACAAAGCCTAAGATAAGTTACTGCAAGCTCTTGAGACATTTCTGCATCAAAAACATTTTCCCCGCTACTTTGAGAACGTGCTTTTTGCTTCCTTAAAGTTGTATGTAATGATAGTAAAGTAGCTCTTAGGGTTTGATCACCAAGCTTTTCTGCCGAACTAGCTAGTAACATTAATGCTGGTTCGACTAAATCTATCCAACTAACGGAAGTTTCACGTCCTGCTTTCCAATTTCGGTAAAGCTCCCGAATAAAATCTTTTAGAGGCTTAACGCAAGCCATTGCAACAGCATCAAATTTATCTTTGATTTCAATCTCTGGCTCATCATCAGCAGCTTCTTGCTCTACTACTTGATCTACTAAATTATTTATCGCTTCTATATTAGCTCCAACAGCTAAGTCTTGAGCTTTAGCTGGCTCAACATCTAATGGATCATTATTAGCCTCAATATTTTCTAATTTTTCTACTGCTCCAGTTCTTAGCGCAGGATCATCAGCAAAGGCTTCCTCATAAGTAGAAGTAACTTCCCTAATTTCAAAATTATTTTGCATGTAATTAACCAATAGGTTTTGCTCTTCTGCCACAGGATGTTTTATATAATTAATAGATAAAGTTACTGCATGCAAACAAACTTTTAGCTCATTAGGCATTAATACCCGTCGGTTTTCATATCTTTCTAAATAAAATCGTCTCATCACATCTAAAACATAAAGCAAAACTTGATCTTGGGTTTCTCTCATTAAATCCGCGCAAATCTCTCCAGCAGTTTTGTAATAGTTAAACATAACGCTTCGTCTTTCTATGCGCTTTAAGTTTAACTCTAACATTACAAAACCATCTTCTACATAAAGCTCTTTGTGTGCATCTTTATGTCCATCAATAATTAACATCTTATGTTTAAAAAAGTAGAGCAGAATTTTATAAAGCTCATGTTTAGAAAGTCGTGTCACCTTACGTAATTCTAGGATAGAAATATCTTCAGCTAAAGCATTCCAAACAGCCCTATATTTATTTGGCTCATCTGTTAATTGCTCAAAACTTGTATAAACAATATTAACTGGACGTTGTCTAAAACGAGACTCTAACTGTAGATAATTGCTTCCAATTTGAGTAATTTCGCCTCGTTGAAGTAGTCCATTAGTAATCAATTTTGTAGTCACCAACTCTTTGTCTGTCATAGTTGGTCTTTGTGCAGGCTGAAAATAAATACTTTCTACATCTGCAACTTCAAGTAAAAAACACCAATAAAAAGCGTTTTCACCTGTTAATTGATAACTAGTAACAGAAGCCTTCCAGACATTTCCTTGATAAAAATCTATTTGACCTGCAATTGCATCCCGTGTAGTTACTAGCAATCTTGTTGTAATTCCCATATCAGCAATATAGCAAACCATTTTTGGTATATTTTTACTGATGGCAAAACGTTGTAACATCCGATCACTAGAATAAAAAATAACTGCTTGTTGACCATTTAATATTTTTTCTGCTTCTGCTACTAAGGGATGTTTACGAGCAAGCTTTTCTGTAATTTCACGACATAATTTTATTACTGGCTCTGTTTTCATATGAGCAACTAGCCGTAAAAGCTCTACAGTAGTTTCTGCGTCTCCAAGTAAAGAAAAAGAAAACTTTAAGCGCTGTATTTCTTTCCAAATCCTAGTAGCAATTGATTGAACTAAATAATTGCCAATATAAATATTGTTAAATCGCTCAATAACTTGTTTTAACTCACCTGTTTTTTGGTAGAAATCTACAACTATTTCTAAACCTTTATCTAACTCCATATCCATAAAAGCTAGAATAAGTTTTTGACATAAATCTATAGCTTGCTTGGATTTATCATTTTCTATCTGCCGATATCGGGCTATTAGCCGTTCACAAGCAAAATCAGTCCCAATAAAAGATAGCGTGGTAATGATTTGATAAATTAGTTGGCGTTGTGTAGTTTTTTGCCAATAACTATCAAGTAAAGCAACTGCCTCATTTTTCATCGCTTCATCACGACAATTTATTTTGCTTAATAAAGAAGTAATATTACGTGCATAATACCAAGGCTGAGTTCGAGCATTTGTAGCAAGTTCATCTATCAACATTCGATAAATATCTTGACCATAACATTCTAACATTCTAAGAATTGTGCGTCTGATCCGGCGATCGTCGGCTATTTGTAAGTGATTTAGCAGGTATTGCGGATGCCAACAAACAAATACAGAAATAATCTCTCTTATTAAAAAACGATCTTGTTCCGAGGCTACATAAGCTTCTATGTTTTGTGTATTAAGGAGTTGTCCTTTTTCCTGAAAAAGATTTGAATTATAAAAATCTACTTGCCAATCATTAGATAACTCTAAAATAATCTGAAAAACCTGCACACTTTGATAAGGAAAATTATCATTAAATAAAGCTACTCCTAAATCTGCTAGCTGGACTATATAGTTTTCTGGCTTAAAAGCTTCTTTATTTTCATATTCATTATATTTATCAGATTCATTAGCAAGTAAAATTTCTTTTTTAATTCTTTTATCTTTAATTAAATCAATAAAATCTGACAAAATAGTTTTTACTTTTGTTTGACATTCTGTTACTTTTTCTGCTGTTTTTTCATCCTTAAAGTTATATCGTTTTTCTGAAGATAAAACATTATAGGTAAGGTTTTTATAAACACCTTCATTAAACTTATCTACTTGAACAACAACTTCTTTGCGTTTTTCTGCAATAAATTTTTCTTGCTTTTCTTTACGAATTAACCCTATTGGCCTGATGTCTTGCCATCGGAATTGTTGAAACATTTGAGCAATTTTTTCTTGCTCATTAACTGGACATAAACTAATTAAACTCTGCTCAAAAGCCGGAAAAAAACTATAAATAGTTTTAAAGTTAACAATTTGGTAAAAGAATATATCAAAAATCTTATTTCTAGCATTTAGCAAAAGTTCTTGAAAGGGTATTTCTTTTATTTGTAAAACCCAACGTATTACTAAATTAGCAACATGTTCTGGGCCTTGTGAAAGTTCTTTTACTAAAGAAGGTGCAACAATCAAAGGAGCCCTGATACCTGCTAAAAACATCTCAAAATCTGAAGTTAAAGCCAGCGATTTAACAGCCTCCATCAAGCGGGCATCTACTACAGAAGTAATATTATGCTCCTCATCAGCTAATTGAATATCTTGGCTCTCTTGACTGCCTCCAGTATTTAAGTCTAAGGAAAATTCCTCTATCATCTCATTAGGAGATATATTTTTAGCTGATTGTGATGTTATTTGTGGTGTTACTTGCACAACTTCCATCGGCTTAGTGCTAGGTGCATTAGGTGCTACTTTAAGTTCAGATTTACTAATCTTTGGGCTAGGTATAACCATTGGCCCACTTAAAGAAGGTGTAGCACTTATAGGACTGGCCTTTGGTATCTTTTGATCGCTATTTGTATTAGGTGTTTGTAAGTATTGGGATTGCTGGCTAGTATGTGCATTGCTAAGCTCTGCTGTTGGGCGAGGTTTTTTTGCTGTTGGTCTTTCAACTAAATTTCTAGTGGGCGCAAGTTCAGCCCCCTGAAACATGGTTTCTTGCTCAACGGTTTCTAATTCTCGTTTAAGTTCTAAAACGCTACGTTGTCGCCCACCAACATCTAAACTTATTCCTCTATGTATTATTTCTGCTAACATCGGAGTTACAGAAGGTCTTAGCTCTATTAACTGAGTCACCTTACCCATCATTACAATAGGAACTGTACCTGTTAACATTTCATACATCATTAAACAAATAGTAAAAATATCTGATCTAGCATCTAGCGGAACACCATACATTTGTTCTGGAGACATATATTTTAACGTCCCCATACCCCAATCTTCCGTTAGGGTAGCGTTTGCTGATTCTTTCATTACAGCAATACCAAAATCCAGGACTCTTGCCATGCTATCGCCATCATCAAAACGCTGAATCATAATATTTTCTGGCTTTAAGTCCCGATGAACTATACCTTGGCGATGTGCTTCATGAAGACCTGCACATATTTGTTTAGTAATATTTATGGTTTGTCGTTCTGAAAGTTGGCCGTCTTTTTTTAATAACTTACGTAAACTATCCCCTTCTATATATTCCATTACAATATAAGGGTCTTGGGCTGATAAAACCCCAAAATCTGTCACCATAACAACATTTGGATGTGTAACTCTAGCTAAGGCTTCTGCTTCCCGTTCAAATCTAACTAAATTGGCTGGATTAGCCGTTGCTTGGGCTTGGTGCATTAATTTAAGGGCAAAGGTTTTGCCAAGTTTTAAGTGTGTCACCTTAAAAACTTTTCCCATTCCGCCTTGACCTAATAAACGATCCACTCGGTATTTACCTTCAATCTCTGTTCCTACCATTGGATCAATGACATCTATATCACTAGTCGTTTCGTCTATCTCGTCAAACATACAAGCCCCTAAAATCTATTAGCAGATAAAAATAAGTCATAAGTATATACTCAAAATGAGTTATTTATAAACTACTTAGACCTATTAAGTTGATAGATTATTTATCTTAATCCAAATATCTTTAAGGTTATCTACTTATACTAAAGATCTGCGTACTAGCCTTGCTAAAGTTAACAAAAGCGGTTTAATCAAACATTGCAAGCATAAATTCTTTGTAACCCTACTTTAAACTATGGCTGAAAAACTTGGTATTGTACTTTTTAATCTTGGTGGCCCAGAAACACTTAGCGATGTCCGCCCTTTTCTTTACAACCTATTTTGTGATGCAGAAATTATTAAGCTTCCTTGGGAAGGAATGAGAAAACCCTTAGCTTGGTTTATTTCTACATTTCGTAATAAAAAATCTAGTAGCTACTATAAAAAAATTGGCGGTGGTTCCCCACTAAGGCGAATTACTGACCAACAAGCAATGGCTCTTTCTCAAGAATTAACTCAACGAGGAATACCATCACAATGTTATGTAGCTATGCGTTGCTGGAAACCTTTTACAGAAACAGCTATAGAACAGCTAGAAAGAGATGGTATTACTAAAGTTATTGCCTTACCGCTTTACCCTCAATTTTCTATCTCTACAACCCGTTCTAGTTTTCGCTATTTTATTAAAGTATTAAATGATCGTGGTGGAATGCGTCATATTCGCCGTCATTATATTTCAGCATGGTATGATCACCCAAGCTATATAAATGCTTTAGTAGAAACAATTAAGATAGCTCAAAAAACTTTACCTAATCAAGATCCTAAAGCAACACAGCTTATTTTTAGTGCGCATAGCGTTCCAGAGAGCTACTTAAAGCAAGGTGAGCCTTACTTAAAGCATACAGAAAAAACCGTTGAGCTAGTAATGAAAAAAATAGGCAATGAACAACCTTGGACATTATCATTTCAAAGCAAAGTTGGGCCGGTAAAATGGCTAGAACCCCTTACAGATCAAGTTATTCGGGATTTAGGCAAAAAAGGCACACGCCAAATTTTGCTTGTTCCTGTAAGCTTTGTATCTGACCATATTGAAACACTTTATGAATTAGATATTCTCTATAAACAAACAGCACAAGAAGCAGGAATAGAGCATTTTGCCCGCGCACCAGCTTTTAATACTATGCCTAGCTTTATCAGTGCTTTAGCTGATATAGTTGCAGAAAAATTAATTAAAGTTAATGGAGCTAGCAAAAAAGCAAAATAATTATACTAATAATTATACTTACTTAATTTTATCTGTGTTGCTTCTTTTTATAGCTCTTTGCTAGCATGGCAGGCATGTCATTAAATATAAGTACAAATAAACCGCAATTTTTAGCTTTTGATTTACATGTAGACACTTTGCAACGAGTGTTGGACGAAAATTTTGACCTAGCAAGTCATACCAAAACAGGACATTTAGATATTCCTAGAATGCACACAGGAGGCATTGCCACACAATTTTTTTCTATTTGGGTTAATCCTCGTCAATTTCCTAAAGAAAAAGCCGTTGATCGTGCTTGGCAACTTGTTGATTCTCTAAAAAAACAACTTGCCTTACATCCAGATAAATTACAACTAGCAACCTCCCCAAGCGATATTGAACAAATAATAAAAACAGGTCGAATTGCTGTAGGCATGGGCATAGAAGGCGGACATGCCATAAATGGACAAATTGAACTGTTAGAAACTTTTTTTATTGCAGGCGTTCGTTATATGACCCTAACTTGGTCAAATAGCAATGAAATTTGTGGCTCTTCTGGCGATGAAGGAAATAAACAAGGCTTAACCGAATTTGGTCGCTCTGTAGTTAAGCTAATGAATAAATTAGGAATGATGGTTGATATTTCGCATGTTTCTGATCAAGCTTTTTACGATGTTTTAGAGCTTACTGAGTATCCAGTTATAGCTTCCCATTCTAATTTACGTCGGATTTGCTCCCACCCTCGTAATTTAACAGATGAGATGTTACGGCTACTTGCAAAACAAGATGGTGTTTGCTGTATTAATTACTATCCTGCTTTTTTAGATGAAGAATACTATCAAGTTAATAAAAATCTAAGTTCAAGGCTTAATGCGGCTTTAGCAGAAGTTAGAAAAATTTATAGCTATGACGCTACCAAGCGAGTACAAGCAGAAAATCAAGTTTGTGCTAGAGAATTTGCTAGGCTTCCAAAAGTTAATTATAAAAAAGTAGTTGACCATATTGAGCAAGCTGTAGAAATTGCTGGAATTAACCATGTAGGCTTAGGGTCAGACTATGACGGGATTGGGGCCGTTCCTGTTGGGCTAGAAGATATTTCTAAACTTCCCATAATTGCTGAAGAGCTTTTTAGACGTGGCTTTAAGCACAACGAAATAGAAAAAATCTTTTTTACCAATGTTTTACGAGTATTTTCTAAAGTCACTCAAAATAAAGAGGTTGTAGCTTAAGTTTATGAGTAATTGTACTAAGTGTCAGTTTGATTTAGAAGTTGGCAGTAATTTCTGTCGAAAATGTGGCACACAACAAGTAGAAACTAAAAACTCCGATCTTGAAGTAGAAACTAAAAAGTTTAGCACCGAAGAATTAGGAGCTAAACCTACAGCTATGGCCGATTACACAACAACAAAAATGGACACCCGGCAAATAGCTCTTACACCTCCTGCTCAACCTCCCGTTGCAGCAACTACACCTATGACAGAAATAATTCAACAAAAAAAACCTACTTCATTTTTACTTAATGGAATTATTTTTTTTCTTATTGGTGCAATTTCGGCTGGAATTGGATTTAGTGCTATTACTTATATAAGAGAAGAAAAAGCCTTAAAAAACAATACTAAAAAGCCAATTACAAAACCTGTGGCTAAAGTTTTGATATCTCCTACACCTACACCAGATAAAGAAGAAGACACTAGCGAAGTTGAAATTAATGAAGTCGAACAAATAGACGAAACTGACGAAATTAATAATTCTGAAGGTGAAACACCTACTCCAAAACCAGTTGAAAAAGAAGCAAAACCTCAACCACTTCCTACATCTCCCGCTAAAATTTCTCCTCCCGTTCCTATAGAAAAAGAGGTTGAAAAGCCAAAAAATACGCCTAAACCAGAGCCTAAAAAGCCAGATTTAGAAAATGAGCAAGTTTCTGATGGTGTATTAAGTGTAAGATTTCGCTTAGTAGGTAAGGCAATTGTAAGAATGAGAGGTTCGGATATATCTGTTATCCCCTTAGAAAATAGCTCTGTAATGGATGTAAACAGAAGAGTTGCTAATCCATTGCCTTTTAAGAAATCTTTAATCTCTGTGCGTCAAAGAACGTCTGATTCTGCACTAGTTAGGGTTTTAGAAAAACCTTCTCGCCGTAATAATTTTGCTGCTACCTTTACAGTGGAAAGCACTGCCTCAAATCCTGATCAAGCTATATCAATTGATTTAGCAATTCGTTGGCAAACTCAAGATTCTAAATAATCTCTCTTACAATAAATTTAGCTAAATATTTTACTTAGTAATAAATAAAATGCAAAATTTTATCATTTGACTAATAAAGCACTTTGTATTATAAAGTGAATATAAATAAAACATTAACAGTTTTTAAGGATCTTTAATGCTTCAAACAGTTGATAGTTTTTTACTAGAAACAAAGGCAAGCCCAAACTTAAAAGGGTTGTATAGATTTTTGTTAGAGTTTTTTTTCTTTGGCTTACAGCGGTATTCAAATACATAGAATACAAAATTGTCTGTAAACCTTTTGTTTTCAATGTAAGGCTGTATTCTTTTGCCTGTTTTACCGCTATAAAACAAGCTAGAGCTTGTTTATTTGCTGGATTGTTCTTTCTTGGAGTCTTCCTTATACCTCGTTCTGGATTGTTTGGAATACCTCGCTATGATGTTTTGTTGATTGTCGCTCTATTAATTCAAGTTTTTATGATAAAGCTAAAACTTGAAACATTGGACGAAGTTAAAGCTATAACTTTATTTCACATTGTAGGTTTTGTCCTCGAAGTATTTAAAACATCAAGTAGTATAGCTTCTTGGAGTTACCCTGATGAAGGATATACAAAAGTTTTTGGTGTCCCAATTTTTTCTGGCTTTATGTATGCGGCTGTAGGTAGTTACATTATCCAAGCATGGAGACTTTTTGATCTTAGAATAAAGCATCATCCTCCATACTGGATGGCTATGATTGCGGCTTTGTTAATTTATGCTAATTTCTTTGCACATCACTTCATAGGTGATTATCGATGGTATATAGCAGCTACTTTACTTGGACTTTATGCAAGATCTTACGTAATCTATAAGCCATATGATCAAGATAGAACTATGCCTTTGCTGTTATCCTTTTTGTTGATTGGCTTTTTTCTATGGTTTGCAGAAAACATTAGCACTTTTTTTGGCATATGGTGTTATCCAAATCAAGTAATTAATTGGTCATCTGTTCACATTGGAAAATGGAGTTCTTGGTCTTTGTTAGTAGTTATGACCTTTACAATTGTAGTTAGTCTTAAGCATGTAAAAGCTACAATTTATGTTCCAGAATAAGTTTTTATTTTTTATTATAAAAATTTCTGCAAGAAACTTGGCTTAAAACATTCTCAATAACAAATCAACAAAAATTAAATAAATACAATATTTTGAGGTTGTTATGAGAATATTAAAAAGCCTAGTTTTAAGTATTTGCCTAATTTTAGCTCTAGCTAATATTAATACTAATGTAGCTTTAGCCCGCCAAGAACAAAAACAAACAGAAAAAAAACTGACACCAAAAGAGCTTAATGATGGACTTTTGAAAGCCACCAAACAAGGGGATTTAGCAAAAGTTTCAAAGCTATTATCTCAAGGTGCAGATGTTAATTTTCGAGATGAAACCACTTGGGCAGCAATAACAATTGCCACAGCATTAAATCATAAAGATATAGTTGCTAGCCTAATTAAAGCTGGGGCAAACGTTGATATTTTAAGTGAAGAAAGCTTTGCTTTTACCCCATTAAAGATGGCTGTTTTTATGGGACACAAAGATATAGTGCAAATGTTAGTTAACGCTGGAGCAAATGTTAATGCAACAAATAATAGAGAAGGCGAAAAAGCAGCCTTAACACCTCTGTTTTTTCTAATAGCAAGTGACTGCAATCAAGATACTTATACAGATATTCTTAAAATATTGCTTAAAGCTGGAGCAAATCCTAATCCAGCTAAAGGTGAATATAACGAAAGCTTTATAACACCTTTAATGGTTGCTACTTCTTTAGGAAATATTGAAGCTGTCAAACTATTAATAGAATATGGTGCAGATGTTAATTATAAGACAAAAGAAGGATTAGCAGCTTGTTCTGTTGCAGAAATGAGAAGCCAACAAGAAATGATAGACTTGCTTAAATCTGTTGGGGCAAAGTGCGAAACTAATAAATCTAAGAAAAACAAAAATATAGATAAGCCAGAACTAGCTATAATGCAATATGTTGGTGATGTGTGTTTTATTCCTAATTTTGGCCCTATCAAACAAACTGATAAACCGCTTGATTTAATTTCTAAATGTGAAGGAAAAAAAATTACTGATATAAACATTCAAGATGAAAATGGTTACACTCTTTTGATGAGTGCGCTTATAACAAGTGAACCTAGCGAAGAATATATAAAATATTTAGTTAAATCAGGAATCAATTTAGAGCTAAAAAATAATGATGGAGAAACTGCATTTTTAGTAGCAGCAGGCAACAACAAATATAGTCTTACTACAACTAAAACCCTTTTGACGGCTGGAGCAAATCTTAACGCTAGAAATAGCAATGGACAAACAGTTTTGATGGCTTATGTGATGGGTTGTCAAGGTCATGAAAGCCCTTTTATAACTTATAAATCTCTCTATGATTGTAGTGAGATTATAAAACTTTTAATTGCTACTGGTGCTGATGTTAATGCTCAAGATAAAGATGGAAAAACAGCTTTGATCTATGCTTTTGAACTAGAAAGTGAGTCAAACGTTTTCTTTTTAACAAAAACTCTTTTAGATGCTGGCGCAGACCCTAATATTAAAGACAATGACGGCGTTTCTTTAACAGATGTTTTAGCAGGAAAAAATTTATCTGAGTTTCGCGAATTGGAATAAAAAAATAACTAATCTGTTACTTCCATTTACTCCAACTACAAAACAAAGTGTATAATTAGCTAGATTTTTTGCCTAAAATTACTTGTAGCTCATCGGTAGAGTACCTTGGCAGCCACAGTCAAAGAGGGGTAAATGGTTCAATTCCATTCAGGTTTTTAGGTTAAAATCTCGCCCCAAAAACTTGTAGCTCACCGGTAGAGCGCAGGATCAGCCATTAAATCTGCCATTAAGAGGAAGATGGTTCAATTCCATCCAGGGTTTGGGGCATTAAAGTTATTACAAATATTTACCTAAAACTTGTAGCTCACCCGTAGAGCGTCTTGGCCCTCAAGCTAAAGAAAGGAAGATGGTTCAATTCCATCCAGGTTTTAGGATAAATAGCCCAGAAAACTTGTAGCTCACCCGTAGAGCGTCTTGGCCTACGAAGCCAAATGAGGAAAATGGTTCAATTCCATTCAGGTTTCTGGGTTTTATAAAATAAAACTGTTTTGTGGGAAAACTTTATGTCAGAAAAGAAAAAACTACTCTATAGACAAGGCGATGTTCTAATTCAAGAATGTGATGAACTTCCTGAAAAAGAAGATATAAAACGAAAAAAAGGCCGCATTTTAGTTTATGGTGAAACTAGCGGTCATACTCATAGTTTAGCAGATCAGCGGACAGCACGTATTTTTGAAAGTTTGTTCTCTTCAGAAAAAGAAGTAGGCACGCTTTATTTAGAAGTTTTTGAAAAAGCAGAAATTATTCATCCTGAACACGCTACAATTGCTCTAACTTCTGGCATATATCGAATTTGGCGACAACGCGAGTATGATTTACGCGGCTCTTTTAGAATGGTTATTGATTAACAAGGATTTGGTTTTCTCATGTCGTTTTTGCTTAACTCAAAAGGTGTACAAAAATCTGTTGAAAGTTCACAATTTTATGACTCATGGATTGAGCTTGTTAAGCTTTTAGCTACTGGAAAAGCTCCTCAAGATCTTAAAATTCAAGGCTCGCTTTCTTTAGCACAATTAAGGCTTCGCTCTTTGCCAGGAAATTTAACTGTAAAAGGTGATTTAGATCTACGCCAATGTCAAAGGCTTTCTCGAATTGGAAAAAACTTAAAAGTAGAAGGCAATTTGTTTATTGGAGGTCGTTTAAGCATCACTCCCCAACATCAACGAAAGCTAGTTAAAACTTCTGCAAAAACTGATTTTTTAGCAAAATTAAGTAAAGATGGAAAAATCCCTTTGGCCTATTTACCAGATAATTTGGAGGTAAAAGGAGATTTAGTTATCCGAAGTGCTGCTAATTTACGCTCTTTTCCAAGTAAATTAGTTCTAGGTGGAAGCCTTTTACTACACGGTTGCGAAAAGTTGGAAAAACTTCCTGATAAACTTCATGTTAATGAAGATTTAATTTTAATTTCTTGTCTAAAACTACATAAACTACCTGATGATCTAAAAGCTAAACGATTATTTTTAATAGGTTGTGGAGTTGAATCACTTCCCCATAAAATGGACATTAAAGAGCTAATTCATCTAGAAAGCTGTCCAAATTTAACTTCTTTAGCACCTAGTTTACTTTGTCTAGAAACGGCCTCTTTAGAGCAACTTACAATAATTAATTGTCCACTAAAAAATCTACCTTATTATGTAAATACCAGCAAAGTAATAAAAATTAATAGAGTCCCTATTAATTTAATGAAAGACAGTTTGTTAGAATCTAATTCTATTAGAATAACAAACTGTAAAAATTTAGAAAAAATAGAATCATTGCTAGCACCAAACTTTTCTTTAAGTTTTCGTGATTGTGTAAAGCTTCAGTCTTTTTCTGATCCTTCATATTCCATTGCCCAGCTTGATTTAACAAATTGTGAGTCTTTGCAAGCTCTACCTAATAAACTTAGTTTTTTTGTGACTGAGGAAGATAAATTAACTTTGACAAATTGTTTTAAGTTGCTGCATTTACCTGATTCTATGAAATTTATAGGCCGTTTAGAAGTTTCAGGATGTTCAATAAAATCTTTGCCTAAAACAATGCAAAATTGTCGTGTATCTTGGCGCGGTCATTGGATTACATCAGATATTATTTTTGCTCCAGAAACATTAACTTCCGATAGAATTTTGACTGAATCAAATGCAGAAATTCGCCGACTTATGCTAGAAAGAGTTGGAATTGAGCGTGTACTTTCAAAAGCAAATGCCTCAACCATTGATTCAGATAAAGACGCTGGCGGAAAACGTTCATTAATTCAAGTTCGCGTTAGAACAAATTGGAGTGAACAACTTGTTAGGTATTTGCGTTGCTCTTGTCCTTCAACGGCACGTGAATATCTTCTACCTGTTCCACCTAACATTAACTCTTGCAAGGCTGCTGCGGCTTGGCTAGCGGGTTTTAACAAAGTAGAGGACTACCAACCTATTTTAGAAACTTAAAAAAATTAACTATGCAAAAAGCTGATTGGGACACTTGTTTAGAAGTTTTAACCAGGGTTATTGATGATCCTAGTTGTGCTTTAGATTTAGAAAAAATTGAGCGACTAGCTACAAATCTTTATAAAAAAGCTCGTAAACGTAACCGCAAAGAAGCTGCGTCAAATTTAACTGAAGAAGAACAAGCTTTGCGTCAAGAACGCTCAAAACAAGATCGCCAAGAAAACTACATTGCAGACCAACAAATTATTGCTAGCACTTCTATTGCTCGTGTTCATAAAGGTGAAAAAATAGAAGAACAAAATACAGAGCTTAAAACTACTAGTGTAAAAGGTGGCTCAAAGTCTTGTTACTGCTGCGGTAAAGCTTATCGTGAAATACATTTTTTTTACCATAAACTTTGTTTTGATTGTGCAGAGTTTAATTATAAAAAACGTAATCAAAAAATTGACCTAACAGGTTATTACAGCTTAGTAACAGGCGGACGTATTAAAATTGGTTTTCAAACAGCATTAAAATTGCTGCGTGATAATGCTACTGTGATGGTGACAACTCGCTTTGCTCAAGATGCTTTGGAACGTTTTAGCAAAGAGCCTGACTTTAAGATTTGGCAAGATCGTCTTTTTATTCAACCGCTAGATTTTCGTGATTTGCACTCGCTATTAAGTTTTATAAACTATTTAGAAATCCATTGGCCTGCACTTGATATTTTAGTTAATAATGCAGCACAAACGGTTTCACACGAAGCAGAATTTTATAAATTAGAAACTGAAAAAGAATCAAAAATTCTTTCTAGCTCTCAAAAACAATTTAGCTCCATACAGTCTTTAGCCGAGTCTAAACAAAATTTGAATTTGGTGCAAAATTTAATTTTAGATTTAGATCGTCATGGACAACCTATAGATAAACGTGAAAAAAATAGTTGGACGCTAAAATTGCATGAAGTGGAGGTGCGAGAATTGCTAGAAGTTTTGTTAATCAACACTGCTGCACCTTGTATTTTAACTGCAAAATTAAAACCTTTATTTCTTAAATCAAAAAATAAAAACCGCTTTATAATTAATGTATGTGGTTTAGATGGACAATTTAACCGTATAAATAAAACCTCTCAACATCCGCATGTCAATATGAGTAAAGCAGCACTCAATATGATGACTCGAACTTCTGCAAGCGACTATGCAGAAGATAATATTTTTATGAATAGCGTTGATACAGGTTGGATCACGCATGAAGGAAGTTATTCAAAACGTGAACAAATGCGCTTAAAAGGTTTTATTCCTCCACTTGATGAAGTTGATGGAGCAGCACGAATTTATGACCCTATAGTTAGCGCAATCAAACACCAACTAGCTTTTGGCAAATTATTTAGAAATTATTTGCCTGTAGATTGGTAATTTTAAGCTTTTGTACTTTTGTTAATTGAAAACTACTAAATAACAATTCCGTAAAATAAATATTTTATTAAACGGCTGCAACCTAGCATTCTAAAAAAATATCTATAGATAATAACGCTGTGGGAGCTAGTTATGAAAAAATCTTGGGCAAATTATTTTATCCTACTTAGTTTTCTGCTTCTAATTTCAACCAACATTAGCACTTCCTCAACTTATGCTAAAGAAGTTTTCCAAGAACAAAATGAAAATCCAGAACAAGTTGAACCTGTTCAAGAAACTGAAGAAATTCAAGTGATTGAAGAAGTTGAGCAAGTAGAAGAAGTTCAACAAGAAACCACAGAAGAAACTAAAACCATAGAAGAAACAGAAGAAGAAAAAGCACAAAAAAAGCAGCAAGAACTTGATGAGGCACTTGTTAAAGCTGTAGGTAAAGCAAATGTAGACAAAGCATTAGAACTTATTGCTAAAGGTGCAAACATAAACAGTGAGTATTATTATTTTCCACCTCTAATAAGAGCTTCTGCACTTGGTCATAAAGAAATGGTTGCAGCTTTAATCTCAGTTGGTGCAGATGTTAATCTAGTTTCTGAATATTCCAACCCTCTAAGCATAGCTATAAAAATGGGACACGTGGAAATTGTGCAAATGTTGATTAATGCTGGAGCAAAAGTTGATGCTGTCTATGGTGAAGAAGCAAACTTAATAGTAGAACCAGCAATAATGTTACTTTCTCAAATAGAAAAACCTTCTAACACTTTTACCAACACTTACAACAGTATACTAATAACATTACTTGCTGCTGGTGCAGATCCTAATATTAAAATTGATCAAACATTTCATAATGAAGAAACCTTTATGACTCCTTTAATGACTGCTGTTTGTTTAGGTAATTTGGAAGCAGCTAGTTTATTAATAGCCTGTGGTGCAGATGTTAACGCTAAAACAAATAAAGGGGTAACTGCTTATATTTGTGCTATAAAAACTAACCAACAAGATATGATAGAACTTCTTAAAGAATCTGGAGCAAAGTTTAAAAAAACCTCTAAAAAAACAAAGTATCCAGATATTCCAATAACAGAATATGCTGGAAAAGTAGCCTTTATTCCTGGCTTTGGCCCAACTATATCTAGTGATGATCCCCTTAAAATAATCTCAGAATGTGAAGGAAAAGAAATTACTGATATCAATGCTAAAAATGAATATGGCGAAACTATTTTGATGGGATTTCTAAGATATGGCTCTCATAGTGATGAGTATATAAAATTTTTGGTTCAGTCGGGAGCTAATCTAAATTTAGAAAATAACGAAGGCGAAAACGCTTTGTTTATGGCAAGTGGGTCAGGTATGTATTGCATTTCTTCGCTTGAAACCCTCTTAAGAGCAGGTGCAAATGTTAATATACAAGACAAAGATGGTAAAACACCTTTAATGAGGTACATTAGCGCAAATAAAGGTTGTAGCTGTTCTGCTCACTATGCTTATAAGGATTTTATCTCTTGTAATGAGATTATAAAACTTTTGATTTTGGCTGGTGCAGATATCAATATTCAGGATAAAGATGGAAAAACAGCCCTTATGTATGCTTATGAAAAAGACTCAAACTACGATTTTTTTTCCTTAACCAAAACTTTACTTGAATTGGGTGCAGACCAAACTATTAAAGATAAAGACGACATTTCTTTTTTGGATATGTTAGAAGGAAAAAAAGCCAATAAGGAAGAAGATACTAAATAAGCACTATAAGAAAAGCTAAAGCAAAACATATTACATATAAAAATATATTAGCTAAACCTACATAATAACCCGCTTGAGCAACGGGTTTTCCTGCTATTGGTGCAAGCCCTCTTTCAATTGCTACTAGTTCTTGATGACTTAAGACAACTCCTACAATAGCCGTTATTATCGGACAAAAGGCAAAAGATAAAACACTAAAAATTAAGCCCCAAATAGCACGTTTGCTAGCATTTGTTGGCGGTGTAAATGGTGCTGGCATTGGTTGACCTGGTGCGTAAGCATTAGGTTGAAAACCTTGCATATAAGGTTGTAAAAACTGTCCTGGTTTATAACTTCCTGTATCTTTAGTCATTTCAACACTTGGATAAACATACTTAGGTCGCTCAATAGAGTCTCCATTCCAACCAGGTGGAGAAGGTTTTTCAGCTAAAACTGGTGGGGTTACTTCTTGTTTTGGTAAAGGTTGTAGCTGATAGTTTTGTTGTGGCGGTGCCGGCAATGGAGGTAATGGAGGCAATGGAGATAATGGAATTGCTGGCATTTGTGGTATTTGCGGAGATTGTCCAACAACGGGCCAATTATTTTTCTCTTGAGAATTTAATCTTAGCTGCCCAGATGGGCCAGATTTTAATTGTCCAGATGGGCCAGATCGACTTGTTGGGGTAAAAAGCTCAGGATTATTAGTAACAGGCAATGGGGCATTACACTTTATGCAAATGCGTGTGACAGGTGCTTGTTGAGTGCCACATTTTGAACAAAACATTGCTAAGTTACTCTTTCTAATAAGCAAATTAATTAGGGTTAATTTCTTATAAATAAAATTCCTTTTACCAAGTTTATTTGATCAGCATTATTCTGACAATGAAAAATTTGCAAGTTTTAGCCTTTAGCTTTTGTTAGCTATTTATTGTCCAAATTTTTAATTTGCAAACACGCTGGTTGTTAGTGCTTGCCACCTGTTTTTCGCCTCAGTTAAAATGAAAGTTTTGCAATAGGCAAAATTTTTATTCTGTAAGGATTCCTTGTGTTAGAAAAAATAATAGTTCGCGGCGCACGGCAACATAACTTAAAAAATATTAGTGTAGAGATTCCTCGTAATAAATTAACTGTAATCACAGGTTTAAGCGGTTCTGGCAAATCCTCCCTAGCTTTTGACACTATTTATGCTGAAGGTCAACGTCGTTATGTTGATTCACTTTCGGCTTATGCCCGTCAGTTTTTAGAGCAACTAGAAAAGCCTGATGTTGATAGCATAGAGGGTCTTAGCCCAGCTATTTCTATTGAGCAAAAAACTACTAGTCGTAGTCCTCGTTCTACTGTAGGAACTGTAACAGAAATCTATGATTATCTACGCTTGCTATTTTCTTCCATTGGTCAACCTGCTTGTTATCAATGTGGTCAGCAAATTACTCGGCAATCTGTAGAGCAAATAATTGCTAGCTTGCTAGAACTGCCTGAAGGCGAGCGAGTAATGATTTTGGCCCCAATTGTTCGCGGTCGCAAAGGTGAATTTAAGAAAGAAATCGAAAAATTGCTTAAAGACGGATTCTTACGCGCTCGTATTGATGGGGAAATGCGCTCATTAGACGACGATATCCGTTTAGATAAACGCCGCAATCACACTATTGAAGTTGTAGTAGATCGTTTAATGATTAAATCTGGAATACAAAAACGATTAGCTGATTCTGTTACTTTAGCAGCAAAATTAACTGATGGGATTGTGCTTGTTTCTATTGTTGATGGCACAGAAAAACTTTACTCGGAAAAAATGACTTGTGTAAATTGTGGTTTAAGTTTACCCACTTTTGAGCCTAGATCTTTTTCTTTTAATAGCCCCTATGGTGCTTGTCGAACTTGTAACGGAATTGGTATTCAAATGCAAGTTAATCCCTTACGCTTAGTAGTGGATGACTCTAAACCTTTATCAGAACTAGACTTTGTTCCAGATGATGAGCAAACAAATAGCCAACTAAAAGAAGCTTTAATTGCAATAGCAGAAAAATTTGATATTACCAAAGACAAAACTTTTGCTGACCTGCCAGAAAAAGCCAAAGAAGCCTTTCTGTCTGGAACAAAAGACAAATTAACATTTGAATATAGCGGCTATGAATATAGTGCTGCTTGGGGTGGGGCTGTTAGTTTGCTAAAACGTCGCTATGAGGATGCTAAAACGGATAAAACCAGAACAGCCCTAGAAGGACTAATTTTTCCTAGCCCTTGTGCAGCTTGTGAAGGTAAACGCCTTCGTCCAGAATCTTTAGCTGTAAGAGTTGCTAATTTTACAATTTCTGATTATGTAGAAATGCCAGTATCAGAAGCAGTAACAGCTTTTGAGGAAATTAAGCTAACTAAACGAGAAGAAAAAATAGCCGGGCCAATACTTAAAGAAATTCAAAACCGACTTCAATTTTTAAGACGTGTTGGACTAGGCTATTTATCTTTAGATCGTGCTGCAACAACGCTTTCTGGTGGCGAAGGTCAACGAATCCGCCTAGCAACTCAAATAGGATCACAACTAAGAGGCGTGCTTTACGTTTTAGATGAGCCTAGTATTGGTCTTCATCCCCGCGACAATCAGCAACTACTTGAAACTTTGTTTCGCTTGCGTGACCTTGGCAATACGGTTTTAGTTGTAGAACACGATGAAGAAACTATTCGCCGTGCAGATCATGTTGTAGACCTTGGCCCAGGTGCTGGTACACATGGCGGAACTATTGTTGCGTCTGGTAGCCCTAAAACTTTATCCCAAGAAAACGACTCTTTAACTGGAAAATATATTTCTGGAAAATTAAAAATCCCTGTACCAAAACAACGTCGTCTGCCTAATGGAAAAAGCTTACGTATTTTAGGAGCATCAGCTAATAACTTAAAAAAATTAGACGTAAATTTCCCTCTAGGGTTATTTACTGTTGTTACTGGGGTTTCTGGTTCTGGTAAATCTACTTTAGTTGGCGATATTCTTTATCGTGGCCTAGCACGTAATTTATATAAAAGTTTGGCTGAACCTGGCGAACATATTTCTATGGAAGGAATTGATCATATTGATAAAGTTATAGAAATTGATCAATCCCCAATTGGGCGAACACCTCGTTCAAATCCTGCAACTTATACAGGTCTTTTTACTCCTATTCGGGAGTTTTACGCTTCACTCCCTGAATCTAAAGAACGAGGCTATAAAGCAGGACGTTTTTCTTTTAATGTCAAGGGCGGACGTTGTGAAACTTGCCAAGGTGACGGATTAAAATGTATTGAAATGAATTTCTTGCCAGATGTCTATGTGCTTTGTGATGTTTGCCAAGGTGCGCGTTATAACCGAGAAACTCTAGCTGTGCGTTATAAAGGGCTTTCCATTGCTGAAATGCTAGACAAAACGGTTGAAGAAGCCTTGGAAATTCTATCTACCATTCCCCAAATTAAGCAAAAATTACAGACACTTTTTGAAGTTGGCTTAGGTTATATTAAGCTAGGTCAATCAGCTACTACGCTTTCCGGTGGCGAGGCACAAAGAATTAAGCTTGCAAAAGAACTAAGTCGGCGTGCAACAGGTCGGACGGTTTATATTTTAGACGAACCAACTACAGGGCTACATTTTGAAGATGTGCGTAAACTTTTGGACGTACTACAACGCCTAGTAGAACTGGGTAACACAGTAATTATAATTGAACACCATTTAGACATAATCAAAACAGCAGATTGGGTTATAGATTTAGGGCCGGAAGGCGGCTCACAAGGTGGAAGAATTGTCGCCGAAGGTGCGCCAGAAGATATTGCCCGCGTCCGACGTTCTTTTACAGGGCAGGCATTAAAAACCTTACCAGAATTTGCCCACATAACTAGCGGAACTGGGAGTTACAAAAAGCTTTCTGGGGCTTATACAGCTTACAATACCAATAATAGTAATAGTGGTAATAGCGGTAGTAATAATGGCAATGTTTTGTAAATTGTTAGACTTTCAGCCCAATAGCTTGAAACATTGCTTCAGCTTTTATTAATGATTCTTGGTATTCTGCCAGCGGGTCAGAATCAGCAACAATTCCACCTCCAACATTAAAATAGCCGCAATTATTTTGTATAAATAGAGTGCGAATAGCTACGCTTAAATCTAAATCCCCATCATAGCCAACCCAACCTATTGCACCCATCGACAAACCCCGTTTTAATGGCTCTATTTTAGATAAAATCTCCATCGCTCTGATTTTTGGCGCACCTGTAATTGAACCACAGGGAAAAGTTGCTCTTAATATCTCACTAAACTTTGTGTTTTCTTTTATTTGCCCACTAACTTTAGAAACTAAATGAAATACTGTTGGTAAGGCTTGAAGCGATAAAACATTGCTCGCATCAATCGTTCCTAGCTCTGAAATTCTGCCCAAATCATTACGTAGCAAATCAACAATCATAATATTTTCTGCAATGTCTTTTTCACTGCTTTGTAATTCTGCCGCTAATTCTTTATCCGATGCAAAATCTTTGCCTCGTGGACGAGTTCCTTTAATTGGGTAAGCAGCAATATTTTTTCCTTGACGATGAAGAAATCTTTCTGGCGAAGCACTGACTACGGCCCAATCAGGAGTTTTTAGATAAGCACTAAAAGGGACAGGAAAATATTTTCTTAGGCGAAGAAAAATTTCTTGTGCTGTTAAGTTTTCTAATTCAATTTGAAACTGTTGAGTTAAGTTAGCCTGGTAAATATCTCCTTCGGCAATATAGTTTTTTATTTTCTCAACTGCTTGTAAATAAGCGGTTTTGTTAAAAGTTGAGTGATATCTTAATTTTTTAAGCTCAATATTTAAGTTAGAAAAATTGACTGCAAAGCTACTAGTAAAGCGTTCTAGTTGTTTTTGAGCCGCTTGCAGTCTTGTTTGGCACTGCTCAGGACTTTGACCATAGATAATTAAAGTAGCTTCATTAGTCAAATAGTCATAAACAATTAAAGTTGTATAAAAGCATAAAAAAATATCTGGTAAATAATGGCTAGATGTTGGCATAGTCGGCAATTTTTCAAAATATTGATTTAGCTCATAAGAAAAAAAGCCCATGGCCCCGCTGTTAGCTAACGGAAGATCAACGTTTATAAGTTCTTTGGGTCGTCGCTCATCAACCATTTCATCCAACACATCTAAAGCATTACCATTAATTATATTTTCGCCACTTCGAGAAAATAAGTAAGCTTGTTGGTTGGTAATTTGCAAACAACTTTCAGGATTATAGCCAGCAATTAGAAAACGGCCTGAGTAAAGCCCATAATCTTGGTATTTACAGCTATCTAAGATAGTTGGATAGAAGGTATCAGGAAGTTTAAGGATAAAAGCTAGAATTTGCTCAGCGGTTAAATTTAGCCGACAATGGGCAACACTTGCAGCCATAATTTTTATATTCTTATTAAATCTCTTGCAGCGGGAATTGATTCATAAGGTTCAGCCGTTTGAACAGCATTAAGTACAGCATTTGCAACTACATCAGCCGCTAAAGATCCCAAAGTAAGTAAATCTACAGCATGAGAATAATCACTTGTTGAGAGAGCAAAAATTGTGTCTCCATCAAAAGGCGTATGAACTGGGTTAATTGTACGTGCTAGCCCAGCATGTGCCATTTCTGCCAGTTTTGTAGCATCCGTTTTAGTTAAACGAGCATTGGTAGCAACTACACCAAGTGTAGTATTTTGTCCAGCAAAAATATTTGGTCGTTTTCCATCTCTAATAGCCGACATAATATCCATTAAAGTATCTCGGCTGTCAGAAAGTGCGCCCGCTACACGCCAGCCTGTTTCTGGATCAATGATATCACCTGCTGCATTTACTACAACCAAAGCTGCTACTACTAAATTACCTAATTTAATGCTAGCTGTACCTAATCCACCACGTGTAGCACGGTCAAATCCAAACACTTTTCCTACTGTAGCACCAGCACCAGCACCAACATTGCCAGTAGCAAAAGGCCCTCTTGCAGCTAATTTTGCTGCCTCATAACCATCTGAAGCCGTAGGATAAATAGGACTATCGCCTAAGTTAAGATCAAAAATTACTGCTGCTGGTACAATTGGCACTTTTGCAACTTTGACATCAAAACCAATATTTTTTTCTGCTAAAAATTGCATTACTCCTGTTGCAGAATCTAGCCCAAAAGCACTTCCGCCGCTAAGCGTAATGGCATGAACCATTTGAATTGTGCTAGTTGGTTTAAGAAGGTCGGTTTCCCTTGTTCCAGGCGCACCACCCCTAACATCTACCCCAGCAATAGCACCTCTTTCTACTAATATTGCTGTGCAACCTGTAGGCCGTAGCAGACTAGTAAAATGCCCTACTTTAATTCCTGTAATGTCAGTAAGATAGCCACCCATAGCGACAATTTACCATTGACTTAAGCAGAAAAGAAGAAGATTTTACGACATATTTTATTTACATTTCTTTGTTAGGCTGTTAAAACTTTTGTCAACATTAAAATTCAAACCTTAAAAATAAAATTTAATAATATTTATGACAGAAAAATTATTTCCTTTAGCTAATAGCATTTGGCCCAGAAGCGGCGGCGATCAGGGTAATCGCGCCCATGTCAATGTTGCAGGCCCTAGTTTAGGCAAAATTGTTAAAAAAATTGCTCTACCCTATGATGGTGTTTCTATTAATAACCTAATTCGTGGTGTAGTAGTTGCCCAAGATGGAACTTTAAGAACTATAAATAACGGTTCTCTCACAGCTTTAACCCTAGAGGGTGAAATTCTTTGGTCTGTTGCCCTAGCCCAATACAATGAAGTTGCAGATCATGATGACGATGATGATGACTACGATGACGATGATGACGATGATGATGACTACGATGATGATGATGACGATGATGATGATGATGATGACGATGATGACGACGACTATGAAGAACAAGACTTTGAAGACGCTCATGTCTCCAAAATACTAAGAAAACATACCAATGATGATGACTTAATAGATGATAGATATGTTTTTCATTCAATCCCAATTGCGTTAGCTAATGGTTGTACACTGGTTGTTTTACGCAATGCAATGGTAATGTTTGACCAAAAAGGTCAACTAGTTTATCAAATAGATATGCCTGGGCTATCGCCTGATGATTCTGGACTCTCACCTAATATTACTTACTCTGATGAGTTAATTTTAACATCTACACAAGGCGCAGCTTATCTTTTTGGCTTTGAAACTGTCCAAGAATTAGGTGTATTTGGTTATGATATCCGACCTGTAGCAATGTTTGATGACAATACTTTTTTAATTTCTGGTTATTCTCAACTAGGAATTTGCCGAGTCACATTAGAAGGCCAAATAATTTGGGATACAGGATTAAAAGATGCTGACTTACTACCTGTAGTCAATTCGCGTCAATTTTCTGCCCTAGGTTCATTTAACGAAGAATTTTCCGCAATTTATACTCCTAGAGGTGAACTTTATGGCCGCTATAACCGTCCAGCAATTTTTGCAGAATATCTAAATGGTGAATGGATAGCATTTTCTGAAAGCCATATTGCACGGCTTCAATCTAATGGCAAAGTTATTTGGGAACATGAGATTGATGCTGTTGGAATGCTACTTCGTCATCAACCAATTGTTGATAAAGATGGAATAATCTACTTAGTGGACAATGAGTTTTTAATGTCTTTTAACTCTGAAGGAAAACGCTTACTTAAACTAAAAGTTGGTGGAAGCGTAGGCCCATTAAGCTTTGTTAAAGAAGGAATGATTGGCTACGTTAAAGATGATAAATTGATACTACTTGAATAGTCACCAGCCCTTAAGGACTGGCCTATTACCACAAGGCCCTCTGGGGCTTAAAGAAATTTAAACCGTAGCGGCATTTGGTAATAGACTAGTCTGATGGGCTTGTCTGATGGGCCTGTCTTAACACAACTTTAATTAGTTGCTACCCGATAAGATGTGCAAATCTAAAATATTATTTAATATCATTTGCTATTTTGTAGAAGGGGGCAAGTTATGATTAAAGGTGTTGGTAGTGATGGTATAAAATCTACTTCCAGTTCAAATAATTCTTACACAATTAAGCCAGGAGACACTATGTCTGACATAGCCAAACGTCAAGGTGTCGGACTAAGCGACTTAATTAAAGCTAATCCACAGGTAAAAAACCCTAATTTAATTTATGCAGGACAAGAATTAAACATGCCTTCTGCAAGCTCTCGTGGAAGTTTTGACGGCTTAAGAGTAGCAAAAGCCTCTAGCCCTGATGAGCGTCCGCCAGAAGTTTCTGGACTATTAAAAGAAGGTAGCCGAGGGCCTGCTGTAACCCAACTTCAAGAAGCCTTAAAAGATAAAGGTTTTAACCCTGGCCAAGTAGACGGTGTTTTTGGGCCACGAACAGAAGCAGCCTTAAAATCCTTCCAACAAAGCCGAGGCATTACAGCAGATGGTATTTATGGGCCTCAAAGCCGTGCCGCTTTCTCTCGTGGGCCAGTTAATCAAGATGATGTTCGCGGTAATAACAGACCCAACAGACCAGATAATAGCCCTAACGCACCTGCTAGCAATGGTAATGGCAGAGTTTCTTATAACGGCAAAGAAGTTTCTGATCCAGTGCTACGCAACAAGTTAGAACAGGTAGCAGACTTTTTTGGAAAAAATATTTCTGTTACTAGCGGAGATCGTGACTTTGTACCCAAAGGCGGTAGCCGTACTAGCTTACACTTAGCACACCGAGCAGTAGATTTACATGTCAATGGCGTATCTGACGCAGAAGTTTTTTCTCGATTAAAATCTAGTGGTATCTTAAATGGTGGTTATGAAGTAATTTGGCATGGTTCAAATACTGCAACAGGTGGCCCACATATTCATATTGGCCGTTATGATGGCGGACGTGCAAGCCAATTTAAGGTTGAAGGCGTTCCAGGACGTGCTGCACCAGGGCAATATAGAGTAGTTTAATTAATAAATAAAGGTCACTTCTAAGAGTGACCTTTATTTACGCCAATAAGTAACACAAAATTTATTTTCGTAACACAAAAACTAGTTTATAATTGCGTTGCTCAAAAACTACTAAATAAACTCAAAAATTTACAAACAAAGAACTAAAGCCACTGAAGCGTTCGATGGCGGCAGAAACTTAGCTAAAAACTAATTGCCGTAGGCGGTTTAAGTGGTTTTTTAGCTTTAAAACTTATAAACAAGAAGGAGCATTAGATTGGAAGAAACATTTTCTTTAGCTTTAGGATTAGGGTTTTTACTAGGACTAAAACACGCCATAGAAGCAGATCATGTAATTGCAGTAACAACAATTGTAAGCCAACAAGGTTCTGTACTGCGTTCAGGACTAGTTGGAATGCTTTGGGGGATTGGACATACAATTTCATTATTTATTGCTGGAATATTTGTAATTTTTTTACAAGTAGCTATTCCAGAAGGAGTTGCTACAATACTTGAATTTTCAGTAGCGTTAATGATTATTTTCCTTGGTGGACGTATTCTCTATTATTTATTACGTAATCGTAAAAAGGTTCATTCACACCAACATTCCCATGAGAATACAATTAATAATAAAGTAGACAATGGAAAAAGTTTCTTTGCAAATCTTAGTTTTCAGCCCTTAATTGTTGGAATGGTGCATGGTTTAGCAGGTTCAGCCGCTTTAACACTTCTAGTGCTTACAGAAGTAATGCGTGGAGACAAGCAATTATTAGGTTTAATTTACTTATTGGTTTTTGGTATTGGCTCAATTGGTGGAATGCTTTTAATCAGTGTTTTTATTAGCTTACCGTTTGTTTTTACTTCCACAAAGCTTGAAAATATTCATATTCCAATAAAATTTTTTGCTAGTGTTGCAAGTATTATTTTTGGATTTTATTACGCATGGGAAGTCCTCACTGGAGCATAATAATTATGGGTAATTTACAAATAGCAATACTTATTATTAACTTGTTAAGTTTACAGCCACTTATGCAAAATAATTTGATTAATAATAACTTACTTTTTCCATTAAAAAATCAAGTTCTACACTATCAAGAAACAACTAACAAAGTTAAAAATGAGATTTTAGCTTTTCGAGAAATGGTTAAAGAAGTCATTCGCAGAAAAGATAAAGCAAAGCTAGATGAAATTTATAGAGAAGACTTTAATCATATCCACGCTTCTGGCAAAACAGACAGTAAAACAGCTAGAATCAAGAGCTTACTAAAAGGTGAAATAACCATAGAATCATCTCCAGAAACAGAATTAACCATTCGCACTTATAACACTAATGCTGCTTTGGTGACAGGTATTAGCAAAATCTTCAGTAAAGAAAAAAAAGCTACTTTAACTTACCGATGGACAACACTTTATATTAAAGATTCTGATAAATGGTCTATTGCAGCAAGCCAAGCAACACAAATAGTTAAATAGGCCATTCTTAAAAGTGACCCTTATTCTTAAACCCTTCCAAAAAATTTCATTACACCAAAAGCAATTTTTTCAAACAATCCTTTTTTCTCTTTAGTAATACCATCTCGTTTTAAGCGTTTTAGCTCTTCTGGAGTATATCCAGCAATATTAACTAAAACATCTTCGGTATGTTCGCCTAATTTTGGAGGAGGAAGCTTCATTCTAACGGGTGTATCAGAAAACTTAAACGGCGAGCCAACTTGTTTTAGTGGCCCTTCAACAGGATGATCTAGCTCAAAAATCATAGCTCTATGAGATGATTGAGGATTGGAAAGCGCGTCTGCCATATTATGAACAGGTTCACAGCAAACATCTTTATTTTCTAAAAACTTTAGCCATTCATCACGAGTACGACTTAAAAATATGCTTCGTACTTCTGTATAAAGCCTTTCTTTGTCTTTACCTTCAGCAAATTGTCTATCAATAAAATCCTTACGTCCAATAGCTTCACAGAAATTTTTCCAGAATTTTGGCTCTAACGCACCTAGAGAAAGGAATTTCCCGTCTTTAGTTTTATAAACATTATAAAAAGGATAATGTCCTGTTAGCTGGGAATGTGTTCCAACTTCAACTTCTTTACCTGCAAAAAAGTTTGCAGCCATAACCGGTAACATAGAAAGTGCTGCATCCATCATAGCAATATCAATATATTGGCCTTTGCCAGTTTTTTCTCGTGAAAGCAGTGCTGCTAGTATTGATACAGCAGCCATAAGCCCCCCGCCTAAGTCCCCAATTTGCACAGATGGAATTATTGGAACACCTTTAGCGTCAACAGTTAAGCCTAAAACTCCACCAATAGCAATATAGTTAATGTCATGACCAGAACGCTGCGACATTGGCCCACTTTGCCCATAACCAGTAATTGAACAATAAACAATTTTAGGGTTTATTTGACTAACTTCTTTGTAGCCAATGCCTAAACGATCCACAACGCCTGGACGAAAGCCTTCTAAAACAACATCTGATTTAGCAACCAGTTTCATAAAAGCATCTACGCCGCGAGGCTCTTTTAGGTTGAGTGTCACGCTTTTTTTATTGCGATTAACTGTTAAAAATAATGCGCCTTCTTCTTTTAAGCGTGGAGGTACTAAACGAGCAGGATCACCATAATTTGGTTCTTCAATTTTTAAGATTTCCGCTCCCATATCGCCTAATAACATACTGCAATAAGGGCCTGGCAAGAGCCGAGATAAATCTAATACACGTATTCCTTCTAGTGGTGCAGCCATTAAATATTCCCCTTAGACTATTTTATGGATTAAAGATTTTATAAACTGTTTAATTTGCTTGCCGGGAAAGTCTGCGTAGTAGCAATGGGTTATCGAAAACAGCCGTTGCACCATAAACAACAGACTCACGAGGACTCTTTGCCGTTTTTACTGTTAAGTGCATTTCATTAGCAACCCGTTCAGCAAATTTAGCAAGTAGCGATCCCCCTCCAGTTAAAGTAATCCCTTGACTATGAATATCTCCTGCAACTTCAGGTGATAAATCTTCCAAAAAGCTTCTAATTGCATTAATTATTTCTTTTAATATAGGCTCTATTGCCCCATGTATTTCATTAGGGGTAATTGTCATCATTCCAGGAACAGAATGAACAATGCTTTGTCCGCGAATTTTTGTATTTTCTAGTGCTGAACTATTAAGCTTAGAAATAGGTAAAGCGCAACCTAGTTCCATTTTTACCCGTTCTGCGGTACGGCTTCCAATCATTAAATTATGGTAGCGTTTTATATGTTCTAATATAGCGGTGTCCATATCTGAACCCCCCCGACGAATGGAGCGAGATGCTACTAAGTGAGAACGTGTTACCGCAGCAATTTCCGTTGTACCTCCGCCAATATCAACTATCATGCTAGCACGTTCATTGTTAGCAAAAATTTCTGCTCCTAAAGCAGCTAAATATCCTTTGTCAATTAAATAAATTTTATTTGCCCCTGCTGCTTGTACAGCTTGATATAGTGCATAACGCTCAACACTAGTAATGTCACTAGGAACACCTAAAACTACACGACGAGAAAAGGCAGATCGCCCTCCACGAGCTTTACGAATGTAAAGAGCAAGCATTTTTGCTGCTAGGTCAAAATCTGTAATTACTCCATCTTCCATAGGAGGAAATATTTCTACCTGCTCTGGAGACTGCCCTAAAATCTCTAATGCTTCATTACCAACAGCAGCAACTTCACCATCACTGCGATCAATTGCTACAACAGAAGGTTCATTTATTACAATACCGCGCCCACGAACAGCAACAAAAGTATGAACTGTACCTAAATCAATAGCTAAATCCTCTGTTATCAGCCCGCTAAAAGAAAATTTCATAAATATATCTTTGTTAAGAACAAAATAACTTTTCTATTAATTGCTTATTTTTGATTTAATTAATCCGGTCGTTAAGTTCCTAAGAAGATAATATTTTCCTTAATTATTTACAATAGTTGTTTGTTTTCTCTATGCTTAAAGAAGCTTAAAAAACTAGTTTACCTATATAAACCGGTAAAATTATAAAAAAAGCCAGAATTTTTTATTGACACAACCTAGGGGCAATGTTAAATTACCGCTTCCGTTAAAACAAATAGTAATTTTCTTTGGAGTCGTAGTTCAGTTTGGTCAGAACGCCGGCCTGTCACGTCGGAGGTCGCGGGTTCGAGCCCCGTCGGCTCCGTTTCTAAAAGCCACTTGCAACCCAAGTGGCTTTTGTTATTTTGATATATAAGTAATTTTTATGACACAGTTTTCTCATTTAGATGAGCAAGGCAATGCTCAAATGGTAGATGTCACCAATAAAACCTATAGTAAGCGTCATGCTATCGCTAGTGGGTTAGTAAAAATGTCTCCTGAAACAGTGGCAGCTATTCGCGCCCATCAACTACCTAAAGGTAATCCATTTGAAACAGCCCGTATAGCTGGCATTTTAGCAGCCAAACAAACAGCTACTTTAATTCCTCTTTGTCACCCACTGCCAATTAGTCATGCTGATATCAGCTTAACATTAACGGATGAAGGCATTAGAATTTTGGCTAGTGTTTCTATTGCAGCCCCTACAGGGGTAGAAATGGAAGCTCTAACGGCTGTAAGTGTTGCAGCATTAACTATTTATGATATGTGTAAAGCTATAGATAAAAGTATTGTTATTACAAATATTCAACTAGAAAGTAAAAAAGGTGGGAAATCTGGCGATTGGAAGCGAAGCTAAAAATTACTCTTTCTTATTGCTCATTAATTCTAATTGATAATTAAACTCTGCTCCATAAAGTAGTGCAAAAGCTGTTAGAAACATCCAAATTAATAAAATAATTACTGCTCCTAAACTTCCATAAACTTGGTTATAAGATCCAAAATGTTGAACATAATAATTAAATAGCAATGTTGCAATTAACCAAAGCATTGTTGCTAGCATCGCGCCTGGCAGTACAAGCCTCCATTTTTGCTTACGCTCTGTTCCTACACGATAAATTAGCACAGCCATAGAAACTACTGTTATTAAAACTATTATCCAACGTGTCCAACTCCAAATATAATCCCATATATAATCAAACCCATATTTCCTTATTAAAAAAAGTTCTACCTGTTCTCCAAAAAGTGTAACTATAGTAGATATAAATAATGGAATACCTGTAACAAATACCAAAAAAATAGACATTAATTGTTGTTTCCAAAAACTTCTTTGAGATTTAATTTTATAAATTTTATTAAAAGCAGATTGTATTGTACCCATTATTCCAGAAGCACCCCAAATAGCTCCAATTAGCGAAAACCAAAACAACTTAGAACTAGAATCTAGAGTCATGCTTTGAATATAGTTTTCTACAATTTTATAGCTCTCTGTAGGCATCATTCTGTTAAGTGTAGTAAGTATTTCTGTGATGCTACGAGTAGCATTTCCCCAAATAAAAAAAAGGGTTATAAGTGCTACTAACATTGGGAAAAAAGACAGGATAAAAGAATATGCAGCTTCTTTTGCTAAAGCAAAACAATTATCATCATTTGACTTAATCGCTGCTTGTTTAAGAGCATTTAATATTTGTTTTAACCAAATAGAAAACTGCTCCCCTACTGATAAAAATACCTCTTCTGGAGGCTTAATTACTTGAGTAGAGTTAGTTGATGTTTTCTGTGTTTTTTGTGTTTTTTTATTTTTACCCTTTTTACTACTCAATTTTCTATTGATAAAAATAAGGCTAAATTATTCGTCATCTTCAATAGGTTCAGGTATTTTAATACGTGGTAGTTTGCTAGTTTGCATTCCACGTCTTCCTTCACCTGGGAAGAAAATAGAAAGAATTTCAACACTTCGCCAAATAGGTTCATCTGTTATAGGTTGTGCTAAACCTTCTCCTAAAAACTTTGTGGTTATTACAGTAATGTTATCTTCTCCACCTCGTAAGTTAGCAAGTTCTACCATATCACGACAAGCCGTGTCTAAATCTTCCGCTAATAAAATATCTCTTAATTCATTATCTTCAATCTTGTTTGATAAACCATCAGAACAAAGCAACAAACAATCACCTTGTTTTAACTCTAATTTGGTTAGTGCTACTTGTATGCTAGGTTCAACCCCTAAAGCCTGTAAAATAATATTCCGATTTGGTGCTGTAGCAGCTTGCTCTTTGGTTAATCGTCCAAGATCTATTAACATTTGTACTGCTGATTGATCCTTAGTAATTTGCTCAAATTGATTTGCCCTAAGTAGATAAGCCCTACTATCTCCAACTTGAGCAATATAAGCATTGTTACCGCAAACTAATGAAGCTGTTAGAGTTGTTCCCATCCCACGATAGTCTATATTCATTTGGCTTTCTTCCCAAAGACGAAAATTAGACTTTTCTACACACATTTTTAGTAAATCCGTTACAGGAAGATGTGAACGTACTCCATTATTTACAGCCTTTGTTAGTTCTGCCACTA
>Ga0268299_1000558_pt1 | contig 108260 bp, 82 predicted proteins | sample NOBtaG_FD_193484 | JGI IMG/M metagenome (GOLD analysis project Ga0268299, IMG submission 193484) | Activated sludge microbial communities from bioreactor in Nijmegen, Gelderland, Netherland - NOB reactor | ecosystem: Engineered > Bioreactor > Aerobic > Activated sludge | place: Netherlands...
GAACAGGAGAATCGGGCATCGTGGGAGACCTCGGTGAGATTTAATGCGAGGTCTTCACCGGAACCTGAACAGCGGAAAGAACTTTCCACCAAAAAACTACCGTCTCACGAATCCGGGAGACGCACCCAGGCGGGGAAAGTTGGGAGGAAGCCCACCCGGGCCCTAAAGCCTTAGGAACACAAATCCAAGCACCACGAAAAAGACGCACATCGCGAACACCGTGTGAACGCAGCGCCACGCTCCCCGGAGGGATGCGCGCCCCCCCCTCGGTGACGATCCGCATCGGGACATGGCAGCCCACCATGAGGCAGAGGGCGATGAACGCGCTGCGAGCCAGGTCGGATTCACGAATCGGGACCCGGTCACTCGAGTTCGTGCACGGGCGGATCACACCGTCGTCCCCTCTGACAAAGATCAGTCGATCCGCGATGGCGTCGCCGAACAAGGAGTAGCCGAACCTGCTGCCGAAGACCTCCCCCGCTGCCGGCCCACCGGGCGCCGCCTCGCCGCCCCTGATCTCGAGCCAGTCGGAGCCGATGAGGAAAAGGTGGATGAGCAGGAGCGTTTGGACCAGACGGGGGAAGATGCGCGTCTCATCCGGGGAGGGTGCCTCGGTCCTGAGAATCTCGTTTGAGGGCGGGGCATCGGGCGGCACGAGGTCAGGGTACCGCCGTGTGCGTCTTTTGCAAGGGGCAAATCATCATAAAGGGTGGACGAGAAAGTGTCCCATTTCGCGCCCGACATCCATCACTCGAGCGTCAAATACGATGGCATGACGCAAGTGCCTCCACATGACGCCACCTACTCTCGAAACACCCTCCTCCCCAACGCACTGACGGCCATCGTGCGGCCGTCGGAGTGCTCGAACGACAGCATGGTGTGGGGGTTTTCGGCGGCGAAGAGATAGATGATCTTGCGGCCATCTCCGCATTCGATGGTGACGCGCCACGGGGGGGCGCCGTCGAACGCGCGAAGGGGGAGGCGCGGGGTGGCCGGTTCGCGGGTGATGGTCGCGACGGCTGGCGAGGCGGCGGGGGGGGTGGTGTCGCCCGTGCTGACGGGTCGGTAAAGGGTCAGCCAGCCCTCGGCGCCGTCCTTGAATTCCAGCCCGCGCAGCACGAGGGGGAGTTGTTCCTCGAAGAGCGCGGTGGCTGCGGAATCGACCGTGCGCGAGCCGGCGCCTTCGGTGTCGCGGGGGCTCGACCATGTTTCGGTCGGGGTGTCGCGCCAAAAATCGAAGTCGCGGGTCAGCGCGCCCCCCCACTGGGTGCGGGTGATCGTCATGCGGAGTAGTCGCGAGGGATTCCGTCGGTCGGCGAAGATGTCCACCATCGAGGTGAGTCCCGGATCGGCGCCGGAGGGGAGCGAGAACTCGCGTTGGCGGAGCGATTCGGCGATTGGCTTGCCGACGTAGGGCCACGATGCGCGCGTGCCGGTCTCTCGATTCATGTCGGCCGGTTCGGTCACAATGATGTGGCGCGAGCGCATGAGGCGGCCTTCGTCGACGGAGCTGGCGTCGTATTCGGCGACTTCGGAGAGGCCGTCCTTCCATGCTTTTTCGGCGGCCCAGTTCCACTTGAGGAGTGAGGCAAGCGGGGGAATGTCGGCTTGCGGCGTTGGCTGTTGGGCGTTGGTGGAGAGGCACGCGGTGAAGTGCAGGGTGCACGCGAGTAGAGTAGTCTTCCACAGCGAGGAACGGACGCCGCGCGCAAACGGTGGCACGGGCGTCCCGCCCATGTGGGCCGCGTGCACGGGCAATTGCGGCGGGTGGAAAAGCCGCGGTTGCAATAAGGCTTTTTCAGGGGTGGAGGACACGGGCGGGACGCCCGAGCCTCCTTGGTCCTGGGTGGAGGGTGTGGGGGGAGGGTTGATGTGGTGGTGCGGTGGTGCGGGGGAGATCAATAGATGGACCACTCATCCATGCCAGCGAGGGGGATCAAGGTGCCGCTGACGGGGGGCATGTGCGGGTCGCCTGCGTTGCCGAGATTTATCCAGCCGATGTTCTCACCCCAGGCAAAGCCCGAGAAAATACCGTTCGCGTCGATCATGGCGGGGGATCCGCATGCTTCCGTATCGAAGTTCACCCAGCCGACGCAGTCACTCCACGCGAAGCCGGAGAGGGCGCCGGTGAAGGGGTTGCGGTTCACGCCGGTGTCGCCGGGGGCCTGAGTGTATGCGTTGCCGTAGTCGGGGACGTCGCCGAACTCGAGCCAGCCGCAGGAGTCGCTCCACGCGCGGCCAACGATGTAATGGGTTAACAGTTGGACCCCTGTGCTGCCATCGCCGCGAAAGTTGATCCAGCCGATGTTTTCGGCCCAAGCGAGTTCCTCACCCTCGTTCACGTTGCTTGATGCCTGTCCGCATGGGGCGGAAAGGAGGAGCAGGGTTGCAGTGAGTAGGGGGAGGATGGCGCGCATGATTGGGGCCTCGTTGCGGAGGATTTGCAGCGAAAGTATTGCGACGGGCTGAGATTGAATCAGACGCCGACAAGGGATGCGAGGATTTTCGATGGCCACGGGGGGTGGGGTGTGGTCTAGATGCGGACGTGTCGTTCGTTTGGGAACTTTTCCGTTGCCAGCCCCCCGTCTGCTTGGGGTACACAGAGCGGCTCTAGCGTCACCAACACAAGGAATAAACTCGATGGCTCGTTATACAGGTCCCGTGATGCGTTTGCAGCGCCGTGCTGCACGCGATCTCTTTCTCAAGTCCCCGCGCTCGAAGTCTGCACGCAAGATGCGTGAGGGATCGCTTCCGCCTCCGGGGCAGCATGGGGCAATGTCCCGCAAGCCCTCCACGTACGCGATCCAGCTTCGTGAGAAGCAGTCGTTGAAGTGGATGTACGGCGTCCTTGAGCGTCCGATGCGTGCTTACATGGCTCGCGCGACGCGCTATCAGGGCGTCACCGGCACAGTCCTTCTCCAGCTTCTCGAGCGTCGCCTCGACAACGTCGTTTACCGCTGCGGTTTTGCGGTGACGCGTGCCGGCGCCCGCCAGCTCGTCCGCCACAACCACATCCACGTCAACGGCAAGCGCGTGAACATCCCGTCGTACGAAGTTCGTCCGGGTGATGCGATCTCGGTTTCGCCGAAGAGCGCCCAGCACGCGGGCATCCTTGAGGCGATTCGTTACGCCGACGAGGACGGACGCAAGTCCTGGATCACGTGGGATGCGGGCACGATGACGGCGGTGTTCGCCAGCGTCCCGACGCGTGATGACCTCGCCGACCTTCCGGTCAAAGAGCAGCTCATCGTCGAACTTTACTCGCGCTAAGCGGTAAAGCGGGTTCGCCCGACCCGGCATCACAGGCATTTCAACGTACCCCCGGACGCCAAGCCGTCCGGGGGTACTTCTGCATGGTACCGTGGATCGATGATTCCGGGGGCGAATGCTCCCCGGAAGCGCGCGCCGACTCTCGAAAGTGAAAGGAGTTGGCAGCTTGCCCGCGATGGATTCCCACGCAGGAATTTTGCTCTGATTCTTGGTGGAGGAACTCCCCCTCACGAATCGGGAGCGAATAGGCAATGTTCGAGGGAATCGAAGACATCCTCATTTTTCCGGGGTTTTGGACGATTCTACGGGGGGATTCGACCACGAGAGGGACAAAAATTACCCCCTAGAGAAGCAATCTTCTCTGTTGCCTTGGGCGCATCAATCTGTCACACTTTGCCTTTGAATACGTCGAAGCACCGTATTCCGGCCGAAACTGTCAGAAATGGCGGCGGTACAGCCGAACACACCCCGGAGAGTGTGAGACTGTGAAAGTTGATTTTCTGAATTCCGATTCGAAGGGTAAGCGCTCGGCGTTCACCCTGATCGAACTGCTCATCGTCGTGGCGATCATCGCCATTCTTGCGGCGATCGCTGTTCCTAACTTCCTCGAGGCGCAGACGCGTTCGAAAGTCAGTCGGGTCCGCGCTGAACTGCGCACGCTCGCGACGGCGATCACGGCCTACTCGGTGGACAACAACCGCTTCCCGCGCATCAGCTACTTTGGGCCCCCGTACAACGACCGGTTCCAGGGGGAAATCATCTACAATACGCTGAACCACCTGATCACTTCACCGATCGCGTACATCTCGTCGATCCCGCTCGACATCTTTGCGTTCCGTGACGCCGTTCTCCTCACGGACAAGATGTACCAGTACGGTGAGGTGAACACGCTCAAGGCGTGGAACCGCGCAGGCCTCCCCTACCCGCCGATCCCCGGCTCTCCGGGCTATGTCGCAAACTATGGAACGCTCCAGACCGTGCGCAAAATGGATCGTTACATGGGCGCGTACTACCTTTGGTCGCACGCCCCGCTCGGCACTCAGTTCGAGGCTTCGGGCGACGTGGACAAGTACTTCCTCCAGTATGATCCGACCAACGGAACGGTCTCCGAGGGCCGCATCTACGTGGCGCAGAAGTTCTCGGAGTTCCGGGAAGTCATCCCGCCGACCTTCGACACGGCCAACTAAGCAACAACCCGAGTATTGTCAGTGCCTCAGAGGGGGGGAACTTCGGTTCCCCCCTTTTTCTTTTGCGTCCCATCTGTGTGTCACAGAGAAACGGTACGCCCCTTGCCCCTTTCATTCCCAGCAGCCGGGCGGATTGAGCAAATTGATTCAAAATGATACATCGCGCGGCGCGGATTGGAGCTCTCAATGGACATCAACAAGTTCACCCAGAAATCCCAGGAGGCACTCGCTGAGGCACAGGGGAAGGCGGTTAACTTCGGCCACACCGAAGTGGACGGCGAACACCTCCTGTTGGCCCTGCTTGACCAGTCCGGGGGCCTGATCCCGCGACTGCTTCGCAAGATGGAAGTCGATCCAGTCGGGATCACTGCTCGGATCGAAGGGGAACTCGCGCGGCGACCGCGCGTCTCGGGTCCGGGAATCGAGCCGGGAAAGATCAACCTCTCCCCGCGGCTGGCCAAACTACTCACGGCGGCAGAAAAGCAGGCCGGGCGTCTCAAGGATGAGTACGTCTCGGTGGAGCATCTGTTCCACGCGCTCGTGGAGGAAGGGAACTCCTCTGCGGCCGGAAAGGTGCTGAAAGAAAACAAGATCACGCCGGACGCATTCCTGAAGACTCTTTCCGATGTGCGCGGAAACCAGCGCGTCCAGTCTGCGAACCCCGAAGCAACCTATGAGGCGCTGACGAAGTACGGGCGCGATCTGGTCGCCTACGCGCGCGACGGCAAACTCGACCCCGTGATCGGACGCGACGAGGAAATCCGCCGCGTGGTGCGCATCCTCTCTCGCAAGACAAAGAACAACCCAGTTCTGATCGGTGAACCGGGTGTCGGCAAGACGGCCATTGCGGAGGGCTTGGCGCATCGGATCGTGCGCGGAGACGTGCCCGAGGGCCTGAAGGATCGAACGCTCTTCGCGCTCGATATGGGCTCTCTCATCGCCGGGGCAAAGTTCCGCGGCGAATTCGAGGAACGCCTCAAGGCAGTCCTGAATGAAGTCAAGGAGGCCGAGGGGCGCATCATCCTCTTCATCGACGAACTCCACACGATCGTCGGCGCGGGCAAAGCCGACGGCGCGATGGACGCAGGCAACATGCTCAAGCCGCTGCTGGCCCGTGGCGAGTTGCACTGCATCGGGGCGACGACGCTGGACGAGTATCGCCAGCACATCGAGAAGGATGCCGCGCTCGAGCGTCGCTTCCAGCCGGTGTTTGTCGGGGAGCCGAATGTCGAAGACACGATCTCGATTCTACGCGGACTTCGTGAGCGGTTCGAAGTTCACCACGGCGTCAAGATTCAGGACAACGCGATCGTCGCGGCAGCGACCCTGTCGCATCGCTACATTTCGGAGCGATTCCTGCCGGACAAGGCGATCGACCTCGTGGACGAAGCGTGCGCGATGATCCGCACCGAGATCGATTCGATGCCATCGGAGTTGGACCAGGCGGCGCGACGAGTCATGCAGCTCGAGATCGAGGAGGCGGCACTCCGCAAGGAGAAGGACAAGGGGAGCCGCGAGCGTCTGGCAACTCTGCAGAAGGAACTATCCGAGGTTCGCGAGCAGGCCGATTCCATGCGCGCGCAGTACGAGGTCGAGAAGCAGGCCATCCACCGCGTCCAGCAGATGCGTGAGCAGATCGAAGCGCTTCGGCGCGAGATCGAAACGGCCGAGCGGCAGTACGACCTGAACCGCGCTGCGGAACTCAAGCACGGGCGACTTCCGGATCTGGAGAGGAAGCTCAAGACGGAGGAGGAAGCCCTCCTGAGTCGGCAGGATGGAGAGCGCCTGCTTCGCGAGGAGGTCACCTCGGACGAAATCGCCGAGATCGTTGCGAAGTGGACGGGCATTCCCGCGACTCGCCTCGTTGAGGGGGAGCGCGAGAAACTGCTGCGAATTGATGATCTTCTGCACGAGCGCGTCATCGGTCAGGACGAAGCGGTGACGCTCGTCGCGGACGCGGTGATTCGCGCTCGGGCGGGGATCCGCGATCCCAAGCGCCCCATTGGCTCGTTCATCTTCCTGGGGCCGACGGGGGTCGGAAAGACGGAACTGGCGCGTACGCTGGCCGAAGCTCTCTTTGACAGCGAGGAGAACATCGTCCGGATCGATATGTCGGAATACATGGAGAAGCACGCAGTCTCGCGCCTGATTGGGGCTCCTCCGGGCTACATCGGGTACGACGAGGGGGGGCAGCTGACAGAAGCCGTCCGCCGCCGTCCGTATTCGGTCATCCTCTTTGACGAAATCGAAAAGGCGCATCCCGACGTGTTCAATGTGCTCCTGCAAATTCTGGACGATGGACGCGTGACTGATAGCCAGGGGCGCACTGTCAGTTTCAAGAACTGCGTCATCATCATGACGAGCAACATCGGCGCGCCATTCCTTCTCGAAGGCATCACAAGCGAAGGGGAGATTCGGGAGGACGCACGCGACGCCGTCATGAAGGAACTCCGCATGCACTTCCGCCCCGAGTTCCTGAATCGCGTGGACGAGACGATCCTGTTCCGACCGCTGCTCCTCTCGGAGATCGAGAAGATCGTGGATCTGCTGCTGACGGCGCTCCGAGCGCGGTTGGCAGCGCAGGGGATCACACTCACCCTGACGGATGTTGCCCGGTCGTTCATCGCCAGATCGGCCTACGACCCGGTCTATGGGGCGCGCCCGCTGAAGCGATACCTGCAACGCGAGGTGGAAACGCTGATCGCACGCGGAATCATCACTGGGAGTTTCACCGAAGGTTCGATCGTGATTGTGGATGTGATCGAGGGGCAGCTTCGCCTGCGCAGCGAACAGGTAAGGGCGGGTGTTGGTGCGTGATGAATAGTTGACAGTGTGCGGCCACGTTCGGCGAGTGGGGGGAAATCCTCGCTGATTCCGAGGGAGTTCCGTGGCCACACGCATCATTACATTCATGCTGCTCCTGTTCATGGTCCTCCCGTGGGGAGTGCCTGCGCAGGGGCCCGCACTTTCGCCCAAGGCATCCAGCAAGGCACAGAACGCTGCCAAACAGCAGGCTCCAAGCGCTCGCAAGCCCGCGAGCATCAGTCGCATCTCCTCGGATGTTCCCCTCGCCGCCAAGGCACGTCCCATCATCGTCATCGATCCGGGCCATGGCGGTCACCACAAGGGTGGCAGCGGCGTCGTGAACGGGAAACGGATCTACGAGAAAGAGGTTACTCTGCCGATCGCGTTTCACATCGAGCGCATGATCAAGGAGCAGGGGCGCTATGACGTGCGGTTGACGCGACGGGACGACACCTATGTGGGGTTGGCGGAACGAACCAATCGTGCGGAGGACTTTCGCGGGGACCTCTTCGTCAGCCTGCACACGAATGCGGTCGACGGGAGTGCATCTCGCAAGGCGAGCGCGAAGGGACTCGAGTTCTGGGTCTGGAGCCCCGAGGCCAGCAAGTCTGCCGCGGCCCGTTGGATCGAATGTCTCGAAAACGACGAAGGCCACAACGTGAGCGCGGCCAGGCCCGTCCTGAACCAGATGATGATCGATGCCCTGACGAGCCAAACAGTGGACAGCCGTCGCCTCGCCGAACACCTCGAACGCGCCTTTCTCAAGGACGCATCGATCAGGGCGAACTATCGCGGGATCGATGGCGCGCGATTCAAGGTGCTCGAGAATTACTCGATGCCCTCGGTGCTGATCGAGTACGGCTTCCTCACGAACCCTGCGGAATCGCGTCTGCTCGCTGATAAGAGCCATCAGAAGAAGATGGCGCGCATGACTGTCGAGGGAATCAATTCCTACATGGAAGCCCTCAAGGCCGAGCAAGCCCGCGCCGCGCAGATGGCCGCGAAGAGTTCAGGCAGGTAACCCACGCGTGATACATCGGGAAGAGTCGGGGGCCTCACTTGGGTTTCAAGGGAGGTGGGCTTGGCCATGGTGATGGTGAAGGCCGCGGCGTGTGTGTCGGTGCCCACGTGGGGGTCGGCACCGGTGTGCGGGTCGGGATCGGTGTAAACGTCGGCACCATGGTCGGTGTCGGGACGGGCGTGGGCGTCGCATGAGGAGTTGGTGTCTGAAATGGTGAGGGTATGGGAATGGGCGATGGTGTGGGGCGAGGAGTCCCGGGAGGAGGCACCGGGGTCGGCGTCCCGATCGGCGTTGGGGTCGGCAGGGGATCCATCGGGCGAGGGGGAATGGGCGTCTGCGCGGGAAGCAGGGACGCGATAAGCGCAATTCCTGCCGCAATGGCGAGCAAGTTCAAGTAGCGAGAATTCATCTGGCGATCTCCTCTCCGAAATGACCAGCCATGGTCCCATAAGGTAAGGTCGGAGCAAAGCGATTCGTCGATTCTGAACACCCTTGGCATGGTGAGCGTGCAGTCGCCTAGATTCTGAGCGTTGCATTTCCACGAGGGTGCTCGATCCAACCATGTGCGGCATCGCAGGCATTGTTCACGCGCTCGACGCGGCAGGAGCGCTCCCGAAAGTGGAGCGCGAAGTGCTGCACACGATGGCTCGTGCGATCGCACATCGGGGCCCCGACGACCAGGGGATCCACATCGCGGATGGCGTCGGGTTGGCGTTCCGGCGACTTGCGATCGTGGACGTCGCGACGGGAAGACAGCCGATGAGCACGGCGGACGGCGAGCAGACTGTCGTCTTCAACGGTGAGATCTACAATCACCGCGCGCTCCGCGATCAACTCTCGGCAGAGGGTCACCTCTTCCGGACCGCGCATTCGGACACGGAGTCGATCCTGTACGGCGTACGCGCGTGGGGTGCCGAGGGATTCTGCCAGCGCGCGGCCGGCATGTTCGCTTTCGCGCTGTGGGATGCGAAGGCACGACGTCTGATCCTGGCGCGCGACCGGGTCGGCAAGAAGCCGCTCTACCTGGCCCATGATGCGGGCACGTTCGCGTTTGCGTCGGAGATCAAGGCGCTCGCGCCGCTGCGATTCTGGTCGCGTGAACTCGATCATGCGGCGATCTGGGATTTCCTTTCGCTCCAGTACGTGCCCGACCCAGCGACTGTGTATCGCGGGGTTCGCAAGCTCCCGCCGGGGCATTTCGCCGTGTGGGACCAAGCGAGCGGGCGCCTCGAGATTCGCCCCTATTGGCGCCTTGAGTATGAGCCGAAGCACGAAGGCCGCGGTGCGGGTTCGATGCAGCAGTGGCTCGAGGAAGGGCGCGCGCTCCTGGATGATGCCGTCCGATCGCGACTCGAGGCAGAGGTTCCGCTCGGGTGTTTCCTAAGCGGCGGCATCGACTCGAGTGCGGTTCTTTCAGCGATGAGTCGCCATGTGACAGGGCGCATCCGCACATTCAGCATAGGATTCGAGGAGGAGCACTTCAACGAGCTCCCCTACGCGCGGGAAATGGCGCAGAAGTTCGACACGGAGCATCACGAGTTCATCGTCGAACCGAAGGCGGCGGAGGTTCTGCCGCAGATGATCGAACACTTCGGCGAACCATTCGCCGACCCGGCCGCACTGCCGACATGGTACCTGTGCAAGCTCGCGCGCGAGCATGTGACGGTCGCGCTCAACGGTGATGGTGGTGACGAAAGTTTCACGGGCTACCCACGCACGCTCGGGTTTAATCCCGTGCCATGGTGGACGCATGTGCCGAGTCCTCTCAGGTCGGGGCTGGCATCGGCAATGCGCCCGATCCGCGGGCTCCCCCATCGGCCGCGCATCGTCCAGATGGTAGACTTTGTCAACCGTCAGTCCTTGGCCCCTCCGGACAGAAGTTACGCAAACATGATGGCCTATATGCTGGACGATACAAAGGCGGAGGTGACGACGCCTGCGTTTCGCGAATCGATCCACGCGCGTGATTCCCTCGCGGAGATTTCCATCGCGGCCATGCACGCAGGCAATGCGATGGAAAGGGCGGATAGGCTCCTCGCGAGCGACATCGCCACTTATCTCCCCGGCGCGTTGCTGACGAAAGTGGATCGTATGTCGATGGCGTTCGGTGTGGAGGCTCGCTCGCCTTTCCTCGATCATCGCTTGATGGAGTTTGCTGCAAGGCTGCCGATCATGGCCAAGTTGCCACGCCGCGAGCTGAAGGTCTTCCTCAAGGAAATGCTCCGCCCTGAATTGCCTTCCGATATTTTGGATCGGCCAAAGGCGGGATTCGCTGTGCCGATGGGTCAGTGGTTCCGCGGGCCGCTGAAGACAATGGCATACGACCTCCTGCTGGATGGCACCGCGCAGGAGCGCGGCATCTTGTCGGCGCGTGGGGTGCGTCGATTGCTCGACGATCACTCGTCGGGATCCGCGGACCACAAGCGCCCACTGTGGGTACTCTTGAATCTGGAACTCTTCATGCGCCACGCGCGCATTCAGTGATGGCGCGCGTTACTTGACCGACTTCAGAACCACGCCGGAGGTCCTGCGGAGATCGAGGCGTGAATCGAGCGGAAGTCGAATCCAGAATCGGAGTTCCTCCCCCTCCATGTCGCATTCGAGCACCCCGCCGTTCGATACGATCGCCTGATAGGCAATCGGCAGCCCGAGTCCGGTTCCTTCTGCCTTGGTCGTGTGAAACGGTTCAAAGAGGCGCTCGATCTCACTCTGCGAAAGCGACTCGCAGGGATTCGCCACGCAGAGAATCAGAGGCCGAACTTCGTTCACAGGCAGGTGCATGCTCGAGATGCGCACCGCCCCCGATCCTCGCTCGGCGACCGCCTCGACTGCGTTCCTGATGAGATTGAGCAGGGCCTGACGCATGCGCCCCTGCTGAAGCACGGGGTGCGGCAGATCTTCTTCGAGTTCGAATCGCAACTCGACGAAGTCAGAGCCGTCCTTGGCGGAGAGCAGGGCTGCCTCGGCCGTTGCGCGGAGCAAGTCGTTGAGGTCGGTTTCCTCGGGAAGCTGAGGCTCTCCTTGCGCGAAATCCATGATGGCGGAAACGAGGCGTTCAAGGCGCACAATCTCGCCGATGACGCGACGGTGATATTCCTCGGGTGGAACGATCGGAGGACCCTCTCGTTCTGTCTGCTCCTGGAGCAGTTGCATCATCCCCTTCATCGACGCGAGAGGATTGCGGATTTCATGCGCGATGCCGGTCGCGAGTGTACCAACGGCCGCGAGGCGATCCGCGCGTTGCATCTGTTCGCGGAAGGATTTCGCGGCGGTCATGTCGCGGATCTCGAGCAGCCACTCTTCGGCGCCATCTCCTTCGGCAACCAACGGCGAGAGGACGAGACTGAGGACGATCTCCTCATGACCTCGGGGGAAGACGATGTCGCATTCGGCCGAAGTCGCACTGGGCGCGGCGTGCAGCAGCTTCGCACACCCTCGCATGAGCGCCTGAACTCCGGGGTTCTCATGCTCTGCGGTTTCGGAGGAGAAGTTTCCGCCGTGCAGGTCGCGCGGATTGATGTTCAGGATGCGCTTCAGTGCGCCCTCGGCGAAGCGGACACTTCCTTCCTTGTCGAGGAGAAGGCGCGCTCGTGCCGCGGCCTCCTGCATTTGACGGTCGCGTTCGGCGAATAGCCTCTCGAGGTGATTCACCATCGAGTTGAAGGTGCTCCCGAGATTGGAGAACTCGCTCAACGGAGATGAGGGAATCTGGGTCAGCTCGCCGCGCGTGAGAGCTTCGAGCGATTCCTCGAGCGCGCGCAGCGGCTTGACGATTTGCAGCGCGAGCAGGAGTCCGACGAGCGCTGAAATCGTTGCCACGACGCCGGTGAAGATGAGCACGAGGTCGGCGGAGTACTCGATGCCGTCCTTGATGCGAGGACTGGTCGCAGGGTCGAGCGCGATGGTCATAAGCTGGTCGCGCAGAAAGACGCCGCCTCCGATGACGATGAGCGCAGTGATGGCGGGAATGGAGACCGTGAGTCGCACGGTCTGGCGACGCGTCTTCGCGAGGGACTCTCGCTCGATGGGACCACCGACGGGTAGATCGATGCCTTCGGCGTGATGTGTGTTGTCCGGTAGCTTCATTCGGTCGCGGGTTCCGACGATGGCTGCGGCGAGGCGCCGCGAAGTTCCTTGAGGAATGGCAGACCAAGAATCCCGAGCCCGAAATACCCGGTCAAGGTGTACACAATCCCCGCCGCGAGCAATCGCGCCGGATCTTCTGCGACGAGGGCGAGCAGCGCTGCATCGCGCGTGCCTGCACCCGCGATGGTCACAGGCAGCAGCCCCGCGAATGTTGCCGTCGGGAGCGCCCCGAGCAATGATCCGACGGCAACCGCGGAGCCGAATGCCCGGAGCAGGAGCCAGAGCTGGATGATCGACAGGAACCAGTTCACGCCGGAGGCGGCGACACACGCGAGGAGATGGCTGGGCCGACGGAGTAAGGCGGGGAAGACAGCCACGAGCGCGCGGAGCTTGTTCGCGAGCGGGAGTTTGGTGCCGCGTTCGAGCGCGCTCGCCACGATCGCGAGAATCGGCGCGGTTGCCGCAGCGGCAAGCAATGCGCCCGCACCGATCACGACGGACGCGGGTTGAGCTGCCATGAGCCCACCCGCGAGCGCGAATGCGCCGAGCACGCCGACGTCAATCACGCGTTCGGAAAGGGCGGTGCCGAGGACCTGATCCATCGGGGCCTCGCCGCGCAGTGCGGCGGCCTTGAGGAACTCGCCTGCCTTAGCGGGTGTCAGCGTCCCGACAGGCCAGACCGCGAGCGAAACGCGCACGCAGCGCGCGTATGACATCGCGATTCCCTGTGAACGGAGTACGGCCAGCCAGCGCGCCGCATTCAGAAATGGGAAGGCCAGAACGATCAGGGAACCCGCAGCGAGGTATCCCGGATCGGCGGAGCGCACAGCGTCACCGAGCTGATCCCAAGCGACCCTTTGCGCAAGGAGCGCCAAGAGCGCGAGCGTGGCTGCCGCCAGAACGGTATGGCGCAGGTAGGCCCGGCGCGAAGGCGCAGGGCGGGCTGTCATGTCGCTGCCGATGACTCGTCAGACCTCCATCGAGATCATCGGGAGAATCTGCTCGGTCAGGGCCACAAGGCGAGCACGATCATGCAGGGGGGAGAGCCAGTGCTTGGGTATCCCGGAGATTCCAAACCTCGCGCCGAGCAACGCTCCGGTGAGCGCGCCGTTCTTGTCGCATTCACCGCCGCGCGTCACGATCGTGCTGACGCCCTGAGCATAGTTCTTTGCGCGATGGAGCGCCCAGACGGCGCAAGTCATCGAGGAAACCGCATTCTGGGAAACATTCAGTTCATCGTGGCGAAGTGTTGGGATGGACTTGAGTGCCTCGCTGACAGCGAACGGGTCCTCGGGGAAGGAACGAAGGGGCGTGTCCATCGAGACGGCGCTGAACTTGGCGGGGTCGAAGCGGAGGATGGTGTTCTTGTGCAGATTCTCGCGACGGAGCGATTCCAAGAATCCTGCCGCGAGTTGGATCGTCGAGTCGCCGTTGAACTGTCCGTAGAGGCACTGGAGGATCAGGAAGTTGACGACGATCGCAGATTCGATACAGCGGGGATCGTAGTGCGTCAGACGCATCGCGCGGGTCGTATCGACGACGAGACTCTGAAGGTCACCGGTGCGCGTGATTGCGATGGGTACACATCGCGTCAGGCCACCGTTCCCGACGAATGTCCCTCCAGAGTGATACCAGCTCTGGAGTGAAATCGCCTCCCACTTCTCCGGATGCGCACCGAGCAGTTCGAGGATGTCCCTCAGTTCGAATCCAAAGCCCTCGCGGTGACGATCCACGAGCGAAGAGAGACGCATCGCGATGTCGATCTCCTCGAGTCCCTTATTGGCCAGGATGCTCTCTAGGACGACGAGCGCCTGAGCAGTGGGAGCAGTCCACTGGCCGGGGGCGAGGTTTGCCTTTCCCCCGCCGTGCATGTCCTGAACCCCCTCCGGGAACCGGGATTCGAGCGAGTAATGATTCATCAGCCGATGGGGCGCGCCGAGCGCATCACCGACGGCCAGCCCCGTTAGACAACCGAGGACTCGATCGCGCAGTTCTTCGAAACGAACGGGCATTGGATCCACTCCCGCGACGAAGTTACTATCATTTCTGACTATTCGCGATCATGCCACGATGGGAATCAGAACGGCAAGAGAAGCTGTGCGGATTTCAGGAAAATGGAAGGATTTGTGCATGAATCGATTGGCACAAAGTCTGTTTAATGGTGGGTGCACATCCCTCCGTAGGCTGGCTTTGGCGCTGTCCTGAGCGCTTCGGGTGCAGGAGGGGCGTGCTCCGCGCGTGTCAATTTGGCTCGCGCACCCGACCAATCGACACCACACCTTTGCCCCCGGCATTTTTCGGGAGCTTTTCAAGGGACGCAGACTGAAGTGATGATCGAAGTGCAGGACCTCGTGAAAATCTACGGCACCAACCGGGCCGTGGATGGCATCAGCTTCAAAGTGGACAAGGGCGAAATCGTCGGCTTCCTCGGGCCCAACGGCGCGGGCAAGAGCACGACGATGAAGATCCTTACGTGTTTCATCGCCCCCGACGGCGGCAAGGCCTCGATCGCAGGGCATGGCGTGTTGGACGATTCGCTCGCGGTCCGCAAGCGCCTCGGGTACCTCCCCGAAAACACGCCCCTCTATGAAGACATGGGTGTCATCGAGTTCCTCTCGTTCATTGCCTCGATCCGAAGCATCCCGTCCAAGCAGCGCCAATCCCGCATCGACGAAGTCGTCGATCGCTGTGGCCTGCGTTTGGTGGCGGGCAAGACGATCAGCCAACTCAGTCGCGGCTATCGCCAACGCGTCGGGCTCGCACAGGCTCTCATCCACGACCCGGACATCCTGATTCTCGACGAGCCGACGAGTGCGCTCGACCCGAGCCAGATCGTCGAAATCCGCGAACTCATCCGCGAGATCGGCAAGCAGAAGACCATCCTGCTCTCGACACACATCATGCAGGAGGTTTCGGCGACGTGCACGCGCGTGATCATTATCTCGCGTGGCCGGATCGTCGCGCAGGGTACCCCGGACGAACTCACGTCGGGCGGGCGCCGCGGGCGGACGATTCGGGCCATGATTCACGCAAAACATGGCGAGGTCACGCCGCTCGTCAAGAACCTTCCCGGGCTCATTAGCGTCGAGGGCTCCGAGCTCCCGGGCGAACAGGGTGTCGCCTTGGTGCTCGCGAGTTTCGAGAAGGATGTGAAGGACCCCGCCGAGCGCATCTATGCGCTCGCCCGCGAGAAGAGTTGGACCATGCGGGAATTGCGCGAAGACCGCTCGACGCTCGAAGAAGTCTTCATCCGCGTCACGCGCACCGTCTGAGGATTCAAACCCATCCATGTCCACCACACTCAAGCTCTGCAAGCGTGAGATCATCGCGTATCTCAGCTCGCCTGCATTCTACATTTTCCTCGTCGTTTTTGTCGGGGTCAGTGGCGCGATGTTCTTCTACGTCGGGCGCGTGTTCACGGAACGATTCGCCCAGTTGAACAACTTCTTCACGCTGCTGCCGTTCTTGCTGCTCTGTTTCGTTCCCGCGGTCGCGATGCGCCTGTGGGCTGAGGAGAACAAGTCAGGCACGACGGAACTTCTGATGACGCTTCCCGTGCGCGACTGGGAGGCGGTGTTGGGCAAGTACCTCGCCGCGCTCATGGTCATCGTGCTTGGGCTGGCGCTGACCTTTCCCATCCCGATGATTGTCGCGCATCTTGCACGCAAGGACACGCCGCTCGACTTGGGCCCCGTGTTCGGTGGTTACGCGGGCATGGCCGCCATGGGAGCCGTCTTCCTGGCGCTTGCAAACATGGTGAGCGCGCTGACGAAGAACCAGGTGGTGGCGTTCATCCTTGGAATCTCGACCTGCTTTGGAATCTTCATCCTTGGGCGCCCTCCCGTGTTGGAGCACGTGCCGCAAGATGTCGTCCCCTTCCTCTCGTTCATTGGTGTCGGCGGGCATCTGGATGGCTTCGCGGTCGGTGTGTTCGACACGCGCAGCGTCCTCTACTTTGTCTCATTGGTTGTCGTGCTTCTCTTCGCGACGGTCCGCATTCTGGAAAGCAGGAGGTGGCGCTGAGATGATCACGTTCGCGCAACTTCCCGCAGGAGTACTCTGACCCATGTCGAAATGGTCCCAACGCACGATTGGCCTAATCTCAGTGCTGCTCTTTGCCGTGATCGTCACGGCGCTCAACCTGTTGGTTTATGACAAGCACGTCCGCCTCGACCTGACGCGCGACAAGCGCTTCTCGGTCTCGCCCGAACTTCAGAAGCTCCTCGATAAGATCGAGGACTCGATCACGATCACGATCTATGTTTCGCCGGAACTCCCGCCGCAGCTTCTCGCGCCGCGTCAGAGCGCGGAGGACCTCCTCCGCGAGGTCGCCACCGCAGCCGGCGGCAAGCTCAAGCTGCGCGTCGTCGAACTGACCGAGGCAAAGAAGAAGGAACTCGCCGAAGAGTTGAAAAAGTTCTCGGTGACCCCACTCCAGGCTCAGATGGCATCGCGTGAGGGCCTCACGGTTCGCACGGTGTACTTCCACATGCTGATGCAGTATCGGGACCGCTCCCAGGTGTTGCCGATTCCCGAACTTTCGAACTTCGAGTACGTCTTCGCGCGCGCTCTCCTGAAGCTTTCCCAGGATGAACGCCCGCTCGTCACGGCCATCGACACGGAAACCGCGAGCGAGTTCCTGCGCCTGATGGGAACCCTAAAGAAGGGTGGGCTAGACAATCTCGTCGAGGTCGAACTGGTCGATGCCTCGCAGGGACGCGCTCTCTACATCTCGGAGCGGACGAAGCTCATCGTCATCTCCGCGCGCGAGCCCCTTACGCCCCGAAACATGTGGGAGCTGGACCAGTTCCTCATGTACGGCGGCAAGCTACTCGTGCTCGCCAACGGCACCGCGTACGACGATCCGATGATCTTCTTCAAGGCAGAGCATCTGCTGCCGAACATGAATCAGTTCCTCAAGCACTATGGAGTGGAGATCGGAACGGAGCTGGTCGAGGACTGGGGCTCTAACCTTGAAACCCCGGCGAAGATCGACGTGAAGAATGGACAGCCGGTCTACTCGATGGACCCGTTTCCCTTTCCAATCCTTCCGATCATCAAGGGCGAGAACATCGAGGACCACATCCCCGCGATGACGCTGACGCAGCGGCTGCTGATGCCCTATGCAACGCGCGTCACGATGGAACCACGCAAGAATGGCGAATACGACGTCGATACGCTGATGTGGACGACGAACATGGCGGACACGCAGACAACCGGACCGTACAACCTCGACCAGCCGGCGCCGGGCACGAAGCCACCGGCAGACCTCACGCGGGTTCCTGTCGCTGCGTCGATCAGCGGTCCGTTTGTTTCGTACTACGGAATGACGCCCGGCCCGCGTCGCGAGTCGGATCCTGTCGCCGATCCGATCCAGTCGATGCGTTTGCAGCAGGCCGCGAATCGCCCGTCGATTGCTCAGTCACTTCCCGGTGCACAGATCATCGTACTTGGGTCCGCGCACATGTTCTGGCAGAACTTCCTCAACCAACTCAACACGGTCGATCCCTCGCTTGCTGCTGAAAACGTCAACTTCCTGCAGAACCTGATCGAGGGCCTCACCATCGGCGATGAACTCGCCAAGGTGCGCTCGAAACAGATGCGGCAGGCATTTCTCGATGGCGAAAAAGTCGAAGCCTCAAAAGACAAGATGCAGGCGCTGGGCACGTTCGCCGTGCCGGCACTGCTGATCCTGTTGGGAGCCGGGTGGGCCACAGCACGTCGCACGCGCCTGGCTTCCCTGGCAAGGAAGTACGCGAAATGAAACTGAAACACCTCGCGGCATTGGCCGTTGCCGCGGTCGGACTGCTGGTCATCGTCAAAATGTCCGGCAAGGATGATGCCGCTTCGCGCCTCTCGGAAATCGCGCCGACAACCAAGACACGTCTCTTCTTCAAGGGCCTCGACCCGGCGAAGATCGCAGAGATTTCGATCACATCGGGCAAGATGCGCCCTGTGGTTCTTCACCGGATCGGTGAGACAAGCTGGACGGTCGAAACGAAGCGCGGTCCGCGCCAAGTCAGAGAAGCGCGCGCGCGTACGCTGCTCGCATCTCCTGCGGGTGCAGAGGAATTCCGTGCCGACATCGTCGCGCAAATGCAGGCCGAACGCGCCGAGAGCCAGTCCTCGTTCATGACAGATGATGTCGCAGGTCGCCTTCTCACCTTGAAAGACAAGGACGGGACGGTTCTCGAGTCATTGATCCTCGGCAAGGCACCGTACAACCCGCTGGATTCGTGCTATGTGCGCCCACCGGGCGAGGCTGAAACCTACCTCCTGCCTGTGAACATCTCGGACAATTTTAGGGGCGACAAGCCATCCGAATACATCGAACCGCGATTCGTGCTTGGGAAGCGCCCACTCGACGTCTTGGACATCCGCGTGGATTCCAGCCAACCCGGGATGAGTTACAAGCTGATCCGTACATCGACCGACCTCGCCGACTTGCGATGGGAAGTTGTCATCGATGGGAAGAGTTACGAGGCAGACACCAGCGCCGCTGAAACCGTCGCGAGTCAGTTCGTTCAACTCGCTCCGCACATTCAGGCGGATGATCTGGAGGAGGAGCCTGACTTCTCCGGCGGCCCGCACGCGACGATCACCGCGACCGTCAATGGGTACTCGCAGCCTGTCGTCGTCGAGTTCTTCGGCACGCTGGCCAAATCGAGCCGCTCGCGATTCACAACCATGTCCACGCAGGAAGATCCCTTCGCGTGTGACATGTGGATCGCGTTCCTGAAGGAGCCGGCGATTTTTCTGCCATTCGACCCGGATCGCATGACGGGCGGGCCGGACATCATCATTCCTGCTCCGACGCCGAAACCGGAAACGCCCGCACCGGGGCTGGAGCTGCCTCCCGATGCGACACCCGTTGGGTCGACGCCTGCGATGGAAACGCCCGCGCCAGGACTCCAACTTCCCCCGGGCGCGACGCCTCCTCCGCCGTTCGAAAATCCATGAGCACGCCCGCGTGGATCGCGCGATGGGCTGCGGGTGACCCGCAATTGAGCGCGCTCTTCGTGGCGCCGCCGTACAATCCCATGAGTGTGGTTGCGAAGCGGCCCGTCGGTGCATGGCAGGCTTTGTCGGTCGCTGAACTAGATGAGTGGCGTGCGTTTCTAGAATCGCATGGTGCGACCGAGGCCACGATTGCCGCGATGCACGCTCTTGGCGAAGCGAGAGCTCTGACGGTCGTCACGGGGCAGCAGGCTGGCTTCGCGATGGGGCCACTCTACGTGATCTACAAGGCGCTGACGGCGATTCATTTTGCCCGTCGCGTGGAACAGGAATCCGGGCGGCCATGTGTGCCAATCTTCTGGGTCGCATCGGACGATCACGACATCGACGAAGTCGCCGAGCTGCACTGGGCGGATGACTCTGGCCGCCTGCGCAAAGATCGTGCGGAGAGCGCAGCATCGGCGCTCGCGCCAGCGTATGAAGCGACGATTTCGGATGGTGAAGTCGCGCGTGTGATCCACGCGATGGCCGCCGACCTGCCGGAAGAATCACGCGCGCTGTTTGCCGACGGCATCCTCGCGGCGTCAGCCGCACCAACGACCTTCGAATCGCAATTCGTCCGCCACTTTCTTGATCTATTTGGCGAACTCGGCATCGTGCCGATCGTTCCTCGACTTGGATTCTTGCGCGCGCGAGCGTCAGGTTTGGTTGAGCAGGAGATTGCACGCCCGCGCGCATCATCGGTCGCTCTCGCCGGCGAAAATGCACGCCTGCGCGACGCGTTTGGATTCGAGACGATCCATCGCACGGGCGATGAGTTGAACTTCTTCATGGAGTGTGGCGAGCGCGGAACGACACGTCGTTGCAAGCTCTCCTGGGAAGGCGCGAGCATCGTGATGCAGGATCCGATCGATGGTACGCGGGTGATGACGCCGGAGGAACTGCTCACCATTTTGCGCGACGACACGGGACGATTTTCGCCGAATGCGGCGATGCGGCCGTTGGTTCAGGATCTCTCGTTGCCAACGGTTGCGTACATTGGCGGCCCGGCAGAGTGCGCATACCACGCGCAGATTGCGCCTCTCTACGATGCGTTCGGCCTGACGCGTCCCGCGATCATTCCACGCGCGAGTGGCGTGCTGCTCGAGAAACAAGCGGTGCGCTCGCTGGCGAAACTGGGCGTCGATCCGAGCGCTGCAGCAGCGGCCTCGCGCGACCAACTCGAGGCCATGTTGCGTGGAGACACTGAGGGCGCGCTCCCCGAGCTTTCGCCGATGCTGGAGAGCGCGCTTCGAACCTGGGCCCAACGATTGGGAGAAGAAGCGACCGACCCGCAGGTCTCGCAAGGGCTGTCGAAGACGCGAGAAAACATTCTCTTCGCCGCGAAGAAGTTGGAAGAACGGGCGGCCACCGCTCGCGCGCGCCGCGAGGGAACGCGGGAATCGCACGCGCGGCGCGTCGTGGATTCGATGTTCCCCGGCGGTGAGCCGCAGGAGCGCACAGTCAACGCGCACTTCGCCCTGTCGAAACTCGGAGGGGCGGCTGCGCTTGAATCGATCTCGGCGGCGCTCGTGTACGACTCGCCACACACCCAGCCGATCGCGTTATGACGCGACGTTGGAAACCGGCTGATCCTTGAATTGTAGCTCGTATAGTTTGCGATAGAGTCCATCGCGTGCGAGGAGTTCATCGTGCGTGCCGGACTCGGCGATCCTGCCGTGGTGCATGACGAGAATTTTGTCCGCGCGTTGAATCGTCGAGAGGCGGTGCGCAATCACGAGCGCCGTGCGCCCGGCGAGCAGTGTCCTCAGCGCATCCTGAATCAGCAACTCAGTCTCGGTGTCGATGTTCGACGTGGCTTCGTCGAGAATGAGAATCTCCGGATCGAAAGCCAGCGCGCGCGCGAAGCTGAGAAGCTGCTTCTGCCCTGTCGAGAGCGTCGCGCCGCGTTCCTTGACCCCGTTGTCATAGCCCTTTGGGAGACGCGAGATGAACTCGTCGGCGTGGACCGCGCGTGCCACTTCGCGAAGCTCATCGTCCGTGATGTCCGTTTCGCCGAGGCGAATGTTGCTCGCGACGCTGCCGTAGAAGAGAAAGACGTCCTGTAGCACGATGGCGATCTTCGCGCGGAGATCGTGCTGGCGCATTTCGCGGACGTCGATTCCATCGACCTTGATCGAGCCCTTCTGCACGTCGTGGAAGCGGCAGAGCAGGGACATCAGCGTGGATTTGCCCGCGCCGGTCGGGCCGACCACGGCGATGGTCTGTCCCTTGCCGACGCTGAATGAAACGTCGCGCAGGACCCATTCCTCATCGTTGTAGGCGAACCACGTGTTCTCAAACGTGACCGCGTTGGAGAGCGGCGCGACCTGCTTGGGCTGGGGCGGATCGGTGATCTCCGGCTTGCGGTCGAGCAGCTTGAAGAGCCGATCGCTTGCGGCGATGGCGCTCAAGACGAGGTTGTACTTTTCAGAGAGGTCCCGAATCGGCATGAAGAATCGTTCGAGCGATTGAACGAAGAGAGCGAGCTGCCCGACGGACACGACGCCAATCGCCGCGCCCAGAGCCTGTGCGGCATTGGCATCGAGTCGTTCGATGCCGCCCTTATACACGACGATCGCAAATCCGATCGCGCAGAGAAGTTCCACGAGCGGATAGTAGATCGAGTACTGGAACACGGTCGCGATGTGCGCATCGCGATGCGAGCCGTTCAGCTCGTGGAGGCGATCGTACTGGATGTCCTCGCGAGTGAACGCCTGGACGGTCTTCATGCCCGTCAGGTTTTCCTGGAGGTAGGCATTCAGTCGCGCGAGACGGACACGAATGAGGCGATAGGTCTCGCGAATGCGGCGGCCGAAGTTGCGGCTAAGGAGGATCACCGCAGGCATGATCAGCATCACCCAGAGTGTGAGCTTCCAATTCGTCCAGAGGAGAAGTCCGACGACGGCGAGCAGGAAGAACACCTGCTGGAAGATCCCGATGACGCCCTGTGCAAAAAGTTCGTAGAGCGTATTCACGTCACCCGTGACGCGGGTGATCAGACGGCCAACGGGGTTGCGATTGAAGAACGAGATTGGTTGTTGCTGCAGATGTCCGAAGACATCCATGCGCAGGGATGCCATCGCCTTATTGCCGATGACGGAAATGAAATAGTTGTTCCACCCGTCCAGCGCGAAGAGCGCGACCTGCGCGGCGAGGAGCAGGCCGGCCATGTACCACACGCCACGCATATCGCCGTGCGCGATGTACTCGTCGATCGCGTATTGGATGATGACCATTGGGGCCAGCATCAAGAGCGCCGTGAAGATGCTCACGCTGATCGCGAGGATGACGCTCCACTTCATCGGCGCGAGGTATTGAATCAGCCGCAGGAGGTGCTTCGCATCACCCTGATTGGTGAGCGCTTCCTTCTCTTCGGCTTCATCGCGGCGACGACGCGCCTCGTGGAGCGAATCGCTCATTGGTGCGCTCCGTTCGAAGGAGCGACGGCGTCGGTCTCGTCGAATTGCTCGACGGATTGCTCGAGCAGTTGCTTCTCATGGAGACGCGCGTAGAGACCTTCCTCGCCGATCAACTTCTGGTGCGTGCCGCGCTGCGTGATTCGGCCATCCTCGATCACGAGAATGATGTCCGCGAGTGAGACCGTCGAAATGCGATGCGAGATCAAGAACACCGTGCGCCCGCCCAGGAGGCCACGCAGCTCGCCGAGGATCGCTTCTTCCGTGTGTGTATCGACTGCGGACAGCGCGTCGTCGAAGACGAGAATCTCGCTCTCGCGCGCGAGGGCGCGAGCGATCGAGAGGCGCTGGCGTTGACCGCCGGAGAGGTTGATGCCGCGCTCCCCGAGTTCCGTGCGATATCGCTCGGGTAGGCGTTCCACTTCCGAATCGAGGTGCGCGCGTTTCGCGGCGGAGAGCACGTCTTCTTCCGTGATCGGACTGACCGCACCGAATCGGATGTTCCATTCGATGGTGTCGCTAAAGAGGAACGTCTCCTGAAACACGAAGGCAGTGCGGCGGCGAAGTTCGCGCAGGTCGATGTCGTTGATGTCCACTCCGCCGAAGAATATCTTCCCCCGCTCGATGTCATAGAATCGCGCGAGCAAGTGCACGAGCGTCGATTTTCCTGAACCGACCGGGCCGATGATGCCGACCGTCGTGCCGTACGGGACATTGACAGAGATTCCCTCAAGCTGTGGTGCATTTGTCGCCGGGTAGGTGAACGTGAGGTCGCGGAACTCGATCGCCGGGCGCGGTGAAACGGCCTGCGGCGTGGACGTGGGTGTCACGGCGGGCTCGGCCTCGAGAACTTCGTTGATGCGTTCCAGCGAGGCGATGCCGCGCTGCGCGAGGTTGATCACCCAACCGACCGCGATCATCGGCCACACCACCATGCCGAAGAGAAGGATCATGGCGATCAGCGTGCCGATCTGCAGCTTGCCTGAGATGACGTCGTTCCCGCCCGCGACCAGCAGCACGATGAATCCGAGTCCGACGACGCATCGGATCGCGGGGAAAAAGATGGATTGGATCATCGAGACGCGCAGCGACTTGTCCATGTAGGCGTTGTTGCGATCACCAAAACCGCGAACTTGGGCGTCCTCCTGGCGATAGGCCTTTACGACCTGAATGCCGGCGAGGTTCTCCTGCGCGTACGTCGTCAGTACGCCGAACTCGTCCTGCTGCTCGCGCGAACGCTTGTGCGTCTCTCGCCCGAATCGAAGGACGAGCGGAGGGAGGATGATCATCGGCGTGAGCGAGATCGCCGTGAGCCTCCAATCAAGATAGACCATCTGCCCGAGAATGAGCGGGAGCGAAAACAACGCATTCGCCATGTACATGATGCTTGGGCCGATGAACATGCGCACGGCGTCCATATCGTTCGTACCGCGCGACATCAGGTCGCCCGTGTTGTTCGCGTCGTAAAACGCCGGGTCGAGTTTCTGCAGCTTGCGGAAGAAGTCGTTGCGGATATGGAACTCGATCTCGCGCGAGGCGTCGATCATGACGCGTCGCATGAGGAATCGAAAGCTCGCACCCAGCCCCGCAAGCACAACGATGTACCCGGCGAGCCATGCCAGATCCTCGCGCCGCACGCTGCCGGCTTCGGCGATGTTGACTCCGTTGCCGACCTGCACGGGCACCTTGGTCGCGAAGAAGTTCGACGCAAAGACGAAGAAGATGCCGAAGATAAAATGCCAACGATACGCCCGAATGTATGGGCGTAGTGTGCGGAGCGATTTCATGCGTGGAAGCTAGGAGATTCCCATCTTGGAGGGCGAGGAGAGCTTTCTCCAAAGTGCGAGATAGGCCTCAGCGGTTCGCCCGATCTCATAGTTTGCCGCGACGTGTTCGCGCCCTGCCATGCCCATCGTGCGCGCGCGGTGACGGTCTGCGAGCAAGTCGTTGATGCGTGCCGCGATTTGGGCAGGTTGCGTTGGATCCACAAGGTAGCCCGACACTCCGTCTTGAACGAGTTCGCGCATTCCGCCTGCATCGCCACAAACCACCGGAGTGCCCGCCGCGAGTGTCTCAGCCACAATCAGGCCGAAACCTTCGATCCGGCTCGGATGCACGACAACATCCGCGGAACCCAGCACCTGCGGAAGCATGCGCGATAGGTGGCCGATGAATCGCACCGGGAGCTTGCGCGCCTCGGCTTCGCGCTCGAGAGATTCGCGCAGTGGTCCTTCGCCGATAAAGGCCAGCGTCGCATCCGGATGCTTCTCGTGCACGAGCGCGAAGGCATTCAGCGTCACAAAAGGGCCCTTGAGCTCGATCAGGTTTCCGGCGCACACGACGAGAGGACCAGACCCTTCGACGTTGAGCATGTAACGGGTCTCTTCGCGTGTTGGTTCCGAGACGGGGAATATCTGAACTGCATCAACCCCATTCGGGATGACAAGCGTGCGGTCGGCTGGATACCCATTCGCGAGCATTGTCTCGCGGACATGGCCTGAAATGGCGACAAATGCGTCCACGCGGGACCGCGAGAGCCGATCGAGCACGCGATATGCGACGCCCTTGGCCGCGCCCTTCTCCGACACGGCATGCAGCCCATGGATCGTCGAGGCGAGTCGCGCGCTCGGGATCCGGCGCCGCACAAGACGCAGAACCAAGTCCGGCCAGAGCAGGTTGGTGTGGACCACATCCGGGGGGTTGGTGCGCTTTCCTACCTCCTCCGCCCACTGGCGGAGCCGTGCGAACCCTCCGCGGCCACGCGTGGGCACAACGCTCGATGAAATGCCCAAGTCCCGCAGGGGATGGAGCAACTCCCCCGTTCGGCTCAGGGCGACGGTCTCGATGACGAGGCCCGGTTCCGCCATGAGACGTTGGCACAAATGAAACATCAGGTTGCCCGGGCCGTCCTGCTGGTAACTATTCAGCACTAGCAGAACGCGAAGTTTCCTTTCGGAAGAGTCTCTTGCCGGGTCCGCGTTGCGCGGAACGCCAGTGTATTCGGCCATCGGCTTGGGCTTCGTCCGGGATGCAGTGGGGCAGGTCGTGGCGACTCGGGGCAGTAGATGCCCGGCCCCATGACCGGAGCATGCTCCGTCTGCGTCGAGCGGTTTCTTCGCTGGTGGCATATTCCGGGGAGTGACGGCGCCTTGGAGGCGATGTCCCTCCCATCGATCTCGCGACGACCGAACCCAACCGCCCGATGCCTGAGGCACTGCGCAGACTACTCATCGTGTCCTACGACTTCCCACCGTCCTCGGTGGGGATTTGGCGCACGCTCAAGTTCTGCCGATACATGCCCAAGTTCGGCTGGTTCCCCTCGATCCTGACGGTGGCAGAGGTGCGATCCCCCGCGTGGGATGAGTCGCCGCTCGAGGAACTCCCAGAAGGGGTCGAGATTCGCCGCACCGGATCGTTCGACATCAATCGCATCGCATGGAAGATGCAGAAGCTCGACGAGTGGTTCTTCGAGGGGGAGAAGGACGGCGAGGAAGAAACGCGTCGCACCAATCCGAACCCGACGAACTCGCGCCTGCGTGGTGTGATGGACGTCTTCCGGCGTTGGGTCTTCGTCCCAGATGATCGCTGCGGGTGGTATCCGTTTGCCGTCGCCGCAGGACGGAAGTGGATGAAGCAAACCAAGTTCGACGCAGTCTACTCGACCTCGTTTCCGAACACCTCGCACGTCGTCGCGGCGAAACTGGCAAAGGAATTCAACGTCCCGTATCTTGCCGACTTCCGGGACATCTGGGTTGGGAACTATCAGACCTACAACCCGCCGACGAAGAAACATCACCGCTGGCACAAGCAGATGGAACGCAACGTCGTGCGTACCGCGGGGCGAGTGATCTCCGCAACGGAGCCGATCACGGCAGACTTTCGAGAGCGATACCCGGTCGAGGCACCCGAGAAGTTCGACACCGTGCTGAATGGCTTTGATGTGGAGGACTTCGCGGGAATTACTCCCCGCCCCACGCCCGAAACGTTCACGATCACGTATGCTGGACTGATGTACGGGGCGACCTCGCCGAAGAATTTCTTTGCTGCGGTGTCCGCGTTGCTGGCGCACCAGCCGAGATGGCGAAAGTACCTGAGGCTGCGGTTCCTCGGTGCGATGATCGAGCCGTATTCGCGCCTCATCCAGCAGATGGGCCTGGGTGACGTGACGCGCGTGGAGGCGTATCTCCCCCACCGCGAGGCGCTCCAGGCCATGGTGGACGCGGATGCGCTGCTGCTGCTCGTCGCCAAGACGCCGGGGAGCCACATCATGCTGACGCAGAAGGTCTTCGAGTACGTGGCCGCGCGGAGGCCGATTCTCGCGCTCGTGCCCGAGGGCGCCGCGCGCGAGTTCCTCGAGAACATCGGCGAGGGGCACGTGGCCGCGCCCGACAGCCCCGCCATGATTGAGCAAGCGATCGAGCGACTGCTCTATGAATGGCGCGTTGGCGAGAAAAAGCGCATCCTCCTCCCTGAAAACAAGATCATCCGCAACTACGAGCGCCAGCGGTTGACTCAACGACTGTGCACGAACCTCAACGCCATCGTGCGTGACTGACCGGCGAGAATTCCTCAACGCCGGGGTTCCCTTTTTGTTGCTCGCCCGAGACGCACCAGTCTATCAAAGGGCATCAAACACAGACCCACAGCGGTTAAGCACATGCAGAAGTCAAAGCCCGTGACGCCAGCAGGACCCTCCGTGCCTGCCACCCCGGAAGCGGCCACTGCGAAGAAGCGCAAGATCGCCAACGACCCGACACCGCAGCGGCTCCATCCGGCGCAGGTTGAATTCAGCTATCCGCTCGGCGTGCGTCTGGACATGGACCGCGAGCTGCCCGTCGATATCTCCGACGAAGATCCGGAGGAAATGCTTGAGCTGTTCAGCAGCCCTCCGAACTGGGAAGATCGTCTCGCCCCCGTCAGCGTCATGTTTAATCAGGAGAAAATCACCGGGAAGAATCCGCTCGAGGTAGAACTGAAGTTCATCCACGGGTTGGCGGCCCATCTCGGACAGATCGCCACGGACATGGAGCGCACCAATCGCTCGCGATTCGGCGAAAAGGGAGCCGTCTCGTTCCTCGGGCTCGGGCTCGATCCCGACACCGTGGTGCGCATCATCGATTTCGATTACGAGACAGCGGACAATACTTACAGCCGCCTGGAGACACTCTTCTCAAGTGGTGCGGTCACGCCGGTCGCGACCACGCCGTTTCACACGCTCCTGCCGTTGTACAAGCATGACTTCGAAGTCAGGCTGTTGATCCGGATGGGGCTGGATTTCTACTGGCCACTCCTCAAGAAGTACAACCGCGCGGTGGCAAAGAACACGGGCGAGAAGTACTTCATCGCCGTGTTCACGCTTCCCGAGGGCGCGTACTCAGCGCGTGTGCTCCAGATCCTCCACGCGGAATTCACCAAGCGTTGCGAAGCGGAGAACATCTCGCCGGCCCACCTGATCCTCCTGCTCGACACGGACCAAAGCAAAGAGAGCGAAGTCGAGTTGTTGATGAAGAGGTGGAACACGATCCGCCCCGCGCCGACGACGCGCGACATCGTGACGGTGATGTTCCGCGAACCGGCGTTTTCTGACTGGGTGATACAGGGTCATCCATCGACGAAGAAGCAGCTCGATCGCACGATCGCCAAGGTCGATGCCGTCATGCGCGACGCGGGGAAGGACCATCTGTGGTCGCACTTCGAGCCGATCACGACGCTGCTCTCGACATTCAAGACTTGCAACAATTTCGAACAGAAGTTGCTCAAGCTGACGGAACTCGGGTATCAGCCCTGCGGCCCGGACGTATTCGTTCGGCGCAAGCTGCTCGAGATCCACGGCATGGCCGAGGCCGAGCCGCGACGCACGCAGTTGCATGAGATGTCATGCTGGGGCGCGTGGTACGATGCGGGTTGTTCAATGAGCCGCTTCACGGGGCTCGAGGAAGCGGCGGGGCAGCCTCCCGTGCTCGCGGCGGATCGCCCCTTTGTGCGGCGCGTCCCGGCGGGGGGCACGCGAATGGAACCGGGGAGCCAATGCTGGAAGGTCGCCCTGCGCGCGGCGCTAACCCGCGTGCACCGCGCGGTCGTCGGCGAACCGAAGACATTCATGGGCGGTATGCTGGGTGTTCTCCGTGAGGTCACTCCGCTCGAGCGCGTACCCGTAGTGATGCGCAACATCGAGGACTTCCTCGTGCTCTACGCGCGCATTCGTTGGAAGGAGCACTACGTCCACAACGTATGCAGCGAAGCAGACATCCAGTTGGCGGAGTACTGCCGCTCGACGCTGCTCAAGGATGCCTCTGCTGAGGACGACGATCCGGAGATGACCGAAGAGCAGATGATCTGCGCCGGTGCAGCCGCCGAGGCGTTCTACCTCGCCAACGAGGGGATGAACTCGACTGCGTTCATGCCGGAGAACATGGACCAGCGCGCCGTGTATCAGAACGTCGCGATGATGACGCTCGCGGTGGTGCACGGGATCCGCGTGTTCAACTGGCTTGAGCGTCCGGAAGAAGGGCAGGAGCTCTTCAGGATTTTCTCCGAGGAACTGCTGGAATTCGACAAGGCCTACACCCGCCACCAGATCGACAAGCTGGGTGTGGACAAGAAGGTGTGGGAACGTTCGATCCGCAGCGAAGTCGAGGACTCACCGCTAAACGTGGTCACGCGCGCGGCGCGGCGAGTCGGGGCGAAGTACCTCCGCAACGCGGGGTTCCGTGCGAACTTCGAGAGAACGGATGAGTTCATCCCGACGACCACCGGGCATTGTTGGACGCACGAGGTCGATCACGAAAACATGATGTGGGAGAATGACGTCCTCTGCGGCCTGACCGAAGAGTGAGCGCCGGGAAAGTCGCCCCGCCCGCGACGCTTCCCGCACGCCCAGCGGCTGCGCTCAAGAAGCTGGCTGCTGCCGATCCGACGCTCGCCCGCGCGATTCATGCATGCGGGCCACTCAAGATGGACGAAGGCCGCCCGGCAGACTTGCACGCACTCTGCTGCGCTGTGATCGGGCAGCAACTCAGCACGGTGGTCGCCGCGACTATCGCAAGGCGATTCAGCGAGAAGTATGGTTCCGGAAGAGACTTCGACGTGCGCAAGGTATTGAAAGCGACGCACGAGGATCTTCGTGCGCCCGGGCTTTCGAATGCCAAGGCGAGCACGGTGCGTGCAGCCACCGAGTTGTGGACCGCGAAACGACTCTCGCCGGAAAAACTGGCCGCTCTCCCGGATGACGAGATCATCGAACTGCTCACGCAGATCAAGGGCGTGGGACCCTGGACGGTGAAGATGCTGCTGATGTTTCGCCTGCGCCGGCCGGACGTGCTGCCGCACGAGGATCTCGGATTCAGGACGGGGATGCGTGAACTCTACGGGTTACCAGATTTGCCGACGCGCCAGGAGGTCGAGACGATCTCCGCCCCGTGGGCACCGTGGCGTTCGATCGGGACGTGGTACTGTTGGGAATGGCTGCGAGTGTACCCGCCGAAGAGAACGAAGGACCCTCAAAAATGAAACGGGCGGCCAACAAAGGCCGCCCGTTCTCTTGTTTGTGAGATGTTTCGAGGGGTTACCTCGTCACTTCGCCGTCGTGGCCGTTGTCATCGGGATAATCATCATAGTCCGGCATGACGGGGCTGTCTTCGTTGCGACGACCAGTATCTTCGTCATCATCCTTGATCACCTGATCATAGACGATGACACCGCCGGCGATGGCACCCGCACCGACAAGCACCGGTGTGCTGAAGAGCCAGAAGCCCTTGCGGCGATCGGATTCCTCATGGTCGCCCTGCGGGGCCTCGGGGACAGCGCCTTCGCCTTGAAGCATCGAGGGGGTGATTGAGGGGGACCACTTGCCGAGCGAGTTGCGCACGAGACGAAGCGAATCACCCGCGCCAACGACTGCGACCTGATTCCCTTCGATGTCCGAGGAGACGGCCGTGGGGCGCTCGTAGCTTGTGATCAGCATGCGATTCGGTTCGGGATAGCTGACAGTCAGCGAGCCGACCTTGCCTTCGGGGGCGTCGCCAACGTGCTGGAGCGAGAGCGAGTCCGCACGCACGACGAGCGAGCCATCGTTCGGGGCGGAAGCCGCGAGATCGCCGTTCACAAGGCGGACCGACGACTCCTCGGGGAAGGCAACGCGGGAGGTCTTGCCAATGAGGACGCTTTCGCCGCGGCGTGTCTGAACGCGGACGACGGACTCCTGCGTGATGACCTCATCACCGGTCTTGAGGAGCGCCTGCGACGCGCGCTGCGCATCGGTCATGACGTCCGGGCGGGAAATCTCGAAATTGCTCACGGAGCGGGCAAGGCCCACCGGCATCGGTGCGGTGTTGAGCGCATTGACGCCAACGCCCATGCCCAGTACGGCGAGCGCTGCGAGTGTGGAGACGACCGTCTTCTTTTTCATATGTTCAAGGGACCTCGTTTGGCTGATGACATGGATAGGGTTGCCTCATACCATGGCACGGTCAACCCAAAACGAACGGTTACAGCCACCCTGTCATGCGTCCTGAAACAAGTCCCATCCTTCCGAAACCATTGGAATTAGGCCAGATTCCCGCAGATACCGAGGAAGCAGCACGATGGCTGTTGGGGTGCCTCCTGGTCAGGCAGATCGGGAGGGGGTTGGTGATTGGTAGAATTGTCGAAACCGAGGCCTACACGGAGGACGATCCCGCTTCCCACAGTTTCGGAGGAGTAAGGGTCCGCAACAAGCCGATGTTCGGGCCGTCCGGGACTGCGTACGTCTATCGGAGCTATGGCATCCACCATTGCATGAATGTGGTCACAGGTAAGTGCGGCGTCGGCGAGGCGGTCCTGATCCGCGCGCTCGAACCAATCGTGGACTTGCAGCTCATGGCCAAGGCGCGGGGACTCGCGCAGGGCACGGACCCGCGGCGGCTCTGCTCAGGCCCGGGAAACGTGTGCCAGGCCTTGCAGATCGGGATGGAGTGGAACGGGCACTCGCTGCTGGATTCGGGAGATCTCTACCTCGCGCCGTCGGGTGAGCCACGCCCGGGAGAGGGCTCGATCGTCGTCACCCGCCGGGTTGGTATCACCAAGGGTATGGACTTGCTTCGTCGATTCTACCTCGAGGGGAACGCGTATGTTTCGCGTGGAGTCGGTGTGCGCGCCGCGCGGATTTCGCGGGATTCGGGGGGGTGGGAGGGCACTTTCCGATAGCACTCAAAGAGGGGCTGCACCTACTTGTCGGCTCTGCATTTTCCGCAACAGTAGCCCAAGGACGAAGGTCGCACTATGTCTGTCACTGCACCTCCCGCAGCGCCGATCGACGGCGGTTCGGAACCGCCCCCCCCAAACACTTCCTCTCACAACGTTCCACCTAAACTCAGATTTGGCCGTAGCGAAGGATTCCAGCGCACCCTCAAGCAGCGCGTGGACGAGTACTTCGCGACGAACAAGGTCGGCATTCGCGACGTGCCGAGCATGTACCTTAAGACGGCCACGATTCTCGTGTGGATGGCTGCATCCTACGTTGGGCTGGTCTTCTTTGCCGCGTCGCTCTGGTTGGCGATTCCGCTGGCGATGTCGCTCGCGCTAGCTGTGGCTGCGTGCGGGTTCAACATCCAGCACGACGGTGGCCATAAGGGCTACTCCGAGCGCAAGTGGGTGAACCGCGTGATGGCGCTTGGCCTCGACCTCATCGGGGGTAGTTCCTATGTATGGAACTTCAAGCACAACGCGATGCACCACATCTACGCGAACATCCACGGGTACGACGACGACCTGAACATCGGCCCGTTGGCGCGGCTTTCCCCTCACCAGAACCGATACGCCGCTCATCGCTTCCAGCATTTCTACCTCTGGTTCCTGTATGGCTTTGCCGCGATGAAGTGGCACTTCTGGGACGACTTCTTTAACGTAGCGGCGGGACATCTCGCCGGGCACCCGTTCAAGCGCCCCACCGGCTTGGAGCTCATCATTTTCGTCGGTGGCAAGCTGGTCTTCTACTCGTGGGCGCTGGTCATCCCCATGTTCTTCCATCCTGTGCTTACCGTTCTGGCCTTCTACGTCCTGACCTCGATGATGGTCGGAGTCGTCATCTCCGTGATCTTCCAGTTGGCCCATTGCGTCGAGGAAGCGGACTTCCCGCTGCCGGACGATCAGGCCCGCATCGAGAGCGAGTGGATGATCCACCAGCTCGAGACGACGGTCGATTTCTCGCGCGGGAACCCGTTCCTGTGCTGGTACCTCGGGGGGTTGAACATGCAGGCGATTCACCACCTCTTCCCGCAGATTTGCCACGTTCATTACCCGAACATTTCGCGGATCGTGGAGAAGACCTGCGCTGAGTACGACGTGCCCTACAAGTCGCACCGCTCGCTCCCTGCCGCCGTGGCGTCGCACTACCGCTGGTTGCGCCGATTGGGTCAGCCCGCGGGCGTCTAAAGGGCAGGTGTGAAAGGGGCCATCGGGACCTCCAATCGAGGGGTTTTGGCGGGGTCCGGGTCACAAATCAACGTGACGCTCCAAGTCGATTGATTTCAGCATTCCAAGTCTGCCTGGAGCTCGCCTCCCGGCAGACTTTTTTGCAATCGCCTTGACCCCTTCGGAGGCCCCCCCGGATAGCCTAGAGATTCAGCCAAGCGAGACGACGCTACCCGGGGATACCCTCGGGGAAAACCCGATGGCTGTCAGAGGACGGTTTCCCAGAAATGACGACCAAGAAATCCAACGGCCGCCCAGCCCCCGCCCCCGAACCGGGGAACGCGGTGAAGGGCTATAGCCTCGGCGAAATCTCAGAGATCATCAATCAGGTCCACGATAAGGGATTCGAGGAATTCGAGCTCGAGCAGGGCCCCCTTCGCCTGCGGATCGTCTCGCAGCGCCCGGCCCCGGCCCCGATGATCACCTACGCCAGCCCTGGAGTCCAGATGGTCGCCCCCCCGATGGCGATGCCAGCCGCCCCCGTGGTCGCCGGGGCACCTGCGCCCGCCGCAGCCACAGCCGCACCCGCGGCTGCAGCCCCAGCCGCAGGCGTTCCACCCAGCGGAAACTACTTCGAGATCAAATCACCCATGGTGGGGACGTTCTACCGCTCCCCATCCCCCGGTTCGCCGTCCTACGCCCAAGTGGGGGACAAGGTCTCCTCCGAGACCGTTGTCTGCATCATCGAGGCCATGAAGCTGATGAACGAAATCAAGGCGGAGACGAACGGCACGGTCCACAAGTGCCTCGTCGAGAACGGCCAGCCAGTCGAGTACGGCCAGGTTCTCTTCCTCGTCGACCAGGGCTGAGCAACCACGCCGATGTTCAAAAAAATCCTCATCGCAAACCGGGGCGAAATCGCGCTCCGAGTAATCCGCGCAGCACGCGAGCTTGGCATCAAGACGGTCGCGGTCTATTCGCAGGCAGATGCGGATTCGCTCCACGTCCACGCGGCGGATGAGGCGCTCTGCATCGGCCCCCCGCCGAGCGTGCAGAGTTACCTCAACATGGCCCGCATCATCAGTGCCGCCGAAGTGACCGGCGCGGATGCGATCCATCCCGGATACGGTTTCCTCTCGGAGAAGGAGCAGTTCGCGCAAATCTGCGCTGACTGCAACATCGGCTTCATCGGCGCCTCGCCCGAGGCCATTCGCCGAATGGGCGACAAGGCAGAGGCGCGTCGCACCGCTGTTGCGGCGAACTGCCCGGTCGTTCCCGGCAGTGATGGCGTCGTGACGGATTCAAAGGACGCAGTTGCCTTTGCGAAGAAGATCGGATTCCCGATCATGATCAAGGCAACGGCTGGCGGCGGCGGTCGCGGGATGCGACTCGCCCTCAATGACAAGACATTCCTCCAGATGATCCAGACGGCCCAGACGGAGGCGGGCGCCGCGTTCGGCAATTCGGACGTGTACCTTGAGCGCGCGATCATCTCGCCGAAACACGTCGAGATTCAGATTCTCGGGGACGGTCATGGAAACGTGATTTACCTCGGCGAGCGCGAATGCTCCGTTCAGCGCCGCCATCAGAAGCTCGTCGAGGAAGCGCCCTCCAGCGTCGTGACGCCCGAGTTGCGTCAGCGCATGGGCGAGGCAGCCGTTCGTTGCGCCAAGGCGGTGAACTACTGCGGCGCCGGCACGATCGAATTCCTCCTTGATCAAAACGGCGAGTTCTACTTCATGGAGATGAACACGCGAATCCAGGTCGAACACCCGGTGACGGAAATGGTCACGGGCATCGACCTTGTGCGTCAGCAGATCCTCGTCGCAGGGGGGGAGAAGCTCCCGGTGAAGCAGGAGGACATCGTCATCCGCGGCCATGCGATCGAGTGCCGTGTGAATGCGGAGGATCCGGCGAAGGGCTTCATGCCCTGCCCGGGCACGCTGACGGATTACCTCGCGCCGGGCGGACCCGGAGTCCGCATCGATTCGCACTGCTATGCGGGATACAAGATTCCGCCGTTTTACGACTCGATGATCTCAAAGCTGATCGTGCATGACCGCACGCGCGAACTCGCCACGAGCCGCATGATTCGCGCACTCGACGAGTTCGTCATCGAAGGGGTCAAGACCACGATCCCGTTCCACCTCGAAGTGATGGCGAGCAAGCTTTGGGCGAAGGGCACGTTCGGCACGGACTTCATCGACAAGTTCCGGTGACGTGGGAGAACTGGATTTCCGCCGATCATATCACGCACCTGAAGCAACTACGGGGACTCGGTGGTGGGGTCCAGACCCTTTACAGTTCCTTGACCGGTTACCTTGTTGCAGACGCTCCAGTCGACTCTTTCGTCGATGCTGACTCCTCCGTGCGGCACACCAAAACCAGCCGTCGTGCATGAGTCCACCAGGTAGGGCACAATCACGGTGTAGACGCAGGCAAAGTACATCTCGCATGGTGTGTTTGTCTTGAAAGTCCCGGTGGCACCAAACGTCTTGCCCCCTAAGACGTGCTATGTGGGACCGAGACGGTCTCGTAACCGAGGCAGACTCCAAACGGATTCGGAGTGAGGATCGAGCAATAATCTTCGTCCTGACCACATGTTGTCGGGGTACCCGGAACCCAGCAAGGCCCGATTGCATAGTGTCCCTGACCGGCTGTGGAAAAAGTCGCTAGCAATATAGTGGGGAGGAGAATCTTCGAAAGGATGGCAGCGAAGCGATCACGGAAAGGCGATCCCATAATTTACTCTACCTCCGACATGTCGAGCGTGGGGGAGCCCAGATTTAGCCATTCAGCGTGTGTGATGATGTTCCCCCCGTAAAGCGCGCAGGTTTCCCCGGGGTCCTTGACCGAACGCTCTCGGATAACGCAATACCGCGGCGATATCCTTTCGGAGAATCCGTTGAGGGGGGATTCGGACGGCGCAGCGCTTTCTTTCGCATCGTAATTCTCTATCGTGAGTTCTCGCCGCATGGAGCTCGACTGTCCGTCCGGCCCAGAATTCCCGAGCACAAGAACAATGCGGCTCGGAAGTTCAAGTGTTCTGGCGGAGGCCGAAACGGGAACATACTCGATCGTGGTGCGGTAGACTTCGGTTCCACCGGAAGTGGCGCTCACGGATTCGAGCCGTGGCCCGGAAATGCCGCTTCGTAGAGTGAGGACTACGGATGTCTCTTCTTCGTCATGGGTGTAGACGACTTTGGTTTGCTCTACATCCGAGGTTGTCTGCTCGGTTCGCTCCGCTCCTTGCCCCGTCAAGAACTTGTCGAGCGAAGTGACAGAGAGCGCGTCGATGCCCGCAAAGTCTATTGGCAGAAGTAGGCGTGCGCCGGTCGTGTATGGGATCGGATCAGGGTCCAGTAGCCTAGCGTACGCAGCCAGTTGATCTCTGTCACCCGCTGTCGAATCGAACATCGACTGAATTGCGCAGTCAGAGCCGCGGGAGTGTTCAATGATGAAACCCTCGGTCACCGCCCAAGTGGAAGGGAACGCGGGGGGAAGTCCGGACAGCGCCTCGGGTGAGTCATCGGCCAGCGTCGCCAACAGACCCGACTGTGTCCGCACTGCATGGCCGGAGAATGTCACAGGGGCCGGGCGAAGCCCTCATGCGGCGTTTGACGGAAACTCGTGAACAACCGTGAAATCGAATTCCAGCGCCGGGAGGCCGTCCGCTCGAGCAGCTACCGATGAAAGATCCATTTCTGCAAGAACTACGGGACCTAAACAGCTGAGAACCGAAGGCAGCAGAAGAGATTTTGCGATCATTCCCTACTCCAGATAGACGGTTCAACTCACCACGGATTCTGATAGCTGGGTTCGGTTACGTGGGGGGGGGAGCAAGGCGAATATGCTGGCGATGTAGTCTTATTCCGCAGCCTCATCTACTGCAATCCTCACCTCAGCTACTCCATTCACCGCCCCTAGCCGCTTCCAGCAGAGCCTCGCTGTCCCCACGTTACGGCTGGCCTCGCACCACCAAGTCACCCGGATCGGAGAGCGACATGGTCTCGTCCCAGCGGATGAGGCTGCCGTCGTCGCGCCCATCGGGGCCGAAGCTCCAGAGGCTCCAGGCGCCGGTTTCCGGCACGACCTCATAACGAAGTGATCCTGCGTCCGGATTGAACGGATCATCGAGCGTGTAGGTCAGCAGGCCGCTCTCCGCCAGTTCCTTGAGGTTCGCAGGGGGACGGCGCTTGAGCTGTACGAACTCATGGATCTTGCCGTTCAGTTGATCAAGTTGTGTCAGGAACGTGCGGATGTTCGCGCGTTTCTTCATGCTGGCTTTGACGGGCATGAGGAATCCGGACATGAGTGCTTCGAGTTCATTCGGCGATGCGGGGATCGTGCTCTCGATGCGCCATGCGCTCGCGTCGATGTCTGCGTGCGCCCATACGGCGAGCGGAGGGCCGGGGATCGTCGAGTCCGAGTACTGACCGGTCCAGGCGCGCAACCCCACCGTGGACACGCAGGCGAGGAGCGGCGGGGCGCCTCCGAGCCGTTCGAGTTCGGCCGCTTCATCCGCATTCATGAGCGGGGTCGCGGTTGAGTCGAGAGCCTCGGCCGTCGATCCGATCAGGAGGACTCCGTCATGCACACGCCATGCGAACTCGGGATCGGGAATCGCATCGCGCGTTGCGCCCAAGAGGTGATGCTGCGCGAAGAGGCGACGACTGAACATCTCCTCGGCTGCGATGGGATCGTTCAGCCCCAGTGCGAGGACGAAGCCCGGAACCTCTGAATCACCGCGCGGTGGTAGGACGGCGAATGAGAGTCGCCCATCGGTCACTTTCGCGAATTCGGAGGCGAGAGAGAATCCGAGGGTGTCCTCGAACTCCTCGCGTTGCGAATCCAGAAGATTCCGGTTCCCGCGATAGACTTCGCGGAGGAGCAACTCATCCCACAGACCGACCAAATCGCCGAGCGAGGTCGTCGTCATCGACACCATGACGGCGGATTCCGCGGGGAGATACGGGAGCAGCCCAAGGCTGCCGCGTTCGGACAGTGTTCGTTTGGTCGTCGTGAAGTCCGCCGGGATAGAGGCCGCAATGCGGAGGGATTGCGAGGAGAGGATGCCGCGGCCGCTCAACATCGCCTCGGGTGCGATACCCATCAGTTGATGCCACGCGTCGGAACCCGTGCGCGTGCGAATCAATCGGCCAAGTGCCACTACAAAAGACAAATCCGCCTCCGAGAGATCAAGCTCGAGGCGGCGCGCAATGTGCGCTTCTGAGAGGGCTTCTTCGCCGGGGTCGGGCGCGATGGCCTGTTGGAGGGGTCGGCCCGCGACATCGGCGGCAACCAGCATCAACAGGGGTCCCCGGTTGACGAGGTAACCGGCGGGCTCTCCCCGCGCGGCACCGGGGCTACTTCGGTCGCGCCAGTGCAGTTCGGTCGAGCCTGGGAGCGCGTTGTTCTCATCGCCGACTCCGACCGGAATTGGGCGGAGGTGCCCGCCGACCATATCCACGAGGTTCTGCGAAGTGCGCGCGACATCGGCGGACTGGATCATGACGAGGGGCAGCTTTCCCGTCGGGGGGAAAGCGGCGAGGATCGGGCCATGGACGGAGAGCTGATCCGCCAGGCCCGACGGGAGGCGCAGTGAGATGGCGGCGAACGAATCGCCGGGAATCACGGATGCCATTTCGGTGGGCGTGGCAAAGTCGGGCGACGAATCCTCGCTGGGCTCGGCGTCGAGCGGGGTCGTACGCGAGGGCTTGCGTGACTTGCTGCTCGTGCGCCGCCCTTGGAACTGACCCGTCCAGACGCCGATCGACTGACGCTCTGAGTTGTCGAGCGTGACAGGCTTCGCGTCCTTCGTGTCGAGGTCCACCTTCTCCCCCGCCACGAGAGAAATACCGCTGCCGAAGACGCCCCCGCCGATGCTGATCGCACCGTCCTGCAGGCGCAGGACTCCATCGTGCACTTCGAACATCGCTCCCGTCGTCGAGACCGAGAGGTTCCCCGGCAGGTCGATGTGATAGACGTTCGCGCCCTCACGCAGGATGTAGTACGCGGAACCACCGTTCTGCGTCAGGCTCGTGCTCGATGTGAACGTGAGCGTGCTTGGGCCCTTCGCATACATGATCGAATTGCTGTTGTCTGAGAGGGAAAGCGTCACGACGCCGTTCGCGTCGAACATGTAATCGCGCCCGGTCCACAGGCGTTCTCCGGCAGGGAGAAGCGCCATGTTGGATTCGTGCACGTTGGCGGCGACGACTGGTTTGTCGCTGGCGAAGTCATTCTTGTTCTTGTCGGCGATCATCGCTCCGACACCCATCATGCCGACCAGCAGCGCGGCTGCGATGGGGGTGGCGTACGGGCCAAAGATCCACCGGCGCGCGATGTCGATGATGGTGCCACCACCAACGTCGCGACGCGCGGATGTGCGCTCGCCGGCAGGTGCCTTACCCGTCACGGGATTGACGAGCCGCACACCCTCGAGGCCGGACTCTTTCCACGCTCGCTCGGCCACGAGATAGAATTGGCGGTCAGCCGCCGCCAGCTCCTCGTGCCGCTTGGCGTAGGCGGAATCCTCGCGCAGGAGTTTCTCCACCCTCTGGCGTTCGGCCTGGGGGAGATCGTCCTCGATGAATCCGATCAAGAGTTCGTCGCGCGAATCACGGGTCATAGTTCATCTCCGCGGAGAGCGCCTTGAGCTTTCTCAATCCATGATGGACCCGAGACCAAACGGTGCCAACCTCGAGTCCAAGTTGATCTGCGATTTCACGGCTCTTGAGGCCGCCAAAATACTTCATCTGCAATACCATACGGTGTTTCTCGTCGAGTCGGTCAAGTGCCCGCAAAAGCCATTCTGCATCTTCTGAGGCGGTCAGGTGTTCGCGAGGATCGCGTCCCGGATCACGAACCAATGACATCGGATCAGGCGGCGCGTCCTCCTCGGAGGTTTCAGTCCAGTTGCTGCGTTGCCCAGCACGGTGCTTGCGCTGGCGCATCATGCTGATCGCTCGATTGCGGGCGATCGTGTAGAGCCATGACTTGAAGCTGAGGCTGGGGTTGAACTTGTCTCGATTGCGCCAGGCCTGGAGGAAGGCATCTTGCGCGGCATCATGTGCCTCGTCGGGGTTGCCCAACATCCCCCACAAGAATCGCAGGAGCGCCTGCTCGTGACGGCACAACAACTCGTCGAAGGCGGTTGAATCGCCCTCGGCCGTGCGCCGCATGAGTTCGTTGTCGCCCTGTTCCATCTCGCGAGCCCGCCACCTCTTGGGGGTAGTTACGCGGAGCGAGGGGTGACCTTCAAAGGATAGTTTGGAAATTTTGGAGAGAAGGGGATTCATTCGGAGTCTTGAACGCCCGGCAATTGGGTGTGAAGGGTCGGGTGGATGGGTGACGGTTCGCCCCCGAAGGGGTTGTATCTCGGTGGCCCCGGGTGAGCGAAGCGCAACCCGGGGTCGCGGAGGGGAAGTCACACCGCGCTGAAGGGTCGGCACAACGGCGGGCTTCTCGCGGATCGGTATCACATGCGCGGCGCCGCATAGGAACTCCGAACAGGCGATCGGTCGGTTCTCGATGTACGAATCTTGCCGTCCCCACAAGCTTCCCATCGGGGAATGCCCCCCTACGCGAACCCTCTAGTCAACAATCCGGAATTGTTGGAATCGCCGGATCTCTTCGTAATGCGACGCGGAGGGGTGCGCCTCCGCGAGGGATTCCGCGGCGCGAAAGCCCATGTGCATCGAGTGGTCCATGTTGTTGTGGAGGAAGAGGCCCTGCCGCCCGGTCACGACAAGGCGCGGGAACTCACGCAGCCAGCCGAGCACGGCGTCCATGCGCTCGCGGTACTCCAAGTCGTAGAGCGGATATGTCCCGGGGATGCGGTGCACAAATCCCGGCGTGCAGCGATCCCGCGTGGCGAGCCCGGTCGCGACGAGACCGTCGATGCATGCGGTGGTGAGCCCCTCGTCGCTGAGGTTCCAGTTCGCGTCGTCCCGATGGCACGTGACCTCCAAAACAATGAGGGACTTGTCCTCGTCTGGGGTCATGGAATCGTGAAAGTTGCGCGGTTCGTACCCGCGATTGAAGAGCGTGTCTTCGCCGGGAAAGTAGAGCCACTGCGCATCCGAAATGCGCCCGCCGGTGATCTGAATCCCGACGAGAAAATTCGCGATGTAGCGCATCCCGCCCACCGCGCGCGTCACCGTTTCCGGCGCGTTGCCGATCATGCCGACGAGTTCCGGCAGAGGAGTCGTCGCGATGACTGCGTCGGCGTCGTATGTCTCGCGCGAGTCGCCGTGCTTCGCGGTCACGCAAGAGGAGCCATCGGTGCGCGAGTCGATGCGATCCACGTGGCGGTCGAGCAGGAGTTTTCCTCCGCGCGATTCGATGCCGCTGACGAGCTTGTGGACCAGGCCCTCCACGCCCCCCGCGATATAGTGAAATTTCTGCAGCGCGGTTTGCGGCCCGGATGAATTCGGATTCAGCAGTCGCCTAACCATGCGGTCGAGCCCACCCGCCGAAACGCGCACCCGAGCAATGTCCGCGTGGAGTTCTGTCCCGGGTACCTTCCACACCTTGCGCGCGTATCGCCCGACAAGCAGCTCGTACAGGCCGCGTCCGAACGCATCCACCATCACCGATTCGAATGACTCACGGTCAGACTGCGCGGCGCGCAGCGTCCTGGCGGTCTTTCCGGCGAGGAAACTCGCGCCCGCGCCGGCGAGCTTGAACACACCGAGCGCGCCGATCACTTCGAAGACTTTGGGAGGGTATTCGATCCAGCGCCCATTCAGCCACATCCTGCTGATGCGGCGGACTTCGACGAGGTCAGGTCCGGCGAGATCTTCGAGAAACTTCTGAACGTCCGGCAGTTCGGTAAAGATTCGGTGCGGACCCAAATCCGCGAGGTGGCCGTTGATCGTGAGGGAGCGCGCAAGGCCTCCCGGCTTCTCCGCCGACTCGAGGATCGTGACCTCGGCCGCGCAACCTTGTTCGAGAAGTCGCCACGCAGCCGCGAGCCCGCAGACACCTCCACCCAGAATCAGCACTCGGCGTGGGAAGTTCGATTGGGCTTCAGTTCGGGTGTTGGCGGACAGGGGAGGGTTGCAGTTTCGGGGGATGGCTTGCGGTGCCGATTTTCAACGCCGCGAGAAAACAAGAAAGCGGAGGTTGGGCCAAGTCGTACTTGGGCTCTCCAACCTCCGCTCTCACCAACTTCTTGTTCTCGCGATTTACTTCGCGACAGCGACGACGCCTTCGAGGGCGACCTTCACCTCGTCCTCAGGGGAACGATCATTGGCGGGGTCATAGGGCGAATACATATTGAACTCGGAGCGCTTCACCGTGCACGTGCCCGAGATCGTGAGGGGCTCCTGCGCCGTGACCTTGAACTCGACCGGGAAGGACTTCGTCATCCCGAGGAGGGTCAGATCGGCCGTTGCCGAGTACGCGTTTTCGCCCGTGGCGGTGGCGCTGTGGATCTTGACCGTGGCCTTGGGGTACTTGGGCACGTCAAAGAAGTCCTGATTCTTGAGGTGCGCGCTCAGCTTCGGATTTCCTGCATCCACCGACCCGAGGTCGATCTCGAGCGTCACGGTCGCCTTGGTCGCATCCCCGTCCGGGATGTTGACCTCCGTAAAGCGCCATGCGCCGAACGAGCCGTCCGCCTTGTGGACCTTGTTCTGGGCCTTGAAGGTCAGCTTGCCCGGGGTGGCGGGGGCATCGTGGCCATGGTCATGCCCGGCATGGTCAGCATCATCGTGCCCCTTGTGGGCGTGTTCCTTCTGATCGCCGGCCTGCTTCTGCTCGGCCTTGGGCTTGCCGTCCTGGGCAAAGGCGCTGCCGGCCAGAATCAGCCCTGCCGCGATGGAGGCCGTCACGGCCCCGATGGTCTTGTAATTACGAATCATGGGTGAGGTCTTCCTGATGAGTGTCAGATTGGTCCCTGCGTTGTGGAGTCCACCGGAGCAGACCTGATACCAATCGTGCGGGATTGGTGTGCTGTCGAGCGGGAACGCCCCATCGCCTGAGAATTCCCTGTTTAGACGACGAATCGAACCCCGGCGCGGGCTGGGGCAGGCGGGCGATGCGACTCATGTTCCGAAACCCGATGGGACAGAATGCCCACTAGGGACTCTGGCGGAAAAAGGGGCAAAAAGAAACTCCCCCCGGGGGGACCCGAGGGGAGCGATCGGTGACTCGCGTGATGCTCAGCGGAGATTTTGCAACTGCGCTGACTGCGAGAATTCTCCGTGAGAGCTAAACTTCAGCCACCTCACTGTAATGTCCTTTACATCTCACTCTGGACCACCTCCTTTCCCAGTGTTAAAGGAGGGAATGCGCACCCAGTCCAATCAGGTCAACAAGAAAAGTTGTGGATAACCCGAAAAAATGTAACGAAAGCGTCAGGCCGAGAGAGATGACGGGGTGTCGCCAGCCAAACGGGCCACATGCGCCTCGGCTAACACACCCAATTGCGACCGAGTGTTGCCTATGTCCTGAGCCAAATGTGTTACCTATGTACCCGGAACATACAGTCCTGACTGATCCATCCAGCCCAACAAACCCCCTCCTTTCCTCGTTGCCACGACCGGGGAAATCGTCGAACCTAGCACTATCGGAGGAATCGCATGCACTCGAAGACCCCTGTCCCTGCCAAGAGTGGCGATGGTTCCCAGATTGGCGAGCCGGTGAAGCCCCTTTGCTGGATCGAAATCCCCGTGAGCAATATCCCGCAGGCGGCCGAGCGGTTGTTCCGCCTCTTTGGCTGGGAGATTCGCCCCCCCTCAACCACGAACTTTGCCCTGCTGATGACCGGCAACCACGAGCCGATCGGGGTTTCCTTGGTCCTGCGTGAAAGCCCCTCCGGTGCGAACAACGAGCCGATGACGACGCTCGTTGGCGCGAACGTTGGCGCGGACACGATCGAGTCCGTCTATGCCCGGTCGCTCAAGCTGGGCTTCATGCCCGTCGAGGCTCCTCGCGCCATCCCCGAAGCCGGCCACGGGATGCGCGCCGTAATCCGCGACCCGGACGGGAATCTGTTCGGTCTGTGGCGGGATTGAGCTCCCCGCCATGAATGGCGGGGCTGTAACTGGCAGGTCGATGCCGCGACCGCGCGACCGAGGGATTCGGGGTTGTCCTGGGCAGGCACGTAATCCGCGCAGTATCCCAAAAAGTATAACAGCGACACGCATCCACCAAGCGTGCCTTCGGTCTGCCTGCATGAATCGCATTCATGCCGAGGGGCGCTCGAGCGAGAGCCGGCGAATCGACTCCAACCACAAATCTGCCCGGCGGTAAAGCGCTTGCCACCCTTCAATGTCTTGACCACGTCCGGGATGGAGGGGGTCATGGGCGGCTGATGCCTGAACGCCCCGGTAGATTCTCATCGATGGGCCAGGTGCAAGTCGTCTCTCCAAGGAGCCCTCCTCCCAGATAATGCGTCAATCTCACCCCCTTAACTTCCTCGGTCGAATTCGTGTCGTCCCGAACATCCCGAAGCGAATCGCCGGACTGAAGGACCTCTCCAAGAACGTCTGGTGGACCTGGAATCCTCTCGCGCGTGCGCTCTTCCGCGCGATCCACCTGCCGACATGGATCTCCGTGAACGGCAATCCAGTCGATTTCCTGCGCCGGGTGCGTCAGCCGGACCTCGATGCGGCCGCCAAGGACAAGGAAGTGCTCAAGCTCTATGACCGCGTCATGGAGATGTTCAACGAGTACATCTCCTCCAAGAACACATGGTTTTCAAAGAATCAGGAGAAGGGCGTCGAGGTCCTCATCGGCTACTTCTCTGCCGAGTTCGGCCTGCATCACACGCTTCCGAACTACTCGGGTGGCCTCGGGATTCTCGCCGGCGATCATGTCAAGTCGGCGGCGAACCTCGGCATCCCGCTCATCAGCGTCGGACTCCTCTATCGCGACGGATACTTCTATCAATCCATCGACGAGGAAGGGGCGCAGGAGGCGCACTACCACGCGCTCGACTTCGACGTTCTGCCGATCAGCCTCGCCAAGGATTCCAAGGGCGCGCCGGTTAAAGTGGGCGTGGAACTCGCCAACCGCACCGTTTATGTCCGCGCGTGGGAAGTCACTATTGGTCGTAACATCCTCCTCCTTCTCGATGCGGACGTTCCGGACAATTCTGCAGAGGATCGCCGGATCACCGCGCGGCTTTATGGTGGTGACACGGAAACGCGCATCCAGCAGGAGATCCTCCTCGGCATTGGCGGCGTGCGCGTGCTGCGCGCGCTCGGCAAGCAGCCGACCGTATTCCACATGAACGAGGGGCACAGCGTGTTCCTCGGCATCGAGCGACTTCGCGAGTTGGTTCAGGACCATCACCTGAATTTCGCCGAGGCACTCGAAGTGATTCGCGGCACGTCCCTCTTCACGACGCACACCCCCGTCCCTGCAGGAAATGACGTCTTCTCGATCGACCTAATCGACACTTACTTCAGCCGCTTCTACGGCTCGCTCGGCATCAGCCGTACGGACTTCCTCGAGCTTGGTCTCGATCGCACGGCGGACAATCGCGAGGTGTATTCGCTGACGGCACTGGGCCTCAGGCTGTGTTCGATGGCGAATGGCGTTTCCGAAATCCACGGTCAGGTCGCGCGCAAGATGTGGTCGCACCTGTACCGCGACGTCCCCGCCGCAGAAACGCCGATCGATCACATCACGAACGGCGTTCACACGCTTTCGTGGATGAGCTTTGAAATGCAGGAAGTCGTCGACCGTTACTTTCCCGCAGGCTGGCGGGCGCGCGTCATGGACCCGGAGCTCTGGGAGAATTTCGACAAGGTCCCCGACGTCGAGCTGTGGGATGTCATCAAGACGCTCAAGCACGAGTTGGTGCTCTTCATCCATCGCGTCTTGCGCAAGCAGCACCAGCGCTTCGGCGAGACGCCGGACAAGCTGCGCGAGGTGGAGGACGTCTTCACGGAGAACGCCCTCACGATCGGGTTCGCGCGCCGCTTTGCGACGTACAAGCGCGCCACGCTGATCTTCCGCGACACGGCAGGCCTCGCCCGGATTCTCAACAATCCGGAGCGCCCGGTCCAGATCGTCTTCGCGGGCAAGGCCCACCCCGCCGACAAGCAGGGCCAGGACTTCATCCGCCAGATCCAGATGTACTCGCGTCAGCCGGAGTTCAAGAACAAGATTGTCTTCATCGAGAACTACGACATCAACGTGTGCCGTCGTCTCTCCTCGGGTGTGGACGTTTGGCTGAACAACCCGCGCCCGCCCCTCGAGGCCTCCGGCACGTCCGGCATGAAGGTGCCCCTCAATGGCGGGCTCAATGTCTCCGTCCTCGACGGTTGGTGGGCAGAGGCATACCGGGCCGATCCGCAGTCCGGCTTTGCGATCGGTGACGATACGATCTACGATTCCGCAGAGATGCAGGACGCGGTGGATGCTGAATCAATCTACCGCCTCTTGGAGAATGAGGTGGTTCCTGCGTTCTTCGAGCGCGACAAGAAGGGGATTCCGACGCGCTGGCTCAAGCACGCACGCGCGTCGCTCAAGCTCATCGCGCCTCTATACAGCACGGACCGCATGGTTGCCGACTACTTCCAGAAGTTCTACAGCCTGGGCTCGCGTCGGTTGGTGGAGTTGGGCGGTCACAAGTTCGACCGCGCCAAGAAGTTGGCCGATTGGAAGATGGGAATGAAGATCAACTGGCCGATGGTGCGCGCGCGCGGCACGGCGTGCAGCGTCACCGGTCGCGTGGTCCACGTTCGCGAGCCGATCGAAGTGACTGCGGAGGTCGAGTTGGGCCGCATCTCGCCGGACGAAGTCAGCGTCGAAATCTACGTCGAAAGCCTGCATCACCAGAACGGGATGCCGGAGATCGTGCGTATCCCGATGTCGCTGCTCAACGTCGACGAGACCACCCGCACGTTCACATACCGGGGTCAGCTTGAGGAAATCGACACGGGCGAGTTCGGCTACACGGTCCGCGTCCTGCCGAAGCATCGCGACCTGATGAACGCATGTGAGATGGGGTTGGTGCGCTGGGGGTAACGCCTGGCTGGCTTGAGAACGAAACAACAACGGGCGGGGAGCGATGAAACGCTCTCCGCCCATTGTCTATGTCACCCCGATTGTCCTGCGGTCCTGCGACACCCCGAGGGCTCTGCACCTCGGATCGACAGATTACGACTCGACGTTGATCGCGATCTTGCGCGGCTTGGCGCTTTCAGCTCGCGGCAGGCGTACCGTCAACACGCCATGCTTGAGATCGGCGGAGATCCTCTCCTGATCGACCTCTTCCGTCAGAGCGAACTGGCGGAAGAAACGGCGCAGCGTGAACTCGGAGAAGAAAGGATCCGTGATCGTGCTCTTCTCCGGCATGGCTTCGATCGTCAGGACGTTGTCCTCGACAGATACCGAGGCGTTCTCTTTCAGCACACCTGGGAGGTCGACGACGACCGTCAGGCCGTCCTTTGTCTCAAAGATATCGACCGGCGGGACGAGATAGCGTCCCTCTTCGCGCGTGGCTGGTGCCGTGCCTTCCACGGCGGCTTTGTTGACATCAACGGGGATGGTGCTCTCTGCCATGGGAATGTCTCCTTGGATGGGCTGGTCTGATTGGATTAGGTGGACTGGACTTGGATCGACTTCGGCTTGGCCTGTTCGGCCTTGGGGATGCTGATCGTGAGCAACCCATTCTTGTAGTCGGCCTTGATTCCTTCGGCCTCGACATCGACGTGCAGCTTGATCGTGCGATTGAAGCGGCCGGCGGAACGCTCCGAGCGGTGGAAGGCGTCCGGAGCTACGCCACCGTTGAGCAGGGCCTTCTCGCCACTGATGGTCAACGTGTCGCGGTGCATCGTCACATTCAGCGTGGCGGGATTGATCCCCGGGGCGAGTGCTTCGACCGTCAGCGTGTCCTTGTCCTCGCTCATGTTGAAGAGCGGATATGTCCGAGCGGAGCGACCCGGGAGAAACGACACCCGGGAATACGCCGTCGGGGGAAAGCCAGTCTTTGCGCCGTCCAGCACGCGGTCAAACTCGCGACGCAGCGCATCGAGTTCACGAAATGGTTCCCACAATCCCAGATTTGCCATGATGGCGCTCCTTCTAATGTCGCCGGTTTTCGGCGGAATGTCTTGGGCACCGTAGCGGCGCCGGTGCATCACTACATTGCATTGCGTGTGCCATTCATTTTCCGGTTGGGGATATCATGGGCAAGGAATGCATAGATCGCTGAAATTGCTGTGGTTTTGCCCTTTGGCGATTGTGGGAAGATTTTTCGGATCGGGGAAATTTGACGCACGCGGAAACGGCTGCCAAGAGGAGCAACCCCAAGTGTGTCATTATTCTACATTTGGTCGTTCCGGGGGAGAGTTCGAGGCTTCACGTTGTGCGTCAAAATGCACCCACTGAATCGACACGCCTTGAGAACCCGCCTTCATGGCCATGTCGAGCGTCCGGCAGCCGGACAGTTCATGCGCATGGCAATGCTCGCCAACCGCGCGATCCAAACACCACCCCTCCCGCAACGAAGCTATTGCCGCCCCCGGCGTAGGAGCGTTCTCATTCTCGGCTCTACGAATCTACCAACTCAGAACCCCACCCGGACGACTCAGGCATGGCACAGCGACGCCCCCGCAACACCGAACCTCCCAAGATGCATCCCGGGAGGGGTGCCGCCCTCGGCGGATTCATCGTCCTGCCTTCGCTGATTCTGCTGGGATTCTTTGTCCAGTCCCAGATGGCGACTTCCCAATCGCTCATGACGGCACGGCGCACCATCGCCGACATCGACGCGAAGAAGCGTGAGACGCTCCGTTCCGAAGGGGAACGTCAGAGCGAGTTGCTTTCGCGCTTGTTCGAACTCCAGCGCAGCGAGGACGCCGTCGCGGCAGAGCTCCGCCGCACTGTTCCGGTCTTGGACAACCTCGATTCAGGCGCGACCCGATTGACTGATGCCGAGTCGGAGAAGCTGCAAGCGCTGCTGGCGATGCTCCCGCCGCTGCGTGAGGAACGTGCACTCCTCAGCGATGCAATGATCTCGAATCCGCCCGCGCCGGAGCCCGTTGTTTTCGCGCTCGCGGAGGGCATCTACCCGCTGCTCACGGGCACCACGCAAGATACGCTCGTCAGCGCGCTGGCGAAACTCCAGGCCGGAGCGACCGCCGCGCCGAAAGATCCCGCGCTGCGTCGCGCGCTTGGTCTCGCCCTCGCGCGTTCGGGGGACATGGACGGCGCCGTCCGCGTTCTGGGTGAGGCAACCGCCCTTGCGGGCGAGGCCTATGGTCCTCGCAGCACTGAGGCCGCCAACGCGATGCTCTTGCAGGCAGAGGCGATGCGTCGCCAGGGGGCGGATCGCCGCGAGGTCACCACGATGATCGAGCGCGCGCTTGCGATCCTCGAGCCGGACTGGACGCGTCAGTCGCTCTCGATCTCGCGCCGCTACGAGGACCTCGGCATTCTGGATCGTGCGGTCGAGTACTCCTCTCCGACGTTGTCGCTCGCGATGGCGCGCGGGGGGGACTCCGACCTGCTGACGGCCGAGGGCTCCGAAACGCTCGCACGCCAACTGCAAGCCCAAGGGAAGTTCATTGACGCGGAGCCACTCCTGCGCCGTGCACTCGCGATCCGCGAACGTGTGCTAGGGCCGGACGATCCAAGCGTGGCAGATTCGATCCTCAAACTCGCGAGATTGCTCGGGGCACAGAATCGCAGCGCCGATGCGGAACGTTTCTTCCGCCGTGCGATCGCCATCCAAGAGAAGGCGTTCGGCCCCGAATCGTCGGAGGTCGCCGATACGCTCTATCAGTTCGGCGAGTTCAAGCGATCCATCGCCAGCTTCGGCGAGGCGCAGACGGTCCAGAAGCGCGCCTATGACATCCGCCTCGCGCTTTATGGTGAGGATGATCTTCGCGTCGCGGATAGCATTGCAGCGCTCGCAGCAATCGCCGCGTCCGAGGATCAAGTGGACGACGCCGAGGCGCTCTTTCGTCGCGCACTCATGATCCGCGAGAAGGCACTCGGCGAGAACGCACCTGAGGTGCTTGAACTCGTCAACCCGCTCGCCTCGATGATGTTGCGTCAGGGGCGAACCGAGGAGGCCGAGCCTTGGCTTCGTCGCCAACTCTCGGCAGAGGAAGCGATCTATGGGCCCAACGATCCGCGGCTGGTTCCCAAGCTGACCGCCGTCGCCGACATTTGTCTCCGTCAAGAACGTGTCGGTGAGGCCGGGCCGCTCTTTGAACGCGCGATTGCCATCATCGAAGAATCGCAGGGACGTGAGAGCACGGAACTCGCGGGGTTGCTCAACAATCTCGGATTCGTTTATCACGTCGAAGGGCGCACGCGTCAGGCGGGCGAATTGTGGAAGCGCGCGCTCGACATTCGCCGCAAGGCGCTCGGCGACAATCACCCGGATCTCGCGGTGAGTTACAACAATCTCGGGTTCCTCTACGCGGGCGAAGGCGACGTCGAGGAGGCTTCCCTCTTTTACCTCGGCGCGCTCGACCTGCAGAGGACGGCGCTGGGCGATGGGCACCCGAACAATCCCGCCACGGTGATGCAGTTCTATGAGGCACTGGCTCCCCGTGTGAAGACGGCAGAGCAGGCGCGCAATCTCCTCCGGCTTGCGAACTTTGTCGAGATCCTCACGGTCGTGCCCGACACGATCTCGCGCGAAGAGGTCCGCTCGATCTATGTCGCGATCGACCGCAACCGCGTGGATGCGCTCATGATGCTCGACCCGCCGAGGCGCGATCTTGCATCGCGTTTGGTCATGCGGCTGGCCGTATACGCGAAGCTCCTTGAGCTCCCATCGAAGGACCCGTTCCGCGTCGATTTCCTAGACCGACGGATTTCGACTCTCGGGATCGCGAAGCAGGTGGGAGAGCTGGAGAAGAAGGTCGGCGTGACCCGGGCACAGGCTTGGTCGGACCCGATGTACACGGTCGCGGCGACACGTCTTGCGTCGTATGTGGACGGCCTGGTTCCCCCGGTGAAGTGGAAGGAAGACATGGCCGAGATGCCGGGCGGGTGGGAGCTGGGTTCCCTCGAACCGCGCGGGGACAACCTGCGTCGTCGGCTGAGCGAAGAGCTGCGCAAGCTCGACGCAACACCAACGCCGACACCGACACCGGGACCTCCGGCATCGCCCACGCCAACGTTCGCTCCGTTGTTTAAGCCGAGGGCGACACCTGCCCCGACGCCGCAGGCGAACCAGGGGATCAGCGCCGGTCAGAGTCCGGAGAGTACGCGGAGGTGATCGGGCCGGGCGGGGGTGCAAAACCTCCCCCTTGCCCGCTCCGGGGTGCATGTAGAGCATAACGTTTTCGCGCGTGGGTGCAGGATCGACCCCGCGATTCATCTCATCCCGTCGTTTCGACGTCGGAGCAGGCAACCAATGTCCGGGCATTCAAAATGGCATTCCATCAAGCACAAGAAGGCGCTCGTTGACGCGAAGCGCGGCAAGGCCTTCACGAAGGTAATCAAGGAACTCCAGATCGCGGCGCGCCTCGGCGGGAGCGATCCCGGCGGCAACCCGCGTCTGCGCACCGCCATCCAGGCGGCCAAAGATGCCAACATGCCCAAGGACACGATGGACCGCGCGATCAAGAAGGGCGCCGGCGAACTCGAAGGGTCGAACTTCGAAGAGATGCACTACGAGGGCTATGGCCCCGGCGGCGTCGCGATCATGGTCAAGGTGACCACCGACAATCGCAATCGCGCGGCCAGCGAAATCCGCCACATGTTTTCCAAGAATGGTGGCAACCTCGGTGCCGAGGGCTGCGTCGGTTTCCTCTTCGTTCGCGAGGGCACCATCATCGTCGATGAAGGTGACGAGGACGCGATCATGGAAGTCGCCCTCGAAGCGGGGGCAAAGGACGTCGAATCGGAGGACGGCGCGTTCCTGGTCAAGACCGAGCCGGACTCGACACAGGACGTGCGCGACGCTCTCGAGAAGGCGGGATTCAAGGTCTCGTCGAGCGAGAACGCGTATCATCCCTCCACGCATGTCCGCCTTGAGGGGAAGGACGCGGTAGCGTGTGCCAAGCTGCTCGCGATGCTGGAGGACAACGACGACGTGGACGAGGTTGCCCACAACCTCGAAGCCACCGATGAAGTCATGAACATCGTCGCCGGGAACTAAGGCGACCCCTGCGGTGGATGCGTCTCTCAAGGCCCCATCCGCCGTCGTGATCCTCGCCGCCGGGCGCAGTTCCCGTGCAGGCGAACCGAAAGCTCTGCGCCCGTTCCGCGGCTCGCCCTGGGTGGTGCATGTTGCCCGCACTTGGAGGGAACTCGGAGCGGGCGAACTCTTTGTGACTTGGAATCCCGACGTGACGCTCCCCGCGGAGCTCGAATCCCACGCGCGCGTCGTGTTCAACCACGAGGTGGAGCGCGGGCCCCTCCATTCCCTCCAACTTGCTTTAGAGGAGGCGGTCCACGCGGGGGGCGAGATCGTCGCGATGACTCCGATCGATGTTCCGCCACCGCGTCGGGAGGTGCTGACAGAGTTGCTCGGTGTATTCGGGGCATTCGAGGCCGTGCATCCGACGGTGGACGGCAAGGGAGGGCATCCGCTGCTGATGCGCAACCCGATGATTGCCAGCATCCTTGAGCTTGATCCTTTGACCGAGCGCCTAGATCATTTCCTTAAACGAAGCAGGGTGTTGCGTTATGCGATGGACGATCGCGCACTGACGTTGAACTTGAATGACGATACCGCTTGGAATGCATGGTTACCTTCTCAAGACAGGGAATGAGTGATTCGGATGCGTCGTGACTTTAGCATCGTCATCCGCGGATTGCATATGGTCTTCCCCGACGGGGAACGCGCAGCCGATCTCGGGCTCGAAGGTGAGACGATCGGTGCGGTGGGCCCGCATGGTGCGCTCTCAGGCGATCGCGTCATCGACGTTGCCGATCTGCTCGTCATGCCCGGAGCAGTCGATACACACATCCACATCAACGAACCCGGCCGCACGGAATGGGAGGGCTTCGTCAGCGCCACGCGCGCGGCCGCGGCAGGCGGTGTGACGACGCTCGTGGACATGCCTCTGAATTCAGCGCCCGTCACGACAACGCGCGAGGCCTTTGCCCTCAAACAGTCCGCGTCGGAGGGGAAGCTCTCCGTCGATGTTGGTTTCTGGGGAGGAATCGTCCCCGGCAACGCGGGAGAACTTGAGGGACTGATCGACGCCGGTGTGCTGGGCTTCAAGTGCTTCATGGTGCATTCGGGCATTGATGATTTTCCCGCCGTCGACGAGCCCACCCTGCGAACCGCGATGGGGATTCTGTCCAAGCAAGGGAAACCGATCCTCGCGCACGCGGAGCGGAATGTGCCGCCTGCCTCCCCCAACGACCGTCGCTCACCGCGTGCGTGGGCGGCTTCGCGGCCCCCTGCGTGTGAGGTCGAAGCGGTTGAGCTTCTTGTGCGCCTTGCGCGCGAAACCGGCTGCGCGACGCACGTGGTGCATGTGGCTGCGGCGGAAGTCCTCCCGGTGATTGCCTCTGCGCAGAAAGAGGGTCTGCCGATCACCGCCGAGACCTGTCCGCACTACCTCCTGTTCTGCGAAGAGAACATCCCCGAGGGTGCGACCCAGTATAAATGTGCCCCGCCAATTCGCGACGCCAGGAACCGCGATGCCCTTTGGGAGGGTCTCCGGTCGGGAATTCTGACGATGGTGGTTTCTGACCATTCGCCCTGCCCACCGGCCATGAAGGGGCTGGATACGGGGGATTTCTTCAACTCTTGGGGAGGGATCGCCTCGATTCAGGTCGGCCTTCCGGCGATCCTGACCGAGGCCACGCGGCGCAAGATCTCCCCGGGCACGGTTTCGGGATGGATGTCCAAGGCGCCAGCCCACCTGGCTGGCCTGTCGGAACGAAAGGGTGTGCTTGCGCCCGGGCACGATGCCGATTTGGTATTGGTGGACGTGGCAGCAAGAACATCCGTCATCGCCGAGCGGCTGGAGCATCGCCACCCGGTGACCCCATACGACAGGTTCGCACTGACCTCGACGGTAAGACAGACGTGGCTGCGTGGACAGCGGGTGTATGATTACCCCGCAGTTGTCCAAACCGGCTCAGGCCGAATTCTCAGGAGCAAGTGACATGGGCATCTTCACAGACATGATCGACCTAGCGGGTGAAAACGTCGGAGGTGTGGCGCTTGCCGCCAGCGACGAGTTCTTTGCCCCGAAAGAGAATCTCCTGAAGCCCGGGCGCGGCATCTTCATTCCCGAAAAGTTTACCGAGAACGGCAAGTGGATGGACGGCTGGGAGACGCGCCGCAAGCGCATCGCCGGCAACGACTGGGCCATCATCCGCCTCGGCATGGCGGGCATCATCCATGGCCTCGACATCGATACGAATCACTTCCTCGGCAACTATCCGCAGTTCGCCTCCGTGGACGCGTGCGACTTCCCCTCCGGCCCGGACGTGACGTTTTCCCCCGAGCAGGTTAAATGGGTCGAGATCCTCAAGAAGTCGCCCCTCGAAGGCGGCAAGCGTAACATGTTCGAACTGGCCGAGACGAAGGGACGCTTCACCCACCTGCGTTTGAACATCTATCCCGACGGCGGCGTTGCCCGTCTCCGCGTGCACGGCGAGGTCGTCCCCGACCTCAACGCGCTGCGCCAGAGCAAGGACCCCGTCGATCTCGCGTCGGTGCGCCTGGGCAGCAAGGTCGTTGCGAGCAACGATGACTTCTTCGGCAAGAAGCACAACGCGATCCTCCCGAACAGCCCGGTCAACATGGGCGATGGTTGGGAGACAAAGCGTAAGCGCCGCGATTCGTATGATGCACTGATGCAGGATCCCGACTGGCTCATCATCAAGTTTGGGGCGCCCGGCCAGGTCAGCCGCATCATGCTCGACACGACTTACTTCCGTGGCAACTTCCCCGACACAGTGCAAATCGACGGCTGCACGTTCAAGAGCGAGTCCGGGCGTATCCCAATCCAGAAGAGCGTGGCCTGGAAGCCGATTCTGAACCGTGTGAAGCTTCAGGGCGGGAAACTGAACATCTTCGAGCAGGAAGTGATGCAGGCGGGTCCGGTGAACTATGTCCGCGTACAGATATTCCCCGACGGCGGCATCAACCGCATTCGCTTGATTGGGACGCTGGCCTGAAATGGCGGATCAGGTCGCGCATGCAGGTCTCGCGCGGCTGAACGCGCTCTCCGTCGAGGAATGCGAAGCTGCACTCTGCCGTGTGTGTGGCTCGCGTGCGTGGGCCAAGGCGATGACGGCCTCGCGCCCGTTCGACGCACCTGAGTCGATGCACAGCTACGCAAACTTGCTCTGGTGGGAATGCACGCCGGACGATTGGCGAGAGGCGTTCTCGCACCATCCGCGCATCGGCAGCAAGGACGCACTCCGAGAGAAGTTCGCACGCACCGCGCAATGGGCCCAAGGTGAGCAATCGCGCACGGCCGAAGCGAGCGAAGCGACCATCCAAGGGCTTATCGACCTCAACGACGAACACGACAAGAAGTACGGGTTCATCTTTATCATCTGCGCCACGGGAAAGAGCGCAGAGGAGATGCTCGAAGCTCTCCGCGAATCCCTCAAGAACGACCCAGAGACAGAACTGCGCCGCAGCGCGACCGAGGAAAACAAGATCACGCACCTCCGGCTCGACAAACTGCTCGCCGAAGTTTCCTGACTCGCAACCCTACATCCGGAGTTTCAACATGAGCAGCCCGATCACCACGCATGTGCTCGACACCGCGCTTGGCAAACCCGCCGCTGGCGTGCCTATCCAACTCGACATCCTGGCCGATGCCTCCTGGCAGGAACTTGCCAACGGCGCCACGGACAATGACGGCCGTCTGCGCGACCTTTTGCCATCCTCATTCCCGCTCGCGCCGGGGCTCTACCGGCTGACTTTCGACACGGGCGCCTATTACAATGGCTTGAAAATTCGTGGCTTCTATCCGTATGTATCTATCGTGTTCGAGATTCTCCACATCAACGAGCACTATCACGTTCCACTCCTGCTGAACCCGTTCGGATATTCAACCTACAGAGGAAGCTGATTTCATGGCCGCCATTCTTGCGCAGAACAACTACGGCAAATCGCAGGTCCGTCTCACCAAGGTCACGCGCCACGCAGACCGGCACGATCTCATGGAGGTCGCCGTCGACACCGCACTCCAAGGTGACTTCGAGGACACACACATCACCGGCGACAACGCCAAGGTTCTCCCGACGGACACACAGAAGAACACGGTCTACGCGCTCGCGCGTCAGCACGCGTTCGAGTCGATCGAAGCGTTCGGCCTGATTCTGGGGCGTCACTTCGTCAGCGGGTTCCCGAAGCTCGTCACCGAAGCGCGCATCAATCTGACTGAGTCCCTCTGGAAGCGCGTCTCCACATCGAAGGGCCCGCACCCCACGACATTCGAATGCCCAGGAAACGAGGTGCGCCTCGCCGAGGTCATCGTCGATTACGAGGGAGCATCCGTCGCCGGTGGGATCAGTGATCTGCTTCTGCTCAAGACGACCGATTCAGAATTCTGGGGCTATCTCGTGGACAAGTACACGACGCTCAAGGAGACCAAGGACCGCATCGTCTCGACGAGTGTCACCGCGCACTGGGTATACAATAGTGACGAGTCGGACTTTCAGAAGTCCTATGCGGCGATCCGCAACGCATTCATGGAGACGTTTGCGCACCACCACAGTCTCTCCGTCCAGCAGACGCTCTACGCGATGGGCGCGGCCGCGCTGGAGGCGGCACCGGACATCGCCGAGATCAGCCTCTCTCTTCCAAATCGGCACAACCTGTTGGCGAACTTGGAGCCGTTCGGCCTGGACAACCCGAACCAGATCTTCGTCGCGACCAGCGAACCATTCGGCCTGATCGAGGCAACGATCGCGCGCGAGTGACACTGCTGGCCCAGCGGGGATTGCGCCAAGGCAGTGGCGCTGCCTTCGACCCGTGATCCATCGATGCAGCGCGGGCGACTGCCGGAAAGAATGACGCTTTGGATATGGAGCGGTCCTGCGGGGCCGACTAGCGCTGCATGTCTCCAGCGAGCAGGCGATCCAGGATAATCGAGACAGCGCTTCGCACCGAGAGATGATTCCACGGGCCGCGCCCGATGATGGGATGGAGGATCAGATCCATCTCCACCATGACCTCGGGATGCAGTCCCCAGCCCGTGCCAAACACGAGGCAGATGGGTGGACCATTCGGGTCGTCGATGCGGGTGCGCAGATCCGGGTACGAAATCGAGTTCGGATAACTGCGCGCGCTGGTGGCGACAAAGAGCGGCGACGTGCCGTGTTGCGCGGTGATGCCTGCGTAGACCTCGTTGAGGTCAAGTGCGCCGACGGTGAAATCGAGCGCCTCGCGGCGAGTGGGATTGTAGTCGGAACCCCAGCCCTTGCGCCAGTGTTCGAGCACGGTCGCGAGGAACTGCTGCTGACCCTCGTACGGATGGACGAGCCAGACGCGGTCCACGCCATACGTGCGCGCCGCGCGTGAGAGATCATGGATGTCCAGGTTCGTGATCGACGTGGCGACGCAGTCACCATGCTTGTCCACGATGGGGTAATGAATCAGGGCGAGGTGAACGGCGGCCAATGTCAGTTCGTGTCCGCAGTTAGTCCGCGTCGCGATGGACAGTGTCGGGGGAAAATGCGGGGAGGCAGACCGCGATGTATTCCGCCCCTTCCGGTTCCGGGGTGCCGTATCGCACCCATTCCCCGGCGGAGGTGATGATCGCCTGACCTGCGCGAACATCGATGGAGCCACCCTCGAACTCGACGCGCAACATGCCGCGCAGCACGACGGTGTATTCGTCGAACTCAGGGCGTTGGCCGGGCTCTAGCCAACCGCTCGGGCTGGTCATGCGCGCAACACTGGCCGAGGGCGTGCCCGTGGTCACGCGACCGACGAATTCCTCGATCCGCTTTGGCTTGTTGCCCGCGGCTGCGATGACGGTGGGGGATTCGATCAGACGGGGCATCGAGGTGGGTTACGCCTGAATGACGGCAAAGGGTTTCTTGGCGTTCGCGATGCTGACCTGCTGCGCCACCTTCTCGGCGATCTCGCGATAGATCATGCCGAACTCGCTGCCGGGATCGTCGGCGACCGGAGTGCCGCGATCCATCGCCTCGCGAATCTGGGTGTTGAGCGGCAGGCGTCCGAGGAAAGGAACACCGAATTTCCTGGCCGCGTTTTCTCCCCCGCTGGAATCGAAGATCTCGTCGCGATGCCCGCATTTCGGGCAGAGGTAATACGACATGTTTTCCACGATCCCGAGGATCGGAACCTGCGTGGATTGGAACATGACGATGCCCTTCTTGGCGTCCTGCAGGGCGACATTCTGCGGGGTCGTGACGACGACGGATCCCGTGAGTGGCACCGCCTGAGTCAGCGAGAGCTGCACGTCTCCCGTGCCTGGAGGGAGATCGATAACGAGGTAATCGAGATCCCCCCACTTGACGTCGTTGAGCAGTTGCTTGAGTACGCCGTGGAGCATCGGCCCGCGCCAAACGAGCGGCTGGTCGTCGTTCACCATGAAGCCCATGCTCATGATCGACATACCCCGCGCTTCGAGGGGGATGATGCGATTTTCGATGACCTTGGGGCGCCCCGTGGCGCCGACCATGCCGGGCACGTTCGGTCCATAGATATCCGCGTCGAGCAGGCCGACCTTTGCCCCGAGCCGCGACAATGCAATCGCAAGATTGACGGCTGTGGTGCTCTTGCCGACGCCACCCTTTCCGCTGCCCACGGCGATGATGTTCTTCACCCCGGGGATCGGTGAGCGACCCGCGCCGGGATTTGCGGCGCGCACGTTCGCCGTCATGTTGATTTCGACCGAGGTTACCCCTTCGACAGAGCGGATGGCGGCATCGCAGTCGTTCTTGATCTTGTCCTTCATCGGGCAGGCAGGAGTCGTCAGCTCGACGGTGACCTTGACGGCACCGGCATCCGAAACGACGAGGTCCTTGATCATCCCGAGGGAGACCAAGTCCTTGTGTAGATCGGGGTCCTGAACTGTCCCCAGCGCCGCGCGGACGCTTTCCGTCAATGTTGCTGAACTCATGGGTCGTCAACCATCCGAACTGGATGGTTCCCAGAACGGAGGCTCGGGGCAATCATCAAACCTGTTGGGATTGAGAGTGGATGGTGGGGGCGGGTGTGGATTGCCTTGCGCAGCGCAGCGGGTGTTGAGGACGCTCGCTCAATGTCCTCAACAGAAGCTGAAACGACCTCCCATTTCGATCGTACGGATCGCCTGATCATCGGTGCGCTCCGTTCGATGAAGAAGAAGTACAATGCGGACGAACCGGTCACGATCCGCGATTTGCTCGAGCCACTCGGATCGCGCTCGACGGCGCTCGGGGCGGCAATGCTCGCGCTCCCGTTCCTCTCCCCGATCAGCCTCGGCCCACTGACGATGCCCGCGAGTGTCGTCATCGCGCTTCTTGGTTGGTACCTCTTGCTCGATCGGGAGGGCGCACCCCTCCCCGACCGCCTGCTTCGCACACAGGTGCCACGGCGCATCCACAGCATGATGGGCGTCTTCGCGCGAAAGATTTTCTCGAAGGTGCGCCGCTGGACGAAGCCGCGCGCGCGGCATCTCGTCGATGGGCGAAAGGGCCTCGTCATCTGCGGCGTCGGCATGATCATCAGCGCGATCATTCTCGCCGTGCCCGTGCCGATGTTGCCGCTGACGAACACGTTCCCTGCGTTGGCGATCATCCTGATTATCCTGGGTTGGACCGAACGTGACGGGGGCCTGACAATCGCGGGCTATGTGAACATGATCATCGGTGGCATCCTGATCCTCACCGTGGTGCTCATCGTGGCCGCTGCATTCTTCTATGGTTGGGGTGCGGTGCAGGAACACCTCCCCTGGCTCGTGGTCCCGGACAGACTGCAACAATATGGAGCAGACGCGACACCCACGCCGACACCAGTTCCAGAACCTGTCCGATGAGTGAGGATTCCTGGATTTGGCGCATTCAGGGTAACTACTGAGATTCGCCCAATTCGATCCGTGCATTCCCCGTGGAATGCACGGATTTGTGTTTAAATACCCGCTGGGTGCGAAGTGCTGTTGTCTGGGCATGCGAACTGGAACAGACTTCACGCGAAACTGGCCCCCCACGGGCCGCCCTCGGAGCCAAGATGATTTCCCCCACGCCACTCGCGCCATCGGGCATGCGTCAGGCCCGCGCGCTCGCCTTTGCGTTTTCTTGTCTGGCACTTGCAGCACCGCATGTCGCCCTCGCACAGGGCTTTCCCAACGTCGCACGTACCGAGGGCGAATTGCTCGCGGGTCCCGTCGCGCCGGAACAGGGCCGCACGGCGATCGTCGCCTGGCACGGTGACCGGATCGTCACCGTCCCCGAGGCACCGGGGAGCCAGCCCGGCGCGGACGTGCTGATGCGTGTCGTGGACATCAACGACCCGACGAATCCGCAAGTGACGATCCTTCCGGCGCACACGTCCGGCTTTCACGCCCATGGTTACTTTCAAACGGGGAATCACCTCTACGTCGGCCCGCACTGTCTCGATTCGGGGCTGAACCCCTGCACCGGAACGGGCGATATCTGGGGAGACAGTCTGCGCATCGGTGGAGCAGGCGCCGCGATCGGTGGCTCAGAGCTCCGTCGCGCATCGCTCGAGACCGACACCGGCATGGCCATCGGAGGCATCGACAAGTCGGGCGCGCAGTCCCCGTGGGGCGTGCGAGACTTTTGGACGTACGGCCCCGTAAGCGGGAACACGTTCCTCGCCGTTCGGCGCACCGCTGCGCAGTGGATCTACGATTGGGGAAATGGGGGCGCGCCGACCGGGCCTGCGATCTACTCGTCGTGGGATCATCTCGGGCAGACGGGCGTGATCGGCTTTCCCTTCATCATGGGGAACATCCTGATCTACGCCGCTGATCAAACGGGGACAGGCGTCGCTGCGTATGACATCTCGGACCCGACGAATCCGGTCCTGCTCGACGTCTTGAAGGAAGAAAACCCCGGCGGTTATTGGCCGGAGGTGTACGGTCACTATGTCTTCTTCCCCCGCCGCGACGGTGAAGGTGGCGCGGGAAGTTCCGCCGGATTCATGGTCGTCGATTTCTCCGACCCGACGGACCTGAAGGTCGTCGCAGATCGCAATCTTCCCGGATCGAATCAGTACGTTACGTTCCAGGACGAATATGCGTTCATGAACAACTACAAGATCGACATGCGCACGTTCGATGTCGTTCTCGAGTTGGCAACCAACGACACGACGCTCGACGCGAGCCAGTTCGCGCTGCCCGTCGGCAACCTCGTCGTGACGGGTGGCTACGGTTCGCTTGGGCCGGGACTGGCGATCTGGGCGCATCAGGCCGCGCCGGACACACGCCCGCCCTTCGTGGCGTATCATGTGCCGAGGCCGGACCAGACCAACTATTCCATCCACTGCCCGATCACGCTTTCGATTCCGGAGACGTTGCGAACGCAGACGATCGTGGATGGTGTCTCGCTGATCGTTCGTCCTGTCGGTGGATCACCGATTCAGACTTGGCATTCGTTCGGTCAGGGCAAGCTGCTCACAATTACGCCGCGCACGTTGCTCGCGCCGAACACGACGTATGAGGTCGAGCTGACCAGCGCGATTCAGGACGCGGCAGGCAACGGCCTCGAACCCTACACCTTCCGCTTTTCGACGGGCTCCAGCCTGAGTGGCGGAAACGAGCCGCCGACGATCAACTCGATTGATGTGCTCCCCATTGTTGGGACGCCGGGGGTGCCGCTCGATATCTCTTGGAGCGGTTCCGACCCGGACGGTGTCTCCGTGGAGTTCCGCGTGGACGTGGGCGATGGTACCCCTCAGACGACTTGGGGCGGCGCCACGACGCAAAACCACACCTACGCCGAGGCAGGTCACTATCAGGTCACCGTGCAGGCGCGCGACGCGCAGGGCTCGGTCTCGGCGCGCACACGCACGGTGACGGTCATCGCCGCGCCGGTCGCACCGAATTCGACGTCGAGCAACCTCATGGCCATCGACACGGTGGCGGATCGCCTCTTCATCGCGAACCCCGACACAGCAACCGTGAGCGCCCTCGATACAACGTCGCTCACCAAGCTCTGGGAAGTCAGCGTTGGTGAACATCCCCAGGGCGCAGCGCTCGCGAGCGACGGCACTGTGTGGGTCGTGTGTCGGGATGAGGATCGCATCGATGTGCTGAACCCCGCGACAGGCGCACTCGAAGCGAGCATCCCGCTCGCGTACGGACGTTCACCAGTCGCGATCACCTCGACGCCGGATCGGACGCAGATGCTCGTCACGTGCGATGGTGATGGCACGCTGCGCCGCTTCGGTGCCGTGTCGCGTACGCAAAACGCGTCGCTCACGGTGGGGCCGAGTCCGCGCGCGATTGCGGTCACGCACAATGGGACTCGCGCACTCGTGACGAGATTCATTTCGCCGGAACATGTCGGTCAGGTGTACGACGTTTCGCTCGCGGGGAGCATGTCGCTGACGCGCACGGTCTCACTCGAACGGGACAAGACGATCGACGGCAGTGCGACCTCGCGCGGCGTGCCGAACTACCTGGCATCGGTGGCGATTTCGCCGGACGGCTCGCACGCGTGGGTCGTCGGGAAGAAGGACAACACGAACCGCGGGACGTATTTCGCACCAACGATGGTTCCGGGGCAGGACAACACCGTGCGCGCGCAGTTGATGCTCATCGATCTCACGACGAATACGGAGAACCGCTCGCTGCGGCTCGACATCGACAACAGCGACTCGCCTTCATCGATCGACTTTAGCGAACTCGGTGACTACGCATTCATCGCGCTGCAGGGGAACAATCAGGTCGCCGTCGTGGACGTGCTCGACCTGATGCGTCAGGACAGCCCCGGCACGGTCAAGCTGCGCTGGGGCTTGGGGATTTCGCCTCAGGGCGTCATGATGGATCCGACGTCAGGGCGCGTGTTTGCTTCCAACTTCATGGATCGTAGCGTCACCACAATCGAAGCTGCACAGTTCCTCTCCGCGGGCTCGGTCAATGTCGCCTCCAGCGTCACACCTGTCGTGGCTGAGGAGCGCTTTCAGTCCTCCGTGCTGTTGGGGAAGAGGACGTTCTACAACGCCTCGGATACGCGCATGAGCGCAGAGGGTTACATCAGTTGCGCGACTTGCCACGTGGATGGCGGTCAGGACGGCCGCACGTTTGACTTCACGAATCGTGGAGAGGGATTCCGGAACACCACCGATCTGCGCGGACGCTCCGGCATGGGCCACGGGTTGGTCCACTGGAGTGGTAACTTCGACGAAATTCAGGATTTCGAGGGTGACATCCGCAGCGCATTCGGTGGCAGCGGCTTCCTCTCCGACGTGCAGTTCGTCAGCGTTGCGGATTCGCTCGGCGCGCCCAAGGCGGGCCTCAATGTGGACTTGGACAACCTCGCGGCGTATGTGACGTCGCTTGGTTCCGCATCGATTCCACGCAGTCCTGCGCGCAACTCGGATGGTGGTCTCTCTGCGGCGGCGGTGCGCGGCGCGGACGTGTTCGCCGCGCAGAACTGCGGGTCGTGCCACGTTCCCTCGACCGACTACACCGACCGACTCAGGCACGATGTCGGCACGCTCAAGGACACGTCGGGGAATCGTCTTGGCGGTGTGCTCGATGGAATCGACACGCCGACGCTGCTGGGAGTGCACGCGACGGCTCCGTACCTTCATGACGGCAACGCAGCGACGCTGGCGGAGGTCTTCACTACAGCGGGCGGTCGTCTCGAACAGGCCGAGAACGGTGTCCTGAGCAATGGCGCCGTCGCCGACAACGTGGCTTGGTCGCCGATGAAGGACTGGCACGGCGGCTACTTCGTCGAGCTTGATGGCGCGCGCCAAGTGACGTTCAACGATGTCGCGTCAGTCGGCGCTGGCGCGGGCTATGTCGAGGTTCGCTACAACAGCGGCTATGGCGCGTCACAGCTTCAGGTCATTGTGAATGGCAACACAACCAATGCGAATCTGCCGATCACGCCGAACGATCCGATGTGGTGGCCGAACGAGTGGCGCAAGGCACGCATTCCCGTCAACTTCCAGAACGGCAACAACGTCGTCGCATTCCGCGAAGGCGCGACGGGCGCGTCGCTCAAGCTCGACGAAGCGCTCTTTGTGACGCCGGGTGATCTCGCCGCAGCCAGCGCGCACGTGCGCGGGCTGAGCGCAGGAGATTCCGCCGACCTGATCGAGTACTTGAACTCGCTCGATTCGACAAATGCTGCGACGCCAATCGTGAATGTCCTGCGCGTCGATCCCATCGCGCTAGGGGGCGTGGATGCGCTCGAGGTGCCTCCCGGCGCAGTCGATCACACGCTCACGTACACGATTCAGAACACGGGCGCCGGACCGCTGAACCTCGGCGAGTTCCGTGTCTCCTCCACACCGCCGGGTGCGATGTGGGTACACTCGCAGCCCGCGGCTCATGTCGCTCCTGGAGGCCAGACCACGTTCCAGATTCGCCTCTCAACGCCGCCGGTCACTTCATCGGGATCGATCCACGGCTGGACGGATACGCCGACGCCGGGTGAGGTGCAGTGGACATTGGGCGTCACGCCCGCAGCACCGAGCCGTGTGTTGGATTTCACGGTTTACGAGTGAGTTGGGGGTGAATTCCCCCAACGAGTTATCCATTGAAGCCCGGGGTCCATGGGGGCTAGCTGGATCGACGAGGTGACTTGGCGTTGCTTACTGAGATTGAACTAGCGCGGTTGCAACTTTCGCAAGAAACCGATGCCGCACGAAAGTCGCAGCTCGGACAGTTCTTCACGACCGCGCACACAGCGAGTTTTATGGCAGGCATGTTTTCACCGGCACATGGGAGATGCCGTCTCTTGGATGCGGGTGCGGGAATCGGGTCTCTCTCCGCGGCGTTCATCGAGAAGTGGGTTCAAGGCGCCTTCAGATTCACGGACCTCGAACTGGACGCCTTTGAGGTGGACTCGTCGATCCACGCACATCTTGAGCGAACCTTGGCTCGCTTCAAGAGGGAGGGGTTCTCCTACACAATCCGCGGCGACGACTTTATCGACGCGGGGGTAAATGCACTTTCAGGAGAAATCTTCGCACGCGCACTGCCCAGATACACACACGCGATCCTCAACCCCCCCTACAAAAAGATACGTGGTGATTCTTCGCATCGTCTAGCTTTGCGAAGGGTTGGGATCGAAACGGTCAACCTCTATTCTGCTTTTGTCGCACTTGCAATTACCCTAGTCGGCGCAGGAGGACAACTTGTCGCGATCATTCCGCGGAGCTTTTGCAACGGGCCGTACTACCGCCCCTTCCGAGAGTTCATCCTGAACCGGGCCGCAATTCATCACATCCATCTTTTTGCCTCGCGAGCCGATGCGTTTCGTGACGATGAAGTTCTTCAGGAAAACGTGATCATTCGACTCGACCGAGATGTTGCACAAGGCCCCGTAAAGGTCTCCACTTCGACCGACGACCAGTTTTCGGACCTCGTCGAGCGAACGTTTGACTTCGACCGGATCGTATCTCCGGAAGACCGAGGACGATTCATCCACATCCCAACCCGGCCGGCTGCGAACTCAGGTGATTCGTCGTATCCCAGAGTGTCATTGGAAGCGCTTGGCGTCGAAGTCTCGACAGGCCCCGTAGTTGACTTCCGATTGAGGGAGCACCTGCGTGCAAGTCCGGAGAGCGGCACTGTACCCCTTATTTATCCATGTCATTTGGACGGCATCGGGGTCAGGTGGCCGATCGGGGATTCGAAAAAACCGAGTTCGATTGTGCAGAGTGCGGAAACCAAGAAGTGGCTCTTCCCCAACGGATATTACTGCGTCGTGAAGAGATTTTCCTCCAAGGAGGAACGCCGACGGATCCGGGCCACTGTGATCAATCCTTCGCACTTTCAGAATTATCAGCTCTTGGGATTCGAAAACCATCTGAACGTCTTTCACCAGAGGAGAGCGGGAGTTTCGCCGCACCTCGCATTTGGGCTGGCGGTGTTTCTCAACTCAACTCAGGTGGATGAAGTTTTTCGGGGCTTCAATGGTCACACGCAGGTGAACGCAACCGACCTTCGAAGTCTCAAGTATCCGGATCGCCATATGCTGATTGAATTGGGCAGGTGGGCAGAGACTCGCGGCAATCTTTCCCAGGAAGTGATCGACGAGAGGGTCGGAGAAATCGGCGCATGACCATTCGACAAGGACGTGATCGAATCAATGAAGCACGCGCAGTCCTTGAGGCGCTCGGGCTGCCCCGCCAACAGCTAAACGAGCGTTCCGCTCTTTGCCTTCTCGCACTACTCGATCTGGATCCCACCGCTGCGTGGGCGGACTCGAGGGATCCGCTGATGGGAGTCACGCCTATCATGGATTGGGCAAGGAAGCACTATGGGAAACGGTACGCTCCGAATACACGCGAGACCATAAGGCGCCAAACACTTCACCAATTCTGCGGTGCAGGCATCGCCTGTTACAACCCGGATGCCCCGGAACGCGCCGTAAACAGCCCGCGGGCAGTCTATCAGATTGAGCCTTTGGCTTTGACCCTGCTTCGGAAGTGGGGCACGGCGGCTTGGGGGCGAGAGCTCAAAAAGTACCTGAAGGGCAGAGTGACCCTTAAGGAAAAATACGCCAAGGCACGGAAACGCACGCTTCTCCCCGTTCGCATCACGGAGGGTTCCGCCATCCACTTAAGTCCGGGGACGCATAGCAAGCTAATCAAGGCGATCATCGAGGAATTTGCCCCGCGATTTATGCCGGGGAGCCGTTTGATTTACGCTGGAGATACCGGGAAAAAGTGGGGCTTTTTCGATCAGGCAGGCTTGGCTGGGCTCGGAATTGTAGTGGATGCGCATGGAAAGATGCCCGATATCGTCTTATATGATCAAAGAAGGAATTGGCTCGTACTCGTCGAATCGGTCACGAGCCATGGACCCATGGATCCCAAGAGGCACGGAGAGCTCGCTGACCTTTTCGCTTCACCCGGAGTGGGGCTGGTCTTCGTGACTGCATTTCCGAACCGGCTGACAATGAAGAGGTACTTGTCGCAGATCGCGTGGGAAACAGAAGTGTGGGTGGCGGATTCGCCCGCGCACCTGATACATTTCAACGGGGATCGTTTTCTCGGCCCTCACGACCCAGTGGGGTAGCCCCCCCGCATCACGGCCCAGTCAGCAGTGCAGCGTTGTCCTTGTGCGTGGTGACGATGTCACCGGCGCTGACGCTGCCGTTGGTGGGGTCATAGACGATCGTCGATGAGAGGGATGTCTCGATCACGCGATTGGGGCCCGCGCTCGCGAGCACGTAACGACCGTACTTCTCTTCGCCGATGTTGGTGATGCTGCCGCCCGCGAAGTAGAAGTAGAGCGCGTCCTGGACGAACGGGTCCTTGGGCAAGCTCGTGATGTACACGATCGGTTGGGTCAGGTTAAGAAGCGCACCCGTGAGACCGATGCCGCCTGCATTGAGCGGGTAGGAGTTGTTGTCGACCGCGTACGCCTCGAGGGCTGTCTTGAGGGTGCGCATGTCCGCCTTGGCGCGCGCCACTTTCGAGCGGGTCTGTGCCTCGAGAAAGTTAGGCACGGCGATGGCCGCGAGAATCGCGATGACCGCGACGGTGATGAGCAGTTCGATCAGAGTGAAAGCCGTCTGTGGGCGGGGCGCGTTCATGGATAGCCTCTCGGCAGAGGTCGAAGGTGGAAAGTTGCTTGTCGCGTCGGAAAGGGGCGACGGGGCCGCCCGGAGAGTGCGGCCCCGATCGCGGGTGGAACCTACTTCTTGGGTGCGGGAGGGGCAGGCGTGGCCCCGGATACGTTCACGTCCAGGGTCGCGCTCTTGTTGCCGTCCTCGGTCTGATTCTCGACGCCGACGACGAGCACGTTCGCCCCGGGGGGGAGTTCCATCGGCTTGCCGTCCGGGCCGTTGAACTTGACGCTGCCGGGCATCGTAGAACCATCAGAGATGAATGCCTTCACCTTGGTGTTCCCTTCGCCGATTTGCTTCTGCAAGCTATCGGTCAGCGCCTGAGAGACGATGCGGCTGGCGTCTTCAGGCGACATGCCTTGATCGATCAGCGCTTTCATCGCATCCGCGCTCGCCTTGGCTTCGCGCCCGAGGGCATCGCCGCCGTCTCCCTGGAATGGGCCTTTTCCCGGATGAGAGGAGTTCCATGTCCCGCCACCAGAGATCTCCATCCTGGGCATGTTCTCCAACTTCTCGCGCAGCTCTTCACGCTTCTCGGCGGGGATTTGCGCTAGGGCGGCTTCGAGCGAAGCGGGATCTTCCGGGTTGACTTCGATGATCTGGCCGTCGTCCGTTTTGATGGCGATTTTGCGCTCGGAAACGACCTGCCGCTGAGGTTCGCCTCCGGGACCTGCGGCGAAGGACGCCTTTGCGGGAGTGTTCCCTGCCGCAGTGGATCCGGGTGCCATTTCATTCTGTGTCGCATAGATGGCCGCGCCGATTCCCGCGAGGAGCACCAGCGCGCCGATGCCGACAACGATTCCTGTCTTCTTGTTCTGTGCCATGTCTGGCTTCTCCTTGGCGCGCGATTCCGCGCGCAGATTCAGGCTCTTCGCAGTGGCGCGATAGGCCGGTGAAACACGTGTGTTGGTGGCCGATGGGGCCAGATCCCCCGCCCATCCTGCGACGCGAGTCGTCAGGGCGCGAACGGTGGGGCTGGAGGCGGGACGCGCCTCGGCCAGGTCGCCCTTGCGGGCGCGGACACGTCCCCGGTCGGTCGCGAGTTCCACACTGCCGTGCAGAACTGCGACCGACAGGACGCCCCCTGTTGTATCCGCTTCGAATGCTGTTCCAGTGACGAGGATCGAACCGACCGGGGCCTTGACTTCGAACGCGCGGCGAGTTTCCCGCGCGACCAGTGCCAGCGCCTTTCCCGCGAGAAGTCCGATTCGGCGGGCACGTTCGCTCCAGGAGGAAAAGTCAACCTCTGCCCCTGCCGCGAGCCACACATCCGAGCCATCGTCGAGCCGCACAAGCGCACGCCCGCTGAGAACGCGGAGGCGAGTTGCAGCGGCGATGCGCACGCCAGCCTCGACAGGGCGGGAGCGCTTGGTCGTCGGGTCGAAGACCTCTGCCGTACCATGCAGAAGAACGATCGTCGCGACGAAAGAGACCGCGCGTTCGCGCAGGAGTTCACGAAGCGGATTGAGAGCCACGCGCGGGTCCTGAGCCGAAGTTTGCTGATGCATGTCAGAGTGCATGGTTTCTGCTCCTTGCAGCGCGGTCGGATTCGATGTCGCGCTTCAATCCGGCGAGCGCTCGATAGTAAAGCGTGGCGACAGTGGGTGCGGGACGGCCGACGATGTCGGAGATTTCCCGGAACGTCAGTCCCTCGAACAGGTGAAGGACAAAGATTTCGCGCGTCGATTCGGGGAGCGTGCCAAGGTGCCGCAGCGCCTCGCGCTCCCGCTCGCGGCGGATCATGATCTCGAAGGCAGGCGGGAGTTCGGCGGCCAGTCGTTCGACCTCGGACTCGTCGCTGTCGAAGGTAAGGATGCGAGCGCTTTGCGCCGCGCGTTCCCTCTTCAGCCCGAGGCAGGTGTTCCTACAAACCGTGAACAGCCACGGACGGAATGGGCGCGAAGGGTCGAAGAGCCGATGGCGCTCCAAGATTCTGAGGAAGGTCTCCTGAACGGCATCCATGGCGCACTCATCGTCGGCGAGGATGGATCGGCAGAACCGCACGACGTCCTCGAAGAAGCGAACCGCGATCGTGTCGATCGCCTCCGGTGCGCCGGAGTGAAAGCGCTCGAGGAGCGTCTGTTCCGGTTCGGGGGTGTGGTCGAGATGAGTGGCTTTCAACGTGGTCGTCCTCGTGGCGTTCATCGTTACCTATGATCTGGGTGGGGGATTTTTTCAGCGATGGGAGGTTTCTTCAATCGAGGGCAATCCTGACAAGAGGATCAGGATTGCCGGAAGTGAGATTGACGGGGCGGCCTGAGTGAGACATACTTTTAAGACACTAAACTCGCAGGTTCCTCAAAGAAAGCTAGAGCCATGATCGCTTCCCGATGCACGCGACGTACCATCTTGGCAGCCGCACTGGCAGGGATGTGTTCTCTCGGCATAGCTGATGAGCCGGATGTCATCGAGAATTTCACCTCGTTTCAGGGTGTCCGCGACTCGGCCTCGAGCAGCCCGAACGACACCGGGGCGGCTTGGGTTGCGCTGGGAACAGGTCAGTTCTCCACCCCGAATGGCTTCCAGATTGATCCCGACGGATACAACGGCAAGGGCATCACTTGGGAAGGTGCCGAGACGGGCTCGATCGTTGGAAATACGAACTTTGTGGGCACCGGCCCGGGCGAGCATCAGTTGGCGTTTACGGTCCGATTTGAGCGACCGATCCAGCCCCTCAGCGAGCCGGACCTCGTTCAGGTCGTTGGTCCGGTCACGGTCGACGCAAGCCTTCTTGGTGTCTCTGCGGTGAACTACTTCGTCGCCGTCGGGCATGTCGGGGATGGAACCCCCGATGGCATTCTAGTTTTCGTGCCGACGAGCCCCCTGGGGACATTCGTCCCCCTCAAGGTTCCCGCCGCACCGGATGTGTGGCACAAGGTCGTCGTCCAATACGAACCCGCTGGGAATCTGGTCTCGCTGAACGCGAAGATCAAGGTCTGGGTGGACCCACAGGATGGTGGGGAATCGCCAGATGCTCAGGCGGACACGGGGGTTCTGGGGTCGTTCTTCGGTCTCGGACGCCTCGGTCGATTCGCCATTGGGGACGCAACCACGGTCCTCGTGGGTGACGAAACGCGTGGCGATGGTTCGAGCCGCGTTGGGTCCTCGAAAGTAAAAATGGACACCATGGCCGGTTGGTATGGCACCGCGGAGACGCGTGCGGGTAGTCTCGCCGACGCGATCGCGTTCTTCGACTCGTTCGGCCCGCCGAGCGCAGTCCAGTCGTGGACGCTTTACTGACCCAAGAGGCCGGGACTCTGAAGTGAAGTTTCAAGTGCAGGTTTGGATGGTTGAACACGCTCCGCAATCGGAGGGGCGATGAATCCTCCTGTCCCCGGCGACGCGCCCGAATCCCCCGAGGGGGTTCCTGAAGGGCTCCCCGAAGACACCGGTCTGACCTTCGATCCCGGTCGCCCGAAGATTCTCGCGGTCGCATCGGCAGCGAGCCCGACAGAGGTCGGCCCTGACTCGCGCCCGCCCTCGAGCGCGCCCGTCCTCCAAACGCCGTCATCCCAGATGAAGTTCGAGGGCGACCTCGGCGAACGGTTTGCCCCCCAAGGCTATGTGAACAAGGGTGGCTTTGGCGAAGTCTGGAAGGCACTGCAGGTTTCGCTCGATCGTGTTGTCGCGGTGAAGAAAGTCCGCTCCGATTTGCGTGCGTCCGCGAACCCGACGCGCCGTGCGGAAATCGACATGCTCTTCCGGCGTGAGGCGTACACGGCGGCGAGCCTTGAACATCCCAACATCGTTCCGATTTATGACCTGGGCGATTCGCTGAATGGCGAACCGATCCTCGCCATGAAGTTGGTCCAGGGAGATCCATGGGATGCGGTGATTGAGCGAGATTTCATCTCGTTGGAGGTCGGGGCGTTTCTCGCGAAACATCTCCCGATCCTGATCGCGGCCTCGAACGCGGTCGCTTACTCGCACTACAAGGGGATCATCCACCGCGACTTAAAGCCCTCACAGGTCATGGTCGGTCGATTCGGCGAAGTGCTCCTGATGGACTGGGGTCTCGCGATGCGGGTCGGCGATCCGGAGGAGCCGGGCAACGACCACTTCACGTCGAGTGCGAGTATCGCAACCTCGGCGACAGCCACGAATCCGGCCGGCACCCCGGCGTTCATGGCGCCCGAACAGACGGTCTCCTCGACGGAGGAACTCGGGCCGTGGACGGATGTGTTCCTGCTCGGTGGCACGCTGTACTTCCTGCTGACCGGCCTGCCGCCGCATCACGGCGGGAGCCGCATGGAAACCTACTTCCGCGCGAAGAACGGAAAGGTCAAACACCCGCAGGAGGCCTCGCCCGATCGCGAGGTGCCAAAGGAACTCGCGGCGGTGGCCCTCGACGCGATGGCGAAGGACCCGCTCGACCGCATCCCGAACGTCGAGACTTTCGTCGCGCGGTTGAACGATTATCTCTCGGGTGAATCGCGACGCCGCGAATCTGAGGATATCGTGGCCGATGTCGAGAAGACGCTCATGGGGGCCTCGGGGAACTATGCGCTGTATGGAGAGTGCGTGGTGAACTTGGGCAACGCGCGTGCTCTCTGGTCTGCTAACCCCGCGATCCGCCCCCTCGAGGAACGCGTCTTCGGCGAATTCGCCGAGGCCGCGCTCGCGAATCGCGACCTGACACTCGCGACCGTGCAAGCGGAACGCCTCCTCCCCGGAGTGGAACGCACGGCGCTCCTCTCGCGCATCGAAGTGACGGATCGTACCTTGAGGAACCAGAAGCGGGAGAGGCGCATCGCGCTCGCTGCGGTGGGTGTCATGGTGGCCCTCTTTGCTGTCACAGGAATTCAATTCGCATTCGAACAGGCGCGCGCACGCGCCATCGCAGACGCCGCACGCGCACAGGCTGTTGCTGCGCGTGTCGAAGCGGAGGCATCGCGCGAACGCGCGGAGGGCCTCACGGACTTCATGCTGACGCGCTTGCGTGAACAGCTCAAGCCAATCGGGCGGCTCAAGTTGCTTGATGAAGTAGCATCGGAAGCACTCGAGTATTACAACTCCGTCGGGCGGGCGAATCTCGGACCGGAAGCGCTTCGCAAGCAGTCGATTGCACTCTTCAACATCGGCGATGTGTCGCGCGATACAGGGCGATCGGACGAGGCCCTAAGCGCCTACGAGAGTGCACTCGAACGACGCCTCTCTCTCGCGCAGGCTGCACCCAACGATGCGCGCGCGGCCGTGGACGTGATCGCGACGCGCAATGCCATCGCGCGGCTTTACCTGCAGCGCGGCGACCTGCCGCGCGCAGAGGAGGAATCGCGCGTCGCTCTGCGTGCAAGTGAGGCGCTCGCCGCGAGGGTACCGGACAATACGGACAACGCGCGACAACTTGCGACGTGCCACACGAATCTCGCCCTGATCCAAATGGAGCAGGGAAAACCAGATGCGGCGACCACCTCGATTCGCGAGGCGATCTCCGTGTCGGAGGGAGCATTCGCGAAGAAGCCAACGGAACGCGATCTGCAGGTCGATTGCGCGGCAGGGTATTCGAACCTTGGTCTGATCCTGCAGCGCAGCGGCGACCCGCAGGGGGCGATTGCTGCGCACCGCCAGGCCCTCGCGCTGCGCGAAGATATTGAAACCGCGCAGCCCACGAACACCGCAAATCAGTTCAGCATGGCACGCACACTCCTCGCGCTGGTGCCCCTTCATGGGATGCGGGGGGAGATGGACCTTGCACGCGAGGCCTCCGACCGCGCGCTGGCGCTCCTTGAGCGATTGGTCGCGATTGATCCGCTGAACCTCGAGTGGCAGCAGGGGCTGAGTGCCGCGCTGAATGTGCAGGCGATGATGCGCGCCCGCGGTGGCGATCCCGCTGGAGCGGAGGAGGCGCTCAATCGCGCGCTCGAGATTCGCGAGTACCTCGTCGCGCAGGATGGTTCGAACGCGGCGTGGCTGCGTGACTTGTCTGTGGCCTACAACCAACTCGCCGCAGTGACGGCATCACGCGGGGAGGAGGCCGCGTCGCTTGCGTTCCTGCGCAAGGACCTCGCCATCGCAGAACGCCTCTCGAAGCTGGATCCAACGAACGAAGTTTGGCGGCATGATCTCGCGCTGAGTTATCAAAGCGTCGGCGAGCGGCTGGCGTCGCTTCAGCAGAACGAGGAGGCGTTGGTATACCTTCGCAAGGGACTCCCCGTGTTCCGGCAAATCTTCGAGCAGGACACAAAGGGATTGGCCGGCGCGAACGATCTCGCGTGGGCGCACGTGGTGCTCGGCGAAGTCCTCGAGCATCTGGGGCATGCCGATGGCGCGAAGAGCGAGTGGGAAGCCGCGGTGCGCGTACTCGCGCCGTTTCTACCTGAGCCGGAAGGCGCGGAGCCCGGCACGATCGACACGTATGCGCGAGCGCTGCTGCACCTGGGCCGAGTCGAAGACGCGCGCCCGTGGGTCGAGGCGTTGCTCGCGGCCGAGTGGGACGAAGAGGGGATACTGGACCTCGCGCGCAAGCACGGCCTCGCGCCTCCCGCCGCGGAGTAAATCCGCGCGCTGACTTACATGCGGTGGCGGATCGCCCACAGGTCGGCAAAGAGCGGACGGAAGAGCGAGCGCTTCAGGAACTCAACCCCCGGAGATCCTCCCGTGCCCTGCTTGCTGCCGATGGTGCGCTCGACGATCTTGACGTGGCGATATCGCCACTCCTGCATGCCCTCGTCGAAATCCGTCATCACCTCGAAGAGAATCTCGCACTCACCTCGTGTGCGATAGAGATTCAGAATGCCTTCCTGCACGGCCTCGTTTGGCTCGGCGGGGAGGGTCACGTCGCGCTGGCGCACTTCAACGGGGATTTCGACCCCCTGCAGGGCGAGGAAGTCGTGAAAGTGGTCGATCACGCTGCGTTCGTTGAGGCGTTTCTGGATCGTCGCGAGCGCTGGATTGCTTGGGTCGTAGTACTTGAGAGTGTCGGCGCGCTTGTACCCGAAGACGAATTCGACCTCGCGGAATTGAGTGGATTGGAAACCTGAGGCGGACTCGAGGCGATCGCGAAACGAGGTGAACGAAATCGGCGTCATGGTCTCGAGAATGTCGAGCTGGCCGACGAGGGTCTTCATCACGGTGCGCAGACGTTTGAACGTGTGGATCGCGCCGAAGAGATCCCCCTTCGAAAAATCGCGCTTCAGTTTGTCCACCTCGTGGAGCATCAGCTTGAACCATAGCTCGTACACCTGATGGATGATGATGAAGAGCAATTCGTCCTGTTGCTCGGGCTTCGACTTCGGTTCCTGGAGGTCGAGAAGTTCAGGGAGTTTGAGGTAGTCCGTGTAGTTGAGTGGCATGGGTGCCTTCGCTGTGGATGGATGGGTGGGCTGCCAGATGGGTCAGGCGTTCGCGAGTGCGCGTTTGAAAATTTCTCCGAACCGCCAGACTTCGTGATACGTGTTCAGGAACGGAGTCGGTGCGACGCGAATGACGTTTGGTTCGCGGAAGTCACAGATGACTCCTGCGTGTTCGAGGGCGTCGTTCAACTCGGCGGCTTCCTCGCGCAGCGTGAATGAGACCTGGCATCCGCGTGCGGCCCAATCGGGCGGGGTCAGGATCGCCACGCGATTCCCGCCGTGGAGGCGAATCAGGTATTCGATGTAACCCGAAATCATGCGGGACTTCTCACGGAATGCGGGCATGCCTGCTTCGTCGTAGAGGTCCATCGATGCACGGAGCGGTGCCATCGTGAAAATCGGAGGATTGCTGATCTGCCAGCCCTCGGCACCGGATTGAGCGACGAATTCCGCCTCGACATCCATGTGCAATCGCTCGACGGGATCCTCCCCCCACCAGCCTGCGAAGCGGTGCATCTTTGAATCGTTGCGGTGGCGCGAGTGCACGAACGCGCCGCCGACTCCGCCGGGACCCGCACTCAGGTACTTGTACGTGCACCACGCGGCGAAGTCGACATTCCAATCGTGCAGTTTCATTTCGACGTTTCCCGCGGCGTGCGCGAGGTCCCACCCGCAGACACAGCCCGCCTCTTGCGCGGCGGCCGTGATCGCCGCGATGTCGTGGAACTGACCGGTGACGAAGTTCACTCCTGCCATCATGACGAGCGCGACCTCGCTGCCGTGTTCGCGAATCCAGGCGACGACATCTTCGGTGCGGAGGATGTGCTCTCCGGCGCGGGGGCGAATGCGCACGTGCCCGGCCTCGGGGTCGAATCCGCGAGAGGCCATGTGGGTGCGCACGATGTGATTGTCGGAGGGGAACGTCGGATGATCAGTGACGATCTTGAATCGCTCCGGCGTGGGACGATAGAAGCTGACGAGAAGCAGATGCAGATTCACCGAGAGAGCATTCATCATGACGACTTCGCCCGGCTCTGCGCCGACAAGTCGCGCGCACGATTCGCGGAATCCCTGATGATAGTTGTACCAAGAACGCGGATCGCCCTTGGGAGTGACGGCGTTGGTCTCCCAGCCCTTCGGTTCCACAAATCTGGCATGATGCCCGCGCCTGGCCCATGCGGTGAGTTCCTGTTCCACGGCACCCTGTGCGGCCTTGGGCATCAGCCCAAGCGAGTTGCTGCACAGGTAGATCGGGGCGTCGCTCCATCCTCCGAACTTGTCCAGCGGACAGAATCGCGATGGGAATGACCCGAGTGGGTCCGCCGCGTCGAGTTCGCGGGCGAAGGCTTCGTCCGGCCTGTAGGCGATGGGCGGGTGAGTCACGGGCGATGCCTCCGTGGGGATTCGAGGGTGGACTGAGACCATCGCGCGCGGGGCGACACAGGGGGCAAAAGCTATTCGCCGTGTGACTGGATGGCTGGTACGGGTCACGGGGCGCGTCGCGGACTCACCCATGGCGCACAATGCGACTCGACAGCGCGGGCATCCCGGGGCTACGCATGGGTTGTTTGTCCGGCCCCGGAGGGTTCCCCGCGCATCCATGACTTTTCTGAGCCTCACCGCGTTCGCGCTTCTCCCGCTGCTTCCCGCGATCGTGATCTTCTACATGCTCAAGTTGAAGAGGAAGCGCGAGGTCGTCCCCTCGACACTCCTGTGGCGTCGCTCGGTCGCGGACCTGATCGCGAACTCGCCCTTTCAGAAGCTGCGCAACAACCTGTTGATGTACCTGCAACTGCTGATCCTCGCGGCGCTGATCTTTGCACTCGCGCGGCCGGTGGTGAAGTTGGAGCGCGAGCAGGGGAACACGATCGTTCTCCTCATCGACCAGTCGGCTTCGATGCTCGCCAAGGATAGCGACGGCAAGACACGAATCGAGAAGGCGCGCGAGCAGGGGCTCAAGGCGGTCGAGGGTCTCGGTGCCAATGACCAAATGATCATCGTTGGGTTCAGCAATCGAACGCAGATCATCCAGACACTTTCCGGCGACAAAGGTCTCCTGCGCGAGGCCGTGCGTTCGATCGAGGCCAGCGAGACTGAGGTGAACCTGAGCGAGACGGCACTGATCCTCGAAGGTCTCACCACGAGCACGGACTCTGAGGCAGTGCGCACCGCGCGTGCGGATGTGAAGACCTTGCTGATCAGTGATGGTGGTTTGGGCGAGGCGGCGGAACAGCTCGGCGATGTGCCGAACATGGAATACGTCAAGATTGGCAGCGCCGTGGAAAATCTCGGCGTGACCACGATGGACCTGCGCGAATCGTTCGCCGGCGAGTACGAGCAGCAGGTTTTCGCCTCCGTGTGGAACGGTGGCACCGAAGCCAGGACGGTACTGGTGGACCTCAAGATCGACGATCAGAACGTGGACGTCAAATCGGTGGACGTTCCGCCGCTCGCGACGTCATCGGTCGTCTTCTCGGTGCAGGGCGGGCGCACCGGGATTGCGTCGGTCAGCCTCCCCGCAAAGGGTGACGCGCTCGAGATCGACGACGTCGCGCGCGCCATCATTCCCCCGCCGTCCGCGATGAACATCCTGATCGTGACGAAGGGAAACTTCTTCCTCGAACAGGCGCTCAACGTCGATTCGCGCGTCACCGTGAGTCGCATCCTCCCGACGGACTATGAGAATCACCCGGGGGAATATGACCTGACGGTGTTCGACAACTGCACGACGGGAAAAATTGGCATTGGCACGTTCCTGTTCCTGAATGCGCTTCCACCGGGTGGGGACTTCAAGACCAAGAAGGAAGCGAGCGTTTCAAACCCGGCCATCGTGGACTGGAATCGTGTCCACCCAATCATGCGGTATGTGAACATGGATCGCGTTCTCGTCGGAGAAGCGATGAACATCGAGGTCCCGCGTGATGCCGTGCCCCTCGTGGAGGCCGTCGAGACGCCGCTGATCTCGTATTATGAAACCGACGCGCGTCAGGTGCTCGTGATCGGCTTTGATATCTTCAAGTCGTACTGGCCCGTCGATGTGAGCTTCCCGATCTTCATCTCAAACGTGATCGACTTCGCTCGGCGGCAGCGCGGAGGCGCGCAGCGTCCGGCCTATGCAACGGGCTCGACGATCCCGATCGTGGCTCCCAAGGGTGCGACGACCCTGACGGTGCTGACCCCGTCGGCGAACTCCATTACCAAGGAATTCGCGGGCGCGACGACGGCCTTCCTGACCGAGACGAGCGAAGCCGGAATCTACAACGTGAGGTTCGATACGGGCGAGACGCGCAACATCGCGGTGAATGTCTTCAGCGAGCGCGAATCGACGATCGAGCCGGTCGAGAATCTCCAGTTCGGCGGCAAGACGCTGAGTTCGCTAAGCGACACGACGCGCGCACCGCGTGAGATTTGGCCGTGGCTCGCGATGCTCGCGTTTGCGGTGCTCTCGATCGAATGGTGGGTGTATTGCAAGCGCGCGTGGCTCTGATGCCCGTGGCGCGCGACGACGACCGCTGAGCAATTTCTCAGGCGGGCGGGATATCAAAAATCTTGATCGGTTGATACCACGGCCCGGGTGCGTCGGCGAGGGATCGTGGGGGCGCGGAAAGTGGAACTGGGTCCACGCGCGCGAGCGCGACCGCGTCTCCCATCATGCGGCAAAGCACGAGTACGGTGCCCTTGGTCGGACGACCGGCCTCGGGTTCCAATTCGACGAGCGTGCTCGGAATCGACTGTCCGCGTCGCAGCCAATCCTCCGCGCCCGGACCGAGCCACCCCGCCGACATGGTAGGCATCGCCTTGCGAATCGGGATGATCCGTTGGCGCAGCGCATCGTCTTCGGGCGACATGCCCTTCAATTCATCGAGCGAGATGGAATCCTCGACGTCGAACGAACCGGAAACCGTGCGCCGCAGGGATGTCAGGACGGCGCCGCATTTGGTGCGCTTGCCCAGTTCATGCACGAGCGCGCGGACGTACGTGCCGCTGGAGCACTCGATGCCGAATTCCACATCCTCGCCTTCCGCTTCGAGAATTTGGAAGTCGTGGACATCGATTGTGCGCGACTCCACCTCGACCGGCTGGCCCTTGCGGGCATATTCGTAGAGCTTCTTTCCGCCGACTTTCTTGGCGGAATAGGGAGGTGGGATTTGGTTAATCCGCCCCGTCAATTCGTCCGCCAAGTCCTGGATATCTTCGAGGGAGGGGTATTTCTTCGACGGACCGTCCTGAACCTGGCCCGTGGAATCGTAGGTGTCCGACACGAAGCCGAGCTTGAGCGTTCCCTCGTATTGTTTGTCCGCGCCCTGGAGGTACTCGGATATCTTGGTGGCCTCGCCAAGGAGCACAACGAGCAGGCCATTCGCGATCGGATCGAGCGTCCCTGCGTGGCCAATCCGTCGAACGCGCAGGACGCGGCGGACCTCGTCCACGACATCGTGCGAGGTGATCCCGACCGGCTTGTCCACGAGAAGGATGCCGTGCAGGACGTTGGGATGTTCGGAGTTGCCGGGGGTGTTTGACATGGTGGATGAACGCGGAAACGAAGCTTCCGATCACGAGGGGGCGGCGACAAGCTTCAAATCAATTGGCTCGTCCCAATCCGCAAGGTCGGACGCGCGACGATGATTTTCGCTGACACTACCGCCGCAGACATACTTTCCTTGAGTTGAAATTACGCGCCCGGCGCCACGGAATTCAATCATGGCTACAGTCAGACTCGACGACCTGCTCGCAGAAATGGTGGAGCGCAACGCCTCCGACATGTTCATGAAGGCAGGCGTCACCCCCCACATGCGAGTGGATGGCAAGATCATCAGCATGGATTACGACGAACTGAACATGGACGACGTTCAGGCAGTCGCCTACGGCCTGATGACCGAGGAACAGATCCACCGTTTCGAGAAAGTCCCTGAGATGGATCTCGCGATGGGTGTGCGCGGCGTCGGCCGATTCCGCGTGAACCTCTTCCGTCAGCGCGGTTCCATCGGCATGGTGTTCCGCCACGTCAAGTCACCCACGTTCAACTTCGGCGACCTGCTCCTCCCCGATTCGGTACGCATGCTCTCGGAGAAACACCGCGGCCTCGTGCTCGTGACGGGCACGACGGGCTCGGGCAAGTCTACGACTCTCGCCGCGATGATCAACCACATCAACGAGACGCGTAAGTGCCACATTGTCACGATCGAGGACCCGATCGAGTTCCTCCACTCGGACAAGACGGCGATCATCTCGCAGCGCGAGGTGGGCTTCGACACGAAGACGTTCGCAGATGCATTGCGCCATGTGTTGCGCCAGGCGCCGGACGTGATTCTCGTGGGCGAAATGCGCGATCTGGAAACCGTCGGCACCAGCATCAGCGCGGCGGAGACGGGGCACTTGGTCCTTTCGACCCTGCACACGATCGACGCGGTTCAGACCATCGAGCGCATCATCAACTTTTACCCCGCCTATCTGCACACGCAAATCCGCATGGAACTCTCGCTCGGCTTGCAGGGCGTCATCAGCCAGCGCCTCGTGCCGAAGAAGCGCGGCCTTGGCCGCGTGCCCGCAGTCGAGGTGCTCGTGAGCTCCCCGCTCGTGAAGAAGCACATTCACGAAGGGAAGACGATGGAGATTCCGCAACTGATGGAAGCCGGCGCGGGTTGGGGAATGCAGTCGTTCAAGCTCTCCCTCTTCAACCTGATTCAGGCCGGTCACGTCAGCGAGGAGGAGGCGATGCAGTATGCCTCCAGCCCGGAGGAACTTCGCCTGCTCATCGATGGCATCACCTCCGGAGTGCGGATGGACGGCGACACGGATTCGATGGGTTTTGCCGCGACGCCAATCCCGATTGCGGGGCGCAAGATGCCCTCCACGACCCCATCGCTCAAGTTCAAGACGACCGACCACGACTGATACGCGGCGACGAATCGGGGCATCAAATGAGTGCGACAGCGCCACCTCAGCCCGTCGCAGATGCGTGGGCGGCCTACGCAGGAGCCCCGCCTGCGTATCTCGCTTGGTATGATGCGCAGTTCCGATTCGACGTGCTCTCGGTGCGGCAAAAGTTGATGGCGATCGCGCAGAAGTACCACGTCGAAGACGAGCACGGACGCCCCCGGTTCTATGTCGTGCGTCCGCCGAAGGTGCTTCTGAACATCCTCGCATCGCTGTCTGCGACGGTGATCAGCTTCGGCTTCCTCGCCGCCGCATTTGTGCTCATCGTCCAGCAGCAACAAGTCGTCGCGGGAATTGCCTGCCTGTTCGTCGGGAACATTCTCTCGGGGATCGTGGGTGCCCTGCTCGCGCCGTATCGAGACGTGATGGTCTATCTCGATGAATCGGAATCCCAGCCACTCCTGATGATTCGGCAGGAGAACAAACTCGCCCTGACGCAGCTCTTCACGTTGCACGATCCGTTCGGAGTCGAGGTCGCGCACTTTCGGCGGAACAATGTCTTCTCGATCATGCGCCGCACATGGGAGATCACGACGCCGACGGGGGATCACATCGCGACGGCGCAGGAGGACCACCTGCTGTACGCGCTGCTGAGACGCTACTTCGGCACCATGTACGGACTGTTGCGCACGAACTTTGAGTTCATCCTCCCCGATGGCGCGCGCGCGGGGCTCTACAACCGAAAGCTCACGATCACAGATCAGTATCTACTCGACCTGCGTGAAGACACGATGCGCGTGCTCGATCGAAGAGTGGCGCTCGCGATGGCGATCCTTCTTGATTCGGCGGAAGGACGATGAACCCGCGTCGCCCGACCCCGCATTGGGTCCCGTCGATGCGTCTCGTGGCCATTACGGAGCGAAACTTGGTCATTGGCGAGGAAGCCTTCATCCAACGATGCGAACGGCTCCTGGGCGCCGGGATTCGCACTCTGCTCTTCCGAGAGAAAGACCTCCCCGCGCAGGATCAGTTCCGCATGTGCAGCGCGCTCCTCCCGATCGTGCGGAGGCATCGCGGCTTGCTGATCGTCTCTGACCGTCTTGATGTGGCGCTCGCGGTGGGAGCGGATGGAGCGCAGCTCACAGGCTCATCGCTAAACGTGGCGGATGCGCGGCGCATCGCACCGATCGGGTTCCTGCTAGGTGCCAGCTGTCATGGTCTGAGCCAGCTCTTGGAAGCAGAGGAGGGAGGCGCGGACTTCGCCATGCTCTCGCCGATTTTCCCACCGGGCAGCAAGGCCGCGCCATCGACGCTTGGCCCCGACGAGTTGCGTCGCCTGGCCGACCGCTGCGCGATTCCGATCATTGCGCTTGGCGGGATCACTCCGGCTCGCGCGAGCGAATGCCTCCGTTCCGGGGCGTCCGGCGTCGCGGCGATCGGCGCGCTCTTCGGTCAGGACAACCCGGCCGAGGCGGTACAGTCGTTTCTAACTTCGGTGGAAGTGACGGGGTGACGCCTTAGCTGGCGTCTTCTTTTTCCCAGTTACAGATGTCGTCTGCGGTGCCGGCCTGCTTGTCGGGGCCGTTGCTCCACAGGTCGAAGTCCTTGGTGTTATGCTCGCCGGGGAACTTGTACTGGTAGTCCTGCTTCCACGGGTCCTTGGGAAGACTTGTTTTCTTGAGGTAGGGCCCGTCCCAGGAGCCTGTGTCGTCGCTCGACGGCTTTTCGAGCAGTCCCTTCAATCCCTCGGACTGTTCCGGATAGGAACCCATGTCCATTTCGTACTGGGCGAGGGCGTTGCCGATGCCGGAGATGTCGGCCTTGGTGGCCGTGATCTTGGCTTTCTGTGTCTTGCCCGCGAGGCGTGGCGCGACGAGCGCGACGAGAATTCCGATGATGACGACGACCATCATGATTTCGAGGAAGGTAAAGCCTTGGCGGCGGCGACGCTGGGAAGACTGAAGCATGTGATTTTAGCCTGACTTGAGGACTTGTCGCGAACGACTGGCGCTATGGGAGCACGCATCGTGCCCGTAAGGGAAGGAAAAGGAAGGACTCGCGCGTTGGGCGCGACGGCTCAGACTCGCTGGTCGCCGCGCGTCACCTGAGCTTCCAAGTGCTCGAGCAAGCTCGCGATGGCTGAGTCCGATCGCGATGCGCTCTCGATCTTGCGACACGCGTAGATGACCGACGTGTGGTCCTTGCCGCCGAACTTGATCGCGATGTCCGGAAAGCTGAGATTCGTCAGCTTACGGCAGAGATACTGCGCGATGTGACGGGGGCGGCTGAACTTCTTGGAGCGGTTCTTGCCGAGCAGGTCGGAGGCGCGAATCTGGAAGTAATCGCAGACAACGCGCTGAACGTCTTCGATGGCGATGGCCCGGGTGGCCTGGCTTGCCGGGAGATGCCCCAAGATTTCGCGGGCGACCTCGAGGTCGATCGGCTTGGCGTGGAGGCTGGAGTAAACGCGCAGGCGTTTCAGCACCCCTTCCAGTTCGCGAACGTTGTTGTGCACGCGTTCGGCCACGTAGATAGCAACGTCATTGGGGAGGATAATGCGGTCGGCTTCGGCCTTCTTCCGCAAGATCGCGATACGTGTTTCGAGGTCCGGCGGTTGGATGTCGACCAGAAGGCCCCACTCGAAACGGGAGCGCAGACGATCCTCGAGCGATTGGAGGTCCTTGGGGGCGCGATCGCTGCTGACGACCACCTTCTTGCCGGCTTCGCACAACGCGTTGAACGTGTGGAAGAACTCCATCTGCGACTTGTCCTTACCCATGAGGAACTGGACGTCGTCAATGAAGAGCATGTCCGCATTGCGATAGTACGAACGGAACTCGCGCGAGCGGCGGTGTTGAATCGAATCGATGAAGTGATTGATGAACTGCTCGGAGGTCACATAGAGTACCTTGAGCGAACTGTTCATCTGTAGCACGCGGTGGCCGATTCCCTGCATCAGGTGCGTCTTGCCGAGGCCGGTGCCGCCGTAGATGAAGAGCGGGTGGAATCCGGTTCCCTTCGGATCGGAGAGTGCCGTGGCGGCCGCATACGCGTAGCGGTTGCTTTCGCCGACGACGAATTCGTCGAGCACATAGCGTGGGTTGAGGCGGTTGTATGCAGGAACGATGCGACCGGGCGCGGGCTGGTCTGTCTCTGCGGCGCGCGCGGTCCCCGGGCGGCGGTGGCGCACGGGAATCGAGGGTGAATGCGGCGTGTTGTCCACCTCGATCGTTTCATCGTCGAAAATCTCAAACTGGGCCGCAGCAGCCGCATGGACGGACGCAGCGCGTCCACCCGAGGCATTGCCGTGGCTCGGGGATTCGAGGTCCTCGTGGATGACAAGATCGACGCGAACGGCGTCGCCCATGACTTGTTCGAGGGCGGATTCAATCGCGGCGCTGTATCGCTTGGCGACCCAGCGACGATAAAATTCATTCGGGAAAGCGAGTAGGTAGGAGTTGGCCTCGGTGCCCTGCTCGAAGCGGGAACGAGAGAGCCAAGCGCGCACGTTGCTTTCACCGATGAGCTGGCGGAGTACGTCCAACGCTTTCTCCCATGTGTCGGGGGAAAGTGTGTCCGTGGAGGGGAGGGCGTGCGGGTTGTCTGATAGGGGCATAAGTGGTAGGGCTGCTCAACGTGGGAAGACGGGGATATGCGCCGCCCCCCCGTTCCTCAAGGCTTTTCTGAACTCACCCGGTCGCGGCGATGGATGAACTCAAGTGTAGTTTTTCCAACCTTTTGCAATGTATCGGGCGAAACAGCTTCGGGCAAATCCCGGGGGGTATGCCACTCCTTAAAGTCTAGGTCGATGATGTTGATGACCGGCAAATCATTCACTAAATACGGTACATGATCATCAGTCACAATCCCTTGAACCTCAGGAGAAAACACGTCCGGGAAGTATTCGAGCCCGATGCTCCAATATTCTTCGACGAGTTGAGGATTTCGGGTGTTGCTGTATTGCTCTTTCAGAAAAAGCGGTTTCTCGCGTTCGCCAACCAAGTCGAGGTTCACTCCGGCCTCGAATCGCTCGTGCGACTTCCATGCGTCGGCGAGACGTTCCGCGCCGACGGCGAATTCCGAGTAGGGATGCCTCGTCTGACCCGAGTGCGGTTGGCCGAGATCCTCCGTGTCGTGCAGCACAAGAAAGATTCCGACGTTCTCCGGCGGATGCGCTTTGATGGCGCGCGCCATTTCGAGAACCACTGCGACACCGCTCCCTCCATCGTTCGCTCCGGGCACGGGCATGCGTCGTTCAGCCGCAGTCGCGTTCGGTCCATCGGAATAGGGTCGCGTGTCGAAGTGTGCACTGAAAAAAAGTCGACGTGAACGCTCTGGTTTCCATCGCGCGATGAGATTGAAGACGGGCACGGGCTGGCGGGTGAGTGTTGGGGTGAACATGCCGCCCTCCCAGATTTCGACCTTGAATCCCGCGTCCTCGAGTTCCTTTGCCATCCAGTCGATTTGGCGCTGGTGCCCGACGGTTCCCGGAATGCGCGGGCCGAAGCCGACCTGTTTCTTGACGTCTTCGTACGCGCGCTCGCCCTCGAATGCCTGGGCGAGCCGGGAGAGTTCCCTCTTCGCGGGCGCAGTTTCGACAGTGAGTGTCGATGTGGTATGCGCGTCCTGCTGCGCGCCGCAGAACGCGGGCACGAGCAACATCGCGGCAAGAATGTAGGAGGAAAGTCGCAGAGTCATCAACTGTCGAGCCACCAATGTCGGGGGATTGGGCAAGTCATTCATCCGACCCAGTCCGCGCCGCAGAGGATAGGGAAACGCGTCTCGGGCCCGCGGGCAAGTCATGCATGAGGTACCAGAGAGATTCTTCGGATTTTGCGCGGAATTCATTGCGTCGCGGGATTCTTCGGATCGGGCAGAAGAATTGCATTGCGGGGAGCAAACAATCCACTGGGGTATCCCGGTCGGTTCTTCTACACATCGAAAGCTGCGAGAATCCTCCCATGAGCAACGCGCCATCCCCCCTAGATTCGATCCAGATCATGGAGCCTTGTTCAGCCTCTTGGGACAAGATGTCGGGTGACGAGCGCGCTCGTCATTGCCGCGCGTGCAGCCTGACTGTTTTCAACATCTCCGCGATGACGCGCGATGAAGCCGTGGCCCTCGTGCAGGATACGGAACAACGCGTCTGCGCGCGGTTCTATCGCCGCCCGGACGGCACGATCCTGACCGCAGATTGCGGCAAGGTCCGCACACAACAGAAGCGCCGCAGGACCGTGCTGGGGCTTGGTGTGGTGGCGTCCCTCTTTGCGGTCGCGTTTGGTGCTGCGAATCGGGAACGGGAAGTGCCGAGCGGGCACGACTGGCAGAACCCGAGCATCGTCCGCAAGGCAGTCAATCCGCTACGCGGTGTGCCCGTCGTGGGCCCCCTCGTGAATCGGATCTTCCCGCTTCCAATCATCACCATGGGTGCCAATGCCGTCCGAGTGCCACCTGCGTCAGCGCCGGCTCCCGCCCCTGCACCCCCGCAGGCACCTGCGGTCCGAATGGGTGAGATATTCATCCCTGCAGCGAACGGGGGACACATCATGGGGAGAGTCGCCCCGGGGCGGATCGCCCCGCCCATGCCGAAGGACTTTCCGGTTTCGTAGGTTGCTGCGTGCCGAGCTGAAGGCATCCAGAGCGCAATTAGAGCTGCTGGTATGGACTCCAATGGCAGCGAACGATTCACCCGAGTGAGCACGGGTATCGGCAGGTGATCCAGGCGAGTCGCAGTAACTCGACCCCGTAGGGTAGGATCGGAGGTTCGGCTCAGTCTCCCCTGAGCCCTGAGGTTTCGCTTGTCATTTGGGGGGAGGAATCCGAATTCATCTCCTTACCTAGACTGGCCAAATCCCCCACCCCACCTCGAGTTGGCTCAACAGGAGAAACAGGATGGTTTGCTTGCGCGAGCAGTCCGCAGGGCGTCGTACGTTTGCCCTCGTCCTAACCCTTATTGCACAGAGTGCTTTAGTTTCAAGTGCCCTGGCCATCGACTATGTGAGTGTGAGTGCGGGCAATTACGCCCTCACCACAAACTGGAGTCCGGTTGGACTTCCCGGCACAGCGGACAATGTTCTCATCCTCCATGCGATGACGACAACTGCGGCCAATTCGGCGCATGACATGGTGATCGACTCCGGCGGATCACTCACCACAGGTGCAACCTTCAACATCTCAGGTGACTTGAGTGTCACGGGTACCGGCGCTGCGAACTTCACTGGCGCCTCTCTAACGTTCAACGGGAGTGGGCTTCAAACCGTGGACGGGGCGATGACTTTCAATAACATCGCGATATCCAACACGGCGCCGACGCCGAGTGACACCGATTGCGTCATCTTCAACGACCCCGTGGCCCTGCCCGGGGGACTATCGCTTATCGATGGTCAGGCGATCTTTGCCGATGGCACCTCCCTCCGCGCCGCGACTGTTAACGCGAATGGCATCTTCAAGCATGCCGCCGGGGCGACCATCACGGTGACCGGGGCACCGGGGTTGACGTTGTTTACTGCGGCGACTGTTGGCACCTATGTTCACAACGGGGGAACGTTGGTTTTCGCCGGACCGGATGCACAGCAAGTGAATGTCTCCGATGAGTTTTTCAACGTCACAGTAGCCAACACCGACCCGACTCTCGGTGCCGGGAATGGCGTTTCATTCATCGGTGCGGATACGGTTACGGGCTTATTCCGAGTCCAGGACGGCGAAGCCTATAACTCTTTCGCCCAGATGACGGATGTTCAGATCGATGCTGATGGTCTCCTCGCGGGGACGAACCTGTCCGTGTCTGGAGACTTCCACCAAAGTGGTACCTTTTCGCCCTCGACGACCGGCACCACCTTTAACGGCTCGGGCCCACAGACAATCAGCGGCAACGCAACGTTCTTCGGCCTGCTGATCTCGAACACCGCGGCGGCACCCAGCGACGTCAACTGCGTCAGCACGACGGGGCCGATCACAGCGCTCGGCGCACTGACCGTCGCAGATGGGCAGTTCACACCCGCTGATGGTTCGGCGTTTCGAGACGTCGGGATCGGGGGCAATGGTATATTGAAACCCGTCGCCGCCTCGGAGTTTGCAGTCACGGGTGCGAACGGCACGATCGCTTGGTCACAGTCGGGAACGTTTGATTCCAACGCAGGATCTGTCGCCTTTACGGGAAATGCACGCCAGATCATCAACCCGAGCGTGGCAGCGAGCTTCCACGACATCCGCGTGGCCAACACGTCGGCCACGCCAAGCACAACCAGTGACGTTTCCATCGCGAACAGCTTTACCACTTCCTCGGGGACGATCACCGTCGAGGATGGCATGTTCACCGCGCGCAATCAACACAACAACATCCAGATCGAAGCCGACGGACTGCTGAACCTCTCGGGCATCACCTCATTCTCGGGGAATTTTGCCAAGAATGCCGCGGCTGCGTTCACTACGAATGCACAGGGTGTGTCATTCAACGGAAATGGTCCGCAGACGATCACGGGGGGAACGGGCTTCGCCGCGTTGACGATTGCCAACTCGGCCGCCACGCCGGGAGACGCCGCTGCCGTCGTTGCAAACGGCCCGGTGACAGCAGCGGGACAACTGCTGGTGAATGATGGTCAGTTCATGCCGGACGAAGGGTCCGCGTTTAGGGACGTCAACATCGGTGCCGCAGGTATCCTGAAACCCGTCGCCGGAACTGAATTCACCCTGACCGGTGCCAACGGGGTCACTACATGGGCTCAGACTGGTTCATTTGTTTCCAACGGCGGATCGGTGGCCTTTACGGGTAGCACGCTCCAGACGGTCAACCCATCGGTTGCGATGAGCTTCCATGACCTGCGCATCGCAAACACGGCAGCCACTCCTTCCGTTGGAAGCGACGTTTCGGTACCGTCGGCGTTTGCGACATCGACAGGCACGGTGACCGTCGAAGATGGCATGCTCACCGTCCGTAGCCAACACAACGACCTCGTTGTTGAGGCGGACGGACTCCTCAATCTCTTTGGTAACCTCTCGTTATCAGGAGACCTCACGAAGCACCCAGCGGCCCCCTTTACGACAAATGGAGCTGCAGTATCGTTCAACGGCTCGGGCCCCCAGGTCATCAGCGGTCCCATGACGTTCGCGACGCTTCAAATCAACAACACCTCGGCCACTCCGAATGATTCCAATGCGGTGACGGCGACCGATCCGGTCACCTCGACAGGACCCTTGCAGGTGAACGATGGGCTGTTCCTTTCCCCCGACGGTTCGATTTTCAGTTCGGTCGCCATCGGCGCGGCAGGCGAACTCCGCCCCGAAAATCCTGGGGATTCGTTCACGCTGATTGGCGGGACTGGAGCGATCTGGGTCGACTCAGGCCTGTTTACGCACAACGACGGAAACGTCGTCGTCGACACACCGGGCGCCGTCTCGATGTCGGGTTCAACAACATTTCACGACCTCACGTTCATCGACACGATCGGCGGGGCGAACTCGCTAGCCGGGGCAGTGGGGATGGCGATCGAGGGGTTGTTCGACATCCAAGACGGCACCGTTTCTCAGTGGGCAGATGTCCATGACGTTCAGATCGGCGCCGGGGGCTCATGGGTCAACGGCCCGACCGCCGCAACAGTGCGGGGAGACATCGACAATGCGGGCGCGCTCGACCTGTCGCTCGGCGGAGTCAGCTTCGATGCGGGGGGTCCCGCGAGCATCCAAAGTTCCACCGCCGCGCAACTAGGCGACGTCGTAGTCGCAACGGGTACACTTCTATCGGAAACAGGAGCGGCGGACAATTTCACCGCGACGGGCCTCACGATCGATGGGACCTTGCGACGCGAGCGCAGTGTCGTCTCGCCAGGTGTGATCACGGGCGGCCTGACGGGAGCGTCTCTCGAATTCACGAACATCGGGACGGTTGGCACTCTGTTCATTGATCGCTTCGGTTCCGTCCCGAACGCTGCGGCGGAGCACACGGAAGCGGCATCTTGGGAGTTCAATCCCAACGGAGGCACGGGGTTCACCACGCATCTTACCCTCCCGCACGCTCTCGTCGTTCCCTCTCAGGCGACGGTCTCGCGCTACTTGGGAACGGGAACCAATTGGGACTTCGTCCAAGACGCGTTCACGCCCACATCCGTCACGCGCAACGGTATCATCGACCTGACGAGCCGCTGGGCAGTGGGTGACTCGCTCTCCGCCGTTGTCGGAGATTGGTCGGCGATGTAAGGGGCAGGTGCTGCGAAGGATGCGAGGCCCTTGTAAAGGGCCTCGCTCTAGCCAAGCTCTGGAAGTCCGAAGATCAAATCGCTGGATCCAACTCGGAATTCTTGGGCCTCTCATCGAATGGTGAGGGGCCCAATTCGATTTTAGGGGTCATTTGGCGACAAACCCGTTGACCGCCTCGAAGGGAGTAGCGGCTATAGGAACGTTCACCATTTCCTGCCGAAATCGGCAGACCACGAATCGAGGGCCTTGAATGGACGAGTTGCTGCCGTCTTTTGCGCGCAAGCTTTCCGCAGGAATTCGCCACTCTATTGCACTCGGCGTGGCGCTGGTTGTTTCAACCTCAACTGCCCTCGGATTGGGGGACGGCAAGGTCCACATTTACGTCTGCGACGTGGCGCAAGGTTCCGCCACCCTGATCATCGGGCCGACCGGGCTTTCTTGCTTGGTGGATGGTGGTGCATCGAATGGCATCGCGCCGAATCTGATCGAGGCGATGAACGACGCGATCGCTGCGGGACTGACAGACAACACGCTCGACTATTCGATCGTTTCACACCTGCACACCGATCACCTCTCCGCGATGGACGAGGTTTTGGCGGCGTTTCCCGGCGGTCTGATCGCGGCGTATGACCGGACGGGGACGTATTCCTCCGGCTCGTTCACGAACTACAACAATGCGTATGGCTCCAAGCGCGCTGCGCCCACCACGTTTTCGCTCGGGTCATCCGCGACGATGACGTATCTCGGACGCGGAGGTGGAACGAGCTCCGACGAGAACAATTTCGGCGTCGTGTATCGTTTGGATTTCGGAAACTTTCAGGCGTGGTTTGGCGGCGACCTCGGCCAGGGCTACGAAGCGGCCAAGGGCGCGCTCTGCGGCAAGGTCGAGTTCTATCACGCGAACCACCACGGCAGTTCAACGAGCTCGGAAGCGACCTTCCTCTCCTACATCGAGCCAAAGACGTACGCTTTCTCTTACGCGGTAGGGAACTCCTACGGGCACCCGACCTCGGCGGCGGCGACGCGGCTAGCGGCCGTCGGTTCCGCTCGTTATGACACCCCGCTCGATCACTACATGGGGAATCCCTACATCAAGATTGAGTCGAACTCGGGCTACACGTTCACGGTCAACGGCACATCCTACGCCGTGCATGAACCCGTCCCGACACCCACACCCACACCGACACCGACTCCGACACCGACGCCGATTCCGGGCTCGGGTGTTTGGATCAATGAGATCCACTACGACAACAGCGGCGCGGACACGAACGAGGGGGTCGAGGTCGCGGGTCCCTCTGGCACGAACCTGACTGGGTGGAAGCTGGTCGCGTACAACGGTTCTGGCGGCGCGTCCTACTCGACGACGAATCTCTCTGGCACGCTGACGAATCAGCAGGGCGGCTACGGCACGAAGTGGTTCGCCATCTCCGGCTTGCAAAACGACATGGACGGCGTGGCGCTGATCAACTCGTCCGGATCGGTCGTTCAGTTCCTCAGCTATGAGGGTTCGTTCACCGCCACAAACGGCGACGCAAACGGCATGACCTCAACGAACATCGGCTCCAGCGAAGCTGGCACGCAGACAGGCAAGTCGCTCCAGATGCAAGGCACTGGGCATCTGCCGTCGTCGTTTACCTGGTCGGGTGAAATCACGGCCACCCGCGGAGCCAAGAACACCGGACAGACGTTCAACTGATCCTCTGACCGAAAGTTGCCATGAACAAGAACGGGCGCCCCGCGAAGGGCGCCCGTTCACCGTTTAGGGAGGACCGAGTTCAATCGATCGGGCACTCCGCGGCGTGTGCAGCCGCGGCGGCGATCTCCTCCGGCGTCGTCGGGATTCCATGTGTTTGGCGACCACCGTGGACGGGGACATGGGTCTCGTCCGCGGCGCTCATCATGATTTCGACGACGACCACGATGTCCTCGAACTTGAGGAAGAGTTCCTCGTCGCTGATCGACGCAAAGTCGGAGAGAAAGGCCGCCCGCGAGCCCAGGTCCTGCTGGCGACGCGTGACCCATCCCTTGTCGCCACCTTGCAGCGCGGGTGCCGGTTCTGCGAGCACGCTCTGAATTGCGACATTCAACTCCGGGAGGAGGAGTCGGAGCCCTGCGCCCTCGTGCCCCTCGTGTTCGTGACCCTCGTGATGGGCGTGCTCCTTCGTCTCCTCGTAGGCGGTATGCAGGACGCGATCCAAGGCCCATAGCGCAGTCCAAACAGGCGCGGGCGGCTTTGGGGTCGCTCGGACGGGAGGTGGCGCGGGGGCGGCCTTCCTAGGTGCATGCGCTTCCTTGGCGGCAACGCGGTGCGGCTTCTCGGATTCTGCCGAATGCCGCGGCGGCAGGAGGAACTGCGCCGCCAGACCGATCGCGACGGCAGCAACAGGGAGGATGAGCATCTTGGGATCGTGCATGGGTGTGCGTGAGCTCTCGGATTCCCGTTACTTCCCGTGTTTCTTTCCGCCGTAGGTTTCCCCCTCCGGGGTAATTCCCATGTGCATGAGGCGGTTTTCGACGATGAGCATGTGCTGTTCGCCGGCGTGTTTGATGAGCTGGATCAGGTCCGAGACCCACGCAACTTCCTCAACCTGTTCGTCGATGAACCACTTGAGGTAGCTGGCCGTGGCGTAATCCTTTTCCTCGTGCGCGAGCGCGAGGAGGCCGTTGATCAACTTCGTGATTTCGAGTTCCTGCTTGAGCGAGAGTTCAACGCCCTCGAGCACGCTGCCGAGCTTCACGACGGGCGCGGCAATGGAGGGGACTTTGACTTCCGCGCCCGCGTCGAGCATGTAGCGGAGGAATTTCATCGCGTGTTCGCGTTCCTCCTCCGACTGCTGAAAGAACTTCGCCGCCAAGACCTTGAGCCCGATCGAATCCATGTAGGCAGCGATCATCAGGTACGCGTGCGACGAGAACAGTTCGTGCCCGATCTGCTCGTTGATGGCCTTCTCCATGCGCTTGCTAATCATTTTCATGTTTGTGGATTCTCCGGTGGTTTGGGAGCAGTTTTCTCGATGCGGAGGCCGAAGGCAAGTGTTGTGAGGGCGGGCTTGGGCGGGTGCGTGTGTGGATTGATGCGAGGTCGACGCCCCTGCGATGGATTCCCGTCCAGACGCATGGGCCACGAGTGCCGTGCCCGCGCAGGCAAGCAACCCTTGGCGGACAGGCTGATCCACATCGGCAGGAGATTGGGCCTGTTGGCGAAGCCGCCATGCATGTGGTGAAGGGGTAGCGCCGATTCAAGGTTCCTCTCGAGGTTGTCAGTGGAGACGACGGCGGCAGCGACTCGGGGGATGCACCCGTCAACGGTCCCGGATCTCCTACGAGCCTGCCCCCGAGAATCGTTCGAGTGCTGGAATAATGAATCCACTCCGAACACTTCAGTCGGAAGGAGGGCTCCCCTCGCTCACCCATAAATCTCCCCACCAGCTTTCCTGAACTCCTCGCTCTTTTCCTCCATCCCTTTTTCGGCGTCGGACTTGGCGGTTTCGGAGGCCATGTCGCGGACTTGTTGGGTGATTTCCATGGAGCAGAATTTGGGGCCGCACATAGAGCAGAAGTGAGCGACTTTGGCGCCTTCGGCGGGGAGGGTTTCGTCGTGGTATTCGCGGGCGGTGTCGGGGTCGAGTGAGAGGTTGAACTGGTCCTCCCAGCGGAATTCGAAGCGGGCCTTGGATAGCGCGTCGTCGCGGTACTGTGCGCCGGGGTGCCCCTTCGCGAGGTCCGCAGCGTGCGCGGCGATCTTGTAGGCGATGACGCCTTCCTTCACGTCTTCGCGATTCGGCAGGCCGAGGTGTTCCTTCGGCGTGACGTAGCACAACATCGCGGTGCCGTACCAGCCGATCATGGCGGCTCCGATCGCGGAGGTGATGTGGTCATAGCCCGGCGCGATGTCGGTCGTGAGGGGCCCGAGCGTGTAGAACGGCGCCTCGTGGCACCACTCGAGTTGGCGCTGCATGTTCTCGTGAATCATGTGCATGGGGACGTGGCCGGGCCCCTCGTTCATGACTTGAACGTCGAAATCCCACGCGCGTTTGGTCAGTTCGCCCTGCGTGAAAAGTTCGCCGAGTTGTGCCTCGTCGTTGGCGTCCGCGATGGACCCCGGGCGCAGGCCATCGCCGATGGAGAAGCTGACATCGTACGCTGCCATCAGCTCGCAGATTTCATCCCAGTGCGTGTAGAGGAAGTTTTCCCTGTGATGCGCCAGGCACCACTTGGCGATGATCGAACCTCCGCGTGAGACGATGCCGGTGACGCGTTCCGCCGTCAGCGGGATGTAACGCAGCAGCACCCCCGCGTGGATGGTGAAATAGTCCACGCCCTGTTCCGCCTGCTCGACGAGCGTGTCGCGGAAGATCTCCCATGTGAGTTCCTCGGGGCGGCCGCCGACTTTTTCGAGTGCCTGATAGATGGGAACGGTGCCGATGGGGACGGGTGAATTGCGCAGAATCCACTCGCGCGTTTCGTGAATGTTCGCGCCTGTCGAAAGATCCATCACCGTGTCCGCGCCCCAGCGGGTGGCCCAAACCATCTTCTCGACTTCTTCTTCAATCGAGGAGGTGACGGCGCTGTTGCCGATGTTGGCGTTAATCTTTACGAGGAAGTTTCGTCCGATGATCATCGGCTCGATTTCAGGGTGGTTGATGTTGGCGGGGATGATCGCACGACCGCGTGCGACTTCGTCTCGCACGAATTCGGCGGTGATGATCGAGGGCACGGCGCCCCCCCATGGATTGCCGGGATGCTGTTGGGGGAACCAAGCCACGTCATTGCCTTGCGCGGCGTCATATCCCTTGGCGCCATAGCTGCCCAGTCGGCCGGTGCCCGGGCGTTTGCGCATGTTGCGCGGGTTCGCTTTGATGTCGGCGAGCATCGCCTCGCGCCGCTGGTTTTCGCGGATCGCGATGAACTCCATCTCGGGGGTGATGATGCCCTTCTTGGCATAGTGCATCTGCGAGACGCGCGCACCCGCGACGGCGCGTCGCGGGCGAGGGAGAGATTCAAACCTCAGGTGATCAAGCCCGGAATCGGCGAGGCGGCGCTGGCCGTATTCGCTGGAGAGACTCTCGAGCTGTTCGGTGTCGCCGCGCGCGATGATCCACTTTTCGCGCAAGCGCGGCAGCCCTCCGCGCACGTCGATCGCCACGTTCGGGTCGGTGTATGGCCCCGACGTGTCATAAACGCTGACCGGCGCGTTCTCGATCGAGGGGCCTTTGCCGCCGCGATCGCGGGTGAGGGACAACGAAATCTCACGCATCGGCACATGCACGTCCGGGTGGATCATGCCGCGGAGGTAGATCTTCTTTGAGCCCGCGATCGGGCCGCGCGTGATCAGTTCCCCCGCGAGATTTTCCTTCGGGCGATTGCGTGTGCTCTTCGGCAGCGTGGTTTGCGTGGTCATGTCGATGCGTCCTGTCTCTGGAACGGAATGGACGATCTGGGCGATGACGTGGATGCGAAGGGGGGCGGGCGGTGAAGCGCGCATTCCCTACGCCGGCATCATCCGGATCAGGTTCGAGGGCTCCCGCAGCGCATCGTTCGCTTGGAACGAAGCCGCGTCTCAGGGGCTCGTTGGCCCCGCACCCAGCGCGAGTGCAATTCTGCGCAGGACGTGAGGGCGTGACAAGCGGGACGTTCTCTTATTCGTGTTGAAGCGAGGGGCTTCGGTGCGAAACGATCTTCCTTCGTCCGACCAAATGCCTCCACGGGAAAGTCGCCGTCGGTGCCCGCCAGCAAAGTCCGCATGCCGAACTACTACGTTCCAGAACTGGTCTCCCCGTTCAAACAGTGGAAGTATCGCGTCTTTGACAAGCGTCAGGCGATGCCGACGTTCCCGGAACACGTTCAGATTCAGACGGTGTCGCACTGCAACGCGAACTGCATCTTTTGCCCGAACAAAAAGACATCGCTCGAGATTCCAATCGGCAAGCGCATGTCGATGGAACTTTGGAAGAAGCTGATCGACGAAATCGTGCAGTCACCCGTGCGTCGCATGTCGCCTTATCTGATGAACGAATCGACGCTTGATCCGGACCTGCCGGAGCGCATCGCGTATTTCGCGCAGCGCAAGCGCCCGGGACAGTATTCCAAGATCAACTCTCACGGCAACGCGCTCAACGAGCGCATGGCGCTCGAAATTATGAAGGCCGGCCTCGACCGCATCAACTTCTCCGTTCAGGGGATCGACCCGGACGACTACTTCAAGGTCATGTCCTTGAAATTCGAAAAGACTGTGCGGAACATCGAGCGGATGATCGAGCTCAAGAAAGAGCACAACCTAAAGACGCGCATCCGCGTGGTCATGCTGGTGACGAGATATCTCGAACCGCACATCGCCGAAGTACGCGAGTTCTGGAAAAAGCGCGGGGTGAAAATTCACCTCAACCAGCTCGAAAATCGCGGGCACCACGACAAGATTCAGTCGGACGCAATCGCAGTCCATGAGCTTCAGACCTACTCGTGGTGCGATCGCCTGTTCAACCAGATGTACATCCTGTACGATGGCCGCACGGTGATGTGCTGTGCCGACTGGGAACAGACATCCATGATGGGCGACGTGAGCAAGAACACCATCCGCGAAGTCTGGAACAACGACACGTACAAGGATTATCGCAAACGCTACCTGACCGGAAACGTGAAGGGGCTGATCTGTGACGGCTGCACCAAGGACGGCGACGCGCCGGATGAGGATGACGCCGGATGAGGATGAGTAGGGTCTCGCGAGTCGCGTGTCCCAGCCCTTCGCCGCAGGCAATGAACCACGAGGGTTCGTGAAAGGGTAAGACTCACCGGCCAAACGGGCCAAGCCGGTGCACCCACGGGCGGCCGCTGAAGCGGCGGGCGGGTTTGCAGAGAATTCCGCGTGAGGCGATTCCCGTCGTTCCATGTTCCATCCGATCCCGCGTCCGAAATTGCGAGATTGAGGGAACCGGGAATGGACCGTTCGGCATGGGTGATGCGGCCCGGAGGGCTCGCCCCGCTGGCACAGGGGGGCAGCCTCGCCGAATTCAAGGCTTCGAGCGCAATGCACTGAGCGCGAGAGGACTTATCCCCCCACCAACGCCTTCCTTCTCCGCACTGCCTCCAGCCGGGCGTGGTTCTTGTTCCAGAATTTCATGACGGGGTCGCGGGTGACGTCGGTGTTGTCGTCGTGGCGGCGGTAGTAATAGAGCACCTCGTGCACGCGCACGACGTTGTACTTCTCGCCGGTCTTGAGGACCATGTCATAGTCCTCGCCGAAGTTGCCGTAATGTTGTTCGTCGTAAAGCCCGAACTCCTCGAGCACGGCGCGGGCGAATACGCGGAGCGCGCCGGCGCCTTCGCGGCGGAGGATCTGGTTGCGGGAATAGCCGGAGTGCGTGATCGGCTCAACGTCCTCGATGACCTCGCCACCCTCGTTCATGAGCCGGTAGTAGCTGATCGCGAGCCCGCACGTCGGGTCGGCCTCAAACGCGGCGACCATCTTTTCCAAGGTCGTCGGCGCATATTGATCGTCGCTGTCGAGTTGGCAAATGTAGCGGCCACGCGCTGCACGAATCCCTTCGTTCAGCGCGGAGGCGATGCTGCCACCCGTTCCAGTGAGCAGATGCACGCGCGGATCGGCTGCGGCGATTTCGCGCACGGCGTCCTGCGTGCCATCGATGGAGCCGTTGTCGATCACGATGATTTCAAAGTCCTGCCATGTGCCCTCGAGCACGCGGCGGATCGCATTGCCGATGTACTTGGCGCGGTTGAGCACGGGGATCACGACCGAACACGTCACTGGCTCGCGCACGTCACCGTAGGGCACGTTCGCGGGGGGCGTGTCGAGCCAGGCTCCGCGGCGGCGCAGGGCTTCCTCGAACACGGAGGTGACCTCCGCCTCCACATCGGCGGGATAGAAGACGTAGGAGAATCCCCCGAGGGGTCCCTGGCCCGGAGAATACAGCGCAGATGGCGCGGCGGCGGTTTCCTTAGGAAGTTCGAGCGTGTAGAGCGAGAGCGGCAGCCGCACGAATCGGCCAAGTTCGCCGAGCTTGAGTTGCAGGTCGTACTCCCACGCGTGGCGAAGATCCGCGCGAATTCCGCCCACCTGACGCACGGCGCCGAGGTGATAGAACAGCAGAGCTCCGAAATCGAATCGTTCGTGGATGCAACCCTGATGATCGAGGAGCGCGATCGATTCCGGGTCTTTGTTCGGACGGAGCTTTTCGTAATCGCAATACACGCCGACTGCATCGGCGAGCCCATCAATCGCGCCTGCGAGTTGCTCGAGCGCGCCCTCGCGGAGTCGCACGCGCGGACTTAGGATCGCCGCTGATTGCGCGTCAGGCACGCGCGCGAGGGCCTCGCTCCATGCTTCGGCGAGGGTGCGGCCTTCGGCAGCGAACCACTCGACGCGGCCATCGAGGCTGACGGCGGGTGCGCGCTCCCCTGCCACAAGCACGCGGTCGTCCTTGCCGAGGTGATCAGCGAGCGCATGGAGCGATTCGGTGATCGCGTCGTCGGTTTCCCCGACCGCGACAAGCATCAACATACAAGGGCCGCGCGTCGCGCCCGGCGCTGCCTCGGGTTCGTCGATGACGGCGAAGTCGATTTCCAGTTCGGCGGCTGGTTGTCCGATCTCGCGCGCATCGAAGTCTGCGAGGGCCTGAGCGATATCTGCGGCCTCGGCAGCGGATTCGACCACGACCGCTTCGGCGGCTGCTTCCTCGGTCGCCTCGAGCGCTGATTCGATAGGGGATTCTGCGGTGGGCGCGCCGCCGCTTGCTTCCGCGGCGGAGTCATCGACGCCGAACAGATCCTCGAACGCGTCATCCAAGGCGCCGCCGGGTTGATCGGTCTCAGGCGCATCGTCCGAATCAGGGTCGTCGGGGAGTTTGGTTGGCGGATGCGTCTCGGCGAAGAGGTCCTCCTGCTCCCCTGGGTGGGACTCGTCGTCGGGCGATGCCGTGGAGGTCTCGGCTGTGATCGACGCGGCCACGGAGGAGCGGCTGATTTCCTCGTCGGAGGAGACGTCGAGATTGCGCAGGGTGACCTCTCCCGACATCGGCCCGACGGAGGGGGGCTTCACAGGAAAGTACTCGGGCACGAGACGACGCAGGGTTTCGACGATGGCATCGCAATTGCCGTCCTCGACGAGCATGTCGAGACGTTCGAGCTCCCCCTTGAATGTATCCCACTCGGGGATCGCGCGTGGCTTGGTGGAGAAGAGCTTGCCGATCTCGGTCTTGGTCGCGCCCTCGGCGTCGGTCAGGAGTTCTTCGCGCAGTTTTTCCCCGGGGCGGAGGCCTGTGTATTCAATCTTGATTTCCGCTGGTGAACCCGAGAGCGCGATCATGTTTCGCGCGAGGTCGGCAATGCGGACCGGTTCGCCCATGTCGAGCAGGAAGAGCGACGACGACGGGGCATTGAACGAACCCGCCTGAAGCACGAGGGAGACGGCCTCTCGCACGGTCATAAAGAATCGCGTCACGTCGGGATGCGTGACGGTCACCGGGCCGCCCGCCTCGATCTGCTTGCGAAAGAAGGGGATGACGGATCCGCGACTGCCCAGCACGTTGCCGAACCGCACGGCATGGAAGAGGGTCCTCGAATTCGCGCCGATCGAGAACACGACCATCTCGGCCAGTCGCTTCGTTGCTCCCATGACGCTCGTGGGGCGGACGGCCTTGTCCGTTGAAATGAGGATAAATCGTTTGCAGCCGGAAGCGTTGGCCAGATGGGCCAGCAGCGCCGTGCCGAGCACGTTGTTCTTCACGGCCTCGTCGGGCTGGGCCTCCATCAGGGGTACATGCTTGTGAGCCGCCGCATGAAAGATCACGGTGGGGCGATGCTGGTCGAAGAGCTGCTTCATGCGCGCGGCGTCGCGGATGTCACCAACGACAGTCTCCGTCGGAACGGAGGGATAGTTCGCGCGCATCTCGTTCGCGATCTCAAAGAGACTGTTCTCCCCTTTGCCGAGGAGGATGATTGTCTCGGGGGCGACTTGGGCGAGCTGGCGGCACAACTCGGAGCCGATGCTTCCTCCTGCGCCGGTGACAAGGATGCGTTCTCCGCGCAGGCTGCTCTTCTCCGGCAGGAACGGGAGTTCGTGCGGGGCGCGGCCGAGGAGGTCCTCGATTTCCATCGCGCGGAGCTTGGCGATCTCTACCTGTCCTCCGACGATGTTCGTGATCGACGGCACAATTCGGAAGGAGACGCGCGCCGTCTCGCACGCACGGACGACCTCGCGGAGGCGCTCCGGGGTCTGTTCGTCGAGGGCGATGAGCACGAGGTCGATCTTCTCGCGCGCGATGACTTCGCCGAGTTTTTCAACCAAGGCGACCACAGGCACCCCGGCGATCGACATGCCGAGGCGTTTGGCATAGATCGTCACGATGCAGATGACGTTGAGCGAACGTTCAGGTTCGCGCTGTAAGACCCCGATCAGGCTGTGCCCTGTGTCGCCAGCGCCGACGATCAGCGTGCGCGGTAGGTCCTCCGTGTTGTTCGAGCGCACACCCTCGACCCATAGCCGGGGGGAAACACGGAATCCTGCGGAGGTCAGAAGCGCCAGAACGGAGTAGATCAGCAGGATCGAATAAGGAATCCGCATCACCGTGTCGGTGTCGGGGGAGAGAGGGAGGCCCGCGAAACCAGCCTGTTGCTCGAGGGCGAGGTTGATCGCGATCCACAGCACCAGATGTAGAATCCCCGCGATGCCGATCGTGCGCAACTCGGTCATGCCAGCATAGCGAATCAGCCCGCGGTAGAGCTTGAGCAACCAGAACAGGAGGAGATGCGTGCCCACAATCCACGGGGTCAGCATCTTCATCTGTGTTGCGTAGTCCCACCCATCATAGTCGGAGGGAATCGAGAAGTCATGGCGCAGAGCGTAAGCGAGAAAGACGCAAAGCGAGAGTAGAAGGGCGTCGATGGCGAGCAGGAGCCATGCGCGGCGGGGAAGGTTGGAAAGAGGCACGGGGAGTCTCGGGAACAGGGGCTCGGGAGCGGGGATGAGAGACGTTGGAGCGTGCGTGAACAACTGACTGTGTGCGGCACCTTCGCTTCAGCGCAAGGGATTGCATCGGATACTTGTGGATAACGTGCGTTCGGAAGACGAATCGGAGCGCGCAGCTTGCATCATCGTGAGGGTTGAACGTGGAAGTTAGAACGAGTCATCGCAGGGCGAATGAGACGATGGTTAATCACCTCGATGAGATCATCGAGGATCGTGCGATGGATGCGGAAACGACTCTCGATAAGTTTCGAGGACGACGTTCGCGCACTTCGACGTACATTTTTTTTCGCGCGACGATTTTGTGACGACGCGCACTCGCACCGACAAAAAATTTGCGACGCGCGTTGTGGGATCGGAGCAACGTCGCGCGACGAAAATCCATGTGCGATGCAACGCGAGTTGCGAAGTCCGAACACAAGTCGCGCGAGAGGGCCGATTTGAGGGAACTCGCCCGGGGGGTTGAAAAACACGGGGGAATTTTGGGTTTCTGTTGGGAGAGGGTGCTTTCCGACACCCATTTGTCCGTATTTGCACAAATAGACACCGGATAAGGGGAGGGTGCGTTTCACAGGTCGAGTGTGGCCGTTGGAAACACCCTTGATTGGGGTAAGTGTTGCAATGGGAGTGACCGAGAAGGCGAGGTAGGTTGTGGAGAAAAAAGTTATCCACAGGTGAAAAAAGTGGAAGTTTGTTCTTGACTTCACCAAACGCCGGGCCGAAGCGTCCAATGCATTCAGGGTTGGATTTCTACTTGACCCAGTCTTTCCCGCCATCTGTCAGGCACCGGCAGCGGGAACAGGTTGGGGGCAGGCAGGTCCAAACCCCCGGACTTAGTCCGACACCATATACCACGAGGACTTCCTCACCATGGCAGAAGCGAAGAAAGCAGCTCCCAAGAAGGCGGCGGCCAAGAAGGCCGCTCCGAAGAAAGCTGCGGCCAAGAAGGCCGCCCCCAAGAAGGCCGCCAAGAAGGCACCCGCTGCCAAGAAGGCCGCCCCCAAGAAGGCCGCCAAGAAGCCGACAGCCAAGAAGCCGGCTGCCAAGAAGGCCACGAAGAAGGCCGCCCCCAAGAAGGCGGCTGCAAAGGCACCGACGGCCAAGAAGGCCTCGAAGCCCGCCTGATAGCTGGAGCGCGATCCTAAACCCCGCCGCCGGCTAGAAGCTCAATCCGGTGGCGCGCAAACGAACCGCACCACCGAATCGAGCGAGAAAAGCCCCCGGCCGGCCAAACGACAGCGGGGGCTCTTCGCCCGAAAATGGTAAACGCGCAGGGAGCCATGCTCTCTGCGCTTTTTGTTTGGCGGATCGCAGGTGAAGAGGTCCCTCTCTGTGGAGCACTTCGAGCAAACGACACAAAGGAGCGCCCAACCACTGAGGCGAATCGGCGAATCAGCCCCAGCATGGCGAGCGCATCCCCGAGCACCGCTCGATGGTGATCACGCCTCCGAGAGAATCCTTCGAACATCACACGGCTTGGGGACTCGACGTTCTCATCGCCATCATCGTCCCGTATTCGTGCCGGAACGTTGAAGTCAGGGAGCAGTTGGACAAGCCGAGGAGCGAATGGGCGAGACGGGTCGCAAGCGGTGGTCACCTGCAAGCGCGGGCAAAGCGAGGTGAAGAGCGGGCTGCGCTGGGCCTGAGTTCTCGGAGACTCTAGCGGTAGGTGAGGCGACGGTGTTGAACCGAGCGCACCCTATTCCATCCGGGGACGGGGTCACCGTTCCAGATTTTCTACCCCTTCGTGTTACTCTTTCTGCCTGCCTTTTCTGGATCTCCAAGGAGTGGTTTGACGTTGAACGCATGACGGAGATCGTCATGAACCAGACTGGGGTGCCAAATGTCCCTGAGGAATACTTTACGGGAGAGATGACCTACGACGGCGAGAGAGTGTATTGGAACGTCGCTTCGGCTGAAGATGGGACCCCGCACTACTGGTGGAAGAGTCGGGATGGCTTCGATAGAGTGGTATCTCTACGGAGTCGGTCTCTCGCGCGGTAAGTGAGTCATTTCCGCCCGTAGAGGTGACTCCTTGGTCGCTTTGGACGGTGTGGGGCGCTCCATGCAGATTGTCCGGTAGACAAGCGAGACCACTCGAACCATCGAGTTGATCCATCCACTGTCCGCTCCCCTCGATGCGGCCACAAAATCGAAGTGCCAACTAGGAACTCATCGACGATCAGCTCGGATCATCCTGCCTATCTGATGCTCGAACGTTCCCCCGTGGGAACGACGCTCGATATTCGACGGTACGATCTGAAAGCGAAGAGAGGTCACCCGCTGGATGAGCAACTGACGCCTGCACTCTGTCAGGGGGACTAGACGACTTGAACCGCATCGTCGCGCCGCCGCTGCGCCTACTCCTCTCTTCCCAATTCGCGCTTGCCGCTTCGCGCGGGGAATGATGCTATCGGTCACCATCGTCCCTCAGGATCCAATACCATGCTCGAACCCCAGTCGCAGCCGCCTGGCGACGCGCGGATGTCTTGGCTGCCACCCGCTGCCGAGTCCGCCGAAATCCACGTCCGGACGATCTCGATGAGGCAGGCGACGCTCGCAACAACGCCTCCGCGTGGAGACGACGTGCCACCCGCTGAGGCGATCGAGTCGGCGCCGTTTCCGTACCGGTTCTGTCGTAGGATCGGCATCGGCGGCATGGGTGAAGTGTGGGTCGGGATTCAGGAATCGCTCGGTCGAACGGTGGCGATCAAGCGCGTCCGGCATGACCGCATCGCACACGCGGAGGAAGCCAGGCGACGCGCGCTCGAGCACGAGTTCCGCAACGAGGCGCTCGCGGCGGCGGCTCTGGAGCATCCGAACATTGCCCCGGTGTATGACTTTGGCGCGGACGATGCGGGGGACCCGATGCTGGCGATGAAGCTGGTGAAGGGACGCCCTTGGGATGGGCTCCTCTACGAGGATCGCGGGAAGCTGAGTCCGGAGGATTTCCTCGCAAAGCATCTCCCCATTCTGATTTCAATGGCACAGGCAGTGGCGTATGCGCATGCGCACGGGATCGTGCATCGCGACCTGAAGCCATCGCAGGTGATGGTCGGCGAGTTCGGCGAAGCGCTGCTGATGGACTGGGGGTTGGCGCTGCGATTGGGCATCCCGCAGGAGGAAGGCGACTCACAACCGGGGACGCGTTCGATCGCGAGTCTCCCCACGCCGCAAACCGCCACGAACCCCGCCGGAACCCCCGCGCTGATGGCACCCGAGCAAACCGTGCTCGACGCGAGCAATCTCGGCACGCACACGGACGTGTTCCTCCTTGGGGGCACGTTGTACTTCATCCTGACCGGATACTATCCGAACGAATCGGAGGACGGTCGCTCGGCGATTGAACTCGCTCGCAAGTGCGCGGCCCCGCGCCCGGAGACGCGCCTCCCCGGCGGAAGCACGCCCAAGGAATTGGCGGATCTGGCGATGGCCGCGATGGCTCGCGAGCCGCAGGACCGCATTCCATCCGCGCGCGAGTTCGTTACGCGCATCCAGAGCTTCATCAGCGGGGAGGGACGTCGCCGCGTGGCGGGAGAACGTGTCGAGGAGGCACGCGCAGCGCTCGCACGCGAGGCGCGCAGCTATGCCGATTTCTCGCGAGCGTTGGCTTCGCTGGAGGAAGCGCGTCGGCATTGGCCCGCGCACCCTGCGATCGAGGGACTGCGCGAGGAAACACTCGCCGGTCAGGCGGACCTGGCCCTGAGCGAAGGTGACCTCGCGTTCGCGCGGATCCAGGCCGCGTCGCTCCCGCATGGGGGCCGGCGCGAGTCGCTCTTGGCGAACGTGAATCGAGAGCAGGGGCGCCGCGATCGCAACGCATCGAATCTGCGTGCGGCGGGGATAGGCGTGGTCATGCTGGCGCTGATCGTCGCCGGCGTGAGTGCGGCCTTCGCCAAGTCGATGCAGGCGAAGAATCTGGAATTGGCGCATCAGAAGACCCTGATCGAAGAGCAGAAGGGCATCGCCGAAACGAAGCGCACGGAGGCCGAGCAAAGCCGTGCGGTCGCGCTCGCCCAATACAAGGGGACGGGCGGCCTCGTGGCGTTCATGCTCGGCGATTTGAACCGCAAGCTCGACATGGAACTCCCGCACGATGCGGAGGTCGCCAAGACCGTCGCTGAGGGGATCAGCAAGTACTACGGCAGCATCGACACGAAGTCGCTCGATGATGAGTTGCTCGCGGAACACGCGTCGCAGTTGCTTCAGATCGCCAAGGTCTATCGTGAGCTGGGGCTCTACGAGTTCGGCAAGGAAACGGCCAATCAGGCGCGCACGATTCGCGCACAGCTCTATGGCGACAACTCCGTCGAAGTCGGTGAAGTGCTCTCGATCGAGGGAGGGCTGACGGTGCACCTCGGTGGCGTGGATCAGGGAATCGAGGAGCTGCGGCGCGGAGTTGAGCTGATGGAGGGGAGGATCCCGGAATCGGAGGATCGATTCATCATCGGCCTCGCGAACTTGGGAGAGGCGCTCGCTTCGCAGGGCAAGCCTGCCGAAGGGGTCGTGCACATTCGCCGCGCGATCGCGATCCGCGAATCAACTCAGGGCCACTACCCTCTGCAGATGAACGCGCTGAAGCACAATCTGGCCGGGACGCTGATCAACCTGAACGAGCTCGAAGAGGCGGAGGAGGTGCTCGATTCGCTTGAGGCGGACATCCTGGAGGAGTTGGGTCCGGACACGGTTTCCATGTCGGACCTTCTCTACATGAAGGCGAATCTGTGGCGCGTCCGAGGTGAATCGGCGGAGTCGATTCTCGTCGTCCTGCAGCGCGCGCTGGACATTTCCATGACCGTGCGCGGGGTGGATCACCCGATGACGCAAACGCTCAAGAACAACGCCGCCATCATGAAACAGAAGACGGGGCGGCTTGAGGAGGCGTTGCAGGAATTCGTCGAACTCTACGACATCCGCCGCACCCGGTTCGGCACGAACCACCCGGACACGGCGATCACGATGAACAACATCGGAAACACGTATTCGGAAATGGGCAACAACGTGGCCGCGCTGGAATGGCTCGACCGCGCCCGGGCAGCATACGTCGCGACCGTCGGGCCGGACCATGTGGACATCGCCCCAATCGAATGCAACATCGGGCTGATCTATGCCGAGATGGGAAGATTCGAAGAGGGTGTTGCGCCAATCGACCACGCACTCGCCGTGCGGACCGGGGCATTTGGTGACCGCCACCCGGCGACATTGAACGCACGGGTCAAGAAGCTGATGCTGCAGATCTATTGGGCACGGCATGAGGACGCCACCGCCACGCCCGGATCATCGCCGCATTGGCCTCTCGCGCTGGGGGTCATGGCCGAGTATGTGGAGGAAGCGTTCCAAGTCGCGCCCGTCGCCGCGCTCCTCGCGGAGGCGCGCCTGCGCACCGGTGACCGCGAAGGCGCCATCGAGGCTGCCACTGCCGCGGCAAGCGTCGGGTTCGGCTCGAACCCCAAGAACAACGACCAAGTTGTCTTCTCTGCGATCTGCGATGAGCTCGGGGTGGAGAAGCCGTGGGAAGAGTAGGCACATCCGGCGCGCGTGCGACGCCTCACCTAAGGAGTCCCTCGGTTTGAGTGACGACGCAGATCGCGACGAGGCCGGGAAGCCCAAACGTCAGCGTCCGCGCGACGCCTTCGGGTGGCGGGCCTGGGTCGGTGGGATCACCGTGTTCGTGTTTGCGCTCGGTGCGTTCGTGGGATTCGGCAAATTGTACTACACGGGTGACAGCATCCCGTATCGATACCTGCCCGTCGCAATCATGGCGCATGGCAACATGAGCCTTGATGCGTGGCCGGAACTCGGCGCGCCGGAATACTATGCCGTCGTGCGTGACAAGACCGGCCGCCTCGCGAGCAAGAAGCCCGTGTTGCCGGGCATCCTTGCGATCCCCGCATTCGCGCTGCATCGCGCCGAACACGATCAATGGCCGCAGACCTTTTTCGAGAGCGGGTGGTTGTTGCAACGCACGGCCGGGGTGATCGGCGCCGTCGCGGCGGGGATACTCGCGATGGTGCTCTTCGGCATGGTGCGACCGTGGATTGCGGCTTTGTGGAGTTTCGTCTTCGTTCTCGGGACACCGTTCTGGTTCACGGTCATGGACCTTTGGCCGCACTCGATTCTCGCGGTCGCCAACGGAGTGAGTCTTCTCTGCCTGCGCAAGCGAGAGAAGCCTGCGGCGTGGTTGATCATCGGCCTGCTGCAGGGGGCCGCCTTCGCGACCCGCCCGGGTGCCGCGATAGTTGCGCTTGTGTTTCTCGGCGCGGCGTGTGTGCTCGCGGATTCGCCTCGTGAGCGCTTACGACAGTGCGTTTTGCTTCTTGGAGGTTTCCTCCCCAGCTTGGTGTGCGTCGGCTGGTACAACTGGGCGTACTTTGGGAGCCCGTGGGAGACCGGTTTCCGCGACCAAGCCGCCAATCGCATTCGATGGCCGTTCGCGGGATTGCTCGGGCTCTATTTCTCCCCAGCCAAAGGACTCTTCGTTTTTTCGCCCGCGCTGCTCATCGCGCTCGCGGCGGTGCGCAAGTCGATCCTATGCACACCGCTCGCCGGGGTCAGCGCGGTGGCTCTCGGTGTGCATTCAGTCTTCTGGGCGTGTTACGCCGACTGGTGGGGAGGCTGGACGTGGGGGCCGCGCTACCTCGCCGAGGCGTTGCCATTCGTGATCGTGCTGGCCGCGCTTGGGACGGAGTCGCTGATCCAGAAGCGCTCGCTCAGGAGGCGAATCGCGATCACGGGTTTGCTCGTCGTGCTGATCGCACTGTCGTGTCTGTTTCAGGTTACCGGCTGGATTGAGTGGAACGGTGACTACCACGCCGAGTTCGATCGCGGCTGGCAGGAAGGGAGAGGTTGGGTTTGGGAAGCGCCGTTCGAGGTGTGGTGGAGATGGACGCGCGAGTAGTATCCGCTGGGAGTGGCTAACGAACCAACTTTGTTAGTATCGCGAACGGCCATTGATTGGACTCCATCTCGCGCCGAGGCCAGGACGATTCCGTTCCTAGGCTGGACGAGCGGTTAGGAGCTTGAGTGCCCTGCGCGGCCTCGCGGTCAGCGCCGCTTGGATTTCGGGTAGGTATCGTCTCTTCGGACCCTTCGGAAGCAGCGTGT